>Ga0208113_1000257_pt1 | contig 27100 bp, 21 predicted proteins | sample Knorr_S7_td_NADW_FD_185598 | JGI IMG/M metagenome (GOLD analysis project Ga0208113, IMG submission 185598) | Marine microbial communities from Southern Atlantic Ocean transect - Knorr_S7_td_NADW_ad_2505m_LV_A (SPAdes) (version 2) | ecosystem: Environmental > Aquatic > Marine > Oceanic | place...
TATCAGAATTGCGGCTTCAGCATGGCAACCTGATTTTTCTAACAATCTAAACCCAGCATCGTATGTCTGATCAAATTGTTGGTATGTGAGGTTCAAATCATCTTTTAACCTTTCTTCAAGCGCTATTTTACAATCAGCAAAAGCAAGATTTGATGTAAATAATAACCCGATTGATAAAAGTCCTGTTTTCATAATTCTGTCCTTAATTATACTAGTGCCTTATAAGATAACACTGCAATCAAACGCTAAGTTCACCACAAACTAAAAGTAGTTGGTTCCATGTAACCTTTAAATTGTTGTTATTTCTCTAGCTCATGGTAAACATTTGGATTCCAAATTTGCATAAACATCTCTGGATTCTTAATTGGTTGAAAACCATATTGCGCGTACAAACCATGCGCATCTCTTGTTGCCAATACCATACGCCTTAAGCCTTGAAGCTCTGGGTGAGAGACAATGCTCTCAACAAGCCACTTGCTCAAACCTTTGCCTCGATGACTCTCTACTATGAATACATCAGCAAGATAGGCAAATGTTGCTTTGTCTGTTATGAGGCGGGCAAAACCTATTTGATAATCATGGCTATCATAGACACCAAAACAAAATGAGTTTGAAATGGCTGTTTCTAGCGTCTGCCTTGGTATTTCGGACGCCCAATAGCTTTTTGAAATAAAACCGTAAATTACTTCAAAATCGAGGTCAATTTTATCTGTGCTGATTTTATATCCTTGCACCAGAATTCCTTTTTGATGTTAACACCTGTTATTCAAGAGGTTTAGTTTTAACAAAGTTACTAACCGATTGCTACATATATAATTAAAACGCTTTTTTAACAGGATATAGCCTACTGACACAAACACTACCACAACGTAAAACCATTACATTGCCATTAAATTTATCAATAATAGATTTGCAGGTTGTATATAAGGGGCTTTAATACGCCCCTATTTTTAATGAATTTTTACAAACGCTTTATGAGTTGATCTACTTTTGCCACAACAGGCCATGCTGATGATTGAAAATTCCCCAAAACAACTAAAATATAGCCTTTTTCTTGATACATATTTAACCTTGCTGTCATGCCTAAATGGGACCCATTATGACCAACAGTTGTATTCCCTGCTGAACTTCTCACAGAGAAACCATATCCCCAGTTTGGTGCATTTAGCTCAGGTTTTGCTGATAAGGCTTTATTAGAGAGTTCACGACTTACTAGTTGAGCATTTTGCATTGCCATGGCGAATTTGTGTAAATCGCCTACAGTTGAATAACCTCCGCCTGCAGGTCCCCCTTTTACCGATTGAAACATCAAATTTTCAGTTACTTGACCAGTTTCGACAGAAAACCAATAATTACGGGCAGTATTTTTGACAGGCACATCTAAGTCATAACTTCCGCTTTGTTGCATGTTAGCTTTTTTATATACATTTTCATTTATGTAATCATAGTAATTTTCACCAGTTACATTCTCAATAACCTGACCAAGTAGAACCATACCCGTATTGCTGTAACGCCATTCAGTTCCGGGTTCAAATGTAGCATCAATTGAACTGTATAAATGTTGGATATCTTTAAGAGAGCGCACCTTATTTTGTATCTCGTCATAGCCAGAAATATTACCAATCCCTGATGTATGGCTTAATAAGTGTCGAATCTTAATTTTGCTAAAATCACCTTTCCCTAAAATGCTTTTATCAATAAATTTAGTGAGCGGATCATCAAGCGATACTTTGCCAGCTTCTATTAGCTGTAAGATAGCGACGCTAGTAAACATTTTGTTCATTGAGCCAATTTGAAACTTCGTTTCTAAGTTATTTTTCACATCATAGCGACGTGAAGCAAAGCCATATGCAGCGCTAAACAAAATGTCATTATTTTTAGCAAGTAATACCGTGCCAGAGAAACTACCTCTTTGCGCCAGTTTATCAGTATAGATTTTGATCTCTTCAATAAATTGTGACTCAGTTAAAGAGCCTTTTGAACCTTGGTTTTGTGGAGTTTCTTCAATAGACCACCCTGTTATTGCTTGAAATTGGTCATCATTAAAAAATAACACTACTTGATGCTGCATATCTGTATTCTTTGAATAAACTTTACTGATATGACGGATGCGATTAGTTGACGTATCAAGTTCTGTAGAAATAACACTCAACTCTCCATGAAAAAGCGCAACATTCATCGAATACCCAACATAACGGTCTTTACCTTTACCCTCCCAGCGTGCAAGAGAATTAGGCGAGAAGTTCTTTACTACAAATTTTTCGATATTACCTAAATCTTTAGTGTTTAAAACCGTAATAAATTGACTTGCCAATTTGTTATAGTCTACCTCTTTCATTGCATGTGCTTTATGGCTATTAAAACACATAAAAAATATGAGCATTAGTAAATATCGCTTCACTTTACATTCCTTTTATTGTTTATTGAATAATATGGCGCTTGGCCTTTCGATACTTTTACTTTTGCGCATAACAAAAAGCGATGAAGTAGTGATTAAGAAAAGCTTAAGAAAACATTAAGCTGAAAATAACTAATAATAACAAATGGATAACTATCAACTTGAGTGAAAGTAAATTATCAAAACAATTTTTTCTTAATGACTCTTTAGTTAATTTTGAGACTGGCGAAATTCAAACAGATGGTAAAGTTGTTGTTTTAGAGCCTAAGGTGATGGCACTTCTTGAAGTATTTTCGCAAAAACCACATCAAGTGTTATCAGCAGAAATGCTTTTTGCTAATGTTTGGCCACAAGCTATTTTCAGTCCTAATTCAGTTCGCAGAAATATTGCTTTGTTAAGACAAGCGTTATCCGATGAAGAAAAGCACATTATAAAAACACACCCAAAACGGGGTTATAGTCTCGAGGCTGAAATACGTTTTCCTGATGAAAAAACGAGCACTCCATTAACAAAAATGCATCAGATAAAAAATACAAAACTAGCACTCTTAATTATCCCTGCTTTGTTTATCATTATCTTCCTTTTAAATTTCCTTAACGAAGATAAACAGATTTCTTTAGAAGATCTTAAGCCTATTACTGCAAGCAATGAAAAAGAGCGTTACCTACAAGTTAGTCCTGATGGGCGTTTCATGGCTTACATACAAAATACCAATCGTCCTAATAAGCGAAGGCTTTTAATCAAAGATTTACAATTAAATTCATATAAAGAATTAAGTACAGACTTAAAAGCGTTTACCTACCTTGCATGGGATACAGATACGCTTGTATATTCGTTTCAAGATGAAGGGAGTATTTCATTCAATCGACTGCAACTAGATTCAGAAGCGAACGTGATCAGCGAAGAAAAACTCTTTTCTCGTACAGATATAACCTGGAACAGCTTGTTTTTTATAGATGAACAAGAAAACCTTTTCTATTTAGCAAATCAAAACAGTTCCGAACACAGCCGTAATGTAAGCCTATATCAACATAACTTGATTACTGGCCATTCTTACGAAATTCTTCAACCAAGTGATGATTTCAAGCCCTACAAGCTCGCTTTATCACCTAACCAGAAACAATTAGCGATAATTGGCTTCAATGAAGATGCAATCTCGGAGGTAAAACTATTAAATTTATCGAGTTTTAACCTTGAATCAGTCGGTGAAATTGATCATAACTGGCACTTTATGACTTGGTTTAACGATGGTGAGTCTTTGTTATTGAGTAATGGCAGTGAGTTAAAACAACTTGAATTAAACGGCCAATTAACGACTCTTAATTTTAAAAGCTATAACTTTTTGATTTATCCACAAATCGTTAAGGACAAATTGTATTTTATTGAGGCTAAGTCTGATCAAGATATTTTGATTAGCGCTTTAGATTCACTCTCTACTCCTATAAAAATCTTAAACTCAAATACCATTGATAAAGAAGCTGCACTTTCACCTGATGAAAAACTCATCGCCTACATGTCAATGAAAAATGGACTTCCACAACTTTTTATTAAACATATTGAGACTGAAGAAGAACAATTATTGTTCGTTAACACTGAGCAAGAATATGCTTTATCAAAACCATTATGGGACCCCTCTGGAACACGTATCGCAAGCAGTATAAATAACAAACCATTTCTTATTAAGCTAGAGGAAGACCAGTTCGCAATCGAATGGTTAAATGGAATCATTGGGTATCCAATCGGGTGGTATAAACAGTCAGATGCTATTTTGTTTGTTGATAAGAACACTCACAATGATGAAATAGTTAAATTTGATTTAGTTACTGACGAAATAGTGTCATTAAAAACGCAATTGAAAGATAAAGATATTTTTTTAAATCATAACGACGAATTACTGAGTTTTTCAAGTGGCCAAGTAATGACTGCTTCTGGTACCAATCTAATTGATAATACGCATTTTATTTCAAGCATTTACCCAATTAAAAATGGCTTCTATCTTCAATACAAAGAAAACGACTCTAGGACAATGAATTTTTACGATTATGAACTTGGTGTTCAAAATTTAAGTATTGATTTTGAAAAGTTTTGTGCGGATTTCTGTAGTCAAATAACTGCTATAAGCGGTAACACTATCTTACTCAAAGAACAAACTGATACAGCAGATATTTTAGTTTTGAATATTACATTAAATAAATAGCTTCAATCGTAACTAGCTGATCTAGAGTAAGTGTTTTCAACCAAACTGATCACATCAGTACATAAATAGCATTCACAAAACAAAGCTTATTGTGTTTGAAAGTAATTTTCAGACACTCTCCTCTCTAATTTTCACTACTAAATCGCTGAGAATTGAGTAATTACTCTATAGATTAAATTTCTTCATCTATCAGTTTTAATTTAATCGTTTGTTTAGCTTATAGGAATATTTTAAAGTTCACTCGTTGGCAAGAAACACCAACTTATTCAGAGGAAAACTATCATGTTAAAAACACTTGTAACCACTATTGCACTTAGCTCTTTATTAACTTGCTCAGCGATGGCAGTAGCCGATCAAGCTGATTATAAACTGATGGTTATTGAGCAAGCTCAAACTAACGATAATGCAACAAGCCAATACGAAACTGCCTTCAACCGCTGTGCATTAAGCGTTAAAGAAAAGAATTTTTCAGAAGCGGAAAGCCTGTGTACACAAGCAATTTCACTTCTAAGTACAAGTAAAGTACCTGGTTACAAACGCCGCGAATTAACATCGTTTGCGCTTAGTAACCGTGGTGTTGCACGCATCATGTCTGAAAACGATACTGCTGCACTTTCTGACTTTTATGAAGCAGTGCAAATTTCAAAAAATGAACTTGTTAATCACAACTTAAGCCGCGCAAAACAAAACTTAGCGCTGTAAAAGTTCCCCCAACCAAATTGTTGTCGAAAGCCCGGTTCTTGTGTGTTCTGACCGGGCTTTTTTTTGCCTGTCATATTCTTATCTATAAAATACTTTTCTTCACCTAACGAGTGCGAATATCTCGTTTGTCAGTTTTATACCCTGTTTTCTAACTTTATAGAGTAAGCATATTGCTTACGCTAACAAGGAGAAAACAATGTTTAAATTAAATCTTAAACCCTGCCTATGGTTAATATTATTTGTTTGTTCAAATTTTGTATTCGCCAACAACAACGACTTTAAACTCATGGTTGTTGACGATAACGCAAGCTCAAAAGCAATTATGCAAGGTAACTTTGCTAATTCTTTAGAGACGATGAACGATGCTAACAACTATATCGTGCCATTTAATCGTTGCGTTGTGAGTGTGAAACTAAAACAGTTTGATAAAGCTGATCAAGATTGCTCACAAGCAATCGCGATGCTAAAAAAGGTCAATGCTCCACATTATAAGCGTAATGAACTGACGTCTTATGCATTAAGTAATAGAGGCATTGCTCGACTAATGGCAAAAAATGATACGGCGGCCATTGCTGATTTTTATGAGGCTGTGCAGCTCAATAATAACGAGCTGGTGTCGTTTAACTTAAATCTCGCTAAACAGGAATTAAAATTGTGGTAATAAGTCATCAGGCTAAAAGAAAACCAGCCATGTCGGCTGGTTTTCTTACATCAATTACCTTTTAAGATTTATCTCTTGGCACAAAATCAAGCACGGTAGCATTAATGCAGTATCTGTCTTTACCTCTTGGCCCTTCACCTGGAAACAAATGCCCTAAGTGAATACCTGAGCTTTTTGATTTAAGCTCAATACGTTGCATGCCATAACTATTATCTTCATGCATAGTTACACTGTCTTTTATCGGATGAGTAAATGAAAGCCAGCCGGTGCCTGAATTAAATCGATCTCGGGTATCAAAAAGTGGCACTCCACTTAACTTATCAATAAAAATCCCATCAGGTGTATTTTTAAAGATATCGTATTGTTTACAAAATGGACTATCTGTTCTGGCATGAAATGCCACTCTAAAGGCTTCACTGTCCCCCAGTTTAAATGCACCTAAGGCTTTGTAAAATTCATCTCTACTAACATAACCTTGTCTCCCATACACTTCTTCGCCATTTTCAATAAATAAGAGTGTGGGTGTCGCCCATGTTGGGGTTTTAATTGTTAAACCATCGAGCTGATCAGCATGTCGAAACGTCATCGGAATTGTTCCCATGTACTCATTCGCGACGTCTTTTTTAAACTTTTCACAATAAGGACAATAGCCTTTAGCATCAATCACCACAATTTTCTTGCCGGCCAATAAGGCTGTGTTATCAACCTGCTGTTTTTTTACTGGCGTGAATACAACGCCCGTTGAATGATCCGGGCAATAACCATTAGGGTTTTTCTTTAAATAATCTTGATGGTAATCCTCTGCAGCATAAAACGCATCAAGTGGTTTTATCACAGTTACAATCTTGCCATACCCTGCTGCCGTTAATTTGCTTTGGTATTCACCTTTAAGTTTATTAGCAATCTCGAGTTGCTCGTTATTACTAACCAAAATTGTTGAGCGGTATTGAGTACCAATATCATTACCTTGGCGATTTAGCTGTGTTGGATCATGATTTTCAAAATAATGCTTTAAAAGTGATTGTGTTGTTAACTCGTTACTGTTGTATGTGACTTTAACAACTTCTGCATAATTGTTTTCATCAAAGCGTCGTGAGCTACGAGTTATATTCTTGTAGGTCGCTTTAAATCCATGCCCATCGGCATAACCTGATACAGCATCTAACACACCATCCAGTGCTTCGTATCGTTTTTCAGCTCCCCAAAAGCAACCAGAGCCAAGCACAATCGATTCAATATGCCCTGTTGCGTTATCTGGCATTGTGTCAGCTTTAATTGGGCTGGTGGTAAAAATGGCACTGCAAGTAAATAGTGTCAGTAACATCGACTTAATTGTCATACTAATTTCCTCTTAAAAGCCTGTATTTAAAGGAGACCGAGCATAAGCATTAATAATTTCAGCTTAAACGCATGCAAACAGCTATTCACCGCTAACAATTTAACTCTTAACCTTATTTACGGTAAAACACAGCTTTTTAACATTGGGATATTAAAAAATGAAAATTGCACACAGCTTGTCTGCTATTGCATTAGGGTTAACACTTGCTACGCAAGTGAATGCCGCAGAGTTCACTTTTGCAAAGTCAATTAAGCCAAACGACACCACCTTAGTTTTATTTTTAGACACTGATAGTCAAGTTGCTAACTTTAATTATTTAAAGCCAGAAACCCAAACTCACCTAAATAAGGTCATTGAGTTCAGCGATTTTAAAGCAGGTTATGGCAAAACATTAGAAGTCATCGCTCCTAATGGCAGCGACCACCAGCGCATCTTACTTGTTGGCTTAGGAGAACAGCCAAAACTAGATGCAGCAAAAATGGCAAAACTCGGTGGTAATGTTCACGCTAAATTACAGTCTGCTAAACAAGCAACCGTAAGCCTCGATTTTTCAGAACTAAAAGACAGCGCAATCAATGCTAAATACGCAGCTGAATTTGCACATGGTGCGAATTTACGTGACCACCGTTTTGAGCAGTACAAAAAAGAACAAGATAGCCATGTTGTAAACTACACTGTCGACGTTGAAAATTTAGACCAAGCAGTCAAAACCCATAAATTACTACAACACATTGAACAAGGTGTATTTTTAGCACGTGATTTAACCTCTGAAGTTGCAACAGAAATGACGCCTGCTGATTTTGCTAAAGCGGCAAAAGAACTTAAAAAGCTGGGTGTTAAAATTACTGTTTTAGAACCTAAGCAAATTAAAAAGCTAGGCATGGGTGCACTTGAAGCAGTTGGCCGTGGTAGCGAAGAAGGTTCACGTTTAGTTGTTGCACATTATCAAGGGAATAAAAACACCCCTATCGCATTAGTAGGTAAAGGTATTACGTTTGATTCAGGTGGCTACAGCCTTAAAACTGGTGCTTCAATTGCCCGCATGAAATCAGACATGGCAGGTGCAGCTGCAGTACTGGGTACAGTTAAAGCAATGGCACTGGCTAAAGCCGACACAAACGTTGTTGCTGTCATGGGCATGGCTGCCAACATGGTATCGCAATTTGCTGTAGCGCCGGGTGATGTTGTAAGAACAGCCGAAGGTTTAAGTGTTGAGATTGTAAATACGGATGCCGAAGGCCGCTTAGTACTGAGTGATGCAATGTGGTATGCCCGCGATAAATTCAAACCAAGTATTATGGTTGATGTTGCAACACTAACGGGTTCTAAGATTGGTGCTGTAGGTAATGACTATGCGGCTGTATTCTCAGCTGATGATACGCTTGTTGAGCAACTAACTGTTGCGGGTAAGCAAGTAAACGAAAACCTTTGGCGTTTACCGCTCGGTTACGAAGATGCATTAAAGTCTGATATTGCTGATCTTAAAAACATCGGTTCACATGGTCCAGGTGCAACCACAGCTGCAAGTTTCCTACAAAACTTTGCTGGTGACACGCGTTGGGTTCACATTGATATTGCTGGTAACGCGCTAAACTCAAAAGCGAAAGATGAACTTGCTGAAGGTGGTACAGGTTACGGCGTACGTTTATTGTCTAATTGGTTATTAAATAACGCAAATTAACCAAGTTAGTCATCGGCCAAGCGGTTATAACCGCTTGGCTATCTTGATTTTTTCTAATTAACGCTAAAGACGCATTTACATCATCAACATCCAGCCTATATGCTAATAAGCATCAAGGGATAATAATAAGATTGATACGCAATGACGACCGATAGAACACCCAAGATTATGGCGCTCACGACACATAGCATTTTTTTTGATGCCTATGAAACAGGCAGCGACACACTAACAACCCAAAAGAAAATATGGGCTTTAGCACAGTACTGTCAAAGCAGTGATGACTTTGTTGATATAGTTCCCGCCAATAATAACTTAACGCTTTACCTTAATGAGCCCGCCCAACTTGCTGGCTGGCTGCCACGATTACTAGATCAATGGCATGAACTTAAAGCCAGTGACTTCAATTCGCGTCATCATAAATTGACGACACGTTATGGTGGTGAATATGGACCAGATATCGCACATGTTGCTAAACATCATAATCTGTCTGTCGATGAAGTTGCTCAAATGCACAGTAGTGCCAAATACCATGTGTTGTTTCTTGGTTTCAAACCCGGCTTTGCTTATTTAGACGGACTAAACCCACAATTATTTACCCCTCGTCATGCTGAACCAAGGCTCTCGGTTCCAAAAGGGTCTGTTGCTATTGGCGGCGAACAAACCGGCATTTACCCAGAAAGCTCTCCTGGTGGCTGGCAAATTATTGGTCATACAGATTTTCGCCTATTTGATATTAATGCAGCCTCGCCCTGTGCGATAGAACCCGGTGATACTTTGGAGTTTGTTATTCAGGAGGTGTTAAAATGATCACCATAATCAAACCTGGCATGCAAATGTCTATACAAGATCAAGGGCGCACAGGCTCTCGCCATTTAGGCATTGGTCAATCTGGTTGCATTGACCCTTACGCGCAGATTATTACAAACCGTTTAGTCGGCAATGATGATAACAACCCCGTTATTGAAATTACATTAGGCCTTGCGGAAATTCAGTTCGATAACGATTACTACATCGCACTGCACGGCACAGATATGAAAGCCACCGTGAACGGCAATGCTGTTGAGCCTGGTTGGAGCTTCTACATAAAAAAAGGCGATGTACTAAAACTCAATGCTGCGCGCCATGGGTTTCGCAGTTACCTTGCTATTGGCGGGGACTGGCATTTACCAGACCCAATATTGAATTCTTACTCAACTGATATTTCAGCGGGATTTGGTGGCTTGACTGGTCAAGCTTTACAAGCTGGCGATAGTTTTGAGGTTACCCCTAAGTACAATACTAAAGTTGGCTTAGGCGCTATGCTACCGCCAAAGAGTACGCAAATACGTATTCATGCGGGACCTCATGCAGCACTGTTACCAAAAGACACTATCGTTAACTTTATTAATCATTCATGGCATGTATCGCCAAATAGTAACCGCATGGGCACAAGGCTATTAAGTGATGAATGCGACATTCGTCACACTGTTTCATTACCCTCTATGGCCGTTGCGCCGGGCTGTATTCAATTACCGCCAAATGGTGAACCTATCGTGTTATTAAATGATGCGCAAACGACAGGTGGTTACCCATTACTAGGCACAGTGATCGAAGCAGATCTTCGTCATTTTGCACAATTAAAACCTGGAGACTTCTTGCACTTTAAGTTTGTCACACTTAAAGAGGCCCATGCAGCACAAGAAAAGCTCACTGCGCACTTAAATCAACTAGCGATAGCACTAAACTATATTAACAAGTAAGCCTAAATACTTTTTAAAAATAGCGAGCAAAGAAAACCTTTGCTCGCGTTGCCTTCACCACTTGTCTATACATTTAAATAATAAAAAATTCACATAACCCTTTGCACCAAACTTGTGCAGTGTTGATAGTAATAATAGCCTTTGTTACGGGTTCTATATCAGCCTATTTGTGTAAATCAAGCATTTAAACTGCTCATCCTTTAAACAATTACCCCATACTGGTGCAAAGCCGCCGCTTAAGGTGCATATTTTATTCTTAATTAATTAAAAAACCTGTGTGACTTAGGTAATTATTTCTGTTAAAACAAACATTCGCAGTTATATAAATTCTGTTAACTGCGCACACATTTGGAATGAGGAGTCACTATGTGTTCAATTTTTGGGGTATTAGATATTAAATCTGATCCCGTCCAATTGCGAAGTCAAGCAATTGAGATGTCAAAACTTTTAAGACACCGCGGGCCAGATTGGTCAGGGGTATATTCATCAGATAAAGCTATTTTAGTGCACGAACGTCTAGCGATTGTTGGCGTATCAAGTGGTGCACAACCTTTGTACAACCCAGAGCGTACAAATATTCTTGCGGTTAACGGTGAAATTTATAACCACAAAGAGTTAGCAGCTAACTTAGAAACAGATTTTACTTTTCAAACTCAATCTGACTGTGAAGTTATCTTAGCTTTATACAAGCAAAAAGGCCCTGAGTTTTTAGATGATTTAAATGGTATTTTCGCCTTTTGTTTATACGACGAAGAGCAAGATGCCTACTTAATTGGTCGTGACCATATTGGTATTATTCCGCTTTATACAGGTCACGATGAGCACGGTAACTTTTATGTTGCCTCAGAATTAAAAGCATTATCGCCAATTTGTAAACATATTGAAGAATTCCCGCCGGGTCATTTCTTATGGAGCAAAGATGGTCAACTTCGTAAGTACTATAGTCGTGATTGGCAAAACTTTGATGCGGTTAAAGACAACGAAGCTAAAGCAAGCGATGTAAAAGAAGGCCTAGAGGCAGCTGTTAAACGTCAATTAATGTGTGACGTACCATACGGTGTTCTATTATCTGGTGGTTTAGATTCATCTGTTATTTCAGCTATCACACAGCGTTTTGCTGCAAAACGTATCGAAGACAATGACGAGTCAGATGCGTGGTGGCCAAAACTCCATTCATTCTCTGTGGGTCTTGAAGGCTCACCCGATTTAGCAGCAGCGCAAAAAGTAGCTGATATGATTGGCACAGTTCACCACCCTATTCACTTTACTATTCAAGAAGGCATTGATGCCCTTCGTGAAGTGATTTACCACATCGAAACCTACGATGTAACAACCATTCGTGCCTCAACGCCTATGTATTTAATGGCACGTCAGATCAAAGCCATGGGTATTAAAATGGTGTTGTCGGGTGAAGGTGCTGATGAATTGTTTGGTGGTTACCTTTATTTCCATAAAGCGCCAAATGCACAAGAGTTCCATGAAGAGCTTAACCGTAAAGTGTCTAAACTACATATGTTTGACTGTTTACGTGCTAATAAATCAATGGCAGCTTGGGGCGTGGAAGCACGTGTACCATTCTTAGATAAAGAATTTGTAGACGTAGCAATGCGTATCAACCCTGAAGCGAAAATGTGTAAAGACGGTAAAATCGAAAAGCACATTATTCGTGAAGCATTCGACGGCTATCTACCAGAAGAAGTGCTATGGCGTCAAAAAGAGCAGTTTTCTGATGGCGTAGGCTATAACTGGATTGATACGTTGAAAGAGTACGTGAGCGAGCAAGTAAGCGATCAAGACCTTGCTAATGCTAAATACAAATACCCGATCAATACGCCAGATTCTAAAGAAGCGTATTTCTATCGTAGTATTTTCGAAGAACACTTCCCTGGCGATGCAGCAGCTAAATGTGTTCCGCACGGCAAATCGGTTGCTTGTTCAACACCTGAAGCACTGGCTTGGGATGAGTCATTCCAGAACAATGCTGACCCTTCAGGTCGTGCTGCGGGTGTTCATAACGACGCCTATAAGAAGTAATGTTTTTGTGCTGCAAATCTTGTGTTTGCAGCACTTTCCTCTGAATTAAAATAATTTGATTTGAAATAATACTGTAATCAAATAATTATTCCCACCTGTAAAATCGTTCACAAATCCGTCAAAAACACATAAAAATGGCTTTTATTCGCCTATTTAGTGCTTAAACCATTTACATTTATTTTCGAACTCCTACACTAAAGACTAATATTTGGTACAAATTTATTTCGTCTACGAACTATTTTTAGTGTTCATACGTATAACTTGCAATGAAATAAATAGGTAGCAACCGGCCGTTTAGCTCTCTGCTAAACATAATCACAACAAGAGGTATTCATGAGCGAACATCATGACAAGTACAGTATCGACAATACCGACTACACTGTCGGTCAGGACAATGTACAAAAATGGGGTTTTGATGTGCACAACCCTGTCTTTGGCATCAGTGCGGGTTTAATCGCCCTATTTTTAGTGGCAACACTCATTTCAGATGCAGAAACAGCAAAAACAACCCTAAATGGCATTAAGAATGACATTATTAATAACTTTGACGGCTTTTTTATGTGGTCAGCAAACTTATTCGTATTGTTTTGCCTTGCGTTGATTGTTTCACCCTACGGTAATATTCGCTTAGGTGGCAATGACGCAAGACCATCTCATTCTCGAATTTCATGGCTAGCCATGCTCTTTGCTGCGGGCATGGGTATTGGCTTAATGTTTTGGGGCGTCGCAGAACCTGTGGCCTACTTTACAGGCTGGTACGAAACACCACTCGGCGTTGAAGCTAACACCCCTGAAGCCGCCAAACTTGCAATGGGTGCAACCATGTTCCACTGGGGTCTTCACCCTTGGGCAATTTACGCTGTTGTTTCACTGTCATTGGCATTCTTTTGCTATAACAAAGGCTTGCCGTTATCTATTCGTTCGATTTTTTACCCTATTTTAGGTGACAGAGCTTGGGGTTGGCCGGGTCATATCATCGATATTTTAGCGGTACTTGCTACGTTATTTGGCCTTGCAACATCACTTGGCTTAGGTGCGCAGCAAGCGGCTGCAGGTATTAATCATGTATTTGGTACTGATGCAGGAATTGGCTTACAAATTGGTGTTATCACTGGGGTAACGTTACTTGCGGTGATCTCAGTTGTTCGCGGTATTGACGGCGGTGTAAAATTACTGAGCAACGTTAATATGGTCATTGCCTTTGTCTTGTTAGTGTTTGTTGGTGTTGTCGGTTTTGCCGCGGCATTTGGTAATATCCCGAATACAGTAATGGGTTATGTTGAAAACATCATTCCATTGAGTAACCCGCATGGTCGAGAAGATGAAACATGGATGCATGGCTGGACTGTATTCTACTGGGCTTGGTGGATTTCATGGTCACCATTTGTTGGTATGTTCATTGCGCGCGTATCTGAGGGCCGAACAATTCGCGAGTTCTTAATTGCCGTATTGCTTATTCCTACTATCGTTACCATCTTTTGGATGTCAATTTACGGTGGTATCGCGATTGAGCAAGTTATTGATAAAGTGGGTGTGCTGGGTGAGAAAGGCTTAACTGATGTACCTCTTGCTATGTTCCAAATGTTTGAAGCCCTGCCAATGTCTCAAGTGCTTTCGTTCATTGCAATTGTGCTAGTACTCGTGTTCTTTATCACGTCATCTGACTCAGGTTCATTAGTAATCGACTCAATTACCGCTGGCGGTAAAGTGGATGCGCCAGTGCCACAACGTATTTTCTGGGCAACAATCGAGGGCGCTATTGCAGCTGCACTTGTTTGGATTGGTGGCACTCAAGCTATCGAAGCTTTACAAGCCGGTGCCGTATCTACGGGCTTACCGTTTACCTTTGTATTGTTATTAATGTGCGTGAGTTTAATTCTTGGTTTGAGAACAGAGCCAAGAAACTAATCACAAAACTTTAAATAACAAAAAACGCCGCATTGCGGCGTTTTTTATTATTTAAGCTTTACCAACTATTTTTAAATACCCGACTAAAGTCAGTGCTACTCACGTTATATAAGTAACTCACCTAATGGTGTATCAGAGCGATAATGGTAGGCAAGCTGTGCTTGTAATAGCTCTGCGGTGGCTATGGCATCATTAAGCGCATTATGATTTTGATACGCCGGCAATGAATACCGAATACGCGAGTCAGCTAATCGTACTGAATCGAGCTTAGAATTAAATAACCGTCCTAGTAACCCTTGCTTTGCCTTAAGCGCTCGCGTTTCAAGGTCTAGCGTGTCTATAACGGCAAACTCAAGCCCTTCCCCTAACCGTGCTTGCAACGCTTGATATAAGAAGTGCCGTTCAATAGGTGCAAAATGAACCACAATCACTTTGCCTTTTAATGCAGCTAATAAAGGCTCCATGATAGAAGAAAAATCTGGTGCTTCACTCACTTCTGAGTGAGTTATACCATGAATAACAATCGACTCTTCAGCGAGCTTTTGCCGTGGTTGAACAATCCAATGCTTGCTGTATTTACAAAATATTCGCTTTGAATTAAAGGGCACTAATCCCACACTGACAATATCGTCACCATCAAAATTTAGACCAGTCGTCTCAAAATCTAGCGCGACCATAGGAACGTCGCTGATAGGCATCCTTAAATCATTGATGGCTGAAGAATAAAACTCTTGGATTAATGGCTGTTTACTTACCTTTAGTTGCTGCTGGTAGCGGCTTGGCCAATCAAGTTTAGCGCCTTGCTTTGCCATTATTTCATCCCTGAGTTAGCTGAGTATCTGAATTTAAGGAAATTCTGTGCTTTATCTAAAATCGCAAATGCCTCTTTAAGATTGCGCTGCTCAAAGGGTGATAGTAAGTGAGGCTCTAGGTCGTTATCAGGCGCTTCATCAAGTTTTTCAATTTGCCACGCTTGATGCCTAATTCTTACCATCGCAATGTACTCTAGCGCATCACGTAAATCCTGCGCTTTACCCTCAGGAAGTAATTTGGCATCAATAATATCTTCTAGTCGCTCAAATGAATTCTGTTTACGGCTACCGATAGCTAATGCATGCACACGTATTACATCAGACAAAGGCGCTGTGCCACGGCGTTTTAAGTTCATAGAACGCTTGTGTTGCCCATTATGCTCTAACACAAAGTCTTTAAAGAAACCTAGAGGCGGTGTTCTGTTGCGCGCATTCGCAGCAAGGTTCGCCAAGAAACGTTTATTCTTACGCCCTTCTGTTGCGATAAAACGCTTAAGTTCATCAGCCCATTTGTTTTTACCGTACACACCGTCTAAATCAAAAAAGATCGAGCTGTGTAATAAAGCCTGCGGTTTAGGTTCGGCCATCCAATCTGCAAATTGTTCTTGCCACTGCTCGCGAGTTAAACGCCATTTTTTGAATGACGCCATAATTTCACCTTCACAGTACTTATAGCCACACTCAGCTAAACCATCGCAAACAAAGTCAGCCAAATTTTGAAAGTATTCGTCGTGTAATTCTTCGTTAAAACCATTATCGAGGATAATGGCGTTATCTTGGTCGGTAACAATTAACTGCTCATCACGTGCCATAGAGCCTAAAGCAATAAAACAGTATGGCACCGGTGGCGGGCCAAACTTTTCTTCAGCTAAATCAAGTAAGCGTTGTTTAAAAGTACGGCCTATAACGGCCATGGCCGTACCTATCATGTGGGAGTTAGCATCTTCGTTCACCATGCGTACAAAGACATTAGGTAACTGCCTTGCATAGTGAGCTAAATCTTCAACCGACTGCTGCGCTAAAATACCCCGCACTAGCAATAAACTGCTTTGTGATTCGTAGCGTAAGATATCTGATTGCGAAATAACGCCGATAGGCTTTTTCTTCACAACGACTGGTAGGTGGTGAATATTGTCTCTGAGCATTGCAAGTACTGCTTCAAACACATAGGCATTGCTATCAAGCAAAACTAAATCGGTTTGCATAATTTGCGCTGCTGGGGCTTCATAGCTTAAGCCATTTGCAATCACACTGGTACGTAAATCACGGTCGGTAATTATACCAACGACTTGGCCGTCATCATCATCAGGATCATCACTGATCGGTTTATCTGCATCAGTGACTAATACTGATGAAACTGACTCTTGCGTCATCAACTGTGCAACCATTTGCACAGACGCATCTTTTGCTACAGTAACAACATCGCGATGAAGAAGTGACTTGACCTTAGCGGTTGTTAAATCGTTGCTGTCTGCTTGCTCTACAACAGCTTGATGAAGCCTAACATTACCATCGGCTTCAAAAAAATCAGCAAACACGTCGTATTCATCACAATATTGGTTAAACAACTCAACATTAATGCAATAAACTAAGGTATCTTCAAGCGCCTTTGCTGGGAAACGCACTTTGCGGTTCATCAGCAAACCCATTTGCCCAAATATCCCCCCTACCGTTAAGCGGTTGTATAACTCACCATCACGGCGATACATTTCAACAGCACCGGTGCGTATAACATATAGATCAGCGATATCTTCGCCGTAATTTAATATTTTTGTACCCGCACGAAAATAAGCGATTTCGACTTGTGAGGCGAGTTTATTGACGGCCTCTTCAGGAAGATCATCAAACGGAGCATGATCAGAAAGAAATTGGGCAATATCGACATGTTCGGCTTGCATACGCGTACCTAGTTTATAGCATTTGTATTAATTGTGAGGGTAATTGGCTATTTTTTCAAAGAAAAATAGCCAATTCAATAGGATTAAGCCTTTTCTAACTCTTCGGCCAGAAGTTTCGACTCATCACCTCTTGGTTTAGTAAAGCGAGCTAAACCAAGGTATATGACAGGCGTTAGATACAGGGTAAATAACACCGCAAGTGCTAAACCGCCAAATACCACCCAACCAATCGCGTTACGAGCCTCAGCCCCCGCGCCGGTAGATAAAATAAGTGGTAATGCTCCTAGTAAGGTTGAAACCAGTGTCATCGCGATTGGGCGAAGGCGAACCAATGCTGCCTCTTCTACCGCAGCTCTAACCGATCGGCCTTGATCACGTAATTGGTCGGCAAACTCCACCAGCAATATGGCATTTTTAGCAATGAGACCAATCAGCATCACTAAACCTATTTGCGAGTAAATGTTTAATGATGTACCCGTTAGATAAAGCGCCAAAATCGCTGATGTAATACCAAACGGTACGGTGATCATCACAACAATTGCACTATTTACACTTTCAAATTGCGCTGCCAAAACCAGTAGTACGATTAAAAAGGCCAATACATAGGTTACTAATACTTCATTAGCTGTTTCTTCAAAGGTTAATGCCTCACCTTTAAACGCTAAGCTGATACCAGCAGGCAGAGATTGCTCTGAAATATCACGAATTTTTGTTACAAGATCAGCAATGGTAACGCCTTCTGGCATTTCCATACTCAGTTCAATAGCACGGCGCTGCGCATGACGCTCAAGCTCAGCGGCAACACCTTCTTCAGTGATCGTTGCAACACTACTCAGTGGCACCAATTGACCATTTCGGCCACCTACATACAAGTTAGCTAAATCACTTGGGTTTGTGATTGTTTGGTTTTGTGCTTGCAACATAATTGGGATTGATTGGTCACCAATGTTTAAATCGGCGATATCATCACCATTGATTGCTGCGCGTAGTGTCACAGAGATATCACTGAGCGATACACCAAGCTCTTCAGCACGACGCCTATCAATATTAACCCGTAATTGTGGCTGTGACGGCTGATATGAAATACGCACAGGCGCCACTTCTGGCACTGCATTTTCAATTTCAGCAGAGAACTCTTGCGCGGCTTTAAATATCTCGAGGTAATCTTGCCCTAATAAAGCAAGCTCAATACCACCGCCTTGACCACGTAAGTTCAAACTATTTGAGCCACCTGGGTAACCAGCCGCACCAGGAATATTCCCTAAAGGTTCACGTATTTTATTGATAATTTCTTGCTGACTAAAATGACGTTCGTCCCAATGTTTTAGTGGCACAGTGATAAATACAATATTTGGATCCCATTGCCCAACCACAGTGTAAATAGACTCAATATCACCACTTTCAACATAAGGCAGTAAGATATCTTCCATTTGCACCGCTTGCCTGTCCATAAAGTTCAGGCCAACACCATCAGGACCTCGGGCAAAAATACGGATTTTACCGCGATCTTCTGTTGGTAATAACTCGTTATCTAGGTTGAAATAAAGTGCCCCAGAGCCTGCTGCAACCAACAAACATGCAAAAAAGGTAAGCCATGCATGCTCAAGCACCCCATGTATTGTGCGCTTATAAACGGCGGCTAAACCATGGCCAACTTTCGCAAATGGATGAAAACCACCCTGCTTTAATTTCAATTTTGAAGTCAACGCAGGTACCAAAGACAGTGCTACAAAGCTTGAGATGATCACAGCGCCAGCTAATACACCACCAAACTCTCTAAATAGGCGTCCTGCTGTTGAAGGTAAAAAAGCAATAGGCACAAACACCGCAGCCAATACGGCGGTTGTTGCCACAACAGCAAAGAATACTTCACGCGTACCAACCACTGCAGCTGCACGGCGGCCAAGACCTAAGCCCCGCTGACGTTGTATATTTTCACTAACCACAATGGCATCATCAACAATTAGGCCGGTTGCTAACACTAATGCAAGCAAAGTAAGAATATTAATTGAGAAACCAAGCGCCCAAATAAGTGCTAAAGAGCCAATTAATGCAACAGGTATCGCAAATGCAGGAACCAGCGTTGCGCGCCATGAGCCAATAAACACCCACAGTGTTATCACCACTAATAGCACGGTTAGTAACAAGGAGTGAATGACTTCATCAACTGAACTTCTGATAAACTGCGCATCATCAGAGGTGAGAGTAAATTCCATTTCAGGAAAACGGACTCGCATGCGCTCGATTAAAGTGAGCACTTCATCAGAAATTTCGATGGTATTCGATTGTGCCTGACGAATAATTTCCATGCCAATGACAGGTGTACCATTAAGTCTTACGAACGAACGCGGATCAGCTGGGCCAAAGTAAACAGCTGCAACATCGCCAATACGGGTATCGTCGCGAACGATGATATCGGCTACTTGTTCAGCAGAAATTGACGTTGCATCAGCACGAACGATGACTTGTTGATCACTTGATTTTAAACTACCTGCAGGCACATCAAAGGGAGCCTGACGAAGTACGTTGTCAATATCTGGTACGGTAAGGTTAAAACTGCTCAGCTTAAGTGGGTCGATACGCACTCTAAGCACCCGTTCACGGTCACCATTTAAGCGAACATCGGCAACTCCAGGAATAGTTAAAAACTGCGGGGCTAAGTCAACATCAACACGCTCTGTTAGTGCCTCAAGGGATAAGCTATCACTTGATACCGTTAACGATACAACCGCTTCGGCGTCGTTATCGGCTTTAATAATTGATACCCGTTCAACTTCTTCGGGTAATTCTCGCTGCACACGGGCTACCGATTCACGCGTTTCATTTGCAGCATCATCTAAATTAACACCAGGGCGAAACTCAACCACGATACGAGCATTGTTTTCTTCACTTTGCGCACGAATCGACTTTACACCACTTACCCTCGCAACCGCCCCTTCGAGCTTACTAGTCACTTCGGTATCTACGGTCTCCGGTGAACCACCAGGGAAAGACGCTGATACAGTAATACGTGGTCTATCAACATCAGGAAGCTCACGTACTTCAACCCCTGCTATTGCAGCAATACCGGCGATAATAATGAGTAAGTTAAGTACCACAATTAAAACAGGGCGACGTATCGCCATTGATGGTAAGTCTTCCATCATAGGTTGCTGTTTCATCATTACTCCTTGGCTAGCTGCACTTCATTGATGAAATTAAGCTCTTGATTAGGTCTTAGGCGCTGAACGCCTTCTGTCACCAATAAGTCACCTTCGTTTAAGCCACCAGAGACTAGTAAACGCCCTGCTAGACGCTGCTCAATTTTTACATCAACACGAGTTGCTTTTTTATCGACACTCTTCCATACGTAAGGGCCTGCAGCACCCCACATCATGGCAGCTTCGGGTACGACCGCAAACTCTTCACCCAGAATATTTATGTGCACACGAAAACTCATACCCGGCATAAATTGCTGGCCATTATTATCAAGTTTGGCTTTTGTTCTAAGTGTGCGGGTTTGGGCATTGATACGCGAATCAAGCTCTGCCACCTTAGCCGTATAACCTTTATCGCCTAACCAAGGCACCACTTCGACCGAGGATTTTTGTTTAAGCACTGAGATAGCGGCCTCTGGGGCATTAAAATTGATATAAAGTTCAGAAATATCATCGATAGTGGCAATGGCTGTTTGGGTTGTGATCCTGTCGCCTACTTCGACGTCAGTTAAACCCATAACACCACTAAAAGGAGCACGAACTTCGCGGTCTTCACGCTCTGTTTGGGCTTGCATTAACTGGACTTTTGCAAGCTCATAAAGCGTTTTCGCATCATCTAAATCACTTTGTGGCACCGCACCACGGGCGTGACTTTCTTCAAGCCTTTTCATGGTGCGCTCAGCATCTTTTAATGTAATTTCGGCTTCGATCAACGCTGCTTTTTGTCTACGTGAATCAAGCTCTAATAGTAAGTCACCTTTGGCAACGTTATCGCCTGGTTTAAAGTAAACAGCGGTGACTCTGTCACCAACGGCTGGGTAAAGTGTGACTGAGTGGATCGCTTCAGCGTTACCCACTGCTTTTATCTGTTGTTTAGACTTTTCAACAGACACTGATTCTACAACTACATTAGCCGCCTCAGCGACGGAAACACAACTAATACAGGCAATTAAAGTCCATGTATGTAACTTGCCAATTGTCAAAATTTCACCTAAATAAGAATCGTTTTAATTGTTACGAAGTGTAACAGCTTTGTGATCAATAAAAAGATGACTTCGTTTAATAAACAATTAGCCAAGGTGAAATAAACGCATACATCGCCTTTGTTTTCAAATTAAGAACGACAATGTGATGAATCGACCCCTTTTAAGTGTGCTTCGCTTGCAATGGTAACCTCTACACACCCTGAGTTAATATCAACTTGTTCCTTTTGAATTAGCGTAAAACTCCCTTCTTGCTCTGAACGTAATGAATATTCAAAGGCATCGTTGCTTCCCTCTGCAATTGCAGTAAAAATCCCGCCGACCAGTGCTCCAGCAAGGGCGCCTGCAATCATCTCTTCGTGGTTGCCATCTAATTCATCAACAAAACCTATCGCAGAGCCTGCTGCTATACCCGTTTTAACATTCGATGATAATTTAACGGGTTTTACTGATGTTACGTTTGCATAAAAGCGTTTGATCATCACATTTTGGTCGGCTCTATCAACTCCTTGTGATGCGCAGCCGCCTAAAAAGAGTAAACCTATCAGTAATTTCTTCATTGTTCTCACCCTGTCAGTATAAAAGCTTAGATAGATACTATTCCTAGCATGAGTTAGAGACTGTATAAGAACTGTAAGAAACTGTATGTAGGCGATTTACGGGCATAAAAAAACCCCAGATAATGCTGAGGTTTTTAACTATTAATAAAACTAAAAATTACTTTTGGCGCTGTGCTTCTTTTTGCGCTTTTTTAGCTTCTTTACGCTTACGAAGAACTTCTTGGGCTTCGTTGCCGATGTGACCTTCGCCACGCGCTTGTGCTAATTCGATTTGCTTTTGACGCTCAGCAAAACGTGCACGTTGCTCTTCTGTTAGGCTGTCGTGACAGTGATGACACGAAACACCTTCCATGTATTCTGGCTTTTGCTTTTCTTCTTCAGTGATAGGCATACGACACGCATGACATTGGTCGTAAGAACCTTTTTGTAAGTCGTGATTTACCGCAACACGGTTATCAAATACAAAACACTCACCTTCCCACATGGTTTCTTCTTTTGGTACTTCTTCTAAGTACTTAAGAATACCGCCTTCAAGGTGGAATACTTCGTCAAAGCCTTGCTCTTTCATGTACGCAGTTGATTTTTCACAGCGAATACCACCGGTACAGAACATCGCGACTTTTTTGTGCTTTGCTGGGTCTAGGTTTTCTTTCGCCCATGCTGGGAATTCGCGGAATGTCTTCGTGTTTGGATCAACGGCATTTTGGAAAGTACCGATCTCTATTTCGTAATCGTTACGCGTATCGATAAGAATCACTTCAGGGTCTGAAATTAACGCATTCCAATCAGCTGGTTTTACGTATGTACCCACTACTTCACGTGGGTCGATACCTTCAACACCCATAGTTACGATTTCTTTTTTCAGTTTTACCTTAGTACGGTAGAACGGACATTCGTCATCGTATGACTCTTTAGTCACAATGTTATCTAGGTTTGGTTGTGCATCTAACCATGCAAGTAGGTTATCGATACCTTCACGTTTAGCAGAAACAGTACCGTTAATACCTTCAGCCGCAAGTAACAAAGTACCGCGTACTTCATTGTCTTCCATTACTTTTAGTAGTGGTTGGCGAATCGCTTCAAAATCAGGAAGGGCTACAAATTTGTAAAGTGCGCAAACAACAAAGTGCTCGCTAGTTACATTATCTTTATGAACAGCAGTCATGGTTTTACCTTTTGCTTTAAATGCCCATGTGGGGCGTTAACCGAATCGCAAATCCGGCGCATTGAGGGCGCGTATTTTACGCGAATTAACGATAATTGCAAAAACTGATGCGAAATAGCTGTGTTTTTACTGTCTCCTAGTGAGGCAAGTGCGTTATAATGAACGGGATTTACAAATTTTGCTCATCGGAGATTACGCATTGCATTTTACTGAACTTGGGATTGATACACGCCTCGAAAAACAACTTGCGCATCAAGGCATCACCCAGCCCACTGACATTCAAGCTCACGCGGTACCAACAGCTATCGCAGGCCATGATATTTTTGCACAGTCAAAAACAGGATCGGGCAAAACGCTGGCGTTTTTATTACCTGCTGTACAGCGTGTAATGAAACAAAAAGCACTCAGTAAACGCGACCCTCGCGTTTTGATCGTTGCGCCTACCCGCGAATTAGCAACCCAAGTATACAGCCAATTAAGACTTTTAATTGCAGGCACAAATATTAGTGCAGTAAAAATACTGGGTGGTGAGAACTTTAACGACCAAATCAAAGCACTTCGTAAAGACCCGCACTTTGTAGTGGGCACACCGGGGCGTATTGCAGACCATTTGAGTCAACGCTCGTTACAACTTTCAGGCTTAGAGCTATTAATTTTTGACGAAGCGGACCGTATTTTAGATTTAGGTTTTACCGATCAAGTTAAAATGATCAACGAGCTTGCTGATCACCGTTTACGCCAAACGTTATTGTTTTCAGCAACCCTTGACCATGCACAAGTTGATGCTTTGTCGCGTAACTTATTACGCTCACCAAAACAAATACTGTTAAGTGCCTCTAACGAGCAACATAGTGACATTACCCAGCAGCTTTATTTAGCTGATCATCTAGATCACAAAGAAGCGCTACTAGAGCACTTTGTAAAACAAGACAATGTTGGCCAATGCATTATTTTCACTGCAACACGTGCCGATACTCAGCGTTTAAGCCAATTATTATCTGATAAAGGCCTAAAAGCACAAGCACTTGCGGGTGACTTAACACAGGCTAAGCGCCTTGAAATTATGGATGCCTTTAGCCGTGAAAACTTTAAAATTTTAATCACCACTGATGTTGCATCACGTGGTCTTGATTTATTAAGCGTGACCCACGTAATTAACTTTGACCTGCCAAAACATGCTGAAGAATATGTGCACCGTATTGGTCGTACTGGTCGCGCAGGCTTTAAAGGAACTGCTATTTCGTTAGTGGGCCCGAAAGATTGGCCTAGCTACAAAGCAATTAAAGCATTTTTAAATGATGAATTAAGCTTTTTCACCGTTGACGGCCTTGTTGGTAAATTTAAAGGTCTGCGTGAGAAAAAACCAAACACAGTTTGGAATAAAGCAGAGAAAAAAGTGGCTGCAAAACCTATTAAACCAAAACGCAAAGCAGCCCCTAAAAAGTCTAAAGCCCCTATTCAAGCCCCAATTGATGTAGATGGTTTTGCTCCAATGCGCCGTAAGAAAAAGCCAGAACAGGAATAACAATGAGTATTTTAGGAACCACACAAACCCTTTTCGTTAACGAAATGTCTAACGAAGGTGCTTATTTAGATGGCCGTGATTTAGGCGAAGTATTCTTACCAAGCAAAGAAATTGATTACGAACTAGAAGCTGGCGACAGCGTGCAAGTATTCATTTACTTAGATCACGCAGGTCACCCAACCGGCACAACAAAAAAACCGTTAGCTGAAGTGGGCCAATATGCCCTACTACGTGTTAAAGCAATTAACAGCACTGGTGCTTTTTTGGATTGGGGCCTCGAAAAAGACGTACTAGCGCCATACAACGAACAAAAGCCAAAAATGAAAGACGGCTTTTCGTATCTTGTACGTTTATACCTCGATAACGCCAGCCAACGTATTTGTGCATCAAGCAACTTTAATAAATTTTTATCAAAAGAAGAACCAACTTACTCTGTAATGGAAGAAGTTGACTTAATTGTTGCCGGTAAAACAGACCTTGGTTACAAAGTACTCGTAAACGAATCCCACATTGGCGTTGTTTACTACAACACCGTATTTAAAAAGCTATTTGTTGGCCAGCGATTAAAAGGCTTTATTCAAAAAGTACGTGAAGACGGCAAAATCGACGTATTAATTGAAAAGCCAGGTATGGGTAAAGTAAACGACTTAGGCGAAAAAATCTTAGCAAAATTAAAAGCAGAAGGCGGCGTACTTCACCTAGGTGATAAGTCAGACCCAGAAGCAATTAAAAAGACTTTCTCAACCAGTAAAGCAAACTACAAAAAAGCCATTGGCGGTTTGTTTAAGCAAGGTTTAATCGAGATTGAAGCAACGTCGATTAGATTGAAATAAGTTGCGAGTTGCGAGTTGCGAGTTGCGAGTTGCGAGTTATCAAGATATTGAAGTGTTTGAAAGAGTAAAGCGAAAGCTTTACTCTTTTTTAGTTTCAATAACTATATAATTCACATTTTGAGTTAATTAAATTTATCAAAAAAACCAAATTAATCTGAACATACGAGATATTATACTCGATGTTAAATGCATTCTAGTGATGTTGTAGGCCATATAGGCTCATTGTTATCGCTATACAAAACACCAAAATTAATGTTTGTGAGGTTATTAAATTTAAATTGAAGTTCTAGCCATTCTTTTTCAAACGTTACAGATATAAACGAGCCATAATCATCAACAGAAGGTTCAGAGTCTAGTTCGGTCTTAATAATTGATAAAACTTCGGCCATTGGCTTACCTATAAGTTGATAACCAAACAAAGCTGCACTTTTATTGTAAACTTCGATCCAGCCAAGACGATTATCATTGTCAATTTCAAAAGTCAGCTCCATTAAAAGCTGGTTAAACTGCAATCGCTTATTTTCTGAATCGGTGAAAAATATCTTATCAGGTACACCTAACGCAGAAACAGCTTGCGTCTCTGTAAGACCAAATTGAATTGTGTCGATTCCATGACCTAGTTTGATTTCCATTAATTGAATCCTTTACTTAAGAGATTATAATGGTTTATATACTTCAATAAGAGCATAAACTACACATAAATGCTTACAACATTCTCTTTGAACTAACTCTATTTGTAATTTCTATCCCCAATTTAAAAAACATTTTGACTGTTCTTTCTTAGCGTCAGAATAGTAAGCGTATAGGTTGAGTGATTTAATAAGCGTTTTAATTTCGTTCTGGACAATGCCATACCAAACAGTGCCATAGGCTCCCTGTGACAGTAAACTGGATCATTAACATTCTAGATTCTTTGTAATCCGGAGCTTTAACATAATTGAAAACTAATTGAGAATAAATTTTTTCACCGAAAAGTACATTAACTTATCTATCGGTGCATTGGCGTTAGCTAACTTTACGATTAGCGAGTGCCACTGGCCTTCTGAATATTGCTTAAGCCCTTTTCTCCATTGTAAGAATTCATTCTCTAGAAACAAATCGTGAATGTAGTTTGTTAGCTCTTCTTCAAATTTTTCCATAGCTTATTTTGTACTGTCTGTTAAAGGCTACTATTAGGTATTAATATTTACACAAAGTGTTTGTCGATAAAGCTATACCTGTTTAATTTCTACTTTATAATTAATTGATAGTTATTTATTTCTACCAACAAACGCTAAAATCCAATCATGTTCTTCATCAGTTGATGTTTCTTTATTCACGAACTCTGATATTTCAGCTTTCATTGCTTCAAATTCACTAATCCCCTCTTTTATGTTTGATAACTGAGTTGTATGAAAGAAGCAACCGTAAACCCCACTTGTTAAGGTGTATGGTGCATTAACACTATCTTTTTCAAAAGTTAGGCGA
>Ga0208113_1000261_pt1 | contig 26836 bp, 27 predicted proteins | sample Knorr_S7_td_NADW_FD_185598 | JGI IMG/M metagenome (GOLD analysis project Ga0208113, IMG submission 185598) | Marine microbial communities from Southern Atlantic Ocean transect - Knorr_S7_td_NADW_ad_2505m_LV_A (SPAdes) (version 2) | ecosystem: Environmental > Aquatic > Marine > Oceanic | place...
TAATATCGTTTAAGGTCGGCCAGTATATTTACGTTTTTACAGGTGTCAAGAGACATAAACTTGTATAAATTCACAACATGAATAGCGCAAAAATAAATGCTAATAAAATTTTAACAGTTTTTTTATTAAGCCACTTTGCTATTTGGGTATTAGTTCCTTCTATCACGAATCATAATCTTCCCTTAGATACGATAGAAGTTTTAGCTTGGGGAAGTAATTTAGATTGGGGCTTTAACAAACATCCTCCGTTAAGTGCATTTGCTGTTGAGGTTTTTTACCAAATATTTGGAAGCCAAGATTGGGCATATTATTTCCTCAGTCAGTTGTGTGTTGTAATAAGTTTTTTTGTAGTTTGGAAATTTTCTGAGGATTTTTTTCAAAATAAAATTCATGGTTTAATAACAGTATTATTATTGGAAGGTATTTATTTTTATAATTATACCACTCCAGAATTTAACGTTTATGTTTGCGAATTACCTTTTTGGGCTTTAACAGTTTTATTCTGCTGGAGAGGATTTAGAGATAATGAAACTTCTGACTGGTTAATATTTGGTTTGTGTGCAGCTTTAGGAGTTTTGTCTCATTATTTATTTATCTACCTGCTTGCTGCATTGGGTGTATTTTTTCTTTATATGATTATTAAAAAGAAAATTAATTTTAAATGTTTAATTTCTTTAATTCCTTTTTTCCTGGTTTTATTACCGCACTTAATTTGGTTAACCGATAATAATTATATTACAATTACTTATGGTCTTCACAGAACAGGAGCAGGAGATCAAAATTTCTTAGATCACTTATTTCATCCTATTATATTTTTAGGAAAACAAATCGGAATACTCATACCATTCTTTTTAATGGTTGTACTTTTAGTTTCAAAACTTAAAACAAAATTTAATTTTAAAGATAAAAAATTATTATTTTTATTGACCATCAATATTGTTCCAATCATATTAATGTTTTTAACCTCTATGATCATGGGCGTTAAAATTAGAACAATGTGGATGACTCCTTTTTATTTATTTTTTGGAGTGTTATTAATTTACATTTTTCAATCCCAAATAAATTTAAATAAATTAAAAGGTTTTGCTTCAATATTTTTGATTTTATTTATTTTTTCTCCATTTGCTTATGCTTATGTTTCAATAACACAAACAGATAAAAGAACAGATTTTCAAGGAGAAGAATTTACAAAAAATGTAATGCTTGAATGGGAAAAAAAACTTCCAGATTTTGATTCTAAAAAATGGGGCTTAGAAAAATATCTGAAAGGTTGGGAAGAGGTGAACATTGGAGCACTAGGTTACTGGATTACAACCATCGAAGGAGATGAATGGCTAGCAGGAAATTTATCTTATCATTTGGGAAAATATCAGGGAATTAAAGACTATGGTCGTGATGCTGTAAGAGCTAGATGGATTTATGGTGAAAACCTAACTTTATGTGGTAGATATTTTTCGACAAAAATGTTGTTAAAAAAAAAATGTATTAAACTCAAATGAAAAAATTTATAATTTTAATTCCTGTTTATAATGATTGGAAATCAGTATTTAAGCTTTTAGAAAATATTGATGTGCAGATTAAAGATTGGGATGCGGAAGTATCAGTTTTGATTGTCAATGATGCTTCAACAGAAGAAAGACCAAAAACTGAAATAAGTTTTAAGAAAATAAAATCTGTTCGAGTTGTGAACATGAAGCAAAATCGAGGTCACGCAAGGTGCAATGCTGCTGGATTAAAATATTTAACCGAAAAAGAAAACTTTGATTATGTAATTGTGATGGATGGGGATGGAGAGGACAGACCTGAAGAACTTACCCCGTTATTCAATAAATCTAAAGAAAACCCATCTAAAACGGTGACACTAGATCGAATAAAGCGCTCTGAGGGACCTTTTTTTAAGCTATTATATGAATGTCATAAAATTTTGACTTATGTTTTTACGGGCAAACTTATTAAATTTGGTAATTATAGCTGCTTGCCAAAAGCAGATGCAGCCAGATTGGCTAAAGAAGCTTGCATTTGGAGCAGTTTTTCTGGATCTGTAACTAAAGTTATTTCCGATCGAGTATCAGTACCATCAATTAAGGGACAAAGATATTTTGGTCCATCTCAAATGAATTTGTTTAATCTTTTAATACACTCTTTTTCTATTATTGCAGTTTTTAGAGGAGCTGTAATAGTTCGTTCTATCCTATTTCTAATTTTTTATTTATTTTTTACTTATAGCAATCTTTCTATTATCACTTTATTTCCAGTCTTAGCTGTTCTCATTTTTTTGCTTTCAATTCTTAAGGTTTCTTCTCGTGAAAATATTGAAGAATTAAATAATTCTTTGGAAAATATTGGTAGTATTGATGTTTTAAGCGATCTTAATAGTGGGTAAGAAATCAAAACACGCTGTGTCAATTTTAGAAGAATGCTGTCTTTTGATATTCAATTTTTTTCTTAATCCTGCCTGAGCAATACTTAAAGCGTGGCGACCATATTTAATATTTGTATAATCAATTGCCTTCATTAATTTCTTTCTTTTCTCCTCGTTATTTATTGATGAAAATAGATTTTTTTTATAAATATCAACTTCATTTAGCCCTGAAAAGATTATGCCAGCTTTTTGATATTTGTAACCTTTTCTATATATGTATTGTAACGCAATTAAAGCTTGTTTTACCAACTCGATGCTGTCATTTGTTCTAACCGGTAAATCTATATCTTTTGAATTTGCATAGTAATTTTTGTCCTTTTGAAAAGGACTTGTTCTTATAAAGACGGTTATTCGTTTTGTTGTCTGATTATCTGATCTAATTTTTTCTGCTGCATTAAGACAATGTGTTGTTACAGATTCGCTAAGTTCTTCTAATTTTGTAACTTTTCTTCCAAACGATCGTGATACACAACAATTTTTTCTTTTTTCTTGATGTTCTTCTAAAGAGACACATGGGATCCCTTTTAACTCCATTGCAGTACGCGATCCCAAGACATTTGTATTTTTTTTGATCCAATTATTATGCATATTTTTAAGCTGATATGCTGTATGTATTCCATTTTTAATGTAGAATTTAGTTAGTTGACGTCCCACACCCCAAACTTCATTTATTTCAATTTCTTTAAGAATTTGATCTATTTGTTTAGTATTGATTAAATTAACGATTCCTGACTGTTCTTTTTTTGCAATATGGTTTGCGGCTTTACTCAAAGTTTTAGTTGTTGCGATGCCAATGCTTGTTGGTATTCCTGTCCATTTTAAAACAGTTTTTCTAATTTTATTACCGTGCTCAAATAAATTCTCATCTCTAATTGAAGATAAATTTAAAAACGCTTCATCAATTGAATAAATTTCCATTTGCGGTGAAAATTGTTTCAAAGTTTTCATAACCCTTCTCGATATATCTCCATATAGTGAATAATTTGATGAAAAAACCTTTACATCATTTTTTTTTATTATTTTTTCCACTTTAAAATAAGGTTCTCCCATTTTAATACCCAAAGCTTTAGCTTCTGTTGATCGAGAAATTACACATCCATCATTACTTGATAGTACAATGACCGGCTTTTTAATTATTGAAGGATTGAATAATCTTTCACAAGAGACATAGAATGAATTGCAATCTACCAGGGCTATTTTATTTTTATTATAAAGCATGAATCACGTAAGTTACTACACCCCAAATAAAAATTTCAGGATTTTCAGTTAAATTAATTTTGTCTTTTAGTTTTTTTGAACCTGAAGTTAGAAAAGATTGATCTTTTTCTTTTAAGAAACTTTTAACAACCAACTCTTCATTGATATTTACAATTACTGTAGAAAAATTTTTTGGATCTAAACTTCTGTCTACCACTAAAAGGTCACCATCATAAATTCCAACGTTATTCATAGATTTTCCCTGTGCTCTAATAAGAAATGTGGATGGTATATTTTTTATTAAATGGGTATTGAGATCGATGTCATCTTCTACATAATCTGTTGCTGGAGAAGGGAAGCCAGCACCAACTTTTTGTAAATGAAAGGGTAATAATAATTTCATAATGTTCTTATTTTGTTCTAATTTATAATATAGTATGAGATATAGCAATATGTGGAAAAGTGCCAATAGGTTGTATTTTGAGTCCAAAAAAGAATCTAAACTGAATCAAAGCATGAACATTAAAACTAGATGTGGCTATGATGTGGATAACTATTACCACTATATGAAAATCGTGCTAAAGAATTTAAATTAAAAAAAATGAAAAAACTAACTTGTCACTGCGGCGGAGTAGAGATTGAGGTCAATGCACCGGATCAATTGAAAAAAATTATGAGGTGCAACTGCTCACTCTGTAAAAGAAAAGGAACCATTATGACTATGGTTGGTCCAGATGATTTAAAAATAGTTAAAGGTAAAGATCTTCTACAACTTTACCAATTCCATACCAAAACAGCAAAACATTATTTTTGCTCTAATTGTGGAATTTATACACATCACAACCCAAGAAGCAATCCAGCCATGTATGGAATTAATGTTGCTTGTTTGGAAGGAGTCAAACCATTTGAATTAAAGGATGTGGGCGTTAATGATGGTGAGAATCATCCTCTAGATAAAAAATAATTAATTCAATGCAATCAGTTAATGAGTGTTTTGACAACGTAAAAGAAGACTATTTGAAATTCCTAAATAAAGAAAAGATTTTTGGTAAATCTAAAGCAGAAAAAATAACAAGCTTAAAAAAAATTTATATACCCATATCATTTTGGATTGAAAATAAATATAAAAAAAAAGGAGAAACTTTAATTTTAGGTTTTTCTGGGGGGCAAGGTTCAGGAAAAACAACAGTTACAGGTATTCTAAAAATTATTTTAAAAAAATTTTTTAAAAGAAGAATACATGTTAGTTCTATTGATGATTTTTATAAAACTTTAAATGATCGTAACAAAATGTCTCACGCAATACATCCTTTACTTAAAACAAGAGGTGTACCTGGTACACACGACATAAATTTGGTTAAAAAATTTTTTGATATTATTAAAAAAAAAAAATTTACAAAAATTAAATTACCAAAATTTGAAAAAGCTAAAGATAATCGTTTAAAAAAAAAATATTGGTTTAATATAAAAAAAAAACCTGAAATAGTAATCCTGGAAGGGTGGTGTGTTGGAGCAAAACCTCAATCAAACTCTTTAATAAAAAGACCAATAAATATTCTTGAAAAATATGAGGACAAAGATTTAAAATGGAGAAAATATGTAAATGAAAAACTCAAAAAAGAATACAAAAAACTTTTTGCAATGGTAGATCATTTTATATTTATGAAAATTCCAAATTTTAATGTTGTTTTGAAATGGAGACTTCTTCAAGAAAATAAGTTGAAAAAAAAGTCACATTTGCAAAAAGAGATAATGTCTTACAATGAAATAAAACGTTTTATTATGTTTTATCAAAGAATTACTTTGCAAATGATAACAGATTTAAGTAAATCTGCATCAGTATTTATGTTATTAAAAAAAAATCATGAAATTAAGAAAGTATTATTTAAATCGTAGCTGAATGAATTTTTTATACAAAATTATTTTAATTATAATATTTACTCTATTTATTAATGAGACAAGAGCAAATACGTTGTTCGATTCTTTAAATTCAGCCTATTTAAATAATCCTAAATTAAACGCAGAAAGAGCAAGTTTGCGCGCTTCAAAAGAAGAAAAAAAAGAATCGATTAGTGAATTTCTTCCAAGCGTTACAATTTCTGGATATGTAAGCGAACAGGATAATACAAATCCAGGGGATGATACAAACTTTCGTCCATCAGAACAATCAATTGAAATAGAGCAAAAACTTTTTCAAGGATTTAGTGGAGTTTCAAATTTAAAGAAAAAAATGTATGGGCAAACTTTAGCAGAATTCAAACTTAAAAAAATTGAACAAGAAACTTTATTAGCTGCTGCAAAAGCTCATACCGATCTATTATTAAACAAAAAAAAGGTAAATATTAACTTAATGAATATTGACTTATTAGAAAGGCAAGTTGAAACTGATCAGAATAGATTAGAAAAAGGTGAAATAAATTTAGCGGACTTGGCGCAGTCAGAATCATCTATTGCAGGAGCTAGAGCAGCTTTAATTACTGCTCAAAACGAATTAGTGACTAGTAAGGCTAATTTTGAGAAGATAATTGGAAAAAAACCATCAGAAAATATTCAAGAAATAAAAAAAACTAATTTAAGTTTACCTGGAAGTTTGGCAGCAGCTTATAATATATCTAATTCTGAAAATCCTGATCAACTGATAGCTATGTTGGAATATGAACAATCTAAAATGGATGTAGTGATTGCTGGTTCTGAACTTTCTCCTTCTGCTACGTTATCTTACAAGATTGCTAAACAAGATGATTTTAGCGCAACTGTAAAAGATAGAACTCAAAAAACAGTGAAAGCAACGGCGTCATGGCCTTTATTTGCTGGAGGTCGTAATTTGTTTGGTTTAAGAAAAGCTCAAGAACTCAGAAACCAAAAAGCACTCTTATTTCAAGATAGTAAAAACGCAGCTAAAACAGAAGTGGCTAATGCGTGGTCCAATTATCAATCTTCTAAAAGTGTATTAGACTCGATTAAAACTCAGGTAAAAGCAGCAGAAATAGCAAATGAGGGAATAACTTTGGAGTATGAATCTGGAAGCAGCAGGACTACCCTGGAGGTCATTCAGTCGCAAACAATTTTGCTGAATTCCAGAATGAATTTAGCAAGCTCTGAAAGAAATTTTCTCATCTCTCAATTTGACCTTTTATCTGCTATTGGTCGTCTAACAGCGCAGCAACTTAATTTAAAACAGTAATAGTCTCAATTGGCTAGATTTGTTTAAAAATCATTAATTTTCAAAGACTTTATTACCTATTGATTAAAAGAACAAAATGTGTACATTTAAATCTATGATTCGCTAACCAAATTTTTTAAAAAGAAGGAAAATTATGACTAAAAATAACTTAAAAATAGTAAAATCAAGTAAAAATCAAGAAATTGAAAACAAAGAAAAAAACAAAGCTTTAGAAGCGGCAATTAGCCAAATAGATGAGAATTTCGGAAAAGGTTCAGTAATGAAGCTTGGTCAAAAGACCTCATTAGATATTGAGTCTATTTCAACGGGATCTTTAAGCTTAGATTTAGCTCTCGGAATCGGAGGTTTACCAAAAGGGAGAGTTACAGAAATTTATGGTCCAGAAGCATCTGGAAAAACGACTTTAGCTTTACAAGTAGTGGCAGAAGCTCAAAAAACCGGTGGAATTTGTGGATTCATTGACGCTGAACATGCTTTAGATCCAATTTATGCTAATAAATTAGGTGTTAAAACTGAAGAACTTTTAATATCTCAACCAGATACTGGTGAACAAGCTCTAGAAATAGCTGACACTCTGATTAAATCCGGATCCATATCAGTTTTAGTTATTGATTCTGTTGCAGCTTTAACACCAAGAGTAGAGTTAGAAGGAGAGATGGGAGATCATCATGTAGGTTTACAATCAAGATTGATGAGCCAAGCTCTTAGAAAATTAACAAGCTCAATATCAAAAACTAACACCATGGTTATATTTATTAATCAAATAAGAATGAAAATTGGAATTATGTTTGGTAATCCTGAAACAACATCAGGAGGTAACGCTTTGAAATTTTATTCTTCAGTTAGAATAGATATCAGAAGAATAGGAGCCATTAAGGAAAAAGAACAAATTATTGGTAACGCGACAAGAGTTAAAGTAGTTAAAAATAAAGTTTCACCTCCATTCAAAGTTGTAGAGTTCGATCTTATGTATGGTAAAGGAATCAGCAAATCTGGTGAATTAATCGATTTAGGTTCAAAAGCTGATATAGTTGAAAAATCGGGTGCGTGGTATGCATACAAAGGAGAAAAAATTGGTCAAGGTCGAGAAAATGCTAAAATTTTCCTTGAAAAAAATTCTAAAATTGCCGCAGAAATTGAAATGGCAATTAGAACAAAAGCTGGGTTAATTTCTAAAAAAACTGAAGGAAATCCAACAGTAGAAAACACAGACTCTCCTAAAAAAAATTAAATAACTAAGCTCCCCCCGCTCTCTTAAGAAAGGTGCCTAAATAGGCACCTTTCTTCTCGTCTAGACATCATTCTAAAAAACTGTATTTATAAGATAGATGGTTGAAAAAACATTAAAAAGTGTAAGAAAATCATTTCTAAACTACTTTTCAAATAAAGATCATCGAATTGTGGATTCTAGCAATTTGGTACCGAGTAATGACCCTACGTTAATGTTTACTAACTCAGGTATGGTCCAGTTTAAAAATGTATTTACCGGTCTTGAAAAAAGAGATTATAAAAGAGCTGTTACTTCACAAAAATGTGTTAGAGCAGGAGGAAAACACAACGACTTAGAAAATGTAGGTTATACGCCAAGACACCACACATTTTTTGAAATGTTAGGAAATTTTTCTTTTGGAGATTACTTTAAAGATGTTGCTATAGATTTAGCTTGGAATTTAATTACTAAGGAATTTAAAATATCAAAAGATAAACTTAGTGTAAGTGTTTACGCAGATGATAAGGAAGCTTTTGATTTATGGAAAAAAATTGCAGGACTACCGGAAAATAGAATTTATAAGATAGCTACCAATGATAATTTTTGGTCAATGGGCGATCTAGGACCTTGTGGGCCATGCTCAGAAATATTTTACGATCACGGAGATCATTTAAAGGGTGGACCTCCTGGTAGCAAAAACCAAGAGGGAGATCGCTTTATTGAGATATGGAATTTAGTATTTATGCAATTTGAGCAAGTTTCAAAGCATGAGAGGGTGAACCTTCCAAAACCGTCAGTAGATACAGGAATGGGTTTAGAGAGAATTTCCGCTCTACTTCAGGGTACTCACGATAATTACGAAACAGATCACTTTAAAATTTTAATCAAAACTTCTTCGAATTTAACTAAAACAAAAATAACCAAAGAGAATATAGCAAGTCATAGAGTTATAGTGGATCATCTAAGGGCCAGCGCCTTTCTAATCGCAGAAGGAGTTTTGCCCTCTAATGAGGGAAGAGGCTATGTTTTAAGAAGGATCATGAGAAGAGGGATGAGACATTCACATATTCTAGGAAGCAAGGAACCAATCTTTTATAAAATTGTTCCAACATTGATCCAAGAAATGTCGGATTCGTATCCAGAACTTAAGAGAGCAGAACCCTTAATTACAGAAATTTTAAAGACCGAAGAAGAAAGATTTTCTACTCTACTTATTAGAGGAATGGAAATATTGAACGACAATTTGAATAAAATAAAAAACAATTCTTTACCTGGTGATGTGGCTTTTAAACTATATGATACATACGGTTTTCCTTTGGATTTAACACAAGATATTTTAAAAAATAAAAAGATTAACGTTGATATAGCTGGATTTAATAAAGCTATGAACGAAAGAAAAGAAAAAACGAAACTTGCATGGAAAGGTTCAGGAGATCAGACCGTTGATAAAATTTGGTTTAATTTAAAAGACAAAATAGGATCAACTGAATTTTTAGGTTACGAAAAAGATAAATCTGAAGGTGTTGTTTTATCATTAGTTAAAAAAGGAAATGAAGTAAATATAATCAATGAAGGTGATGAAGCTGAGTTAGTTACCAATCAAACACCCTTCTATGGAGAGTCTGGAGGTCAAATTGGAGATATTGGATTTATTTCCAATAACAATTCAAATTTTCAAGTTGTTGATACCCAAAAGAAATTGGGTGATATATTTGTTCATCAAGGCAAATTAGTTAAGGGAAAAATAAAAATTAAAGACATAATAAATCTCGCAATTGATAGTGAAAGAAGAGCGAACATAAGAGCCTACCATTCAGCTACTCATCTACTGCACGAGGCCCTAAGAAGAATTTTAGGCAAACATGTCATCCAAAAGGGATCTTTTGTAGGGCCTGATAAACTAAGATTTGATTTTAGTCATATGAAACCAATAGAGAAAAACGAAATTAATAAAATTGAAAAATATGTTAATGATATGGTTAAAAGTAATAGTGAGGTAAGAACAAGACTGATGACGCCTAAAGAGGCTGTTGATAATGGCGCTTTAGCTCTTTTCGGAGAAAAATATGGAGACGAGGTTAGGGTTCTTTCAATGGGAAAAGAAAAAAATAAATATTTTTCTACTGAATTATGTGGCGGAACACATGTCAACAACACATCAGAAATTGGTGAATTCAAAATAGTAAGTCAATCTGCTATCGCATCGGGAGTTAGACGTGTAGAAGCTTTAAGAGCAGAACAACTTGCCAATTATTTAAAAAAGAAAAAACAAGATTCAGATAGTTTAAATAAAATTACTTTCGATAAAATAGCAGGTTTAGAAAAAGAAATTAAAAATTTAGGCAAAAAACCTGTTGTTGTAAGTGATCTGCCAAATAATGAAAAAATAAAGAAATTAAACAAACAACTAGAAGTAATAAATATCGAATTAATACTTAAAGATAAGAATAAAAACGAGATTAAAGATAAAACTATTAAAGGTCTCAAAGTGAGATATCAGCTTATTAAAGGTTTTCCTTCTAAAGAATTAAGATCATTAATTGACCAAGGAAAAAAAGATTTAAAGAAAGGAATAGTTATTGTTTACACTATTGTAGATGGCAAAGTCGGAATGGCTGTTGGGGTCACTAACGATTTAGCAACAAAATATAATGCTGTAGAATTGGTTAAATTGGGCTCAAGAGCGATTGGTGGCACTGGCGGAGGTGGAAGAAATGATTTTGCACAAGCGGGTGGAAATTTACCTGAAAAAATAGAAAAATCTTTTCTAAATATAATAGACAATATTTAATTAAGCGTTTTTTTTAACTTTTGATCTAACTGGTCCAAAAATTGGTTAGTAGTTAAAAATTTAGAATTTTTGCTTATCAAAACTGCTAAATCTTTGGTCATATGTCCTCCTTCAACCGTATTAACACATATATTTTCCAAAGTGTTTGAAAATTTAATTAGTTCCTCATTGCCATCTAATTTGCCTCTGTGAGCTAAACCTTTGGTCCAAGCAAATATAGAAGCTATAGGATTTGTCGAAGTTTCTTTGCCTTGTTGATGTAATCTATAATGTCTGGTAACCGTTCCGTGAGCTGCTTCTGACTCTATTGTTTTTCCATTCGGTGTCATCAAAACACTTGTCATTAAACCGAGAGATCCGAATCCTTGAGCTATGGTATCAGATTGAACATCGCCGTCGTAGTTTTTACATGCCCACACATAATTTCCATTCCATTTTATTGCGCAAGCTACCATGTCATCGATAAGTCTATGTTCATAAGTAATCGATTTTTCCTCAAATTTTTTTTTAAATTCCTTTTCATAAACTTCCTGGAATAAATCTTTGAATCTTCCGTCATAATTTTTTAAAATTGTATTTTTTGTAGAAAGATAAACTGGCCATTTTCTATTCAATCCATAATTCATGCATGCTCTTGCAAAATCTCTAATAGATTGGTCCAAATTGTACATTGATAAAGCAACACCAGGTCCAGTGAAATTAAACACTTCATACTCTTTTTTTTCGTTTCCGTCTTCAGAGGTCCACTTTATTTCTAATTTACCCTTTCCAGGTACTATAAAATCAGTTGCTCTATACTGGTCGCCAAAAGCGTGTCTTCCAATTACAATTGGATTTGTCCAACTTGGAACTAATTTTGGAATATTTTTACAAATTATGGGTTCACGAAAAACAGTTCCTCCTAAAATATTTCTAATTGTTCCGTTAGGAGATCTCCACATTTTTTTTAGTTTAAATTCTTTTATGCGATTTTCATCAGGAGTTATTGTTGCGCATTTAATACCTACACCAATTTTTTTTATAGCATCAGCGCAGTCCAATGTTACTTGATCAGATGTTTTGTCTCTGTTTTTTATGCCTAAGTTGTAATATTTAATGTTGATGTCTAGATATGGAAGAATTAGTTTTTTTTTAATAAAATCCCATATTATTCGCGCCATTTCATCGCCATCCATCTCAACTATCGGGTTTTTTACCTTAATTTTTGCCATTATATTTTAATTTTAGCAATTGAATTTAATTACTTAATATACATATTAGCGTAAAATTACAAAGTATATAAATATGACAGATTTTTTATTTCCGAAACTACATAAAGAAGGTTATAGATTTTTAGCCATAGGCGCTGTAATAACTTTTATTCTTTTATTAATTTCTAATTTTCTTGGATTCGTAAGTTTCATTTTAACTGTATGGGTGTATTATTTTTTCAGGGATCCCGAAAGGTTTCCGATAAATGATGAAAATTATTTATTAAGTCCAGCGGATGGGATTATATCACAAATTATAGAAACAAATGGTCCAAGCGAAATAGGTCTAGAAAACAAAAAATATACAAGAGTTAGTATTTTCATGAACGCTTTTAATTGTCATGTTAACAGAATTCCTTCGTCTGGGAAAATTACCCAAATATTTTATAAACCAGGAAAATATATAAATGCTTCTCTTGATAAAGCGAGTGATGAAAACGAAAGAAATTATGTTAAAATGATTAATTCTAATGGAGATGAATTAATTTTGGTTCAAGTAGCAGGACTGATTGCTAGAAGAATTGTTTGTGAAATTAAAGAAAATGATGAAACTACGCAAGGAGACAGATTTGGTATGATCAGATTTGGTAGTAGAGTTGATTTATATTTTGAAAATTACCAATTAATGGCTCAAAAAAACCAAAAAACAATTGGTGGGGAAACTATAATAGCAAGGAAAAAGTAAAAATATGCTTGAAAACAAAAAAGAATTCAAATTAATTACAAAAAAAAATCCAAAATCTCTTTTACCTAATGCTTTAACTATTTTTGGTGTTTGTTTGGGTTTAAGTTCAATAAAATTTGCATTAGATGCAAATTATGGTATGGCAATAATTGCAATAGGGTTTGCTGCAATTCTCGACACTCTTGATGGAAGAGTGGCTCGGTTAATAAAAGGAACATCAAAGATTGGTAAAGAATTAGATTCTCTCACTGATGTTATTAGCTTTGGTGTAGCGCCAGGTTTCATAATATATTTTTGGGCTTTAAATGAAATTGGAAAATTTGGTTGGATGTTTGTTTTAATCTACACAGTATGTTGTGCTCTTCGTTTAGCAAGATTTAATTTAATGATTGCTGAAGAAAACGAAACATGGAAAATAAATTTTTTTGAGGGTGTACCTTCTCCTGCGGCGGCTGGTTTAGTATTATTGCCTCTTATATTAAGTTTAAGTGGTATAGTTCAATTTGAAAATTACACAGTATTAAGTTCTATAGCAATTTTAACAACATCTATTTTGATGGTTAGTAAAATACCTACCTATTCATTAAAAAGAATTTTAATTCCTAGGCATTTAGCTATTTTTTTATTACTGGGAATTGGGGTCTATGTAAGTCTTTTAATTTTTTATACTTTTGAAACCTTATTTTTTAGTGGTTTGATTTACATTTTTCTAATTCCAATAAGCTATTTTCATTATAGGCATAAAAATAAAACATCCTTAATTGCTAACAGCGAAGAGGAAACCGAAGATGTTTTATAAAATTTTTGTGACAAAGGTTTAAAAATTACAATAAATAATTGAAAAAAAATAAAATTTCAAAAAATTGGTTAATTAAGCAAAATAAGGATCCCTTTTTTAGACAGTCTAAAATCCAAGGATATAGGTCTAGATCTGCTTTTAAATTAATAGAGATGAATAAAAAGTTTAAATTTATAAAGAAAAATTCGTCATTATTAGATTTGGGGTCCTGTCCAGGGGGATGGTCTCAAGTAGCAAGAAAAGAAATAATTAAAGGAAAAATTTTAGCAGTTGATGTTAGACCTATGGAAAAAATTAATAATGTTGATTTTATTCACGGTGATTTTTGTGATGTTAACATTTGTGAAAAAATAATGCTTTATTTTAACAATAAAATCGATGTAGTTTTATCAGATATGGCCGCAAATACTTCTGGCAATAAAGCACTCGATTCATATAGAACCGGAGAGCTTTGCATAAGCGCAATGAGTTTAGCAAAAAAAATTTTATCTGAAAATGGTGTTTTCTTGTCCAAAATATTTATGGGTTCAATATTTGGCGAGATTAACGAAAGGGCAAAAAAGAGCTTTAAAAATGTTGTTAAATATAAACCTTTATCGAGTAAAAAAGAATCCAAAGAAATTTATATTTTTTGCAAAGGTATTTTAAAAATATGATACATAATGCAACAATGTTTATGGTTAAATTATGAAAAAATTTTTTATTATAATTAAAATATTTTTTGTTTATTTATTCCTAATATCAGGTGGAACAGCCAAAGAATCAAATTACTTTAAAAAAGGAATAGAGCTTTTCCAGAAAAAAGAATTTGATAAATCAAAAATTTTATTTGAAAGAGATATAGTATTTGATCCAAAAAGTGAAAAATCTTATTTATATCTTGCGAAAATTTTCAATAATAATGACAATGATTTCGAACAAGAAATTAAATTAAATAGCGTTTTACTATTAAATCCACAAAATGATGAAGCGATATACATGCTTGCGCTTCTTAAAATAAAACAATCCGACTATAATCATGCAAAAAAATTACTCGATGAATTTGTTTTAGTTTGCAAATCTTTCTGTTTTAAAAAAAAAGAAATTCAAGAAAAATTTGAAAAAATGACTTCTGATGATGCAAAAAGTAACAATTAATAAAATTTTAAAAAAAAAAAACAAGATTCCAATAACTTGCTTGACAGCTTACTCTAAAACTATTGCTCAAATCGCAGATAAATATTGTGACATAATATTAGTCGGAGATTCTTTAGGTATGGTTTTATATGGAATGAAGACAACAAGAGAAGTTAAAATCGAAACAATGATCCTTCATGGAAAGACCGTTAAAAATTCAACAAAGAGAAGTTTAGTAGTTTTCGATATGCCGTATAAGACATATACAAATAAATTTGTTGCATATAAAAATGCAAGAAAGGTAATAAAATTAACAAAGTGTGATGCAATAAAATTAGAAGGTGGAAAAAAAATAGTTAAAATAATTAGATACCTTACAAAAAGGGGAATTCCAGTTATGGGACATGTTGGATTATTGCCACAGACTTCGACCAACTTTAAAACTAAAGGAAAAAACTTTGCTGAAAAAAAACAGATTTTCGAAGATGCAATAGACGTTTCTAATTCCGGAGCGTTTGCAATTGTAATTGAATGTGTGCCTGAAAACTTAGCAAAAAAAATTACAAAAAATGTTTCTATACCAACAATAGGTATAGGCGCATCCATGCATTGTGACGGCCAAATACTTGTTACTGACGATATGATAGGTTTAAGTGATTTTTTACCGAAATTTGTTAAACAATATTCAAATTTGAAAAAAGTTATTGAAAAATGCATAAAAAATTATTCCGAGGATGTAAAACTGAGGAGATTTCCTTCTTCTAAAAATGTGTACAATTAGATAATTTAAATGGCAGAAAATTTTTTTGAAGCCCAATATGATGTAACGAAAAAGTCGAAAATAAAAAAATTTTACGAATCAAATAAAATTTTGATTTTTTCTTCTATTTTAATTTTAATAATTTCATTTGGCTCTTTAAGTTTTTATTTAGAAAGCAAAGAAAGCAAAAAGATTTTATTATCTGAAAATTATGTCCAAGCTAAATTTTACCTGGAAAATGGAAACAAAAGTGAAGCATTAAATACACTGAAAAAAGTAATTTTTGCTAATGATTCTACTTATTCAACTTTATCTTTTTTCCTGATACTAAATCAAAATTTAATCAGTGATTATAAAGAAATATCGATTTTGTACGACCATTTATTGGAAAATAATAAGTTTGAGAAAGAGTTAAGAAATTTATTAATTTATAAAAAAGCATTATTTATTTCAAATTCTATAATCGAGTCAGAATTGCTAGAAACTATAAAACCATTATTAAACACTGACACTTTATGGAAACCTCATGCTTTACTATTATTAGGAGATTATTTTATGTCAAAGGGAGAAAATATAAAGGCCATAGAATTTTATCAACAAATTCTCTCTATAAATAATTTACACAAAGACCTTTATAATCAAGCCAAATCTCAGCTTGTTATTATTACCCATGAATAAAAAAAAGAATTTAATTTTTTTTTTAATATTTATTTTATTAGTAAATTGTTCTTTTGACAATAAAACAGGGATTTGGAGCGGAAGCAAAAAGGAAAAAAGAAGAATTTCCGAATTAGAAAAAGAACAGAAACAAACTAAAGTTGTAGATTATATTTATTCATCCAAAAGTGTTTATTCTAAAGAAATATCTTTAACTAAAAAAATTAGTATATCAAATCCAAGAAAAAATTTATCGTGGAAAATGTCCAGCTTAAATCAGCAAAATTTTCTTGGTAACATTTATTTATCCGGAATTGATAATATATTTTTAAAAAAAAAAATAGGGAAAAATAAATTTCCTATATCAAAAATTATATCCTCACCTTTAGTTTTTGAGAATAATATAATTTTTTCAGATAATAATGGCACAATTTTTAACATTAATCAGAATGGGGAAATAAATTGGAAAAAAAATATATATAAAAAAATATATAAAAAAGTTTATAAAAATTTAGTTTTCTCTATTTATCAAAATAATATTTATGTTGCAGATAATATCGGTTTTATCTATTCAATTGGTTTAAACAATGGAAAACTTGTTTGGATAAAAAATCACGGAATACCAATAAAATCTAATATAAAAATTTACAAAAATAAAATTTTTTTGATTAATCAAGATAATAGAATTTTGTGCTTCAATACAAAAAATGGATCAAAAATTTGGGATATTCGCTCAGTACCTTCCTTCATAAAGTTACAAAACTTTTTATCCTCTGCTATATCAAAACAGGGAGATGTAATTGCCATTAACTCTTCTGGAGATTTATTAAAAGTTAATGCAAATAATGGAAAAATTGCCTGGTCATTAAATACATTAGAATCTACGTTGGCGCATGCTACAGATTTTTTTAAATCATCAGAGATTGTTATAATTGATGATAATATAATTTTTTCATCTAAATCATCAATTTTTTCTTATAATTTAAATACTGGTTATACTAACTGGAAACAAGAAGTAAGTTCAATTGGTGCACCAATTATAGATGGAAAAAACATTTTTATTCTAACGGATAACGGTTATTTTGTAATCATAGATAAAGATACAGGAATAATAATTTCTTCTACTAATATTTTAAAAATATTAAAAAAGAAAAAGCAAGAAACTAAGATAACAGGTTTTATTATGGGTTCTGGAAAAATTTATTCAGTAACTTCAAATGGATATTTAATTGTAAGCTCTCCCGTTTCGGGAAAAGTTGAATATTTTAAAAAAATTGGCGACCCTGTTACATCAGCTCCAATAATAAATAATGGAAAATTATATATCTTGACTAAAAATTCTCGTATATATGGATTTGATTAACTTAATTTTATTTTACTCTCAAGATGTTGACGACATAAAACTTAGTTGATTTTCTTCAAAATTTTTATCATTTGCATCGATAGGTTTAACTGGATACTCGCCAGTGAAACAATGATCAGTGAATTGAGGATAAGATGAGTTTCTTTTTTCATGTCCCATAGACTTATATAATCCTTCAATTGATAAAAATTGTAATGTTTTTGCTTTAGTGAATATTTGCATACCCTTAAGGTCAAGTTTTGAGGCAAGTAATTCATCTTTATCTGGTGTATCAATCCCATAATAATCTGGGTATTTAATAGGTGGAGAAGCAATTTTTAAGTGAACTTCCTTTGCCCCAGCTTCATGAAGCATTTTGATAATTTTGACAGAAGTCGTGCCTCTTACCAGTGAATCATCGATTAAAATTAAAGATTTACCTTTAATGAGAGATTTATTAACATTATGCTTTAGTTTAACGCCTAAACTACGTATTTGTTGAGTAGGTTCAATAAAGGTTCTGCCAACATAATGATTTCTAATAATTCCTAATTCGATATTCTTTTTTACTTTTTCGGAATAACCAATTGCAGCTGGAACACCGGAGTCTGGTACCGGTATTATTAAATCTGCTTCAATGTGTGATTCTTTTGCTAACTCTGCGCCTAATCTTTTTCTATATTCGTAAACACTAATATTATTTATGATGCTGTCTGGTCTAGAGAAATATATATATTCAAAAATACACGGCCTTTCTTTTACTTTAGGGAATGGTTTTATACTTTCTAATCCGTTTTCTGTTATAATGATTATTTCTCCATTTTCGATTTCCCTAATAAATTTCGCTCCAATTATATCAAAAGCGCAAGTTTCTGATGCTAAAACATAAGATTTATTAAGTTTACCGATAACCAAAGGGCGGATTCCAAATGGATCCCTAATTCCTATTAATTTTTTATTTGTCAAAATTGTTAACGCATATCCTCCTTGTATTTTAAAAAGGACATCAATTATTTTATCAATTATTTTTGACCTTTTTGATTTTGCAATTAGCTGAACTATAGTTTCTGTGTCAGATGTAGTTTGAAAAATAGAACCATTTTTAACTAATTCTCTTCTGAGATATCGAGCATTACTTAAATTTCCATTATGTGCAATACTAATGCCTCCATCATGAAGGTCAGCAAAAAAGGGTTGAACATTTTTGATTAGATTATTTCCGGTTGTTGAATAACGATTGTGACCAATTGCATAGCTTCCAGGCAATTTCTCTAAAACTTTTCCTTTAGTGAAATTATCTCCAACTAATCCAAGTCTTCTTTCAGCGTAAAAGTTTTTTCCATCAGATGTAACAATGCCACAACCTTCTTGCCCTCTATGTTGTAAAGCATGTAATCCTAACGCTGTGAGGGCGGCAGCATCTTTATTATCAAAAATACCAAAAACTCCACATTCTTCTCTTAATCGTGCCATTTAAATTTTTTCTATTTTTTCTTCTGTTTCTTCGTAGTAATCTTTACTTTTGGGAAATTCATCAATTAAAAACTCACTTCCCTTATATATTATTTCAAAAGAATAAGTACCTTCAGCTTTTAATGGCCATTTTTGATGTGGATAAAACCAGTTAAGCAAAGAAAAAATGCATACACAAATCGCATATCCTTTAAATATTCCAAAAATTAAACCAAAAGTCTTGTCAACTGAGCCAAGACCTGACCAAGTAACCGTTCTACTAATAGCTTTACCTATATTGATTATTACAAAAAGTGAAACTATGTATATAAAAACCCCTAAACCAATATCAGAAATAAATTTTGATTCTACATAATCTTGTACCCAAGGATTTAATTTTGGTACTAATATAATTGTTATTATTAAAGCAAGCAGCCATTTCGAAAATGATAATAAGCTTCTCATAAATCCCTTAGCAGCACATTGTGCCATGGAATAAACAATAATTAAAAAAACAATAAGATCAAATGCTGAAATGTTACTTTGTATAAATTCTATTATGTCAGACATTGCCAAAAGGTTTTACTATCAAAATTAGTTTTGGTAAAAGTGTTAAAACCGAAATCATAGCTAAAAGCATTGCAATTCCAGTAAAAATTCCGAAATAAATTGTTGGTATGAAATTGGAAAGAACAAGTATAGAAAAGCCAAAAACAATTGTTATAGAAGTATTTAAAATAGCTACACCAACCGTATCATGACACTTTTCAAGAGTTTGATTATAGTTGTTATTTTTTTTAAATTCCTCTTTAAATCTATAGATATAATGGATGCTATTATCTACAGCTATACCGATGGTGATAGCAGCAATGGTTATCGTCATCATATCTAGAGGTATTCCTAGTAGGCCAATGATACCTAGAATTAGGAAGGCCGCCATAAAATTTGGCACAACACCTATTAAAGATAAAGTTATATTTCTAAACAAAATTAAAAACATTAAAGTTATGCCTGCCATTACAACACCCAGAGTTAATATTTGAGATTTAAACAGGCTTTGTAACAGATTATTAAAAAGAATAAGAACGCCAGCAAGTTTAAATTCATCACGGTTTAAACCTAATTTATTTTCTAAATCATAATTAATTTTTTTTATCAATTCATTTCTTCTAAGGTCTTCCCTGGAGTCTAAAACTCTCAAACTGATTCTAGCTTCATTATTTTCTATCGATATATAGGGATCAATTATTTCTTTTTTAATTGAATCAGGTATTTTATTGTACAAGATACCCATTTCCAATCCCTGTAACTTCTTTCCATCATTTAAATCCTCAGCAACTCTAACCATAGATGCAAAAGACATGACTTTACCAACGGCTTGCAAATTATCCAGGTAATCGTGAACTAGAGTAATTCTATCTATTTTATTTCTTGTAAACCAATATTTTGCTTCATCTTTTTCTTCATCGTCCCAGCTATCAAAATCGTCATCTATTTTTTCTTCTTTTTTTTTATCTGGAAATTTGACTATTATATCAAGAGGAGTTGTTCCTCCAAGTTTATCATCAATTAATTTCATGCCCTTATAAATTTCAGTTTTTTTATCAAAATAATTTATAAAGCTGTTTTCGACTTCAAGCTTAGTAATACCAATAATACTTACGATGATAACAAGCAAAGATGATACAAAAATAGTTTTTGTGTTTTGTTGTGCAACTTTACTTAAGAAAGAAGTAATTATTGATTTTTTTTCATCTTTATAATTTGTATTATCCTTACTCAAAATATTTAAAATAGCGGGCAGCAAAGTAAAAGTTATAGATAATGAAACCAATAGACCTACAGACATCATCCAACCAAAGTCTATAATAGGTTTAATGCCACTAAATATAAGTGATAGAAAAGCGCAAATGGTCGTAAGTACAGTGTAAAGTATTGGCCAAAACATTTTTCCTGAAGTCCAAAGTATAGCTTCACTATTTGAAATATTTGGATTTTCTTTTTTAAATTGTAAATATCGGACACTCATATGGATGTTCATTGCCATAGTTAAAATAAGCATTAGAGATATGAAATTTGAAGATATTACAGTAACTTTCCAGCCCAGCAATCCTAGTAAACCAACCATAATAAGAACTGAAAAAAAACAACTTAAAAGAGGAATAAATACCCACAATAAGCTTCTAAAAACAAACCAAAGTGTACAAACAATAAAAAGAAATACTCCAGCTCCAAATACTATTATATCGTTTTTTATGTACGTCATCATATCGTCAGCAATCATGGGTATTCCTCCCAAATGAATTTTAGCTGTATCCTTATATTTTTCTATGACTGTTCTAATTTCATTTATATTTTGATGATTTTTTTGATTGTATGACTTCTTGTAGTTATCATATTTTTTTAGAAATTTTTTATATTCTTTTTTATCTTCGGAAGTTAATTGTCCTTTATCCCTCTTATTTAAATAGTTATTTTTAGTTTTTATAAGATCAGATAATTTTTTATCAGTCTTTATGTAAACTAGTATTCCGCTAGTTTTGCCATCTTTACTAATTATGAATTCTTTATAAATTGGACTATTTATAATCTCTTTAAAACCTCTTTCTTTATCAGAATCTTCGCTAGATAGAGTTTTAAAATTTTTAATTCTTTCTGCTAAAGGTTCGTCGTTATTTTTTAGTAATGGAACATCCAAAATAGTTATTACATTATTTGCCCAGCTTAAATTTGTTAAATCATTTTTTAAATTTGTAAGATTTCTTATTGTATCTGGGCTTATTAAACTCTCTTTTGGAGTATAGGTTAGTACTAGAAAATCTTTCGAACCAAATTTGGTATTTACTTCTCGTAGATATTTTAAATCGGGGTCATTTTCTAGAAGCAAAGTGTCCGATGATGCGTCTAACTGAAAGTCCTTTGCAAAATATCCAAAACTTAATAATAAAACAGCAAGAATTAGTAAAGTAAATTTAGGTTTTTCAATTATTGAATTTTTATATATTTTTTCAAACATTGAAATGTTTAAAGCTATTTAGTTTCTAGGTCTTTGAACTTAGTATACATTGCTTCAAATTCAACTTTAATATTTCCAGTTGGCCCGTGTCTTTGTTTGCCAATCATTATGTCTGCTAATCTAGATATTTCATCCATTTTTTGTTGCCATTCTGCATGTTCAATTGATCCTAAAGTGGGTTCTTTATTCTCAAGATAATAAGCTTCTCTATAAACAAACATCACGACATCTGCATCTTGTTCTATAGAGCCTGATTCTCTTAAATCAGATAATTGTGGTTTTTTATTATCTCTTTGCTCAACTTGACGGGAAAGTTGGGACAAAGCAAGCACAGGTACATCCAGTTCTTTTGCTAAAGCTTTCAAGCCTTGGGTAATTTCAGAAATTTCTTGAACTCTATTGTATTCTTTACGACCGCTAGATCTCATCAACTGAATATAGTCAACAACAATTAATTCTAGTCCAAAAAGTCTTTTAATTCTTCTTGATCTATTACTGATGGCTGCAATAGTGATAGCAGGTGTTTCGTCTATATATAAAGGTAGTTCAGAAATATTTTTAGATGTTTCTATAAATTGTTCAAATTCTTTCTCTGATACTTTTCCTCTTCTAATATCATTAGACCTTATTCTAGATTGTTCTGAAAGTATTCTTGTAGAAAGTTGCTCGGAAGACATTTCTAAAGAAAAAAAAGCTACAGTAGATTTAGATCCTTTTTTTTCTATATTTTTTGCAGCATGAAAAGCAATATTTGTTGCGAGAGCAGTTTTACCCATTGAAGGTCGCCCAGCAATAATAATTAAATCCTGTTTATGCATTCCCCCCAGTCTTGAATCCAAGTCGGTTAATCCGGTTGGTACCCCAACTATACCGTCCTCATTTTTATAAGCACTTTTTGCCATCTCAATTGTCTGTTTCAATGCGTATTCAAATTTCAAGAACGATCGATTAAAATGTCCTCTCTCAGCTAAATCAAATAAAGATTTTTCAGCATTTTGAATAATTTCCTCACCTGAAGTATTAATTTCAGTATCATTAGAAGCTTGCTCTAAAACTGATTCTGAAATCTTGATTAGTTCTCTACGTACATGCATTTCCTGAACGATATTTGCATAATCAATTGCTTGTTTAGTCGAAGTTGCAAATTTAGTAATTTTTATTAAGTATTCTTGACCACCTAATTCTTTTAGACCTTCATTGTTTTCAAAATGATTTTTTAATGTAATTGGATTAGCCAAAAGGCCCTTTGAAATTAATTTTTCAATTGTTTCATAAATTTTTATATGAATAGGGTCTAAAAATTTCTGAGCGTCTACTAAAGGCGATATTTCGTCATAAATATCGTTTGATACCAATATGGAGCCAATAACGGCTTGTTCAGCCTCAATGTTACAAGGCATTTTTTTTTGGCGATTTTCAATTATTTTGAAAGGTTGTTGAGCCATTATTATTTTTTATTCATTTAATACCAAAAAAATAATAAAAAAAACACGAAAGTTATACATGGAATAAATTTTCTGTTGAAAAACAATAAGAAAAACTAATTTGCCTCTTCTTGTTTTACAACTTCAATATGAATTTTGGCTTGAACTTCAGCGTGTAAATTAATTTTTGCCTCATAGGAGCCAACTTTGTTTATTTCTTTATCCAGATCGAACTGGGCTGGTTTTATTTCTATCTTATCTAAACTTTCTATAGTTTTTGAAAGTTCCCTGGGTTTTATTGATCCATACAATTCATTATTATCTTTTGTCCTTTTAGAAAATTTATAATTTTTTTTATTAATAATATCAAAAATTTTTTTGGCATTTTTTTTAAAAGTAATATTTTTTTCGCTAAGATCTGTCTTTTTTTTATTTACCAAATCGATATTAACTTCAGAAGCTTTAAGAGCTTTTCCATATTTAATAAGAAAATTACGACCATATCCTCTTTTAACATTTACAACATCTCCTATCTTTCCAAGATTTTTAATATTTTCTAGTAAAACAATTTCCATGACAATTTTTATAATAATGCTAAGAGTCTAGCCCTTTTTATTGATCTAGAAAGTTCTTTTTGTTTTTTCAATGATACAGAAGTTATTCTTGAAGGTAAAATTCTTCCGCTTTCAGAAATATATCTTTTTAGCAATTTGATATTTTTATAATTTAATATAGGGGCATTTTTTCCCGAAAGAGGACATGGTTTAAAAAATTTAATATCAGGTTTTTGAAATAAACTTAAACTAGAATATCTGGAACTTTTTTGTTTTTTATTAAATTTTCTCCTTTTTTTTATCATTTTTATCTATTTTCTAAATAATCTTTTTTTTCAAAAAAATTTTCTTCAAGATTGTGTTTTTTTACTTTAACAGTTAAATATCTAATTAACATCTCATCAATATTTCCTGCTTTTTCTAATTCTTCAATTGTTTTTCCAATACCTTCGAATTTTATATGAAAATAAAATCCTTTTTTGTTATTTTTTATAATATGAGATAAATTTCTCAATCCCCATTCTTCAGTTTTTAAAACCTTCCCTGAGTTTTTTTTTATTATATCTTCGTATTTATTTACTAGTGTTTTAGTTTGACTTGAGGGTAAGTCTTGTTTTGCTATAAAAGTGTGTTCGTAACAATTCATCCACGTTTTTCCTTGGTTAATTCGATATACCTATCGAACAATCCACCTTATGTTGGTAGAGGTTGTGGTTTTATACTATTAATATTTTTAATATACAACAATTAAAATTTGATTATATTATATTTTCATTACCTTATGCGCGCTGTTTTATTTCCGGGTCAGGGTTCACAATATGTTGGAATGGGATCAGATTTTTATGAAAAATTTGACTCAGTAAAAGAAATTTTTAGAACTGTTGATAAAACTTTAGGTTTTTCACTTTCAAATATTATATTAAATGGTCCTGAAGCAGAATTAAAACTTACGCAAAATACACAGCCCGCAATTATGACTATAGGCGTTTGTATATTTAATGTTTTGAATCAGCAGTTTGGTTTAAATTTAAATAATGCAAGATTTTTTGCTGGACATTCCTTAGGTGAATATACCGCGCTTGTATGCGGAGGATCTTTGACCATAGAAAGAGCGGCTTATTTATTACATGAAAGAGGTAAATCGATGCAAGATGCAGTTCCTTCAGGCCAAGGTGCTATGATGGCTATACTTGGAATGACAATTCATGAAGTAGAGAATGAAATTAACTTACTTCCCAAAGGAGAAATTTGTGAAATTGCCAATGATAACACTAGTGGACAAGTTGTCGTTAGTGGGAAAAAAATGGTAATAGAAATTCTTAACGAAAACTTAAAAAAAAAAAAGAAAAAAGGAATACTTTTACCTGTAAGTGCACCTTTTCATTGTTCTTTAATGAAAAAAGCTGCAGAAAATATGAAGGATGAAATTGAAAATACAAATTTTCTGAAACCAAAACCAAGCATCATTAGTAATGTGACTGCCAAAGAGGAGACCGATGTAGACAAAATTAGACCATTATTAATTGATCAAATTACATCAAGAGTTAGATGGAGAGAAAGTATAGATTTTATGATAAAACAGGGAGTTGCAAGTTTTTTAGAAATTGGTCCTGGCAAAGTGCTTTCTGGTTTAGTAAAAAAAATAAATAGAAATGTAAAAGTATCAAATATTAACTCAATAGAGGATATAATAAATGATTAATTTTAAAAATAAAAATATTTTAATAACCGGTGCGAGTGGAGGTATTGGTAACGAGTTGGTCAAAAAGTTTGTTTCACTTGGAGCTAATATTCTCGGTAGCGGCACCAAAACTGAAAAATTAGAATTAATAAAAAAACAATACCCAAATATTAAAGTAAAAAAATTTGATATTGGAAATCATTCGGGAATTGAAGAATTTATAGATAGCGTTTCTTTAGAACTAGGAGGTTTGGATGTTTTGATAAATAACGCAGGAATAAATTTAGATAATCTCTCTATAAGAATGAAAGTTGAAGAATGGAAGAAAGTGATAGATATTAATTTAACTTCTACATTTTTGCTATCTAAATATGCTATAAAAAAAATGTTAAAAAATAGATTTGGTAGAATTGTAAATATCACCTCGGTTGTTGGTCACGTTGGGAATTTGGGTCAGCCAAACTACTCAGCTTCTAAGGCTGGCATTATAGGAATGTCAAAAAGCCTAGCAATTGAATACGCTAAAAAAAATATAACGGTTAATTGTGTTTCACCTGGATTTATAGTCTCAGATATGACAAAGGGTATAGCTGATAAGGTTAAATTATATTTGACATCAAGGATTCCTATGGGGAAGTTTGGAACGGGCGAAGACGTATCTAATTGCGTTGCCTTTTTGTCCTCCGAGCAAGCATCATATGTAACTGGTGAAACGATACATGTAAATGGTGGCATGTATATGTCTTGACAAAATTCATTTATAATTTATTAAGAACTAATAATTCCAATTAAGGAATTTACAAATGAAAAAAGATATTTCAAGCACGGTAAAAAAAATGGTTGTCGATCATTTAGGTGTAGATGAAACTAAAGTTACAAATGAAGCTAATTTTATTGATGATTTAGGTGCCGACAGTTTAGATACAGTCGAACTTGTTATGGCCTTTGAGGAGGAATTTGGTTCAGAGATCTCCGATACCGAAGCAGAAAAAATTCTTACCGTTGGCGATGCTATAAAGTTTATTGAAAATAAATCAACTTAAAAAATTTTTAAAAAAATATTAAGCCAATTAATATTACTATGGCAAAAGAAAAGAGAGGAATGATGTTTGTTTTATCCTCACCTTCTGGAGCTGGAAAAACAACATTAACAAAAAAAATTGCAGAAAATAATAAAAACTTCACTATTTCAATTTCTCATTCAACAAGAAAACCAAGGCCCAACGAAATTAATGGAAGAGATTATAAGTTTGTTAGCGAGCAAGAATTTAATACCTTAGTTAAGGAAAACAATTT
>Ga0208113_1000263_pt1 | contig 26818 bp, 24 predicted proteins | sample Knorr_S7_td_NADW_FD_185598 | JGI IMG/M metagenome (GOLD analysis project Ga0208113, IMG submission 185598) | Marine microbial communities from Southern Atlantic Ocean transect - Knorr_S7_td_NADW_ad_2505m_LV_A (SPAdes) (version 2) | ecosystem: Environmental > Aquatic > Marine > Oceanic | place...
AAAAATAAAACCACAGGCTTAGTTTGTATTGGGTTTCAGCTCAAATAAGTGATTATTTATCGAGACTGTATTTTTGGGATGTAACTATCCCCGGAGAGATGCGTAGTCGAGTATTTTCTCAAAATTCCCATTATTTGGGTTTAATTTTTTCTAGTAAGCCTAGTTCACAAAGCAATATTAGCGTCAGGCTTTCAAACCTTTGGAAAAGTTCGTCATTTAAAGCAGTTCCACAGGTTCAGGGGGGCTATTTTAATTGAGTATTATTTTTAGTAGTTGTTTTATTACCATCTGAAATTGGTACAAGATAAATTTGCGTTTATGATTATTTGTAGAAAAATGCTAATTATACTCTGTCTAATTTCTTTTATACGAGCGGACATACGTGTCTTTAATCGAAGTACAGGGACTGAATCGCAGATAAGAACCCTATCAAACTCAAAACAATTATATATGTCAGCAAGAGATTTTTCCGGGGCACTGTCATCTCGCTTATATGAAAATCAGGAGCGGAAAAAATTGGTATTATATATCGCAGGCAGAAGAATAAAGATTTCTGCCAAATCTAGTTTTGTCATGGTGGACGACCAACCATTCCAGATGCCTGTTACAGCTCGGGAAAGGGCAGGAGATATTTATTTACCAGCACAGGGATTTTTACACATATTGAAATCAACAACTTTACCGGGGATAAACTATGATCCCACAAGGGAATTTCTTGATGTAGATGTTGTGCGATTTACTATTACAGCGATAGATGTAGAAGAAAAATCTAATGGTACCATTGTTCGATTAAAGACCCGAAAACCTTTCTCGGAACGTAATATTAGTTCATTTATCAATAAACATGGCTGGTATTACTTAACAATTGCAGGCGGGTTAGTGGATACCGTGGCATTAAATGGTGCAGTGACTCGCGGGATTATCCATCGAGTGGAATCAGAGCAAATTGGTGAAACAGCTCAAATTGCATTAAAACTGAGATCTAATGTGATTAGCCATGAATGGTATCAAAATCTTGATCCAAATGAAATTGTAGTGACATTGCGAACCCCATTAGGAAAAAGTTCAAGGCGCATAAAAGATGTTAAAGATCGTTGGCGACTGGATACGATTGTCCTAGACGCCGGTCATGGTGGTAAAGATCCTGGTACTATCGGGAAATATGGAACAAAGGAAAAAAATGTTGTTTTGGATATCACAAAAAGAATCGGTCGTTTACTGGAAAAAAATACCGGAATCAAGATAGTGTACACAAGGACCGAGGATGTATTTGTGCCTGTATGGAAACGTACCAAAATTGCTAATGAGGCTAATGGAAAAATTTTTGTGAGTATCCATGTAAATGCAAACCCAAACCGAAAAATCAAAGGATTTGAAACCTATTTACTTCAGTCTGGTAAAAGTGCAGATGCAATTGAAGTTGCGTCACGAGAAAACGCAGTAATCAAACTTGAAGAAGTTAGATCTCAATACAAGGAATTGACCGGTGAAAATCTAATTATGGCAACCATGGCACAGAGTATGTTTATGAAGGAAAGTGTAGATCTGGCAGCAATGATTCAAATTGAATTAGATAAAAAAATTGATAGTCCTAATCGCGGAGTAAAACAAGCCGGATTTTACGTTTTGATTGGTGCAAGTATGCCAAATGTTTTGGTGGAATCAGGTTTCATTTCAAATCCTTCGGAAGAACGGAATTTAAAAAAACCGGGTTATAGACAGAATATTGCTGAATCAATCTATAATGCAATCCTGAAATTCAAGACATCTAGGGAAAGAATATTAGCAGAGGAGTAATGAGTGGATTCTAGACCTATTGGTGTTTTTGATTCGGGGCTTGGTGGTTTAACGGTTGTTAAATCAATAAAAGCATTATTACCCAGTGAATCAATCATTTATTTCGGAGATACTGCACGCGTTCCTTATGGAAATAAAAGCAGAGAATTAATTAAGGAATATTCTTCTGAAATCACAGAGTTCTTAGTAAAAAAAGATTCAAAAATGGTAGTAGTAGCCTGTAATACTGTTTCTGCAATGGTTTTAAGTACACTTAAAAAAAATAATTCTATCCCTATTTTAGGGGTCATTGCACCAGGCGTTGCGGAAGCAATATCGATAACTAATAATAAATATATCGGTGTTATCGGGACTATAGCTACGGTTAACTCTGATGCCTACAACACAGCATTAAAAGCATTAGATAGTAATATTGAGACAATCTCTCAAGCATGTCCATTATTTGTACCCTTAGCCGAAGAGGGATGGCTTGAAGGCGATGTAGTAAATATGGTTGTTGCTCATTATTTATCGCCTCTAAAGGAAAAAAATATAGATACATTGATCCTGGGTTGTACACATTATCCACTACTTAAAAATGCAATTGCCAATCAGTTTAACAAAACAACCGTGTTGATTGATTCTGCTGATGCAGTTGCACGGGCTGTTCAAAAGCAACTTTCTGATTTTGATCTACTGAATAATAAAGATGAAAAAGGATCTTTATTCTGTTTCGTAACAGATATCCCTATGCATTTTGAAACTGTAGGACAGCAATTTTTGGGCTCACCGCTAGACAGTGTCCAAATAGTTCATGACTTCTGATTTTCAGAATCTTTTAGAAGAATTATATAATCTGCAACGTCTTGGTATTAAAACCGGGCTGGAACACACAAGAGAACTCCTGAAAGCAGTTGGCAATCCACATCATAAATTGAAGTTTGTCCATGTTGCTGGCACTAATGGCAAAGGGTCTACATGTGCGTTACTTTACAATATATTAAAGCAAGCAGGAAAAAAAGTCGGTCTCTACACATCACCTCATTTACTGAATTTTAATGAGCGTATTAGGGTAAATGGCCATACAATTTCTAATGAAGAGATTGTTGACTTCATGAGAAATAATTATAACCACATTATAAATATCCAAACTACTTTTTTTGAAACAACAACTGTTATGGCACTTGATCATTTTTCAAAACACAATGTGGATATTGCTATTATAGAAACCGGGTTGGGTGGTCGATTGGACTCTACCAATGTTATCATGCCGGAAGTTTCAGTTATTACATCCATATCAATGGATCACTTGGATGTTCTTGGTGAAAGTATAACAAAAATAGCTGAAGAAAAGGCAGGTATCATAAAAGATTTTATACCCTTAATTCTTGCGGGTCAGGGGAAATATGTTAATTCAATTATATTAGAAAAGGCTAGGATTAAAAATTCGCCTGTTACAATTGTTCATCCAAAGAATGCTACATTAATAAAAGTCGATTATGGTGGAACATCGTTTAGCTATGATGGAAATAAATTTCGAGTTTCCCTGTCAGGTGAACACCAGGTATTAAACTGTATGATGGCTATTGAGGCAGCTAAAAAGGTATGTAATAATTTGAACTATAATAAAATAAACAAGGCTTGCTGTTGTACAAAATGGCCCGGTAGGATGGAACGCTTAACTAATCATTCCATTTATTACGATGTCGCCCATAATGCCTCCGGTATTTCGGTTATTCTTGATACTGTTAAAACCATTCATCCAGAAAAATCAATAATCGGTCTTTTTTGTTTAAAAGGAGATAAGGAAATTGATCATATTGTCAAGGCAATAAATGGACATTTTTCTCAACTGTTAATAACAAGTGATGAAAGAGGTTTATTACTTCCCGTAGACAGGTTATCATCCTTGTTGTCCAACTGTCAATTAAAGTGTACACTTGTTTCTAGTGTTGCTGATGGAATAATCATTTTACGGGAGGAAGAAAAAAAAGGTTCTGCTGGTTTGATTTTTGGCAGTCATTATATTGCTAATGAGATTTATCGGGCGTTTGAAATTTCCTTTGAGAGAGGCGACATTTAGTGTAAGTTCGCTTCTCGGCTAATATCCCCGGCAGAGTTTATTTATTAAAATTATAAAAATTCTATTCAATAAGAGGGCTTAATTATATGGATCTCAATGAATTACAGGCTTTGCGTATTCAGGAATTATCTGAATTAGCGCAAAGTCTTAATGTTAATGGCGTTATTTCCGGGCTGAATAAACAAGAATTGATTGTAAAGATTCTAGAAGCTCAAGCAGAGAAAGTAGGAGCAGTATTTGCTCGAGGTGTGCTTGAGGTCATGCAGGATGGCTATGGCTTCTTACGCTCACCTGATTTCAACTATATGCCCGGTCCGGATGATATTTATGTTAGTCCTTCTCAAATTAAACGATTTGGGTTAAAAACCGGACATCAAATTTCAGGTCAAATACGCCCTCCCAAAGCAAAGGAACGGTTTTATGCACTGCTGAAAGTGGAAATGATAAATGAGGAACCACCGGAAAAGATTAAAGAGTGTATTCTTTTCGAAAACTTTACACCTTTATACCCTGATAAAAAATTCGTATTGGAGACGGATGAAAAAAATCTATCGATGCGTATTATGGACCTCATGTGTCCGATTGGCATGGGACAAAGGGGTCTTATTGTAGCACAGCCAAAAACAGGGAAAACTATCCTACTCCAAAAACTGGCTAATGCCATTGGTAAAAATCACCCAAAAACGAAACGAATCGTTTTACTCATTGATGAAAGGCCAGAGGAGGTGACAGATATGAAGCGTAATGTGGATGCGGAAGTAGTGAGTTCAACTTTCGATGAACCACCTGAAAGACACGTTTCAGTATCGGATATGGTACTCCAAAAAGCTAAAAGAATGGTTGAATACGGCAATGATGTTGTTATTATGCTCGATAGTATTACCCGGCTAGGAAGAGCACATAATGCTGTGATTCCTCATAGTGGAAAGATTCTCTCAGGAGGTGTGGATTTCAATGCGTTAAAGAAACCAAAACAGTTTCTTGGGGCAGCAAGAAATACGGAAGAGGGTGGAAGTTTAACTATTATTGCTACTGCATTAATTGACACTGGCAGCAGGGCGGACGAAGTCATTTTTGAGGAATTTAAGGGTACAGGCAATATGGAGTTGGTTTTGGATCGACGGTTGAGCGACCGCCGAATATTTCCTGCATTTGATATAATAAAATCTGGTACCAGAAAAGAAGAACTGTTGCTCTCGCGAAAGCAATTAGGAAGAATGTGGATTCTCCGAAAGTTGTTGAATGACATGAAAGTAGAAGAGGCAATACAGTTTATGTTAGATCGAATAAAACGCACTAAAACGAATGATGAATTTTTAGACACGATGAGTCAATAATATTATAACGTTATACTTGACATTATGAGCGTGCAATATCCAAATGTTAAGTCTGTAATTGCTCGTGTTGTAACTGATAAACCGGTCAGGAAAACACCTTATCAGGTGAAGGGGGTTTTTATGCGGCAATACCCCGATGAGGCAATTATACCATTTCTGGATGGAAGTTACCGTGATAAGTACCTTTATCCACGCGTACAGGTAAAAATACTGAATGAGCAAATCTATATTATTGGAGTGCATGAAGGGATAGATGCAATTTTATCTTTAACTGAAAAATTTGATGTTCTTGATTTTGGCAACATTACGTTCGAAGTAAAAAACAATGATTTTGAGAAAAGTGCAAACCAATTTATTCCATCCGAACGGTTGATTAGATACCGTTTTATCACGCCTTGGGTAGCGTTGAACCAAATGACTGGCGGGCGGTATCGTTTTTTAACAAATCAGGAAAAACCATCATTCCTGAATAAACTGTTGGGGCAGAACATTATATTTATCGCTTCCGAAATGGGGATAAATCTTGAGTTGAAAGTTTTTACAAAAGTAAAAGTATCGAGTTTATTCCCAAAACCTGTTGACGAAAATAATTGGGGCGCATTCATGGGTGAATTCAAAACCAATTTTATGCTTCCTAATTATATAGGTATTGGTAATGGTATCACTCGAGGTTACGGTTCCATCTATGGCATGTTTAATCCGGATACATTTACGTTTGACAAGTCAGGATTGCAAAAAGAATCAGAGAATCTGCTATCTGAGGAAATAAATGAGGATGACAGTAAAATTGATGCTGTAGAAACTGGTGATGTCCCTCGTCCCCGCCGAAGGAAAATTGTATCTCGTCAAAGCTCTAAACAAAAACGAAAAAAATTCAGTAAAAAAAGATCTTCTCATCGGACAAGTGGTAGAATCTTTTCAGAGGAGTTTGATATTGAAGAAGCCAAATCTGAGAATGATCAAAATATTTCTGAGGATTCTGAAGACTCGAAGTTCAACACTGAAAAACACCATAAACAACAACATAGATTTTGAATTATAGATTAGCGGATCGGGTTCATAAGATCCAACCATCTTTTACTCTTGAAATGGCAACCCGGTCGGCTGAAATGCGAGCTCAAGGGATTGACGTGATAAATTTTTCTATTGGTGAACCTGATTTTAATACTCCAGTTCATATACGTAAAGCCGCGAAGGAGGCCATGGATGATGGGTTTACTAAATATACTGCTGGGCCGGGCATGATTGAATTTCGGGAAGCAATATGTAAAAAGTTGAAGCAGGAAAACGACATTGAGTATGATCCTGCTGATGTTCTTGTTTCCAATGGAGAAAAACAGAGTCTTTATAACGCTTGCCAAGCTCTGTTTGATGTGGGTGATGATGTTGTGGTGTTTGCGCCTTACTGGGTATCATTCCCGGAATTTGTACGATTGGCAAATGCTGAGCCTATCATAGTGAAAACAATGCCTAATCAAAATTTTGAACCAGATTTAAAAGATTTAGCTTCAAAAGACTCTCCAAATATAAAAGGGGTGATAATGAATTCGCCCTCAAATCCGACTGGAAGTGTATGGGGTGAAGAATCCATTATTAATCTGTTGAGATTAGCAAAAGAAAAAAATTGGGCGGTCATTTCAGACGAATGTTATGAACGGTTGGTTTATGATGGTCATTTTATTAGCACGGAAAAATTAAATAGAGAGCATAATATTGGAGCTAATGTAATTACTTGTATTAGTTTGTCAAAAACCTATGCTATGACCGGCTGGCGGATTGGATATGCAGCCGGCCCGAGGGATATTATTAAAGCTATGTCCAAAATTCAGGGTCAGTCCACATCCTGTGCAAATTCCATTGGACAGAAAGCAGGAATTGTTGCACTAAATGGTGATCAGACTTGTGTTATTGAAATGAAAAACGCATTTCTTAAACGTCGTAATTTGATGATAGAACTATTAAATGATCTTCCCGGTATTAAATGCGCCATGCCCGGTGGGGCCTTTTATGCTTTTCCAGATTTTAGTGCTTATATAGGTCGAGTAGGAAATGATGAATTACTGAAAGATACTTTCAATATTTCAGAGTATATTTTGGATTGTACACAAGTTGCTACAGTTCCAGGTGATGGTTTCGGAGCACCAGGACATATAAGGTTTTCTTACGCCACTAGTACAGAAATAATTAAAAAAGGTCTGGCTCGAGTACGAAAAGCACTAAACCGGATTATTTAGGGAGTAAAATATGAAAGACGGGATTCACCCCGACAATTACCGCTTGGTTGTGTTTAAGGATACATCCTGTGACTATGCTTTTTTAACTAAATCAACCGTAGAAACTAAAGAAACAATTATGTGGGATGATGGGATTGAGTATCCGTTATGTAAAATTGAGATTTCAGATAAATCCCATCCATTTTTTACTGGTAAGCAAAACCTGGTGGATACGGCTGGTCGGATTGAAAAGTTTCAGAAAAAATACGGAAAAAGTTAGTAATTACTGATAAATATGACGTGGCTCTACAGACGGTTTAGCCGTCAGTGGGGCCATTTTTATATATATGATGAAGCGATTTTTAATATTAGCTACAATGAAACCATCTATTCTGGTAGGTGGTCAAGCAGTCATTGAAGGAGTAATGATGCGTGTTCCGGGCGCCTACGCTACAGCTGTCCGGGATTCTGACGGAAAAATCCACATCCAGAAAAAGGAATTTCAATCCGTAACGGAAAGATCCACCCTTTGGAAAACCCCCATATTTCGTGGGATGGCGTCTCTTTTTGAAGCCATGAAAATGGGCATGGCCACATTACAATATTCGGCTGACATTGCCATGCCTGAAGAAGGTGAACAAAGTAAGATTGCTGATTATTTTTCATCACTGTTTGCAATCGGATTGGCCATCACACTTTTCATGATCGCACCCATGTGGATTACTACTAAACTCATGAATATTGAAAAGGAAGCATTGCTGTTTAACCTGGTTTCTGGTGCGTTTCGGATCCTGTTTTTTGTAGTTTATCTTGGGTTGATTTCACTCATAAAAGATATAAGTCGCTTGTTTCAATACCACGGTGCAGAACATAGGGTGGTCTATAATTTCGAATCGGGTAAAAATGTAACTGTAGAAAATGCCCAATCATTCCCGACGCAACATCCACGGTGCGGGACCAGTTTTCTGTTTATTATCTTACTTTCTGCAATTTTCGTTTTTGCACTGGTAGACACCCTTGTCATGTATTTTCTTGGAACGATCTCATTGCCGATCCGGCTCTTATTTCATTTACCCATGATTCCCTTTGTTTCCGGGGTGGGGTATGAGTTGATTAAACTCTCTGTAAAAAGCGAGTCTGTATTTTTTAGTATCCTAAAGAAACCAGGACTCTGGTTACAGAACATTACAACCAAAAAGCCGGAAGATGATATGGTGGAAGTTTCCATCACAGCGCTGAAAGAAGCCTTTGGCGACAAATACAAAGACATGATCGGAAAAGAATATACAGCAGAGGCCATTGGGTGAGAGATAAGTTAAAAGCTATCATTGAAAAACATGCTCACTTGGCAGAGCAAATGACGGATCCTGATATTTATGGTAATCAGGAAAAACTAACAGCCATTGCTAAAGAACACAGCACCATGGAGAATGTTGTCTCGGTTGGAAAAGAATATATATCCGTTTTAGACCAGATAGCCGATGACAAAGATATACTTGAGGGTGATGATGAAGATCTGAAAGAAATCGCTCAGGAAGAATTATCTGAATTAGAAGTAAACCAAGTAGAATTGGAAGAAAAGCTCAAAGTTCTCCTTTTACCGAAAGATCCCAATGATGATAAGAACCTAATATTGGAGATTCGTGCAGGAACCGGCGGTGATGAAGCGGCCCTTTTTGCGGCAGATCTTTACCGCGTTTACACGCGCTATGCAGAAAGGAATAATTGGACATTCAAGATCCTGAATTCGTCCGATACAGGAATTGGTGGTATAAAAGAAGCCATTTTGTCTATGCAGGGCGAAGGTGCATTCGGGATGCTGAAATATGAGAGTGGCGTTCATCGTGTTCAACGAGTGCCGAAAACGGAGACCAGTGGGCGGGTTCATACATCTGCGGCAACGGTGGCTGTATTGCCGGAAGCAAAGGATGTAGATATTGAAGTAAACGATGCAGACCTGAAGATTGACACGTATCGTGCCAGTGGTGCCGGCGGGCAACATGTAAATAAAACAGAATCTGCCGTTCGGGTCACCCACGTTCCCACGGGTTTGGTGGTGACTTGTCAGGATGAATCATCCCAGCATAAAAATCGTTCCGCAGCGCTAAAAGTGTTGAAATCGCGATTGCTGGCTGCCGAACAGGAAAAGGCCGCAGCCCTGCGTGCTGCAGAACGAAAAATCCTTGTTTCCACCGGTGACAGATCAGCCAAGATTAGAACCTATAATTTCCCACAGGGCCGTGTTACAGACCACCGTATCAATTTTACTTCCCATCGCTTGAATGAAATTTTAGATGGCGACATCACAGAGATCATTACTCAATTAAAGATTGCCGCACAGCAAGAACTGCTAGCCGTAGCCCTGGAATGAGTTGATATCACTGTTGCGATTCGTGATATCAATATAAGTTGTGCAGGCGATTTCTACAGGAAAAAAAAATTGGCTCATTATTGACTTGATTCATTGGGCAGAATCCTTTTTTTCAAAAAAAGGATTTAAGAATCCACGTCGTGAAATTGAACATCTTTTATGTGCTGTCTTGCGTTGTAAACGTATAGACGTCTATCTCCGGTTTGAAGAACCCTTGTCTGAATCTCAACTGGACACGCTCCGCAGTTTGATAAAACGGCGACTTGAAAGAGAACCACTCCAGTACATCACTGGTTCGTGTGAATTTTACGGACGGGAATTTTCTGTCAATAAGCATGTATTAATTCCGAGACCGGAAACGGAAAGGCTCATCGATATTGCTTTGGAGAAAATGAAGGGAGTTGATTCGCCGTCCATTTTAGATGTTGGGACAGGTTCAGGATGTATCGCCACAACATTGGCAATAGAAGTTCCAAGCGCAAAAATCTTGGGGATTGATCTATCCCCAGAAGCACTCAAGGTTTCGGAAGAAAATAAAGAAAAACTGGGTGTTGACAATGTAATCTTTGAAGAGTTGAATATCTTGGATCAATTACCAGAAGGCCCGTTTGATCTGTTAGTTTCGAATCCGCCTTATGTTCCACAAGAAGAAATGGAAGGACTTATGAAAGATGTAAAAGACTTTGAGCCCTCCGTTGCTCTGACGGACAAAAATGATGGTCTCATTTTTTATCGATATTTTTCTCAGGTGGCAAAGAATATGATCAATGCTGGTGGCTGGCTGATTTTAGAAGTGGGCTTGGATAAACACCCACAATTGGCGAAGGATATATTCTCTCAGTCTGGATTTGAAAATATACAGTTAATAAAAGATTATAATGGTGATGATCGGGTTTTAACAGTTCCAATAGGATGAATCGACTAGTTGCAAACATTCGTTTGTTAAGACCCCTAAACTTATTCACTAGCGCTTTAGCCGTATTATTGTCATCTCTGATTGTGCATTACCGGGGTCCAGTGGAAATTACAATCTTAGTGACTTTTGTTGTCATTAGCTTTAATGCAGCTGCCAATGCTTTCAACGATTATATAGACTATGAGGTTGATAAGATTAACCGACCTTTGCGCCCCCTCAGTTTGGGGTTGGTTTCGAGAGAGAGCGCTTTATTTTTAACTCTTATTTTGTTTGGTATAGGAAGTATTGCTGCTTTAGAGTTAAACAAGACTGCACAGCTAATTGCTTTTGGTTTTGCCCTACCGCTTATGATCATTTACAGTTGGCTTTTAAAAGGAGTACCCCTGGTTGGAAATGTTGTCGTTTCCACTATTTTAGGAATGACATTTCTATTTTCCGGAACCGCATTCGAAAATTTAAAGGCTATGATCATTCCGGCAGCCCTTGCTTTCGGGTTGACAATGGTTAGGGAATTGGTAAAGGATATAGCTGACATGGATGGAGACCAATCTTCTGGATTAAAAACTTATCCTGTCTATTTTGGTTTAAACAATGCGGTGAAGCTAACATTGGTGTTGGCAGCAGTAATTGGTATCGGTGCCTTTATTCCTTTTTTAACAGGATATTATGGTATAGGATATGGTGTTTTATTGATTCTGGTTGTTGAGATTCCTTTGGGTGTTGTGGTAGTTTCACTGATGAATAATCCGGGCATTCCAGTAGCCATACGCAGTGCACGATTATTAAAATTCAGTACTTTAGGAGGACTTATAGCCATTTATTTGGGGACACTTTAATGACTTCTGAATTTGTACATCTTCACAATCATTCCGATTATAGTCTGTTGGATGGTGCTCAGAGAGTTGATCAATTAGTCAATACAATTGATGATCTCAAAATGGACACAGTTGCACTTACTGAACATGGAAATATGTTTAGTGTTATACCTTTTTACAAGCAGGTAAAAAGAGTAGGAATAAAACCTATCATTGGCTGTGAGATATATGTTTCGATAGGCAGTCGATTTGAAAAGAAAGCCAGATCTGATGGCGGTTGGGGCAACAATCATCTTATTCTCCTTGCCCAGAACTTTACCGGGTACCGGAATTTGATGAAACTTGTAACTGCTGGTTACTTGGAAGGGTTTTATTATCGCCCCCGGATTGATTTAGAGTTGCTTGAGAAATATAGTGACGGTCTGATCTGTCTTTCGGCGTGTTTGAAAGGGGAAGTTCCCGAAAAAATGCTTAATGGAGATTTTAAAGGAGCAAAAAGGTCAGCATTGCGATTCGCCGAAATTTTTCCTGACAGATATTATCTGGAGATTCAGAATCATGGAATCCCGGAAGAAATTACTAATATCGAAAATATGAGAAAACTTGCTCACGACTTATCGTTACCTCTAGTATGTACTAATGATGCTCACTATGCTCAAAAAGATCACTGGGAAGCTCATGATATTCACATCTGCCTAGGGACAGGGAAGGAAAGAAATGATCCCAACCGTCTTCGATATGCCACACCGGAGTTTTATTTTAAAAGTCAGGATGAAATGTTTAAGCTGTTCGAAGAATTCCCCGAGGCCATTGAGAATACAAACCGTATTGCTGAGACTATTAATGTGGAGCTGGAAATGGGGGATTACCATCTGCCCAATTTTCCAATTCCGGAAGACGCACCCAATCAGGATCCAGATGAATACCTTAAGGATTTGGCACATTCAGGTGCAGAAAAACTTTATGGCGAGGTAACTCCAAAAATAAAGAAACAGCTTGATCATGAACTGGAAGTTATAAGAAATATGGGGTTTGCCGGGTATTTCCTGATTACTGCTGACTTTGTTCAGTATGCTAAAGATAAAAAGATACCAGTTGGTCCTGGTCGTGGATCTGCTGCAGGAAGCATAGTGTCCTATTCTTTGGGTATCACCAGCATAGATCCATTGAAGCATAATCTATTGTTTGAACGGTTTTTAAACCCAAACCGAGTCAGCCTGCCAGACATTGATATCGACTTCTGCATTGAGCGCCGTGGAGAAGTAATAGATTATATAAAAACCCAATATGGCGAAAGATCCGTAACACAAATCATTACCTTTGGAACCATGAAGGCAAAACAGGTAGTTCGTGATGTAGGGCGAGTTATGGGCTACTCATATGGTGAAGTGGATCGTATTGCTAAAGCAATCCCAGATGATTTGAATATCACCCTGGATGACGCGATTGTGAAGAGTTCGCAGTTCCGGGAACTGGCGGAAAACGAATATAAAGAATTAATCGATCATTCTAGAGTCTTAGAAGGTATGCACCGGCATGCGTCAATCCACGCAGCTGGCGTTGTTATTGCTCCCGGTGAATTAACAGACTATGTGCCACTGTATAAATCATCTACAGATGATATAACCACACAGTATGACATGAAAGGATTGGAAGATCTGGGTCTATTGAAAATGGATTTTTTAGGTTTGCGAAATTTAACTGTTATAGATAAAACATTAAAGTTGATCAATGCAAAGGGGGAAGAAATTGATATTGAAAAAATTTCATTCGATGAATCGAAAGTTTATGAACTCTTTGCCAGCGGTTTGACCATTGGCGTGTTCCAGTTCGAATCTTCCGGCATGCGTGAATTTCTGAAGAAACTAAAACCGTCTGTGATTGCTGACCTGATTGCTATGAATGCTCTTTATCGCCCTGGCCCTATGAGTAATATTGATAATTTTATTTCCCGTAAACACGGAAAGAAACGGATAGATTACCCTCATCCATCTTTGGAACCCATCCTGGAAGAAACTTATGGAATTATTGTCTATCAGGAACAGGTGATGGAAATCGCCCATGAAATTGCTGGTTTTACACTGGCAGAAGCAGATATTATGCGTCGCGCCATGGGGAAAAAGGATAAAAAATTGATGAATGAATTATCAGTGAAATTTGTTGAAGGGGCGCAGAATAAAGGGCTCAGTAAGGGCAAAGCTGAAGAAATATATTCTTTGATTGAGAAATTTGCTCAGTATGGTTTTAATAAAAGTCATTCTACTGCTTATGCTTATGTGGCATATCAAACGGCGTGGCTCAAAACATTTTTCCCGGCGGAGTTCATGTCTGCGAATCTAACCAGTGAAATGTCTACAATTGAAAGAGTAGTAACGCTGATAAATGAGTGTAAAAAATTGGGGATTGAGGTCATGCCTCCGGATATAAATGTATCTCATATTTACTTTTCACCTATCGATGATAACGCAATTTCATATGGTTTGAATGCCATAAAAAATGTTGGTGAAAAAGCGCTTGAAAATATTCTGGAAAACAGGGATCAAGAAGGCACATTTAACTCGGTCTATGATTTATGTTCCAGAGTTGATCAGCAGAAAGTAAATAAACGTGTTTTGGAGAGTTTGGTAAAATCAGGGGCTATGGACAGCTTGTCCGGTTCCCGTGCTCAAAAATATCAGGCTATTGATTATGCCATCCATTATGGTCAAAAGTTTCAGAATGGTGATAATAAAAATCAAGTAGACTTGTTTGGGAATGCTGAGGGTGACAGCGTTTTAATAAAAATCCCTGATTTACCATCTGTTGATGATTGGGTCGAAAAGGAAAGATTAGGTTTCGAAAAAGAAGTATTAGGGCTGTATGTGACAGGACACCCGCTCTTGGAGCATTCGGAGGATCTTGAAGAATTCACAACAGTCGACTTTACCGATAAGTTTAACCTTTCTAAAAATGAAACTATTACCGTAGGGGGGATGATTACCCGTGTTATGCGTAAATATGACCGTCGGAATCGACCGATGGCTTTTTTTGAAATGGATTGTATCGGTGGACATGTAGAGGTGATTGCTTTCTCGGATTGTTTTGCACAATACGAAGGACTAATTGAGAATGAGAAGGTTGTATTTGTTCGTGGAAAACCATCTGATAATTCAGATTTTTCAGATTTGAAAGTAATAGCTGATGAAATCTTTCCCGTTGAAAAAGCTCGCGCCCTCTTATCAGGCAAGTTAGTTATACGTTTTAATTCTGGTGAAGTCGCACCGGAAGATATTGATAAATTATTTGAGGTTGCCCGGGGTTATCCAGGAGAATGTAATTTGGTTTTTCACCTTCCCAACAAAAATGGTAGTCGTCGTCCATTGCGCATTCTGGCTCATAATATTAAGGTATCCTCTGATAAGGATTTTATTCGCCATCTTCGCCATCAGTATGGTAAAGACAACGTTTGGGTAGAATGATTGCTGTAATTCAAAGATGCACCCGTGGTAAAGTATCGGTTGATCATAAGACAATAGGGGAAATCAAACACGGACTGGTTATATTGTTGGGTGTAAAAAATAATGATGCGGAAAGTGATGCAGATTTTCTAGCACATAAGATATCCAACCTACGCATTTTTAACGATAAGAATGATAAAATGAATCTGTCTATTAAAGATGTAGGTGGATCAGCATTGGTTATTAGTCAATTTACACTGTGTGGAGATACACGAAAAGGTCGGAGACCCAGTTTTATCAATGCTGCTTCACCGGATAAAGGAAACCGTCTTTATGAATGGTTTGCAAATCAATTAAAATTAAATAGTGTGCCTGTAGAATTGGGTGAATTTGCAGCTATGATGGATATAGAACTGGTGAATAACGGTCCGGTGACGTTTGTATTGGACAGTTACGATAGATAACCACGAAGTATATCAAATTTATTGATTATGAACTGCCAAAGAAGGTAATTAATTTTTGGTATTATGGAGCGAAAAACACGTATTATCATGGCCAAACCTGGTCTTGATGGGCATGATCGCGGTATTAAAGTATTGGCAGCCGCCTACCGGGATGCAGGAATGGAAGTCATCTATCTGGGTCTGCGCCAGACACCAGAGATGATTGTTTCTGCCGCTATGCAGGAAGATGCGGATGTCATTGCCTTGTCCAGCCTTAACAATGCTCATAATACGATTTTTCCCAGAGTGTTGGAGTTGATGAAAAAACAAAGACTCGATAATGTATTACTGGTAGGTGGTGGTATTATCCCTAAGAAAGATAAAATTGCTTTGGAAGAAATAGGTGTTGGTAAATTGTTTGGCCCAGGCACACCAGTACAGGATACTATTGACTATATAACTGATTGGGTAAATAAAAACAGGCGTTGATATGGACTTAAAAAATCAAATCGAACTTGAATTATATTTTGCCGACCATTTTGAAACAGTACTTTTCCCGGTATTAGCGGATATATATTTGCGCCAGGAAGATTTTCGCCGCGCTCGTAAAGTATGCAATATTGGCTTGGGCTATCATGAGAATGACTCAGCAGGTAGGTTTGTACTTGCTCAGGTTGAAAAAGCTGAAGGTAATCTAAAAGAGGCTGAAAAAGAACTGCACCATGTAATAAAATATAGTCCTGATCACTCTGCTGCTGCTATTATGCTCTGTGAAATTCAGACTGTGTTAGGTCGAGCGCCTTCCCGATTACTTAAATCCTGGAAACGGGTACTTGATCTTGACCCGACTAACCAAATCGCTGTTGAATTTGTATTAAAAATAGAAGGTGACAAGGAAAAACAAGTTGGAAAAAAACAGAAAATCAAGAAAAAATCGACTCAGCCTTCTACTAAACCAGAACCTATTAAGGAATCTGCCGAACCATTGAATGTTAGCGTACGATTGGCAACCTTTACTTTGGTCAATGTTCTCAAGAATCAAGGGTTATTTTATCAGGCACTGGAAGTTCTCGATTTACTTGAAGAAAAAGGAGAAGATCCGGATATGATCCGGCTTGAGCGGGAGGCTGTCAAAACACTGATTGAGTCAGTACAGAAAGATTCTGAATAAATATGACTGAGAAGATATATCAACAACGTCAAGAAAAATTAAAAAGTGTTTTAGCAGATCAAGGTCTGGATGGGATGTTGATAACAAACCTGACTAATATTCGCTATATATCCGGCTTTACGGGTTCTGCTGCTTCATGTTTAATAACTCCAGATAGCCAGTATTTTATTACTGATGGTCGCTATATTGAACAATCTAAAGCCCAAGTGAAAGGATTCAAACGCTTTATAGATATGGATTCTCATCTTTCTATAATTAGAAAAAATAATTTAAACCCCAATGGACTTAAAATTGCCTTTGAAGGCGACCACGTCACTTTTTCACTGTATCAGGACATGACCAGTATTTTCCCGGAAACAACTTGGGAGCATACCGGTATGATTCTGGAAGACTTGGCAGCCGTCAAAGATGAAATAGAACTGGATGCTATTCGTACTGCTGTTGAAGTCACGGATCGGGTCTATGAAGAAACTCTTCCCATGGTTCGGCCTGGATACACAGAAAAACAGGTTGCCAACTCGATGGTGGCTAAATACCGGGAATATGCAGAGGGCGAAGCCTATTCTCCTATTGTTGCAACTGGCCCGAATGGTGCGCTGCCGCATGCTATACCAACAGATAGGGAATTTAAGAAAGGTGACTTTATTGTGATCGATGCTGCTGCGAAATATGCAGGCTATCACGCGGATATGACACGTACACCTGTAGTAGGAGAAGCCACAGGAAAACACCATGAGATTTATGGTATCGTCAAGGAAGCTCAGCAACGTGGTTGTGATGCGGCAAAAGCAGGTGTGCCTTGTAAGGTGGTAGATGCAGCAACTCGTGAATATATCAAGGAAATGGGTTATGGTGAATATTATCCCCATGGAACTGGACATGGGCTCGGTCTGGAGATCCATACATCTCCTCGATTTTCACCGCAGAGCGAGGCTGTTCTGAATGTAAATAATGTTATGACTATCGAACCGGGAATTTACTTAGCTGGCTGGGGAGGAGTCCGGATAGAAGATGATGTGATCATAAAGGAAGATGGCTGTGAAATTCTGAACAAGACTACTAAAGAGCTGGTTGTTTTAAATTAACAATTTGATGTATAGATGGCCAAAGTAGCCATTATCTAATATATATTCAGATTCGAAACGAAAAATTATACAGGTATTTGAACTGTAATTACCGATGTCTGCACCAAACTTAAATGGATTTAATATGAAGACAGCTATTACAGCCTTAAAAAAGGCCGATGCTGATTTAAAGCGGCTATTTGATATCTATGAAGCACCTGAATTATCTTTAGGACAAAATTATTTCTGGTCACTTTGCCGTTCGATTATTTATCAGCAATTAAACGGTAAAGTTGCGAAGACAATTGCGGACAGATTTATAGTACTGTATAAGAACGGGAAATACCCGAGCCCAAAGGAAGTGTTAAACACAGATTTGAAAGTATTAAGAGACGTCGGGCTCTCAAGGGCAAAAGCTGGTTACATGCATAATATCGCTCGGGCATTTGTTGATGATGTAATCCAATTCGAAAATTTTTCATATATGAGCGATGATGAAATAAAAAATCAACTGATTAAGATTAAAGGGATAGGCCCCTGGACGGTTGAGATGTTTTTGATCTTTACCCTTAACCGGCCAGATATATTTCCTGCAACTGATCTTGGGATCCAAAAGGGGTATCAACGTTATTACAAATTGCAAAAACTACCCGAAACAAACGACATGGTCAAAAAAGCTGAGCGTTGGCGGCCATACAGATCAGTTGTAACGTTATATCTTTGGTATGCAGTGGAGGGCCCTTTTGAATGGTAGATTCAATAAAAGTGAAGATTAACGCCATCTTTTTTGATATTGGCGGCGTCCTTCTGCATATTTATCCAAATAGAATGATTCAATATATCAGTGATGCTACTGATATATCTCCCGCGGTTTTAAAAAAATATTTCCCAAGTGATGTACATGAACATTATGAACGTGGTCAGATTTCGGATGATGAATGGTTTGCTGCATTCAAGGCAGCATTGCCACAGCCAAATTGTCTGAAAGAGATTGATTTTTGGAAAGCATGGAATCAATTACTGGGACAGGAAACAGATGTAGTGGATATAGTGATAGAATTGAAGCAGAATTACCCAGTCTGGCTCCTATCCAATACAAACCCTAGGCATATTCGTAATGAAATTGATGGGAAGTATGCCTTTTCACAATTAGCGGATGGAACTGTTTATTCATTTGAAACTGGTTATCGCAAACCCGAGAAAGAAATCTTTAAAATAGCTGCTGGAAAAGCTGGAGCAGATCCAAGCACCTGTCTGTTAATTGATGATAATGAAAATAATGTGGCCGGGTCAGAATCTGTTGGGTTTGTAGCTTTACATTATAGAAACACCACACAACTTGAACAGAACTTAGAATCTCTTGGGGTCATTTGAATCAATATAATAAAAAAATGAATATGGAAAGATCATTAATGATATGTTTTTTCTACATAGGTCTGTTAAATGCTCAGGGTGCCTGGGTGATGAGTAACCGCACTCACCCGGAACTGAAATGGAAAACGTTTCAAACAACTAATTTTAATATTCATTACCATGAAGAAATTCAGGAGATAGCCATTCAAGGAGCGAATATGGCTGAGCAGATGCGCTCTACATTGATACAGCAGGTTGGGCTGGATACCCTCCCGCACCTTGATATTGTTTTTACAACGGAAGATGAGGTCATGAATGGTTTTGCAACCCCTGCGAACTATACAGTGATATGGGTGGATCAGAATGATGTTGCTGTTTGGCTTGAAGATGAAAAGTGGTTACGTACAGTTCTTGCTCATGAACTGCAGCACCTAGTCTTTTTCAGCGTAACTAAAACGTGGTTGCCGTTTCCCATGAATAATTTGTATAGCGGCACACCGGGATGGGTTGTGGAAGGCTTGGCGGAATATTATACCGAACGCTGGCGTCCAGCCCGCTTTGATTTATCCCATAAATATCATGTGCTTAGAAATACTGTTGATAAAATAAAAGATCCCCACAATGATGGATTTTCAAAATGCCTTTATTTCGCGGATCGTTTTGGTGATTCTACCGTGGTAAAAATTTTAAACCATCGCGATAAACTGGGATTATTCAATTTTAAACGAGCATTTAAAAAATATACTGGAATCAAACTTAAGCAGTTTGAAGAAGACTGGCGGCGCCACATGAATACCTATTTTTTTGGCATCCGCTCTCAGAAAGAAACCTATCAGGATGTTGGTAGAGTCTATCGGCTCCCCATGAGATACGTAAGTGGATTTGACCGTTTTTCAGATACGCTGAAGGTGGCCATGGTAGGTCGGAAGGATAAGAAACAGGGTGATTATTCTTTGGTACTAGCGGTGCGGGATACGATAAAAGAAAATAAAAAATATCGCCGTGAATTAAAGAAAAAAAAGGATGATACACCAATTCGCATCAAGCCTGTCTGGAAATTGAAGGAATTAGACTATGGCAGGATTGGGTCCGATATTAAAGTTTCACCGGATGGATCTAAAATTGCTTACTCCAAATATAGATATGGAGAACATCAAGCCATGATCTGGGACGTGTATGTTGTGGATGTGAATACAAGGAAAAAAATTCGTATAACCAATAGCCAGCGGGCCAATAATCCCAGCTGGTCCCCAGATGGTACCCGCCTGACCTTTGTTGCCCATAAGAACAGCACATCAAATTTATTTATTACATCATTGGATAGTATTGGAACACAGACTCGGCTTACAAATTATTCTGGGGATGTGCAGATTGTAACACCGGCTTGGAGTCCGGATGGATCAAAGATTGCTTATGCAGTTTCCAAATCAGATGGGAATATGGATATTGTTGTTTTTGATATTGCAAATCAGGAAACCATCCGATTGACTACCCGACCTGAAGTTGATTATAGACCAATATGGCATCCGGATGGACAAAAGATTACTTATACATCTCATGCTGGAATGACACCAAACTTTCACACGGTAGACCTAACAACGAAATTATCGATTCAAAACACTGATATAGGTGATGCAATCTGGACAGTTGGTTGGAACCATAATGCCACCGCAATCACCGGTCTCACTTTGAACGATGTTGATTCAGCACGAGTGGTGGATGTTGACCCAGCACGCATTGCAAATGTATCCAAGAATACCATGAATAACGCTTTCAGCAACTGGCGAGATAAGCAACCTGATCATCCCTTGATTGATCTGGATCCTAAACGAGATGTCATCGGAGCAGTTGCAGTTGAGAAATATCGATTTTATAATCACCTGAAACACCTTGGCACTATACTTTTCCCGGATGTAGAAGGATTGTTTTATAATGGGGCTTACATAGACGCAACGGGCCGCCATATACTGGGTGCCTTGGCCATCACTGATTGGAAAAATGTAAGCAGTGCTTTTGAATACCAAAATGCAACAGGGAAGCCTTTAGGCGGCTTTTGGGGGATCTCCTATTTTAAGGATCTGTTTTTTGAAGGCCGCTACTATAACCGAAATAATACTTATTTACTGGAGTTCTACAATGGATTCAGTATTTATGGGAGTCGGGCCTTTAATTTTGGCAAAAATATTTTTGCTAATCATACTCTGAGGTATGGTCTGAATTATTTTGATAGGCAGGTAGCTTATGAGCCAGATAGTTTAGATGTGTTTCCTCCGCCTGAAAGCGGGAAAGAAGGCTCCATTTCGCTTGTATACAATTATTTAAGTCGCCGTCCTCATCAGCAGAATTTATTTGCACCACCTCAGGGCCATGGTTTTCAGATAGGTATGGATTTAGTTGACAAAAATATTTGGGGTGACTTCACCTATAACCATATCAATATGGATGGATTTATAAACCAGAAGATTGGTCCTCTCGTTATTTTCTTCCGTGGCCGCTATGAATCTGTATGGGGGAACAGGATCCCTGCCCAGGAGACGGTTGGGCTCGTTGATATTCCCAATGAATATATTTTAGGACAGCTGGTTCTTGGGAAAGAACATATGAGTCCCCGAGGATGGAACGGAGTCCAACTAGGAGATCGGGCATTTTTTGGGACAACGGAACTGCGCACCCCTTCTCTGAACTTTAATTTTTTCGAGATTGCAAAAGTTATTAAATATGGTCAGCTATCCGGTGCTTTTATATCAGACTTTGGAAAAGTCTGGGGAGGCGATGATGAAAACTGGATTACTACAACTGGTGCTGAATTTCGGTTTTCACTGCTAATTGGAAATACACCATTTTTAATTTACGGTTTTGGATGGGCGCAGGCCCCGGAAGATTGGAATGATGGAAAAGGAAGATGGGTTGGTCCTAAACCTTATTTTCGGATGACCTTGATAAGTCCTTTCTGATGTATAGATAAATAACCATACTACTACGTTAATAATCAAAAAATCGCATGCCGATAGTGATATATAATCCCTTAGTGTTTAGTCGAGGTATTCCTTTTCCATCATCCCAAACTGCGGGATAATATATAACATCATATGTATCATCATCTGGATCATTTTCATTTTTTATTGTTTCTGAGTATTCCCAGTTGTCATCGTTATTACGGATAACATATTGTAAGCTTATAAAAAGATCCCTCTTTCTGTGTAGTATAATCGATGTAGTCAAATTAATTGATGGATTAATAAATGATTGAGATACATAATTAGTACTATCATCAATTTTTGCAAAATAATTAAGAGGGAGATTTATTCCACTAGAAAATTGAAATTTTTTAATATCCAGCAACTTTGTTTTAAATTCAATTCCTAGCCCCAAAAGGACGTCATCTTCTCCTCTCGTATCTTTTATTGACCCTATTTCACCTGTTACTGCAGTAGTGATTTTTTTAAAAGGACTCCACCAAAGTTTAGCATTCAAACTAAAGTTGGACCCATTTCTAGTTTTTATTCCATATGCAGTTGCAGTAGGATCATGGATCATTTCGTTAGCTCTGTGTCCTGCTTTAACTTTTTTCCATTGGCGAATGATTCTTGCTGTGCTTGTGTTTTCTCCAATGTTGGTCAGTTTAGCCAGGGCTCTGGGTTTACCAGGCAATGCGATTACTCGGCCCTTGTATGTCTTTTCCCGGTCTGGTGAGTTCACTTCAAAAATGGTGCCTTCTTCCAGCCCCATATCACTGCCCGTCAGAATAGTAATATCATTACCGTCTTTTTCTATCACTTCGCTGGCGATCATATAAAACTCACGCAGATTTCTTCCGATCTGCCAACTGAGCTGATTGAGAGCTCTATTCAGGGATGCCGTTTTATTTCCTCCAGTATGTGTTGCAGTGATGCGAAAACTGTTTTGTGATGTACCACTTTCAATATTCAGCAGGCGCACTTCAGCCTGGATAATGGTTTGAATATTATTAGGATGCCGTTCAACGTCTTCCAGTTTTTTATCAATAACTGCAGTTACACTTTCTTTGATGATCCATTCAAACAGGTTTTCATCATAGTCATTTTCTTCTTCATCTTTTTCAGTTTCTTTTTCCTTGGGTGGGACACCTCGCTGGCCAAAGGTTATAATTTTTACTAACAGTGCTTCATCCGCGGCTGCCAGATTTCCGAGCTCGACAATTTGATTCTCATCCACTATTCCTGATAATTGTAGCTTTTGTTCGGCTAGAATAGATTCAATCTGAGTTCGGTCAATGACATTGAACCGGCCCAGTTCCACAGCTTTTGCTGAGACAATACTGGTAACCCTGCTGGAGATCGATCTGGGGTTTTCGGCATCCTGGCCAGGAAGAATAACTACAGATTTTTTCTCTAAGGTCAAGCCATAATCTAATTCTTGAGCTATCGCGTCTGAGAGTGTAAGAATTATGAGAGAAAAAAGTATTTGTCTTAGTAGTTCCATTCCAGGGGTTTATTAAAGCCCAGGGCGAAGTAAAGTAATACCCGTTGTTCGTTATATGATTTATCACTAGGGAGCTCCTGATACATACCACCAATTAATTTCAAGTTTTGATAAATATTCCAGTATAATTCTCCTAGGATTTGGAAACGGGACTGGTTCTTTTCATTGACTTCATCACTGATTTGGTAAAAATAATCAAGTTCCAATTTTGCATCAATGTTTCGCACACTTTTATCGTATGTAAAAGCTGATTTTAAGTATGTTGTTTTGCGTGTGTCTTCCAAATAATCAGACATATCATAGGCTATCCCCATTTCAGCCGTCATGTTGCCGCTATCAGTTTTTCGAATAAACCATCCTAAGCCTTGGTTATAGTGATAGCGCAGTTTCACATCCACCAGAGTATTTCTCTGGTAGGATACTGTGGTAAAGTTATAAAGCCAGGGCAGCCTTATAGGAATCCGGCTGGATTTATAGCGCACACGAATATCTTGGTCTGTCTCAAATATATGTGCGTAAAGACGGACATCCCCGAAGGTATAGTTTGTGGTTCTTTTTATGCGGAAATATGTGGCAAGGCCAAGGCTATTTTGGTCTATATTAACTAGACCACCGCGCAGATATGTTTTCCAATGGGGAGAATCTGATTCTGGATCATGAGCCCATAGAACAGCGATGGTAACAAATAAAACACCTTTGCGAATCATTGCTTGATCTTCCTACCGCTTTGCATCAATAAAATGGCTGTTGCCGTGAAGATGAGAGTCAGAAATACAGCCATCCAGAAACTGAACATGACTGATGAATCACTGATGCCTAGTATAGTATATCGGATTCCATTGATCATATAGTAAACGGGGTTGATAAAGCTCAGGCTCTGGGCCCAGTCTGGTAGCATGTGGATAGAATAAAATATGCCTCCGAGAAAACTAAGAGGTGTAAGAAAGAAATTCTGCATCATGGCCAGCTGATCCCAGCTCTCGGCCAGTTGGCCCAGGACTAGGCCCATACTTGAAAATGCCCAAGAGACCAAGAAAATAAATGCCAGTGTACCAATCGGATCGGTTACCGGCAGGTCGATCAGGAAAACGCCAAGTAGCAATACCAATACACCATTTACCAGTCCTCTCACAGCTCCACCTACGATATAGGCCAATGCAATTTCGAAACCCGATAAAGGCGCAGTGAGCAAATCGGGTAATTGTTGTAACAGTTTCATTTGAAGCATAGAAGATGCTGTATTGGAAGTGGCGTTGGTAAGAGTGTTCATCATGATCAACCCCGGTAGAATAAATAATGTGTAAGAAACACCTTGGATTTCGGAGATGCGTTGTTCCAGCGTAAATCCGAATATTAGGATATAGAGCGCCGATGAAATCAAACCCGGTAAAACGGTTTGTCGATATACTGAAAAAAAACGACCTACTTCTCGTTTGGTTAAAGTCCAGAGTCCAACCCAGTTCAAAATATTATTCCTTTTACATTGTATTTGTCAACGTACCGTAATAATTCTTCAATCATTAAGAAAATTGCTACATTTTTTACAACGGATAGAGCAATGTATTGACTATTATGGTTATTCATTGATGCCCTTACCAGTGATGTCTAGGAAAACATCCTCTAAGGAAGACGAGTTCGTGGCGATGTTTTGGATATGCGCGTCCGACTTAGACAGTTCATGAATGATCTTCGGCATGGCGGAATCAGGATCTTTCACCACAAAATGTAGGCGATTCTTTTCCTGTGTATAAGTAAAACCGGCTAGGTATTGCACAAGATCAGCGGGAGTGTGGTTTAACTGGACAGTAATGCCGGCCTTTCCTAATTCCTGGGTCAGGGCTTTGGGCGATCCTTCCTTTAATATTTTACCTTCATCAATAATGGCCACATTTTCGCACAGCATTTCCGCCTCTTCAATATAATGCGTGGTTAATAGTATCGTTTTGCCATTGCTGTGCATGTCACGGAGGTACTGCCACAGGTCCCGCCGTAGTTCCACATCCACTCCAGCTGTAGGTTCATCCAGGATAATGATATCGGGGTCATGGACCAAGGCCTTGGCTAATTGAAATCGCCGTTTCATTCCGCCGGATAATTGACGAAGGCGAGACCCCCGTTTATTCTCCAACCCCATCCTGCTTAGAAGATCATTTATATTGTTCATGGCGTTTTTAGGTTCGATGCCATAATACCCAGCTTGGAAATACAATAGTTTCTCAATGGGGAAGAACCAGTCCACTGAGAGCTCTTGAGCGGCAATGCCAATTTTGGAACGGGTAAACCGGTAATCGGTAACAGTATCCCTGCCAAATACGCTTGTGGAACCATTATCCTTAAAAACTAAACCGGTGAGTATATTGATGATGGTGGTTTTTCCCGCTCCGTTTGGGCCCAGAAGGCCAAAAAATTCTCCTTTGGCAATGGATATATCCACTCCTTGAAGAGCCTGAACATCCCCATAGGACTTTGTCAGCCCTGCAATATGAATAGCAGGATCAGGCATGTGCAGTTATTCGAAGCCGATATGATGGTCGAATGGGCTTGGGAAGTCAAATCCTTCAGCATCAGGAAAATGAGCGATAGATACAATAAAACCCCAAGGAATTAGTATAGACGCTTCCACATTCCGGTATTTTTCTTTCGTTTCCCCATCCAGATTGGGCAGCTGAAATTTTGGTTGATATACCCATAATCCATACTCGTCATATCCTTTCACCCGGGCGAAGAACTGATCTTTTTCTATACCAATCTTCTTCAGTGGTTCATGGTTGTCTAGGATAATGAGAATGATATCATTAACTATTTCTTCAATTTTCATCATATCCATTGGTGAACTTACTGATGAATCATTTTATTTAATTAAAACAAAAAGCTCCTTACTAAATAGTTAACGAAGCATCTCTAAAAATTCATTTTCTGATATTATTGATGAACCAAGTTCTTTGGCTTTTTTAAGTTTGGATCCGCCTCCGGGGCCTGCGACAACATAGCTTGTTTTTTTACTTACTGAATCGGTTGTTTTCCCTCCTAAGTGATCCACCATTATCTTGGCTTCTTGGCGGGTAAGTTTTTCTAATGAACCAGTGAAGACAAAAATCTGTCCAGTTAAGGGCTGATCCATTTTATTTTTTATTTTTGCTAAGGATACTCCCCGGTTCAGGCAGTTTTGGACCATGATCCTGTTATTTGTATCCTGCCAGAATTGGGTCACTGTCTGGGCAATGGTAGGGCCAATCTCATCAATGGTTTCTAACTCTTCTACGGTGGTCTGCTGGAATTTTTTTATACTACCTTTGTAATGCTTTTCCAGAACCTTGGCGCTGTGCTCACCCACATTGCGAATTCCTAAGGCGTAAACAAAGCGGGCAAAGGTGGTTT
>Ga0208113_1000264_pt1 | contig 26710 bp, 18 predicted proteins | sample Knorr_S7_td_NADW_FD_185598 | JGI IMG/M metagenome (GOLD analysis project Ga0208113, IMG submission 185598) | Marine microbial communities from Southern Atlantic Ocean transect - Knorr_S7_td_NADW_ad_2505m_LV_A (SPAdes) (version 2) | ecosystem: Environmental > Aquatic > Marine > Oceanic | place...
AAGTTAATTATCGAAAACCAGATTAACTATATGAGTGACGGTAAAGTTGACTACAACAGCAACACCTATAAACCAGGTCCAGGCGATTCCAATCTGATTCAAATAAAAAACTATCAAAAAACTAGCAATTAATCCCGTGACCAAACTGATGGGATGAAATTTCCGGTTTATTTTACTTAGTAAAAATAATCCCAGTAACCCTCCGTAAGTAAAAGATGCAATTTGCAATCCAACGATCACAATGGCAGAGTCGCTTTCATCAAATAATAGTGCAATGCCAATTAAAACCAGACCCCAAATCAAACTGATTATTTGAGACTTTTGGATGGATTGATTTCCACCCAGCCAATCTGTAACGGTTGAAGAGGCTAACGAATTTATGGATGAACTTAAGGTGGACATTGCCGCCGATAGGACTCCCGCTAATAACACTCCTTTCAATCCTATTGGGAGATAATTAACAATAAATGATGTGAATTCACGATCACGCTCTAATTCTACGCCGCCCATTAATACAAAAATCAGTGAGCCGGCCAAAAGGAACACACCAAATTGAATGAATACAATAATCCCACTGCCGATCATGGCTTTCTTCGCTGAATTCAGGTCTTTTGTACCTAATACCCTTTGGACCATCATATAATCCACGCCATGGGATGAAAAGGATAATAATGCACCACCTAATACTGCACTAATGAATAGATACGGTTCCCTTAATAAATCTCCCTTCCAATTGAAAATAGCCAATTTACCTTGACCAGAAAGGGTTGATATCGCTTCGAATAATGACTGATCAATATAATTCAATAAAATAAAAATAGATGCGACCCCGCCAAATAAATATAGAATGAATTGAATACTATCTACCCACACAACTGTTTTAATTCCACCAGATAGTGTGTAAATAAGGGTCACAGCACCTATTACAAGGACTGCCAGTGTAAGTGACCACCCAGTGATTACCTGTACAACTACGGCCGTTGCCAAAAACCGAACGCCATCAGCCAATACGCGTGTAATTAAAAATACACCAGAAGCTACCTTTTGAATTTCAGGGCCAAATTTATGTCCAATGATTTCATATATTGAATTCACGCCGGATTTAAAATATTGGGGCAATAAAAATAAGCTAACGATCACACGTCCAATAATATATCCTATTGCTAATTGAAGAAAAAACCAATCGTCCCGATATGCCAAACCGGGGACGCTAATGAAAGTGAGGACCGATGTTTCAGTCGCTACAATGGATAGCATGGCCACAGGCCAAGGTAAATTTCTACCGCCTAAAAAATAATCTTCGGAGGATTTATTGAATCGACTTTGATAAATGCCATATATGGAAAATCCAGCGAGAAAAATTAAAATGATAGATAGATCGATCCAGTGCAATGATCTACTCTGTTAAGGGGTGGAATGAATAAAACAGTACGCCATCAAACAATGGGCCTTCTTCCCTGAAATAATATTCCATAAAATCCATACTTACTGTTTCACCGTATTCTGCAGAAGCATGGATAATATTTTTTTGATCAATCACCATCCCTTCATGAGCCACCACCAATCCCATTTTAAAATATGATTCTCTAACAAAAGCGACACCGGCTACCTTGGGTAAGTTTTTAAGGACTTTTGAATTAAGATACTCACTGCTAATATATTGAACCGATGTAGGTTTTTTCCAATCCAGATCAAGAAAAGCTTTCCCATCACTTTTTTTATTTAAAGTGATTGTTACAGTCTTAAGTTGATCATTTGGCAACAATCCAAGGGTAATATTCCTTGTTGAAGGATGATCTTGAATCCTGTCCGTTGTGTAGTGCCATCGACTTTTGTATGTAGGGATAGAAATACCATTCTCATTAGGTTTGTAATGAATATTGATCAAATTTATTTTTGCCTCATTCCAGCTTAAGCTTTGTACACTAGCCAAGCTTGTGAGGACATGAACAGTGCAATCGGAAACATCTAATCGAAAAATTGGGTCCTTATCCTCCCCGGTTTCTTCCCCAAGGCAAAACAATTCATAAGGCTTACCAACTTGCCAAAGAGCGAATGCCTTCAGCCGATCGTGAAAGTCAGGAAATTTTTGTTGAAACTGAGGTAAAATTTCCGAAATCTCCTTTTCGGATAGGGTCCAAGGTTTCGACAGTGTTTCCACCCAACTAAATGGTTGACCACACCCGATCAATAAAAGAAAGATCCAATAGTATTGGGACCCTTTTCTTTTTTCTTTTGCCTTCATGCTTATTTCCACCTTTCTCGCCAATTCAGATTCACATTTTTTTCTGACAATCCAATGGATTCATATACTGCAGCATGGATTTTTTGCCTCCAATCAAAATAATTGGGATTCTTATTGGTACGATTTGGGTGGACCGCATTGGTCAATAGGATAACAAACATTTGATTCTCAGGGTCAATCCATAAAGATGTCCCCGTGAATCCAGTGTGGCCATAACTGACGTCCGAAAGATAGACACCTCCAGATGCTTTTCCATCCGGCGTATCCCAACCCAGAGCCCGAGAACTGCCTTCTACCACATTGGCACGCTTGGTAAATGATCCCACTGTTTCCGGATTAAAGATCCGTTTCCAGCCATAATTACCGCCATTTAACATCATTTGGCTGAATATTGATAGGTCACTCGCTGTAGAAAATAATCCTGCATGACCGGCAACGCCGCCTAAACTATGCGCATTTTCATCATGTACCTCACCGCGAATCAAACCTATCCTGTAAATTTCAGATATTTCTGTCGGAACAATTCTTTTCATCCGCTCTTTAGGAGGATTATAATACGTTGAAGTCATACCCAAAGGATTGAAGACCAAGGAATCCACTATTAAATCCAATGGAATTTGCGCTACTTCTTCTACCAATTTTCCTAGAGTGATTAATCCAACATCCGAGTAAACCACTTTTTCTTCTAATTCAAACTGAGGTTCAGTATTCATGACTGAATCAAGTCTTGCCTGCGCATCTCCATCTATAAGAAAATATTGTTTGAAATCAGGCAAGCCTGCCGTGTGGGTCATTAAATGACGAATAGTTGTTTGAGATTTTTGATTGAAGTGGTTTGACTGCTTACCGATAAACTTAGGTAAATGATCGACAACTTTATCATCTAAAGATATTTTTTTCTGATCTATCAGTTGCATTATCGCTGAGGTGGTTGCAATGACTTTGGTAATAGAAGCCAAATCATAAATATCGCCTCTTGTAACGGCCTTAGTTTTATTGTAGGTGTGATAACCGAACGCCTCATGGAGGAAAATTTGTCCATCCTTGGCCGCCAATAAAACTCCGCCAGGAAACGCTGTATCAGCCACAGCCCGATTCAACATAGATTTTACAGGTTCAATTTTTGCACCAATCTGAGATGGGAGCACTTTGAGTAAAATTTTGCCGGGCACCCAGGTTACATTACTGTTAAGCCATTTTTTTGATTTGATTTGAATCCCAGCCCCTCTTTCTGCAACTCCCGGTATACTAACAGGCAAGATTCCTGTAATATCGGCTTCTCCTTTCAAAGCATTGGCTACCGCTGTTTGGAGTATGCCGCTACCTTTATAAGCACAAATGTAAACCGGTGCATCTGGAAAATCCTGTATCAGGTAGGGACTCCCAAAACTGGTAATCACTACTTTTTTACATTTCCGGATTAGACGATTAATGAAATCAGCTTCTACTTTTGGTAAAAATATATCATCCTTATGCTCCACAGGGTTGGCAAAAGCATTTAGAAAAACCAGTCCATTGACGGGGATTTGATCCAAAATAAAGTCAGCCACTACTGTACTATCAGATTTATCGATTTGAAATGATATGACCCTCCTATTACTCCTAACATCTTTTAATTGCCTGCTCAAGCTACTTTCACTGTGATTATTAGGCTCATCATAAAGATCAACCACATAGAGAGTATCATCAATAGCTGGACTGAGAGGTAAAACACTTCCTTCATTTTTTACCAGGGTGATGGCACGCAAGGCTATTTCTTCAGCCATTCTGAAGTTTTCTGCTTTTCCAATTTGCTGATAGGTATAATCTGTTTTGATCAATCGATCTCGATGAAGTCCCAAGCGTTCCTTCATTTTTAGCACTTTCAAAGCAGATTCATTAATTTGTTTTTTTAAAATGACGCCATCTATCACAGCTCTTTCAATGGTATCAATGGATTTTTTCAAGTTCATGTTCTGAATAATAATATTTGAACCAGCTTGTATTGTGGTAACCAGTGCATATTCATCAGAATAATTTTTTATAATACCTCCCATTCGCATGGCATCCGTAATAATAACACCTTTAAAACCCAATTGATCTCGAAGGATATCTTGCATCCAAAATTTAGAAAGTGTAGCAGGGTCCTGAGCGTGATCCTGAAAGTCCGGAGCATTGACATGGGCGACCATCACTGCATCCACGCCTACATCGATGGCGCTTTTAAAAGGGGGCAATTCGATTGTCCATAGACGAGAAGAATCACTGGGAATTTGGGCTAATGCGGAATGGGAATCCGTCTCCGTATCGCCATGGCCGGGAAAATGCTTTGCAGTAGACAGCATTCCATAATCGTGCAAACCACGAATATATTCGACGGAATACCGATCGACTGAATCTGGGTTTTCTCCAAAAGAACGTGTATTAATGATGGGGTTTTTGGGATTATTATTTACGTCCACGACTGGTGAAAGATTGAAATGTATGCCTACTGCTCGACTTTCTTCTGCCGCAATACGCCCCGCTTCATAGGCAAAATGTGATTCGCCCGTTGCCGCAATGGCCATCATGGGTGGCAAGGTAACTGCTCCTGGATATCGTCGCCCCAACCCCGATTCAATGTCAGCATCTACCAGAATTGGCACTTTTGATTCTGCCTGTATTTTGTTTAGCATAGTGAGAGAACTGCCTGCATCGCCGAACCAAATATGGAGAACACCTATTCCATCCGTTGAAAGGTGTTGCTGTATTTCCTGCCATTGATCGCTTTCATAATTCATATACTGCATATTCATGGAGTACACCATCATTTGCGCAATCTTTTCCCGTAGAGTGAGTTTATTTAATGTGGATTCAGCCCAAGATTGGTTGGGGTTGAATTGGCCGGGACCTGCACAGGCAGACAATATGAGAACGAAACCAAGTAAAAATCTTCTCTTATCCATAGTGGAAAAATTAACAGAAGTTTTCCCATAAGTCTTTAACTTTTATTTCTTCCAAAGTATGATTACCTCACCCAAAGATAAATCTACACTTATTGGTCAAATGCTCATGGTTGGACTCCAAGGTACATCGCCTGAGGATGCGAAATCATTTTTCAATTCCTTGAATGAGCGGTCAATAGGTGGTGTAATTCTGTACGATCAAAATATGACAAGTACACCGCCTTCATCTCATAATATTTTATCACCTGCACAGGTAAAGGCATTTAATGAAACGCTGCAAAGCTTAAGCGAGACTCCTCTATTAATTGGAGTGGACCAGGAAGGCGGACAAGTTAACCGACTTAAAAAAGAATATGGATTTCCCTCTACAAAAAGTTGGGCTCATTTGGGAAAAATTAATGATCTAGAAGAAACTCGCAAACAGGCAGAACGAACAGCCCAAACACTTTCTGACCATGGGTTCAATCTAAATTTTGCACCGGTTCTAGATCTATCAACGAATTCATCCAGCTTTATTGCAAAAAAAGAACGGTGTTCTTCTAACAATCCAAATATTGTTTTTAAGCATGCAAAAGTCCTGATTGATTCCCACTTAAAGTACCGTGTCTTGACTGTGGGGAAGCATTTCCCCGGTCAAGGGAGTTCTGGTGAAGATACCCACGAAGGATTTATTGATGTCTCTGATTCCTGGTCTGATATAGAATTGATTCCTTATAGACAATTGATAGAAAACCAATCCCTTAATGCGGTTATGACCTCGCACTTATTCCACCGTGGGCTTGATCCCGATCATCCAGCGACACTTTCATTCAATATTTTAAATAAACTTCTCCGTAAAGAATTGGAATTCAACGGTATTATTTTCAGCGATGATCCGCAAATGAAAGCCATTTCAGCTCATTATGACCTTAAAAAAACCTTAGAATTGATGATCAATGCAGGTGTTGATATTTTCTGTTTTGGGAATAACCTCATTTATGATCCAGACATTGTTGAAAAAGTTTATATAACCATAAATCAATTGTTAGAGGAAGAATCCATTTCTGAATACCAGTTAAGGGCATCATTCAATAAGATCATGAATTTTAAATCTATAATAGGCTTAGTATGAAAATCATTGGCATAGATGGCGGTGCCACCAAAGTTTCGGGCGGTGTGGTTGAAAAAGTGAATGATCACACATTCCGATTATTGGATCCTGTAATTGAGATCAAATATTCGGACCAAGAAAAGTTTGACTCTAAATTTTGTCCAATACCACTATTCGATCAATTAAATGGATTCAAAATATCTAAGCAGGAATCTAACCAAGGTCGTGTTTATGTGGATTGTATCAAAAAGGTCATAACATCACTAGCTGATGATGAGTTATTTCGGGTTTCCATCGCTATGCCCGGGGTCAAAATGGATAATGGTCGCGGAATCAAAGCCATGGTAAATGGCCCCCGAATTCCTGATTTTTGTGATCAAATCGAATCTAGACTCAAACTTCACTACCCTATACAAAAATTAGAGAACGATTCAGATATGTGCGCTTGGGGAGAGGAATTTTGTGAAGACGGTGCATTTCGTAACATAGATAATGCCTACTATATCGGTGGAGGTACAGGAACGGCAGACGGATTAAAATTGCAAGGAAGGCTCATTCCTTTCGATGACATATCAGAATGGATTGGTAAAACATGGGAACTAAAAACTAAGGAAGGCCATTCTTTGGAATCTTTTTCGTCTATGTCCGGCATCAATCAATTACGCGAATCGCAAAGTAAGAATTTTGACTTAATAATTGGACAAGTATTAGGAAAATTATTATTTGAACGAATCATCACTATTTTTTCTGGTTGGAAAAGCCATTTTATAATTGATCGAACTCTTCAACCCGATCATTCTTATCAAAATACTTTCTTGGATCGAATTGTCATTGGGCAACGGCTTTCAGCTTTTCTTCAAACAGAGGAAGGATCGGTAATCTATTCTGCTATGCTTGATTCATTAACTCAAATGGTGTTAGAAGCCAATATGTCGATCCAACATCATTTTATGGATAATGATCAGTTTGATCAAAATCGAATCATCCTATCGGATCTCCGCTTTTCCCCCATTATCGGTTTAGGCGCGAAAGCATGGATGGAAACATGCTGAAACCGGGAAAAATTCCAAAAATTGAACCACTGATCCGCGTTGGGCTTATTTTGCCCCAAGATGAAATAGAATCGATTCAAGTTTCATTTTCTGATCCACAATGCTTCGAACTTGAAACAGAAAAAAAACTATATCCATCTTGTAACAATCAGGATGAACTGACCATTCAGTTTCGTAAAGGCCAATTACATATTTCCCAACTTGATGTAACATCACCTACAATAAGCATTATCCCATCAATCCCAGATAAAAATCCATACATCACTTTATTTGGTATGATCGCCGGTCGTGGATTCCATTGGCAAAAACAGATCAATGCTTCATTCTGGGGAAAAATTGAATTTTCAGTTATAGATGGTAAAATCATTGCGATCAATGAACTGCCTCTGGAACAATATCTAAAATGTGTGGCCACATCAGAAATGAGTGCTCAATGTCCATCGGAATTACTAAAAGCACAGACCATTGTGGCTCGGTCCTGGTTATTGGCCAATATGGAACAAAAACATAGACACCTGGGATTTGATATTTGTAATGATGATTGCTGCCAACGATACCAGGGGATGGCAAATACAACTGATACCTCCATCAATAGTGCGAATGATACCTTTGGACAAGTTTTAATTTTTAATGATCAAATTTGTGACGCACGATATTCCAAATCTTGTGGTGGAATTACGGAAAAATATGAAAATGTATGGGAAGGTGATCCTGTTCCATACCTTTGTTCAATACCCGACGTTAATGAGTCAGGTACAGCTTATTGTAGCCCTCAGATCGTATCCGAAGATTCACTGAAATCTTATATCGGTAATGTGGATGAGAAGGGGAAATACTTTCATTGGACATACGAACTCTCGCAATCTGAATTGATGAGTTCCTTAAAGAAAAAATGTGAGTTAATTGCGGTTGATATATTGGAATTAAGACCATTAAAAACTGGAGATTCGGGTCGGATCATTGATCTCGAAATCGAATATTTGGATGAATTTGACAAACCCCAATCCATAGTCATTAAGTCTGAATATCAAATCAGGGATGTCTTATCTCCTTCTTTTCTTTACAGTTCCGCCTTTACAATTGAAAAAGAGAATGATGATTCTTTTCAATTGAGCGGTAGAGGCTGGGGCCATGGCGTGGGCATGTGCCAAATCGGTGCACTGGGTATGGCCTTTTCAAACCATGATCACGCATTTATATTGAGGCACTATTATTTAGGTTCAGAATTAAAAACCATTTACCAGTCATAATGCGAAAAACGAACTATAGTACCTGGGCATGGGTCCCCTCTCTTTATTATGCGGAAGGGCTCCCTTATGCATTTGTCATGATCGTCTCCGTAGTGATGTATAAAAATATGGGGTTTTCTAATACAGATATTGCCCTTTATACCAGTTGGCTATATCTCCCCTGGGTGATTAAACCCTTATGGAGTCCTATCGTAGATATTTTACGCACCAAACGGTTTTGGATCGTGGCCATGCAGTTATTGATCGGAGCAGGATTGGCAGGTGTTGCACTTTCCATTCCAGCTTCCAATGCATTCCGCTACACATTAGTATTTTTCTGGCTCATGGCCTTCAGCTCAGCCACTCATGATATTGCAGTCGATGGATTTTATATGTTAGGTCTTTCCTCTCATGATCAGGCTTGGTTTATAGGTATTCGCAATTCATTTTACCGATTCGCAATTTTGACTGGTCAGGGCCTACTGGTGATTTTAGCTGGACAGTTAGAAGATTGGACTGGAGAGACCACAACTGCATGGTCAATGATCTTTGGAATGCTTGCAGTTCTATTTATCGGATTCAGCTTTTACCATAAATGGAAACTCCCTTATCCCAATTCCGATAAAAGTCATCTAGATCCAAACTTTGAAGAAGCTATCCAGAATTTCTTTCAAGTCTTTCTATCCTACTTTAAAAAGCCCCAGATCATTTTAGTTATCATATTCATTTTACTTTACCGCTTTGGTGAAGCCCAATTGGTAAAGATTGCACCTTTATTTATGCTGGATGCAATTGAAACAGGTGGTTTAGGATTGTCTACTTCCCAGTATGGATTTATCTACGGCACCTTAGGTATGATCATGCTCACATTGGGAGGAATTACCGGTGGCTTTTTCGCTGCAAGGCATGGTCTCAAATCTTGGATCATTTGGATGGCGCTTGCCATGAAGCTCCCGGACCTGGTTTATGTGTACATGGCATATGCTCAACCGGATAATTATTATTTAATCAGTACCTTCGTAGCAATAGAACAATTTGGATACGGGTTTGGATTTACTGCTTACCTCCTTTTTATGATGATGATCTCTGAAGGTGAACACAAAACGGCCCATTACGCTATTTGTACGGGGTTCATGGCCCTGGGGATGATGCTACCGGGCATGTTTAGTGGAGCACTACAGGAATCCATTGGATATCAGCATTTTTTCAATTGGGTTATGGTGGCTACGATTCCCGGACTCATTATGATTAAATTCATAAAGATTGATCCCCAATTTGGAATCAAAAAAGACAATTCATGACACAACAGCAAGATAGACTGATTGCACTGGATACTTTTCGCGGTGCTACCATTGCCCTTATGATCCTGGTAAATAATCCAGGTACATGGGCACATGTGTATGCCCCGCTCCGTCATGCCCAATGGCACGGATGCTCCCTCACTGACCTTGTTTTCCCATTTTTTCTTTTTATTGTAGGTGTTGCCATGCGCTTTTCATTCGAAAAATATGAGATGTGTAAATACGGCCCTCTTTTTTGGAAAGTAATCAACCGAACGATTACCATATTTGTATTTGGTCTTTTACTCAATGCTTTCCCTTTTATAAGGCAGGATTGGGATTGGTCTACCCTCCGAATTCTGGGCGTCTTACAGCGAATTGCATTAGCCTATTTTTTTGCCAGCATTATCGTTGTTCGAACAGATATCAAAGGGTTGGTCATGATATCCTTCGGATTACTGGTAAGCTATTGGCTTTTGCTTACCGGATACGGATGGTATTCTGGATTAGACCCATACGGACTGAAAACTAATTTGGTATTGGTCTTTGATAAATTAATTTTGGGGGAAAGCCATCTTTGGGGAGGTACAGGTATTCAATTCGATCCGGAAGGTTTATTAAGTACAATTCCATCTATAGTAACCGTATTAATTGGATTTTTGGTTGGCACTATGATCAAGACAGCCAATGACCATAAAGACAATGCTCAGCGCATGGCTGTTCTTGGTGCACTACTAGTTATTCTGGGCTGGATATGGGCATTCCTTTTCCCAATCAATAAACAATTATGGACCAGTTCTTATGTTTTATATACAGGTGGAATTGCAACCATTGTTTTATCTGCCATGATTTGGCTCATTGATGTCCAAGGTTTAAAGCTCTGGTCAAAGCCATTTGTCATTTTCGGTTCCAATTCAATTTTTATTTTTGTGGCCTCTGGGATCTGGGCCAAAATTTTATTAACAATAAAATTTGATCTAGATGGAAAACTGGTTTCCGGCTATTCCTACCTATATAAAACAGTCTTCCAGCCATTGGCAGGCGACCTAAATGGCTCCCTGCTATTCGCCCTGTTTCATGTATTGATGTTTTGGCTGATACTTGCCTGGATGTACAAAAAGAAAATCTTTATTAAACTATAAACTGTAGTGGTTAAATATGACTAACCACTACTCAATAATGGAATTACTTATTGGGTTCAAACCCTTTTAAAATCGAATATTTTCCAATTCCAGGTTTCTTTTGCCGACTAATTTCATTGGTTAATTTTGCAGCAGCGGCCTGTTTGGAAAAAACAACTTCCATTTCCATCCAAAAATCATCTAGGGTGCCCATCTCTATACCATATTGATAAAACATCATTTGATCACAATAAACGCCACTACTATCCCCCATTTCTTCGCAAATATCCTGGTGATCTGATAAGATGAGTGATTCCCCAGTTATTTGATACATAAACTCAGGACCATCATTACATTCGATTTCACCATCATATTCTTCACAATATCTCCAAATAAAGGTTGTATCGGTCGCCTCCCATTCAATATCAGATCTTTCTTCAAATCCTTCAAAAGTTTCCTCTATTTCTCCTGTACCATCGTCATTGATCGTGATTGTGACATCATCGGGCAAAAATAATTGATCTGGCATTAAAAAATTTTGATTTGCTTCGATTTCAGTACCTATTTGTTTCACAGCCCCCGAAGCAACAGCATAACGAGTTGAATCCATGACATAATTACCATCGATGTAAAGCCGGCGATAAACCGTATCTGCATTTACCGTAAAAGACTTCTCTTGCAAGGTGTAATTAAATTGGGTTCCTACGTATTCATAATATCCATTGGGCGTATAAATCTGAACTAATGACTGGTCGTACTGATCTAAAGATGCGATATAATCGTTGATATAATAATCAACCTGCCTATCATCAGAATATTCGTAAGCATTTATAAATAATCCATCATCATTATTGTCAACATTGAGTTGGCTTAAAGCATGTGTCTGAGTTGTTATTCCATTGGAAATGGTTGAGACTTCAATACTTCCTTGAGTTAGACCCATAAAAATTTCCTGTGTTTTATTCACCTTTATGTAGACTCCACCCGAAGCAGAAGTCATGTTCCATGTTCCAACTAGTGGATTGGGTTCTTCCTTATCTTCACAAGCCATAAAAATAATCAAGAGAAAGACGACAAAATTTCCTCTTTTACTCATGAGTACATTCCTTCCAGGAGTTCATTATAATGTTCTGTAACCACTTTTCTTTTCACCTTTAATGTTGGTGTCAATTCGTCCTTATCCTGATCTAAATCTTCTTCAAGAATACGGATTTTTTTAATTGACTCATATGAAGCTAATTCCTTGTTCTTTTCTTTCATGATTGTATTCATTAATTCTATTACTTCTTCTTTTTTGGATAAGTCACTTAAATCCTTATACAGTAATTTTTGATCTCGAGCAAATTTGGTAATTTCATCTTCATCCAAGGTAACCAGCATTGTCAAATATGGCTTTCGATCTCCGTAGACCATCGCTTGCGATATATAAGGACTAGTTTTCATCAAGTTTTCAATATTTTGAGGTGCCACATTTTTTCCACCGGCAGTGATGATAATATCTTTTTTCCGATCGGTAATAAACAAATATCCATCCTCATCAACATATCCCACATCACCTGTATGAAGCCAATATCCGCCTTCACCGTCAGGCTTTAATAATTCCTCAGTGGCTTGTTCATTCTTATAATAACTCTTTATATTTTGTTCTCCGCGTACACAGATTTCACCATCTGCCATGATTTTTAATTCGGTACCAGGGGTAGCGCGTCCTACTGAACCTATTTTTACTTCACCCTCTGTCTGTATTGATATGATACCAGATGTCTCAGTCATGCCATATCCCTCGAATACCTGCAAGCCTACCCAGTAGAAAAAGTGAAGAATTTCCTTTGAAATTGGTGCTGCCCCCGTCAACATATAACGAATCCTTCCCCCAAAAATATCTTTAATTTTATCCAAAATAAAAAATTTGGCTATGACCGCTTTCATTTGCAACCACAAACCGGGACTTCCCCCGGCTTCCTTGACTTCACAGATAGTTTTACCGATATGAATTGCCCAATGATATATTTTTTGTTGAATCCAGGTGGCATCATCAATCCCTGTTAAAATTCTTGAATAAAATTTCTCCCATACCCGAGGTGTACCAAAAACAACTGTTGGGCCCGTTTGTCGGATATTTTGGGGCATATCCTCCATACTCTCAGCAAATACAGTAGGGTTTCCCACAAGGAACCGTAGGAAATGACCAATTAACCGCTCTGCAATGTGGGCCAAGGGTAAGTAGGACACATAAAGATCTTCAGAATTCAACCCTGTTGCGTCTGGTAAATGCTTTGAGCTAGCAATGATATTTCTGCTCGTGAATATAGCCGCTTTGGGATTTCCAGTAGTACCGGAGGTATATGTAAGACTGATTACTTCATCTGGCTGGCTGGTGTTAATCAATTCTTCAAATTGATTAGGATTTTTTTCCCCGTATTCACGCCCAAGTTCCAGAAATTGATCTAAGGAATATACATTAGGCAAATTCGGAGGATGATACCGATCCAAAACAACGATTTTTTTGATATTGGGTAGACGGTCCCAAATCGCAAGCATTTTGTCTAATTGTTCCTGGTCTTCCACAAAAGCAAAAATACTATCACTTTGATTGGCTATGTAGAATACCTGGTCATTGGTATTGGAATGGTAAATCGGGGCCGTCACACATCCAATGCAGATAATACCCATATCACACATAACCCATTCCGGTCGAGTCTGGCTAAGTATGGAAATTTTATCTCCTTTTTTTACACCAGAAGCTAAAAGCCCATTGCCAATGTCTTGTGAAAATTTTCCGTATTGTTGCCAAGTTAAGGCTTTCCATAAACCATCCTGCTTTTTCCAGATCGTTGTTTTATCGGGGAATTTGTTTACCTGACGCCAGAATAGCTTTGGAATCGTATTATACTTGTTTAAATCAATATTCACCTGATACCACTCCATAAGTTTGCACGACGGGTATATTTCCCTTCACCTAAATACATTTCCCGTACTTTTTCTTCTTCATATAACTCATCATACGTGCCGCTTAAAAAAATCTTCCCGGAAGTGAGCACATACCCATAGTCAGCAATTTTCAATGCATGGTTCACATTTTGCTCTACCAATAATATTGTGACTCCTGATTGATGGAGATCTTTAATAATTGAAAAGATTTCTTGTACTAATTTTGGAGAAAGGCCAAGCGAAGGTTCATCTAGAAGCAATAGTTTTGGTTCTAGCATTAATGCTCTGGCAATAGCCAGCATTTGTTGTTCTCCTCCGCTCAATGTGCCTGCCTGCTGATTGCCACGTTTTAACAATACCGGAAAATAATCTGTCGCTTTTTTAAAACGTTTCTCAAACAAATCTTTATCCTTTATTAGAAAACCACCCATCATCAAATTTTCATACACCGTTAATTCCGGAAAAATGCGCCTGTTTTCAGGCACATGAGAGATCCCCAATTTGATGATTTCTTCAGGATCTTTACGATCTATACGTTTGTCATTAAAATGGATGGTACCATATTCCGGTTCAACAATACCAAAAATTGTTTTTAAAATGGTTGTTTTCCCGGCACCATTAGCACCCAGGAGGCATACCAGCTGACCCTTATTTACCGCCATGGATACACCGTGGAGTGCTTTGATTTTACCGTAAAATGTTTCCACGCCGATCAGCTTAAGCATGGGCTTGTTCCCCCAAAAATACCTTAATTACTTCAGGATGCTGCTTTACTTCTTCCGGCGTACCCAGCGCCAAAACATGACCCGAATCGAGCACACAGACACGATCGGATATTTTCATGACCAGATTCATGTCGTGCTCCACAACTAATACAGTGATGCCCAATACATCCCTGATTTCACCAATAATTTTCGCAATTTCTATTGTTTCCTGGTCATTCATTCCTGCCGCTGGTTCATCCATAAGAATCAAATAAGGTTGACTGATCAAAGCGCGTCCAATCTCTACCAGTTTCTGAATACCGTAGGGTTGACCACTGAGATATTTTTGTTCAAAATTCGCAATCCCCAGAAAGTCCATCACTTCGAGTGCCATGGCCTCTTCCCGTTCTCGCTGCGCTGTTGTTAGCCAACGATATAAAGTTTCTTTCAACGTAATTCTTTGGTGGGCACCGATAAGTATATTATTTAATACTGTCATATAAGGCACATTCTGCAGATTTTGGAAAGTACGGGAAATGCCCAATTTCACCACTTCATGAGGCTGACATTTGGTCAAGGATTGACCTCTGTATTGAATTTTGCCTTTTTGTGGCCGGTGAAAGCCATTAATGCAATTAAATAAGGTGGATTTCCCGGAACCATTAGGCCCGACCAGTGAAAATATTTCTCCTGATTTTACTTCAAATGAAACATCATCTAGTGCCACCACACCAGAGAATTGCATACATAGATTTTTAATGGTTAAATCACTCATAAAAAAAGTCACTGCCCACCTTCGTAGAAATCAGGAAGGCGGGCAATGACAATTAAGGATGGTTTAATTAATACTTATTAATCTAGCCAGTCAGTAATAGCAACTTGTTTCCCACCTTGCAACTGCAGCAAAATTACGCTCTCCACTCCAGCATGGTCATTACGACTGTATGTGATCGGTGGAAATGCACCATTATCCCAATTTTTTAAAGATTCTAAACCACTCACTAAGCGTTTGCGGGTAGGATATTTCCCAGCTTTCCGTAATCCCTCCACTAATACATTGGCCGTAGCAAAACCATAATAATGATAAAGTCCACGCATTTTTTCCGGTACATTATTTTTTTCACAGAGTTCTCTATACAAAGTAGGGCCAGGTTTGTCAGAATCGGGATAGTACGCCCAATACACAGAGATAAATCCTTCCCCTGCTTCTCCAGCCAGCATTGCAACCCGTGGATCAACAGTAGGTCCTAAACCATAAAATCGTGCTTTGTAGCCAATAGCTTGTGCCGTTTTCATAATGGTTACAGGCTCACGAACGATTCCACCAATAATTACATCCGTAGCTCCGCCCTTCATAAAGTTAGATGTTTGGCCAACAAAATCTGTGGCTCCACGCTGAAATGATTCTTTTTGGACAGTAATTCCGTGTTTTTCTTCTGCTTCAGCACAACCCAGTAACGCATTAGCACCATAATCATCATCCTGGTACGCAAATCCAATTTTAGCATCCGGATTATTCTCCAATATATAATCAATTAATACTCTTGTTTGTAAGTCATACCCAGCATCGGTGTGAAAAATATACTTTGCTGCTGGTCTGGTCATGTCAGACATGGAACTGGAATTGGTAGCGGGAGCAATCAAAGGTACTCCGGTCTCCTCTAAGATAGGTCGAATAGCTTCGGCTGTAGATGTACCAATTACGTTGTAAAGACAAAAAACCTGGTCTTTTTCAATCAGTTTTTTGGCAGCAACAATTGCTTTTTGGGGATTGTACTGGTGATCTTCTGTAACCATGCGGATTTTTCTACCGTGTACGCCGCCTTTTTCATTTACATAATCAAAATATAACTGTGAACCGGCAGGAATTAAGAAGCCCAATTCTTTGATCGGGCCACTCAAATCCTGAATATTCCCGATCAAGATTTCTTCATCTGTAATTCCGGGAGAAGTTGACCGGGTATCGCACCCCATCAACACCAGACTTAACATTAATACGATTGATAGAAGTTGTTTCATAACCACCTCCTTGGTTTAGGTGAACCTCTTACGCGGGTTGAAAGGAAAAACTTTCCAATAGATTCTCATCTTAAGCCACATACCATATAACCCTAAGGGCTGGAATATAATAAATAAGAGCATTATTAAACCGAAAATCAATGCCTGTATGTCACCGGCTTCAGTTGCAATGAATTGGGATAGATTGTCTTCGAATAATGGAATAAACAGATTTTCCATTAAGACGATAAATAATGTTCCCAGCACCGCACCATAAATGGAACCCATACCTCCTACCAGTATCATTACAAGAAAATAAATCGAAAGCAGAATATCAAAATGATCGGTAGATATAAAATTATTCGTATGGGCAAACAGAACACCAGCTAAACCTGCAAATATACCCGATATGAAAAACGCTATCAGTTTATACTTGGCCATGTTCACACCAGAGGCTTCCGCTGCATGTTCTGAATCTCGTATCGCCATGAATGCACGACCCAGTTTTGAATTTATAATTCTGCGGCCGGACACCACCGCCAATATGGTAAAGGTGAATATAAAAAAATAGTTATCCCAGTCATTTTTTACATCCATTCCTAAAAGCGTCGCATTGGATACTTGTAAACCACCAGAGCCTCCTGTCCAATCACGCAATGCAATAATCATTCTTTTCACAATAAAGCCGAATCCCATTGTCGTAAGCGCCAGATACATACCTTCAATCCTGAGTGCCGGAAAGCCAATGATTAACCCGAAAAACCCGACAATGACTGGTGTAATTATCAATGACAATTCAAATGGCAGGCCAACCTGATCAACCAAAATAGCTGAAGTATATGCGCCGATGGCTAAAAATGCAGCATGCCCTAAAGAAATCAGCCCAGTGAAACCGCTTAGTAAATCCAGTCCCACAGTCAGAATGATATAAATTCCGGCCATATTAATTACATAGAGATAATATTTATAACTAAATGTGGCACTTTTTAAAAGGAAGGGTAAAGCAAATACAGCTATAATAATCAGTGGAATCCACTTTAGATTTTCGTCGTTATAGCGGCCCTTGATCATACCCGTTTAACCTTTGCTGTACCAAATAAACCATCGGGGCGTACCATGAGTACAACGATCAAAACAATCCAAACTATAATATCATTTATCTCTTTGATCCATGAAAAATGGAATGAAAGCGTCCCCATGCTGACCGTCTCAATGACGCCCAAAATAATACCACCTACCACTGCACCGGGAATGGATCCAAATCCTCCCAGAATTGCAGCCGGGAATGCTTTCAATCCAAGAAATCCCATGGATGTATCTAATAGGGACATACGAGGTGCCAGTAGAATTCCACTGACTACCCCCACTATAGCGGCAAAAACCCACACAATCATATATACTTTTTTTACCGGTATCCCCATCAATTGGGCAGCTTCTGAATCATCGGATGTGGCCTTCATAGCTATACCCCAGCGTGTTTTGTTAAAAAAGATAAAAAAGAGGCCCATCAATACTACCGCGCTTAAAATGATTGAAAGATCCAGGTAAGATACCACAACACCTCCAACTTCCATTATACTCCCACCAAACGGGGATTGGGGTACCAAACTTATTGGCCCGGCGATCAAAGCCGTTAAGGCTCTCAAAATAATGGCCAGACTGATGGTAGCCATAACAATAGAAAAAACAGGTTCATCCTTCAAGGGGCGATTGATGATAAAATCTAAAATAATTCCAAATATTACAGCGAAAATGATCGAGCCCAAAAACGCCAGCAAAAAAACCCAGCCATTTATTTCCCCCACCATAGCTGAAAAATAGGATACAAGGAAAAAATTTACATAGGCACCCACCATCATGACTTCGCCCTGGGCAAAGTTTACCACTTCCGATGCTTTGTAAATGAGGGTAAACCCAAGCGCAATCAGGGCATAGATGCTGCCAAGGGCAATGCCACTTATCGATTCTTGAAGAAGACCGGTAATCAGTTCATTCACTTAAATCAACCTTACAATATGAGGAAATATAAGATAAAATCCCCTTGGATACGGGTCAGAATTATCTAATTCAATACATCAAATAAATAACTGTATTTCATTATAAATGATTTTGTACTGGAAGCAATTGGGATACCATCATAATCTTCGGTCTGGTTATACACAATATATAACCCAGTAGCTGCAGACTGTTGCCAGATAAAACGCCAGTTCATAGACCATTGGTCGGATTGGTTATTATATTGCAATAGAGATTGAATATAAACTGATGGGGATATAGCATACGTTAATCTTGACCGAATCAAATGGGTAATAAACTGGCCTTCAGGTAAATCAACATCATTATATTTCGAAATTAAATCTGAAGTGAAACGTTCACCAAAACGAAATCGTATGGTTGTATTTGTATTCCTTCTGTTTCCACTGAAAAACCCCCCAATTTTATTAACCATAGTAATGCTAAGCGGTTTTGTAAGATTCGTGTTAGTTCGAATATGAATTTCTTTATAATTAAAAGTCCCCTTAGGTACGATTGTACCGTCAATAATTTCAAAGGCCTCAGAAACGCCTTCAGTAAGAAAGTTGATTCCAGTATCAATTCGAAATCCATTCCTAAACTCCCAATGACTATCGAAATGTAAGTAGCCAGTCTCTTGGAATCCATCTAACTTCCAGTAACTATAGTAAGTGATATGCGGGCGAATTTCAAGAAGACCAAATAAATTTTTCGGTCGAGTTCGATTTAATATTCGAAATAACACTTTTTTATATCCTAACCGCTTGACATATCCAATTTCGGGATTAAAATCCTGACCGACTTCACTATACCTAATTTGCGTTGTAAATGCTTGGGTATTTCGATTTGCTTCCAACATATATGCATAGGAACCGGCGTCACCATCGATACCAGGTGGGGGATCTGTTTTTGCAGCAAAACCTATTAATTGAGTTGACTCTCCAATCCCCAAAGTACCATCTATTGCATATGCTCGATTCGTATAACCATCATCCGCTAATCCCGTACGATCCGTCGCAATCACACCGAAAGAGGTTCGATTCGGTAATTCCTTCCTTAGTCGAAATACTGAATAATTGTTACTATTAGTTACACCCTCTACAGCTTTTGTGCGCATGCTTAACATTCCTACTTTAATGCCAGCTAGAGTTCCTGTTAGACGAGCACCACCCAAAATAGGTACTTGAGCACCACCGGCACCGATTCCAATTTTGCGACTAAAAAACATCTCAATATCGGGACCGTAATATGTATTTTCTCCTACAGAGAATAAGCCAGCATTTTCCAAAAAAAATGTACGTTTTTCAGGAAAGAATAGGCTATAACGATCTAAATTAATTTGCTGCTCATCAACTTCAACCTGAGCAAAATCAGTGTTATATGTCATATCAAGAGTCAAACTTGAGGTTATACCTAATTTCGCATCAATCCCAATTTCACTGGCTTTATCTGTATTTGATTTATCTTCAATTGATACGTCATTTTGTTGTCCTAAACCATATGGCATGATTTTAAAATTTCTTGTGCCAGGTACATTTATGCCTTTAATCGTACCGGCAAGAATGAGCCGGTTTAAGCTGAATTGCCGTGGGATTGGTGACCAGTATACCACTTCCTTTTTACGTGCGATCGTTCTTTGAAAATTAATACCCCATTCCTGATTCTTTTTTGAAGTATATCGTAATGTTTTGAATGGTATTGCAAATTCAGCACTCCAGCCATAATCACCCACTTGCGCTTCCACCTCCCAAGATGCATCCCAGTTAATATTAAAGGCCGCACCTGTACCAACAGATTGGCGGCTACTGCTAATAGATATCATTTCTCCGCCGTTACTCACCTGTGCATCATATTCAATGCCAGCCGCATTGGTACCAAAGACATAGCCATTCTGTTGATCTTTAAATGTATCGAGGATGAATAAAAAACTATCAGAATTACTCAATACAGCATCCCGACGAGTATCAGTTATAACAATATCTTCAGGATTGGAATCATAACATACCACAGATACATAAAAAATCTCATCAGAATACATGACCTTTACTTCCATCTTCTCTGTAGCAATCTGACCTTCATCGGGTGATTTCTGAGTGAATGTTGTTATAGCTGGTATCGATTCCCAAGCTGGATCATTAAGCACATCACCATCCATCTTTGGATTTGATTTTGCTTGGAATGCAGTAGTAAACATATCTGAATTGGGTGGACCACCCATAAGAAAAGAAAATAGAAATATGATTAATGATATTGATTTACGTGATGTTTTAGACATCTCGATAAGGGTCAGCATTACCTAATTCAATACATCAAATAAATAACTGTATTTCACTACAAATGATTTTGTATTGGAAGCAATTGGGATACCATCATAATCTTCGGTTTGGTTATACACAATATATAGCCCAGTAGCTGCAGACTGTTGCCAGATAAAACGCCAGTTCATAGACCATTGGTCGGATTGGTTATTATACTGAAGCAAAGATTGAATATACATTTTGGGTGTAAAAGCGTAGGTCAACCGGGCCCGGAGCAGATTTGTGGTGAATTTTCCACCAGGCAAATTCACTTTATTATAATTTGAACTGAATTCAGACGTAAAGCGGTCTTTATAACGAAATTTGATCGTAGGGGTTACGTTCAATCGATCTCCACCAAAAAAACCGCCCATACGATTCATAGAAGTGAAACTAATAGGCTTTGCCTGATTGGTCATTATCATAATCTGTGCTTCTTTGTCGTTGAATGTTCCGTCCCTAACGGTCACTCCATCAGATATTTCAAATGGTTCCAACACTCCTTCTTTCACAATATTCATCCCAGTATGAATCTCAAAACCTGAGCGGAACTCCCAATGATTATCGATATGCCAACGTCCTGACTCCTGAAAGTGCTTTATCTTATCATCGCCCCAAAGGCCATCTTGTTTCCAATAGCCGTCGAAGTTCACATGAGGGCGGACTTCCAGAATTCCAAACTTATTTTCCGGACGAAATCGTGTGAAGATTCGCCCAGACCATTTTCGATAATTCTTTCGCTTTAGGTATCCCATCTCCGGGTTAAAGCCTTCTCCAACTTCTGTATAAGAAAATACAGTGGAAATTTGCTTTGTGTCTCTAGCTGCTTCGATCCTGTATGCATAGGCTTTATCACTTTCTAAACCCGGTGTATCCGTGAATCCGGCAAATGCAACAATTTTACTCAATTCACCAATTCCCAATTGAGCATCGATTGCATAGGATTGGTTTATATATCCATTTTCACCATAATGATCTAAGGCTGTATACATGCCACCAATATGGGTACGGTTTGGCAGTTCCTTTTTCAACCGTAAAACTGAATATTGGTTTTGATCAGTCACATCTCTTACCGCATCAGTCCGCATTGACAATAATCCCACTTTCATACCTGACAAGGTGCCTGTTAATCTTCCGCCACCAATGATAGGCACTGGTGTACCATCGTCCCCAACACCAATCCGACGGCTAAAGAACATTTCAATATCGGGACCAAAATATCCGCCTCCAGTACCAACAGAGAAAAGTCCTGCATTTTCGAGGAAAAAAGCTCGTTTTTCCGGGAAAAAAAGGCTGAACCGATCCAGATTAATCTGCTGTTCATCTGCTTCTACCTGGGCAAAGTCTGTATTATAGGTCAAATCCAAGGCCATTGATGATCCCACACTAATTTTCGCATCAATCCCAATATCACTGGCTTTATCTGTATTTGATTTATCTTCAATTGATACGTCATTTTGTTGCCCTAAACCATAGGGCATGATCTTGATACTTCTAAAAGTGGGTACATTCATATCTGTCAGTGTGCCGGCAGATACAAGTCGATTCATAGTAAATTGTCTTGAAATGGGTGCCCAGTGAGCCTCCTCTTTTTTCCGGGCGATAACCCGTTCAAAATTGATACCCCAGGATTGATCTTTATCTTTTTTATACCTCAGTGTTTTAAATGGAATGGCAAACTCAGCACTCCACCCATAATCGCCTCTTTTTGTTCTAACTTCCCATACCGCGTCCCAATTCACGTTAAATCCACTGCCACTTCCAATACTGAATCGTCGACTCATGCTCCCCTCCTCACCTCCACCGGTGATCTGGGCATCAAATTCGATCCCCGCTGGGTTGGTGCCAAATACATAACCGGTCTGGTAATCTTTGAATGTATCGATAACAAAAGAAAAACTATCCGAATTATTTAAGGACGCGTCTCGACGTGTATCTGAAATGACAATACCACTCGGATCCCTGTCATAGGCAACTATACTCACATAAAAATACTTTTCCGAATACATTACTTTTACAATCGTCTCTTCTGAAACGGGTTCACCTTCATCAGGTGTTTTTTGAATAAATGTGCTTACGGCAGGTGCATCCGCCCAGGCAGGATCATCAATGACATTCCCATCTATAAGTGGGTTGGCTGTTGCCTTCATGGCTGATGTGGCATGTTGGCCAATCAATAGTGTAGAACATAAAATAAGTGTGCAAATAAATTTGTTCATGTATAAACTTGCGTTAAATATTAAGAATGGATTCAACTGCCTTTGCCATAGAAATGCATTGATTGGTCACACCGCCTTGGTCATGGGAGGTGAAAGTAACATCCACGCGGCACCAGCCAACCATGAGGTCCGGATGGTGATTATGTGTTTCCGCCGCTTCCGCTAACTGATTTACAAAGTTGATCCCATCCATATAGGAATCAAATTTAATGGTCTTATGGATCGCATTGTTATGTTCAGACCAGCCATCTAAAGCACGCAGTGCTGCCTGGATATCTGAAGTGGAAAGCAAAGACATACAACCTCCTATTAAAGAAAATATATTTGATTCAATTTACAAAAATGGTTCTGTATGAGTCAGGCATTTCTTATTGAAGGGGCGTCACTTGAACATTTCGAATGTGAAGATCAGCATTTCCAGAAACAGGATCAAATGCTTTATCATCGCCTAATGCATTCAGGTTTCCGCCACCATTTTCGCCTGCTATTTTTTGGAAAGTCTCTTCACTTTCGTGTCCCCATCCATGCGGAATACTGATGACGCCCGGCATCATTTCATCTGTTAATTTTGCATCCAATACAAACTGAAACTTGGGTGATTTAACTCTTACCCTACTCCCTTCTCGAATTGATCTTGATTCGGCATCCAAAGGGTTGATCAACAATAAAAATCGATTTTGACCCCGCATTAATGAGTGACAATTATGCATCCATGAATTATTACTGCGAAGTTGACGCCTACCGATTAACGTGAGGTCGCCATTTTGTTCGGATTGACCCAAATAAGATTTTACTCTAGTTAAGTCATCAACAATAATGGATGGCGATAAATCAATTTTTTTATCAGAAGTAAATAAGCGTTGTGGTAAACAAGGCTTTAATGGTCCAAGATCTACACCATGTACCTGTTTTTTAATTTTATTTAGCGAAAGGCCATTCCATTTAGAAAATGATTTCAAGCTCCCGTACTTCCCTAAACGAATTCCAAAATCAAGGAGCCATTCGGGCCCAAATCTCCTGGATAAAAAATGATTCAGCTTTGGATATTTTTTCCCTTTCTTTTGAGCTATGCGTTCTGTCAGTTCGATAAATATTTCCCAATCATACTTGGTCCCAGGGTCTTTTGGAAATACAGCTTTAGAATATTTAACTGTATTGCGCACAGACAATACGTTAAAAATAATATCGAAATGACCCCCATGGAGATTAAAAGCCGGAGGAAGAATAAGATCCGCGTAACGCGTAGTCTCATTAATATAATAATCAATCGAAACCATAAATTCCAGCCCGGCAAATGCTTGGTCCAGTTTTTTACCACCGGGGACTGAGAGAACCGGATTACCAGCAGAAGTCACCATGGCACGAATCTGTCCAGCACCTTCCACCAACATTTCATCTGCCATAGTTACCGCTGGATATTCACCAGCAAATTCAGGGATTTTTCGAACTCGGCTTTGACCTTTATTATAGTGTCCCTTTGTACGTGGATTAGCCAATGTATCAAAAGCAGGTGTAGTAAACATGGCGCCTCCAGGAGAATCCATGTTTCCGGTTATGATATTCAATATATTAATCAGCCAATGGACTGTGCCCCCAAACCTTTGTGTACATGCTCCCATCCGTCCATAACAAACAGCGGATTCTACTTTACAAAAATCCTTTGCTATTTGTTGAATCGCTAACCCAGAAATACCTGTTATGTTTGAAATAACATCCAATCCAATATGGGGAATGGTATTTAAAAAACGGTCCAGATTTTTGATAACTGTTTCTAAATGACCTTGCTTCATCCAACCATTATTAATTACTTCTTGAATTAAGCCAATAAGAAAATAGACATCCGTTCCAGGTTTGATAAAATAATGATTGTCAGCAATCATTGCCGTTTCTGTTTTTCGCGGATCTACCACAATGAATCTTCCGCCCCGTTCTTGAATTGCTTTGAGGCGATTTTTCACATCCGGCGCAGACATGAGACTTCCATTAGAGACAACCGGATTCCCACCTATGATGATCATGTAGTGTGTACGATCAATATCAGGAATTGGGACTAACAATTGATGGCCAAACATTTGATAAGCAGCAAATTGATGAGGGATTTGATCTACAGTAGAAGCTGAAAATCTATTCCTTGTACCTAGGCTATTAAGAAACGCCGGCGCATATAATAGAGTTCCGTAATTGTGAACCGATGGATTCCCTTGGTACACGCCTACCGCATTATTTCCATATTTTTCTTGAATACCAACTAGTCTGTCGGCGACCAAATCAAATGCTTCCTCCCAAGAAATTTTTTCCCAACTTCCCTTAACTTTTTTAATTGGAAACTTTAATCGATCCGAATCTTCATGGAGATCCTTATAGGCCAAAGCTTTGGGACAAATGTAGCCATGGCTCAAGGGGTCCTTCTTATCCCCTATAATTTTGTCAATCTTTCCATTGGTCGTGTTTATTACCAAACCACACATAGCCTCACAAAGATTACAGGTTCTGTAATGGGATTGAAGTAAACTCATTTTATTGCAAACAGCAACTTTCGAAAAGCAATCTTCATCCATGTAATTGAAATTATTGTAGCCACCACAGAAGAAATCACCATGGCAATCCAGATCCATTCAATTGGTTTATCTAAAATCAAAGTGAAATAGAGGGCCAAAGGAGTAGATACAATCAATACTCGAATTGCTGTGATAATCAATGAAGGCATACCAAGGCCCATTCCTTGTAGAATACGGCCAATTGTTAGCCCAATCGAAATGAGTGGAAAAATAAAACACATATAGCGCAAATATGATACGGCCAAATTTTGAATCTCCACGTTATTGGTGAAAGCACGCGTTACTTGTGGTGCAAATACAAATAGTACTGCAGCACAAATGACCGTTATAGAAATTGACCAGAAAATACCATATTTTACGATAAACTTTATTTTCTCAATCTCTTTGGCACCATAGAACATACCCACAATTGTTGTTAGGGCTGAAGCAATCCCCATAATTGGTAGAAATATCAACATTTCAACCCTTCCTCCAACCTGGTAAGCAGCCACACTATCAGTAGAAAAATAAACTAAAATCCAGTTAAAAACTAATTGGCCAAATGCCATAATAATCATGGACATGGATGAAGGTATGCCCACTTTTATGATATCAAGGAATATAAATTTTGATGGAGAAAAATCACGCATCCGGAAACGGATATAAGCATGCTCCTTTATAAATAACATATAAACAAAAATGATGAAGACAATGATCTGACTAATCACAGATGCCATAGCCGCACCAGATACTCCAAATCCTAGTAAAAATATAAAAATAGGATCAAGTATAATATTGAGGACCGTACCGAGGCCTGCGATTATCATTGGCAGTTTCATATCTCCCTCACCGGCTAGGATCGATCGGAAAAACATGGAAAAAACCATAAATGAAAGGCCATAACAACTTATCTTTAGATAAGACCATGCCAAAGGTAAGACCTCATCGGTGCAACCAACTTGAACGAGTAGAGATTGGCCATATATTAAACCCAAAGATGTTAGGGTTATACTTATAATAAATGCCATGACAATGGCATGTTCAGCTGCATTATCGGCGCTGACTTTATT
>Ga0208113_1000265_pt1 | contig 26613 bp, 20 predicted proteins | sample Knorr_S7_td_NADW_FD_185598 | JGI IMG/M metagenome (GOLD analysis project Ga0208113, IMG submission 185598) | Marine microbial communities from Southern Atlantic Ocean transect - Knorr_S7_td_NADW_ad_2505m_LV_A (SPAdes) (version 2) | ecosystem: Environmental > Aquatic > Marine > Oceanic | place...
ATAGCTTGTTTGACATTATTTTTTTTGTATAACCTTCATATATCACTTTCCCCCCCTCTTCGCCTGCTCCTGGTCCAAGATCAATGATCCAATCTGCTGATTTAATTACATCCAAATGGTGTTCAATGATTAGCACTGTATTCCCGCCTTCTACAAGTTTTTGCAAAACGTTAATAAGCATATTACAATCTTCAAAAGATAAACCTGTTGTAGGCTCATCTAATATATATAAAGTTTTTCCTGTTGATCGTTTAGATAGCTCAGATGATAGTTTTATTCTTTGGGCTTCTCCACCACTAAGCTGTGTAGAAGGTTGTCCCAATTTAATATATCCTAAACCTACATTTTTTAAAGTTTCAAGTTTATTCTTGATACTTGGTATATTAGAAAAAAATGCAGATGCTTGTTCAACGCTCATAGATAAAATGTCTGATATATTTTTCCTTCTCATTTCAATTTCAAGAGCTTCTCTATTATATCTTTTCCCTTTACAAGAATCACAGGATATGGATACATCTGGTAAAAATTGCATTTCAATATTTATAACCCCATCTCCAGAGCAATTTTCACACCTTCCTCCTTTAACATTAAAAGAAAATCTTCCTGGTTTGTATCCTCTGGATTTTGATTCAGGTAAATTGGCAAATAATTCTCTGATATATGTAAATGTACCCGTATAAGTTGCAGGATTACTTCTTGGGGTCCGTCCTATTGGAGATTGATCAATATTAACTATTTTATCAATGAATTCTATTCCATCAATAGATTGGAATTTGCCTGGCGTATTTCTAGATTTATTTATTTTTTGCGCTATTGATTTATAAATTATTTCATTGACTAAAGTGCTTTTACCTGAACCTGACACTCCTGTTATTGCTACGAATAAACCTAATGGTATTTTTATATTAATATTATCTAAATTATTTTCTGAAGCACCATAAACTTTTATATATTTTTTATTTAAAATATTTCTATTTTTGCTATTATTTATTATTTTTTTATGAGATAAATAAGCACCTGTAATTGATTTAGTAGATTTAATAATATTATTTAAATTACCTTTTGCTATTATTTTTCCTCCTGACTCACCAGCTCCTGGCCCCATATCAATAATGTAATCTGCTGATCTTATTACTGCTTCATCATGTTCAACAATTAAAACTGTATTCCCTAAATCTCTTAGTTTTTTCAGTGTCTTAATTAACATTCTGTTATCTGCAGCATGTAATCCTATAGATGGTTCGTCACATACATATATGACTCCAGTTAACCCTGAGCCTATTTGAGTTGCAAGCCTGATTCTCTGAGCTTCTCCTCCACTTAAAGTTCCAGATGCTCTTGAAAGAGATAAATATTTCAAACCAATATCTAGGAGAAATTCTAACCTTGAAGTTATCTCATTTATTAATCTTTCTCCGATCAAAAGTTCTGTTTTATTTAATTTTATAGAATTTTTAGATTTTGATTTTACAATTTCTTTAAACCATTTAGAAAGTTCTGAAATATTTAAGAAAGTTAAATCAATAATATTTTTATTGGCTATTTTTACTTGTAGAGATTCTTTTTGTAATTTAAATCCATTGCACTCGGGGCAAATTACTTTAGACATATATTTTTCTATATCTTCTCTTGCCCCTTCAGAATTTGTTTGTTTGTATCTTCTTTCCAGATTATTGACGATACCTTCGAATTTTCTTGAATATCGCATTTTTCCAAATCTTCTTGAAACATAGTTGAATTTTATTGGCTTTGATTTTGACCCATAAAGGATAATCTTTAAGTTTTCTTCAGATAAATCTTTAATTGGAGTTTGTAATGAGAATTGAAATTGCTCTGATATTGAATTAAATATTCCAAGATATATATCTGCATAACCTCCAGATCTAAACCATGGTGCTATTCCTCCTTTCTCAATGCTAAGTTCATTATTGGGTATAATAAATTTTGGATCTACTTTTAGAGAATGTCCAATTCCTGAACAGCTATTACAGGCCCCTTTTGGACTGTTAAAACTAAAATTTCTAGGCTCTATTTCTTCTATACTAATATTACAGTCTGAACATGAAAAAGTATCAGAATATTGTATTTCTTTGTTGTTTGATAATGCGATTTTTATAAGACCTACAGATAATTTCAGAGATGTTTCAATAGAATTTGTAAGTCTGTCATTGTCTATTTCATTATTTATTTGTAGCCTGTCAACTATAATTTCAATTGTATGCCATTTATTTTTTTCCAGTTCTATTTTTTCAGATAATTCTTTGATTTCTCCATTGATACGAGCTCTTATAAAACCTGATTTTCGAGCAATATTAAGTGTTTCCTTATGCTCACCTTTTCTATGTCTGATGATTGGAGATAGGATCATAAATTTTGTATTTATTGGCAGAGATTTAATTGAATCAACAATTTGTTGAATTGATTGTTTTTTTACCTCTTTATTACATTTAATACAATGTGGGGTTCCGATTCTTGCAAATAATATTCTTAAATAATCATAAATTTCAGTTGTAGTTCCTACTGTTGATCTTGGATTTTTTGAAATACCTCTCTGATCTATAGATATTGCAGGCGATAATCCTTCTATATAATCCACATTTGGTTTTTCTAAATTACCTAAAAATTGTCTTGCATAAGCCGATAAAGATTCCACATATCTTCTTCTTCCTTCTGCGTAAATTGTGTCAAAGGCTAATGAACTTTTTCCAGATCCAGATAAACCTGTAATTACAATAAATTTACCTCTTGGAATATTTATATCAATATTTTTTAAATTATGTTCTTTTGCTCCACGTATGACTATGTCGCTAATTTCCAATGGATTTCCCGCATTCGATATTTATATATTATTAATTTTAACAAAATATAAATAAGAAAGATTGTAAAAAAATTAATCGAAAAAATTAATACAGCAATTAATTTGGATTTAAGATAACAATTGATATAATATTTGTTTAAACTTTAAAGAGTAAACTTGGAGAGATGGCCGAGTGGTTTAAGGCGCTGGTCTTGAAAACCAGTATAATTTTACGATTATCGTGGGTTCGAATCCCACTCTCTCCGAATTATCAAAAGAGATATATATTTGAAAATTCATGAATATCAGGCAAAAGAATTATTTAAGGATTATGAGATTAAAATTCCAGAAGGGTATATTTGCAAAAATAAAGATGAAATTTTGAAAATCTATAAAACTCTTAATGATGAAGTTGTATTAAAAGTACAAGTACATGCCGGAGGTAGAGGAAAGGTAGGTGGGGTTAAATTAGTTAAATCTGAACAAGAAGTGATTGAATTTGCAGACAGATTTCTTGGAAAGGGATTTCAAACTGCTCAAACTGAAAATGAGGAGTTTATTGTTAATAAGATTTTAGTAGAAAAAGTTAGCCAAATAAATTCTGAAAGTTATATAGCATTGTTGGTAGATGGTAGTAATCAATCTGTGAATATTATTGTTAGCCCTGAAGGGGGTATGGATATTGAGGAAGTAGCTTCTCAATATCCTGAAAGTATCTTAACTTTACCAATAAATATAATTACTGGACCAACAGATTTTCAAATAAGGAAAATTAACAGTTTTTTAAGATATGAACAAATTTATTATGTGCAATTAAGAAAAATTATAAGAAATCTGTATAAATTGTATTTGAATAAAGATTGTTCTTTAATTGAAATTAACCCTTTAATTCAAAATAATTCAGGTGAGATAATAGCTCTTGATGCAAAAATAACCTTTGATGAAGATGCTTTATTCAGGCAAAACTCAGTTCAGGGATTAAGAGATTTGTCTCAGGAAAACCTTGTTGAAATTCAAACTGCTAAGTTGGGTATAAAATATATACAATTACAAGGTACTGTAGGATGTATAGTTAATGGTGCGGGATTAGCAATGGCTACTATGGATGTTATCAATGGATCTGGGTTAAAGCCTGCAAATTTTTTAGATATTGGTGGTGGCGCAGATGAACATAAGGTTTCAGAAGCAATGTCAGCTGTTTTGTCTGACCAAAATGTAGAAGTAGTATTAATAAATTTATTCGGTGGGATTTTAAGATGTGATGTTGCAGCTAGAGGTTTTTTAGTTGCTTTGGATAAATATAATAAAAAAGCTCCTGAACTTATCATTAGAATGTTAGGTACTAACAGCGATGAAGGTAAAAAAATTCTCAGCAAGAGTAGATATAATATTTCTTTTGCTGAGAATTTGAATGAAATTTCAGAAATATTAATTACAAAGAGGTGATTTCGATTGGTACTTCGAATTGATAGCAATACTAAAGTAATTGTTCAAGGAATAACTGGAAAAGAAGGCGGATTTCATGCTTTGAAGTGTGAGGAATATGGCACTCAAATTGTTGCGGGAGTAACTCCTGGTAAAGGAGGCCAATTGTTTAATAATTCTATACCAGTTTTCAATTCTGTTTATGAAGCAAAAGATAAAACTGATGCGGATACATCTTTAATTTTTGTTCCAGCCCCCTTTGCTCCAGATGCCATATTGGAATCAATTGATTCTGGAATTGAAACAGTTATATGTATAACTGAAGGTGTTCCTGTAAATGAGATGATTAAAATTTATAAAGTTGCAAAAGATCATGGTGTTACTTTAATTGGGCCAAATTGCCCTGGAGTAATTAACCCATTAGAAAAATGTAAAATTGGTATTATGCCTGGAGATATATTTATGCCTGGAAATGTTGGTGTTGTTTCTAGGAGTGGAACACTAACATATGAAGCTGTAGATCAATTATCAAAAAGAGGAATTGGTCAATCCTTATGCATAGGTATTGGAGGTGATCCTGTAGTTGGAACTTCATTTATAGATGTTTTAGATTATTTTATATCTGACGATTTGACTGAATATATCGTTTTTATTGGGGAAATAGGTGGGATAAAAGAACAAGAAGCAGCAGAATTTTTAAAATCGATAAATAACACTAAACCTATAGCAGCTCTTATTGTGGGGGCAAGTGCTCCAAAGGGTAAAAGAATGGGGCATGCTGGTGCTGTAATTAGTGGAGAATATGGTAAAGCAGAATCAAAAATAAATTCCTTAAAAGATGCAGGTTGTCATATCATTCCACATCCAGGCAAAATAGCAGAAATTGTAGAAAAAATTATTAATTTTTAATGGGGAAGGAGAGACTCGAACTCTCACGTTCTATGAACACTTGATCCTAAGTCAAGCGCGTCTACCAATTCCGCCACTTCCCCAAGTTTTATTTTTTTGTTTCAACTATATCTAATTGTTGATTAACTTTGATTGCTTGTAATTTTTGTATTACACCACTAGGCCATATTATCCTAATTTCATCAATAATTTCAATATCATCTAATCCAAATTCTAAATTGGTTGAATCCATTGATAAGTAGCTAGATCCTGCTATTACTTCTTGCATTTGGATAGATTTTTGATTATTTTTATCTTTATATATTAAGTAAACTTTTGCTCCAATTCCATCTGAATTACTACCTGTTTTGTCTATCCCCATTCTTCCATTCAATTTTAAGGTAATCCAATTATTTTCTCCTCCGCCATTAATCCATACATAAAATGGTCCTCCTGCATCATCTAATGTTCCAGACCAAATTGGCCCACTACTATTTGTAGCAATTAAATCAACATAACCGTCTCCATTTAAGTCTCCATGAGCTAACCCCTTACCATTTTCATGATATTTTGTATGAACTTTGTATTTTAAATTGTATTTATTGTCTGGATATGTGTTTTCTTCGAGATTTTTAAAATAATTGTTATAATTAATCCCTTGAATATCTAATAATCTAGAGCGTATTGTTATGTCTTCATATGAAAAATCGGATTTACCTTTTAACATCCTTCCCGCAGATGGATAGATATTTCCACCAGGCCCTTCTCCTCTTCCCACTTCTGAACCTATCCAGTATATGTCTTTGATTGTATCATTATTAAAATCAAATGCTGTGACACCATAACCAAAATCATAAGCACCTATACCAAGCGGAATATCAATTCCTGGTTTTATATTATTTTTTATTGTTGCTTCAGCAGGAAGAAAGGGAGATGGAATCACATTTATTTTTCCAGAAAATTCTTCAAATTTTGGTATTAAATTTAGATTTTCTGTTTCAAATATTCCTTTATTTATCAAAAAAGAATGCAGACATGTGCCTAAGTTATATTTTTCATGATATTTGCAGTCTCCGCCAGGTTTAGGTTTTGGACTTGACATACCCGTAGAGATTATTCTTGAATGAGGTCCGGCATTTGTAATAAAAACGTCTTGTTTTCCATCATTGTTAAAGTCACTTATTGCAAATCCCATCCAATTTCCAACAATATCTAATCCCATATCTTTTGATATGTGTGTAAATAATATTTTGCCATTAGCTGAATCGTTTCTATATATATGTAATTGATCACCGTCACTTGCTACCCATAAATCTGGATCACCATCTTCGTCATGATCAAAAAATACTGCTGCATGCGATGGCCCTGTTGGGTCTCCAACTCTATTTAAGTTTTTATCCTTTACATCAGGGTTATACCCCATATATTCTTTATTGGATTTATCTTTGAAAATTATTTCTTTTCCTTCCGGATTAAGCATTATAACTTGCGGTCCCTGTACTTGCGCTTCTTTTGCAATTTCATCAAATGTTAAATCTCCGTTATTAATGTATAGAAGATTGTAATGCCCTGGATGTGAAGGCCAGAATAAACTAGACATGAAAAAATCTTCATCGATCAAATTAGTTACATAAAAATCTAAATAACCATCATTATTTATATCTGCACAAGCAATGCTACTTGCTGATCTGTAATTTAAATTTTCATTAAAAGCTTTTCTGGTGATATCTTTAAATTGACCATTTTTCATATTCAGATAAAGCCGGTCTTCAATTCCGATGAACTCTGTATTTTTATTATTTATTTGAGATCTAAAATCTAATCCGTCACCATTAAATCCTCTTGCTCCAATGTAAAGATCTTGGTAACCATCATTATTGATATCACACGCTACCACACCACTTCCATTAAGTTTTTTATCACCTAAACCTGCTTCATTTGCAATATCCGTAAAAGTACCATCAGAATTATTTAAATATAGAATATTAGAATATCCATTACCATTAGTTATAAAAAAGTCCATATCATTATCACGGTCAAAATCAAAGATTGCTACTCCAGGCCTATAATTCCATACTTCTGTAGGACCTTTTAAAGATTCAATATCTAGTTGTGTAAAATATTTAATATCAAAATTAGAATTATCCTCATTAGTTAATTGTTTATTTGTTATTGTATGTTCTTTTAGAATGTTTGTTATTATTTCCGGTTCTTTGAATTCAGTTTGTGAAGAAATGTTTGAATTAGTGATTTCTTTTGACTCTCTTATTATTGGTTGGTTATTTGTAAGTTTTATGCCACCATAAATTCCTGAATTATTTATATTGATAATTAGAAGAGAAATTAATCCAGTAGAAATTCCTAGAATCCATATCATTAATGCATAATAAGTAACAGAAATTTTTGGTAATACTTTTGCTAATCCCCAATAGGTAATTGGTCCTCCTGATGCTGCGGTGAAAAGTAAAGTGGCTGCAGGTGCAATTCCCATGCCAAGTAATAGTAATGAAACAACTAATGGTATTTCAAATAATAGAGGTACATTAATTAATACTCCAATAGTACTTGCTATAATTATTCCTTTTAAATTATTACCCAAATAATTATCTATAATTCCTGGAGATAAGAATTGTATTACTAAACCTGCTGCAAATCCGGCAATAATCATTATTGGACCTAATTTTAGAATATTAGAAAAAGTAATTTTTACAAAATCTATTAAACCTTCTTTCATTGAATTTTTGAAACTTATATTATCTTCAATATCTATTGATTTAATCTGTTCAGTTTTTTCTTTTTTTAATTTCCACCCAAAAGTTAGGCGAGCAATTATAGGTCCAAACAAAAATACACTAATTGCTCCTGTAATAATTCTATTCCATCCCAAATCAGGAGTAAAAATAGTAAAAATCATAATTATTGATAAGAAGTTCAGTGTAGAAGAACCTTGTGTTAAGGCTATAACTGATTCAAGTGAAGACCCTTTATTTTTTAAAGAATTTACCACTGGTACTATACAAGCAGAACAAAGATTTAGAGCAGGCCCAAGTATATATCCTCTAAATATCCCCTTTAATCCAGGAGAGAATAACATTGTTTGATTTTTTCTTGGAAAAATAAAAGATTCCACAATTCCAGATATGGCAAAAGCAAAAATCATTCCTAATAGAACTAATTCCATATATTCAAAAGAAAACGTTAACCATCTGGAGATTATTGAAGCTTCAGGATCACCCCCTAAACAAAATCCTTGAAAGCATTCACCTTTTCTTGATGCCGAAGCAAATAGTTCTTCTTTTATTGTCCCAAGTTTTTGAACCCTATTTAAAAAGAAAAATAAGGGAGTAGAAAGTAAAACAAGTATTATTCCTACTATTCTTTTTGTATGTGTATTATTATTAAAATCTATAAATTTCATTAATTACTATGTTATTGAGATAGTTTTTGAATGTATGACCATATCATAATTAAATTTGTTAAATTTTAAAACTTTAATAGATTAAAAGAGAATAAATTCTTTTGTATAAAAAATATAAAATAATTTTTGTTAATATAATTGTTTTATTAATTATATTTACTATAATTTTGATTGGATTTTTTATTAATCCAAAATTAGATTTTTTTAGTATCAATAATGGTAATTCTGTTATTAAAGATATTAGTACTTATTGTACGAAATTAAAAAATAGTTCAAATAAATATATCGGAACTAATCAGAAACTATTATGGCAGGTCAAGTTAAATAATGCTAAAGATGAGTATAATATTTGGTTTGCTAAATTAGGTTTAGCCAAAGTTGAAATGAATTTAGGTGGTTTTGATGAGGCGGTAAGTATCATTGAAGAAGTTTTAGGTAGTGAAAATTTTCAAAGTTTACCTGATACATCAAAAATTATGACTTATAATTCAGCTGCCTTAATATATATAAAAGCAGCTGAAGTTAAGAATTGTGTGATTCCTGGTGGGTCAATAGTATGTCAATTGCCTACAGACAATAATTATAAGCAAGATTATACGGATTATTCTTATAAAGCAATTGAAGTAATAAATGAATGGTTAATGATCGATTCAGAGAATTTAATGGCAAAATGGTTATTAAATATTGTTTATATGTCAATCGGAGAATATCCAGAAGGTATTAATAATGATTTATTGATTGAGGTTCCAGGGCAAAATTTATCATCAATAGTTACACAATTTACAGATGTATCTATTGATAGAGGGATTTATACTGTGGATTTGGCGGGTGGTGTTATTTTCGATGATTTTAATAATGATGGTTATGCAGATTTAATTACTTCAACCTGGGATCCTTGTTCTTCTATGAAATTTTATTTGAATAAAGGGATTAATGGATTTAAGGATATTACAGTAAATTCGAATTTATCTACTCAGCTAGGTGGATTAAATATTGTTTCTACTGATTATAACAATGATGGTTATCTAGATATTTATGTTTTAAGAGGTGGATGGTTAATGGAAGAAGGGGAAATGATTAATAGTTTATTAAAAAACAATGGAGATTTGACGTTTACAGATGTAACTCAAGAAGTAAATTTATCAGATTTTGCTTATCCTACCCAGTCAGCTTCATGGGGAGATTATGATAATGATGGCGATTTAGATTTATTTATATGTAATGAGTCATATAAAGATGAAAATGAAAATATCATTTATCCTAGTCAATTATTTAATAATAATAATAATAAATTTTTAGATGTTTCTGTACAGGCATCAATATCAAATGATAGATATTGTAAATCATCTGATTGGGGTGATTACAATAATGATGGGCTGATTGATTTATTTATATCTAATTATGGCGGTGAAAATAGATTATATAAAAATCTTGGTAACGGATTATTTGAAGATATAGCGAGAGAAATTGGAATCACGGATCCTTATTACAGTTTCACCTCTTGGTTTTGGGATTATGATAATGATGGAGATTTAGATATTTTTTCTTCAGGATATGAGTATGGAATTATTAAATCTATTGAAAGTTTCATGGGTAAAATTGATTTAAATTATTCTTTAAAATTGTATGAAAATAATGGTGAGGGTTTATATCGAGATAATACTCAAGGCTTAGGTTTATTGAAAGTTCATTCAACTATGGGAGCAAATTTTGGAGATGTCAATAATGATGGATATGATGATTTATATTTAGGTACAGGATATCCTGCTATTGATTCACTTGTCCCCAATGCATTTTATTTTAACAATGAGGGATTGAGTTTTGTTGATAAGACTCATATATATGGCTTGGGGCATATTCAGAAAGGGCATGGAGTGGCTTTTGCAGATTATGATTTAGATGGTGATTTAGATATTTTTGAACAAATGGGAGGTTTTTATTTGTCTGATGGTTTTACAAATATACTTTATCAAAATTCTAATAATACAAATAATTGGATTGGAATCAAATTGATAGGAGATAAATCAGGAAAAATTGCTTTAGGAGCTAAAATAAATTTAGTTTGTGATAATAAAAATTATAATAGTATTGTAGAACCTGGAGGTAGTTTCGGATCATCCTCATTAATTAAAGTTATGGGAATACAAGATTGCAAAAACATTGATAAACTATACATAACTTGGCCTAGAGATCAAAGTATTCAAGAAATAAACAATATTTCTGTGAATCAGTATATTTTGGTTAAAGAATCAGAATTAGGATATGAAGAAATAAAATTTATAGTGGGTAATAAAATTGAATGAATTAAATATAAATGCAATGATTTCAAAAGAAAATTGGACTCCAACACCGTTATTAAAAGCTAATATAATTAGTGATTATTTTAATTCAGAGATTTGGCTTAAAAGAGAAGATTGTTCACCTGTAAAATCATTTAAATTAAGAGGGACTTTAAGTGTTTTGTCAGATTTGGTTAAGCAGGGTAACAAGATTAATAAAATTGTAGCAGCTTCAGCAGGGAATTATGGGCTTGCAATTGCAGAAGCATGTAAAAGAAATAATATTTCTTGTGTAATTTATGTTCCGGAAAATGCTAACAAATCCAAAGTGCAAAGGATCAAACTTACGGGATCTGAAGTTGTTAAAATAGGGAATGATTTTGATGATGCTAAACTTCATGGTAAAAAATATGCCGAAGATGCTGGAGATATATTTTTAGAAGATGGTGATTTGGATGGAATGCATGTTGGGGCAGGGACGATAGGTACAGAAATAATTAATAGTGGTATTGATTTTGATTACATATTTGTACCTATTGGAAATGGATCATTAATATCAGGTATAGGAAAAGCTTTTAAAGATTCAAAATCTAAAGCTCAGATTATTGGTTTAATTCCCTCAGCATCACCTTGTATGTATCTTGCTTTGAATGGGGAAAATTATGAGAATCAAACGGCAGATACTATTGCAGACGGACTGTCTGTTAGGATTCCTGTAATTGCTTCTGTGAACAGAGTAAAAACAATAGTTGATGATATTTTGTTAGTTGAAGAGAGATTATTGTTAAAATCTATGAAATCTTTTATAGATTATGAAAATTTATTAGTAGAGCCTTCTTCTGCTATTACTTTGGCGGGGTTAAGTGAGTATCGGGAAAAATTTCCTGAAAATTCAAAAATTTGTTTTATCATTACAGGTGGTTTGGTAGATCCTTCTATGATAAATTCGATAATTGATTCAGAGGGAGTAATATGAATAAATCTTGGATATTATATAAAAGGCCATCGGGATATCCAAAATCAGAAGATTTTAAATTAGTGGAATCAGAACTTCCTGAATTATTGGAAGGGGAAATTTTGATTGAATCTAAATTTTTATCCCTTGATCCATATATGCGTGGAAGAATGAATGATACTAAATCTTACGCTCCTTCTGTGAAATTGGGAGATGTTATGACTGGAGAAGCAGTAGGTAAAGTTATTAAATCTAGAAATAGAAAAATAAAAGAAGGTTATTTTGTTAATGCTCATATTGGATGGCAAGAGTATGGAAAAACAGATGGAAACTCTGTGAGAATTATAGATCCAAATTTAGCTCCTATTTCTACTGCATTGGGCGTATTAGGGATGCCAGGTTTGACTGCTTATTTTGGATTATTAAATATTTGCAAACCATTACCTGGAGATACTGTAGTGGTATCTGCTGCATCAGGAGCAGTAGGAGCAATAGTTGGTCAGATTGCGAAAATAATGGGATGCAGAGTTATTGGAATTGCAGGCAGTGAACAAAAAATAGATTACTGTTCTTCAGAATTAAATTTTGATTTTGTGATTAATTATAAAAAAGAGAATGTAATTAATAAAATTTTAGAGTATGCGCCTGAAGGTGTTGATGTTTATTTTGATAATGTTGGCGGTGAGATTTCTGATGCTGTGATTTCAAATATAGCTATAGGTGGCAGAATAGCTATTTGTGGACAAATTTCTCTTTATAATTTAGAAGAAGCATCTATGGGTCCTAGAATGGGAGGAACTCTTTTAATTAATCAAGCATCAATGCAGGGATTTCTTGTTTTTCAATTCAAATCTCAATATCAGGATGGTCTGATTAGATTGTCAGATTGGGTTAGAAAAGGTTCTTTAAAATATAAAGAAGATATTATTGATGGGATTGAAAATGTTCCAAAATCATTTATTGGTATGATGAATGGCAAAAATTTTGGCAAATTATTGATTCGATTGAATAATTAAATTCGTGATTTTCTTGTATGTTTGTATGGGTTAGAAGGGTCTGCAATATCTAGTTTTACAGTATCTAATCCAACGAAATTTGCGACAATACTATCGCCAGGAAATATAGGAATAATACCTGTACAAGTCCCTGTAGAAATAATATTTCCCGGATTAATGGTTTTCCCTCTTTCTGATAAGTGATTTACGCTCCACTCAAGAACATTTAATGGAGACCCAAGAACATCGGAGCCATAACCTGATATTATTTTTGATCCATTTCTGTATAGTTCAACATTTTGTTCAGTTAAATTTATATTTTCCCATTTATTTATTTCGATTCCTTTAACCAAGCCTTTATGTACTACCATATCGGCGATTAATTTTATTGGTCCAAGATTTTCAAATCCCCCTTTGAATCTGCTAGCAATTATTTCAATGATAGGTATTAGGCAGTCAATAGCAGATATTATTTCATTCAAATTATACTTTTTTGTTTTTGGGGGAAGATGTTTTTTAAATTTAAATCCAAATTCACATTCCACACTAGTATTTTGGTTGGTAAAAATACCAATAACTGCTCGACTCTGATAAATGAAATCTTTAAATATTGGTGCTGTTACGGGTTCTTGAGTATTTAAATATTTTTGAGCTGTCAAACTAGTTGCTCCTATTTTCCAACCTGCATTTTCTATTTTTAAAAGTTTTTGGGAAATATCCTGAAAGCTATAAGCTTCTTCAGTGGTTTTAAGAAAATTATATTCGGAAGGAGATATTACTTTGCCGCTTAGTTTCGCATCGATAAGTTTACCAGCCAGGTTATACATTTTATTCATAATTATATTAGATATAAAATTTAAAAATTCTTTTTAATGCAGTAATAGTCCGCCATCAATAATTAATTCTGTTCCTGTAATAAATGATGATGCTTCTGAGAATAAGAATAATGTACCGTTTGCCATATCTTCTGGTTTTCCTAATCTTCCTAATGGTATATGATTTGCAATTTTAGATTGTGTCTCTTTATCATTTTTCCATCTGTCTTGAAGGGGTGTCAGTGTTAATCCGGGTACAATTGTGTTTGATCTAATTCCGTCTTTTGCAAATTGCATAGCTATAGATTTGGATAAGTTTAAAATAGCGGCTTTTGATTGAGAATATGCGTCTTGTGGAACAGGGTCTCCTCTATAAGCTTGGACAGAAGAAATATGCACCATTGATCCGCCACCAGTTTTTTGCATTAAAGGGATAGCTTTTCTAGCTGCATAGGTAGATGCTTTCAGATTAATATTAATTACCTGATCATAAACATCTAAATCAATATCAACTAAAGATTTATCTTTTCCAAATAATAATACGCCTGCTACATTAGCCAGGTAATCTAAACGTTTAGTTTCTTCAAATGCCTGAGCAAAGATTAAATCTATTTTATCGAATTTTGTAATATCTTCCTGGAAATATTTGATATTTAAATTTGTGTATTCTTTTGGTTTTTCTTTTAAATCAATTCCGTAAACTTTTGCTCCAAATTTAGAAAGAGCAAGAGTTATTTCTTTCCCCATACCTCCGCCGGCACCGGTAATTATAGCAGTTTTATTATTGAAATTATAAATAGGATTAGTAGTCATTTTAACTTAGAATTTAAAAAAGTAAGTAATAAATCTCCACAACATTAATTAGTTAATTATTATGATTAAATTATGCAAATCCACCAGGCGAATATTCAAATTCAACCCCAGCTTTTTCTGCTATTAATTTTCTTAATATGCCTGAATTTTTTCTTCCCCATCCTCTGTTTAACATTTCAATCAAATTTTGTTCTAATATATTTGACATATCCATTGGAACTTTATTTTCTCTCCCCATTTCACAAGCAAGTTTTACATCTTTAGCACCAAGTTCAAGGAAAAATGAATATTCATCAGCAGCAAAATCATTTTGTGTAGCTTTAATCCAGTTTTCTAATGGTGGATTTTTACCTGATGCACCTTTTGAAATTGCTTCAAGTAGTGTAGCTAAATCTACCCCTGCTTTTATTCCAGAAGCAAGTACTTCTGAAGTTATGTTCATCAATAAACCGCTGAATAAATTGTGAGATAATTTACATATTGTTCCACTTCCAGTAGGGCCACAATACATTACTTTGTCACCCATAGCATCTAAAGCAGGTTTAATCTTATTGTAAATTTTCTTATTACCGCCAGCCATAACACACAGGTCTTTTTTAACAGCTCCTATAACCCCTCCACTGACAGGGCAATCCATAAATGTAATCCCATTTTTATCAAATATTTCGTGCAATTTTTTAACCATTGATAAGGAATTTGTTGAAGAGTCGATAACAATAGTTTTTGAATCAATTCCTTCAAGTATGCTGTTTTTTCCAAGGCAAACTTTTTCTACGTCAGCTGGCATTGGCAGGCACATAAATATTATATCTTTACCTTTTGCGCATTCAGCTGGTGAACTTGCCCAATTCCCACCTGATTCAAGTATATCAATTGCAGATTCTTGATTTAAATCATTAACTGTAAATTGTGTGGAAAAAGTTTGAATATTTTTTGCCATAGGTTTCCCCATATTTCCTATTCCGATCCATCCGATGTCCATATTGTACTCCTTAACTTTATAAACTCTTGTTATAAATCTTTACATTCGATTTATAATAGTATTTTAACTATTTTACAATCAAAATAAAAGAAATGGGAGAAATAATCTACTGTGGAAAAATTTAATGATATAAAAAGACCATCAGAAAGTTTAATTAATGCTTTATCTAAATTAACTAGTGCTACTGCTTCTGGAGAATTAAGTAGAATGGGAATTAAGGATCCCTCAATAACAGGGCCAGTTACATACAGCCTTGGTAAAAAAATTATTGGACCTGCTTTAACTTTGCAATTTTTACCTATTCGAGAAGATATATATTATGATGATGAATATACTGATCCGGAAGAACAATTACATAGACAAGTATTATATTTCACTAAACCAGGAGATATAGTCGTTGTTGATGCAAGAGGAAGTATGAATAGTGGGGTGTTTGGTGAAATGATGTTAAGTTTTTTTAAAGGTAGAGGAGGAGAAGGAATTGTAATTGATGGATGTATAAGAGATTATGCAAGTTCTAAAGATCTTAATTTAGGCATATGGATGAAAGGAGTTACTCCTAATTATCATACGCAAACTAGTATATTCCCTAGTGCTGTTAATGTACCTATATCATGTGGAAATACATTGGTGATACCTGGAGATATAATTATTGCAGATGATGATGGTGCCGTTGTAATCCCTATTGATTATGCTCAAAAATTATCTGATGTTGGAGGAGAGCATCAAGAATGGGAAGTGTTTGTAAAAGAAAAATTAATTGATGGAGGACATTTAAAAGATTATTATCCAAAACATTCTTGGTCAGAAAAAATAGAAGCAGAATATAAAAAGTGGCTGAAGAAAAATAAAGGTAAATTATAATTTTGAATAAGAAACCTAAAGTATATCTTGCCGGTCCGGATATTTTTTTACCCAATCCTATAGAACATGGTGAAAAATTAAAAAAAATATGTACTAAATACGGATTACAGGGTTTATACCCTCTTGATAATCAATTTGATTTATCTGATTTGAAGAGAGGACCTGATAAAGCAATTAAAATCTATCAGGCAGATATAGAATTGATTAATGCAAGTGATTGCTTGGTAGCAAACCTTTCTCCTTTTAGAGGAGTTTCTGCTGATCCAGGAACATGTTTTGAATTGGGTTATGCGGTAGCTCAAAACAAACCAGTAGCAATTTATAGTAACGATACCCGTGAATATAAACATAAATTAAAGGATTTGCATTTATCAGAAGATGATTGGTCAGTAGAAGATATGGGTCTTACTGATAATTTAATGCTTATAGCTCCAGCTCAAAATGTGGTGCATGATATATTTGAAGCTGCTATTGCAGATTTATCTAAGATGATTTTAGATTAAAATAATTAATGTAGAATTTATTTCTTATTTATGATAAATTGTACCAACTCGTTGAGAATGACAGGCTAGGCGACTGGGCCTATAATCCTGTCTGGCAACCTTTATGTTAAGGTGCCCCAGATTCATACGTGACCTTGTGGGAGGTAAGCATAAAATTGAAAATCTCTCCAATAAGGGGAGATTTTTTTTTGGGAGAAAACAATGGCTAATAATAAAAAATGGAATTTAGAAACAAAATTAATTAGAGAAGGATTGAATAGAAGTCAGTTTGGCGAAACTAGTGAACCGATATATATGACTAGTAGTTATGTATACGATTCTCCTGAGCAAGCGGAGGCTCGATTTAAAGGAGATGAAGAAGGTTTTATATATTCAAGATATGGGAATCCTACTGTTCAAATGTTTGAAGATCGTTTGGCTTCTATAGAAAATGCAGATAAATGTTTTGCAACTGCGACAGGAATGGCCGCAGTTTTTGCATCTTTAATGTGCCAGTTAGAAAAAGGAGATAAAGTTGTATCTTCTAGAGCTTTATTTGGTTCTATTTATCAAATCTTAACTAAAATATTACCAAAATACGGAATCGAAACAGTGCTTGTTAATGGTACTGATTTAAATGAATGGGAATCAGCTATAGATGATAAAACTAAGGCAGTATTTTTTGAAACTCCTTCAAATCCAACTTTAGAAATTATTGATATTAAAAATGTTTGTTCTTTAGCTAAAAAATTTGGTGCCAAAGTTATTATAGACAATGTTTTTGCAACTCCAATATTACAGCATCCTTTTGAACTTGGAGTAGATATTGTTGTTTATTCTGGAACTAAGCATATTGATGGCCAAGGAAGAGCGTTAGGAGGAGCAATTATATCTGACAATGAGTTTTATGATAAATTGTTAAAACCATTTATGAGACATACAGGTGCATCTATGAGCCCGTTTAATGCATGGATTATGTTAAAAGGGTTAGAAACATTAAAATTAAGAGTGGAAGCTCAGTCTGACAATGCTCTTAAAATTGCAAGTTATTATAATGATAATCCAAATATAGTTAATGTGATTTATCCATCTGAATCTACGCATTCACAATTTGAATTGATAAAAAAGCAAATGGAAAAAGGGGGCACAATTTTAACAATGGTAGTTAAGGGAGGAAAAGAGGAAGTATTTAAAATTTTTAATGAATTGAATCTGATTGATATTTCTAATAATTTAGGTGATACGAAATCTATAATTACTCATCCTGCAACAACTACTCATTATTCGTTAGGCGAAGAAGGTAGAAAGGAAGCTGGTATACCTGATGGAATGATAAGGCTATCTGTAGGTTTAGAAAATGTTAATGATATTATCAATGACATTGATAATGCTCTGAAAATTTATAAGTGAAGTTAAAATTATGTTCCATTCTTCTGATGATCTTAGATCAAATAAAATTTCTGATTATGTTAAGTATTTAAAACTAGATACTCAAATTGTATTAGAGTCAGGCTTTACATTTGATGATTGTGTTATTGCTTATGAAACATATGGTCAATTAAATGTAGAAAAGAATAATGCAATTTTAATTTGCCACGCTATAAGTGGAGATTCTCATGTATCAAAACATGCTGATGCTGATGCTGATGGATGGTGGGATATTATGGTAGGGCCAGATTTATATATTGATACTAATAAATATTTTGTAATAAGTTCAAATATATTGGGAGGTTGCATGGGGACTACTGGGCCAAATCATATAAACGAGAAGACAGGTGATTATTGGGGATCTGATTTCCCGGAAATTTCTGTGTCAGATATGGTATTAGTACAATCAAAGTTAATCGAATACTTGGAGATAGATAAATTGTTGTGCGTGATTGGAGGATCTCTTGGGGCATATCAGTCAATTGAATGGGGAGTAAGATTCCCAGACAAATTACATAGTGTTATATCTCTAGCAGGTGGACCCAGATTAACAAGCCAAGGAATTGCATTTGACATTATTGGCAGAAATGCTATTAGAAGAGATCCTTATTTTAATGATGGGCAGTATTACAAACAATCTGAAGGTCCTAATACAGGATTGGCACTTGCAAGAATGTTAGGACATATTACTTATTTGTCTGAAGAATCTATGAGTGAAAAATTTGATCACGACAGATATGATCCTAAAGATGTTGATACTGATTTTGAAAAAGAATTTTCAGTAGGTTCTTACCTTGCTTATCAAGGTGATAAATTTGTAGAGAGATTTGATCCAAATTCATATATTACTTTATCTAAAGCAATGGACAAATTTGATTTAGGTAAAAACAGTTCGGAAATATCAGTAAATTTAACAGGTAAAAATTTGAAATGGTTTTTGATGAGTTTTACAAGTGATTGGCTATTTCCTTCAAGTTTATCTGAAGAATTGACAAGAGCTTTAATTATTGCAAAAGAAGAAGTGAGTTATATAGAAATTCCAAGTAATTGCGGACATGATGCTTTTTTACTTGATGATGATATTAAATATTACGGGAATTATGTTAACAATTTTATAGAAAATATTGCAAACGATCTGAATGTTACTAAGAATCTAGAGTACCATCCAGATAGAAAAATATCCGAAAGACAAGATTATAATATAATTCTTGAATTTCTAGATAATTCTAAAAGAATTATTGATCTTGGGTGTGGAGATGGTGATTTATTATATGAAATAAAAAAAATTGGCAACGCAAATAAAATACTTGGTATTGATAATAATTTGGAATCATTATTAAATGCTAGTAAAAAAGGAATTCCAGTATTGGGATCAGATTTAAATAATGATTTACACTTAATTAATGATAATCAATTTGATGTAGCAATATTATCTCTGACATTGCAATCAATTATTGAGGTAGAGACAGTTTTATTAGAGATATGCAGAATATCAAGTAAAGTGATTTTAAGTTTCCCTAATTTTGCTTATGAACCATTGAGAAAGATGTTGTATGAAGAAGGAAGAGCTCCAAAGCATACTGGTGTTTTGAAATATGAGTGGTACAATTCTCCAAATAAGAGATTTATGTCAATTTTAGATTTTGAGGAATTCTGTAAAATAAAAAACTTTAATATTATTAATAGTAAATTTTTGAATACTCTTCAAAATAAATTTGTAAGTGAAAATTATAATTTTAATGCAGATTTGGGTATATTTATGATATCTAAGGATAATTAATTAGATAAAGAGAGATAATTTTATGAGCACTATATTAATTCAAAATAGTAATTTATTAGATATTGAAAAAGCTGAAATAATAGAAGGCCTGAATGTACTGATTGAAGAAAATAAAATTTCCGAGCTAAGTGATAAAGAAATTAAATCTTCTACTGCTATGAAAATTGATGCAAAAGGTAAAACATTGATGCCAGGATTAATCGATGCTCATGTTCATATCACGGCAACTTCTTTAGATTTGGGAAGCATAAGTAAAAATCCTCACAGTTTTAATGTTTTAAAATCAGCAAAATTAGCAGAAGCAATGTTAATGCGAGGATTTACATCAGTAAGAGATTGCACAGGAGCCGACTGGGGATTTCATGAAGCAATTGAGAAAGATTTGATTAAAGGTCCAAGATTGTTTTTTGTGGGAAAAGCATTAGGCCCCACCGGTGGTCATGGAGATCGAAGGCCAAAAACATATGAGGGAGATCATTGTACTTGCTATCAAGGAACAATAAAAGAAACTTGGATTGTTGATGGAGTCGCTGAAGTACAAAAAGCTGCAAGAAGAGAATTACGAAAAGGAGCTCATGCTATAAAAATTTTTGCATCGGGAGGAGTAGCTTCACCTGACGACCCTATTTTCGGACTACAATTTTCAGAAGATGAAATTTGTGCTGTAGTAAATGAAGCTAATTCTTGGAAAAAATATGTTCTTGCACATGCATATACTTCAGAGGCAATTACTAGAGCAATTGACTGTGGAGTACGAACGATAGAACATGGAAATTTGATGGATAGAAAAACAGCAAAATATATGAATGATAAAAATGCATACTTAGTTCCAAATTTAATCACGTATGAGGCTATGGATTTGGAAGGAGAAAAGTATGGGTTACCTAAAATAAGTTTAGAAAAAAATAAATTTGTTAAAGACGAAGGCAAAATTGCTTTAGACTATGCTTATTCTGAAGGCGTTAAAATAGGTTATGGAACTGACTTATTAGGCGAATTGCAAGTATATCAGAGTAAAGAATTTTTAATGAGGCAAAATATTATGCCTAAAAAGGATATATTAAAGAGTGCTACATTGATCAATGCAGAAATTGTTAATCAAAAAGATAAAATAGGTGTAATTAAAGAAGGGGCATTCGCTGATATTTTGTTGGTTGATGGGAATCCTCTTGAAGATTTTAGTGTTTTCCAGGAACAGGGGAAATATATTTCTTTAATTATGAAAAATGGCAAGATATATAAAAATAATTTAACTTAAATATATTCTGATTAGTACAGTTACTATAAGTCCAATTATAAAAATCTTAACTTTAGTTCTAGTGCTCATTATTTATAAGAATCTTGAAATTTTAAATAAATCAATATTATATCCAGTTTGTTCTGTTTGACATAAGTCACTTATTATTTCTCCAATTACTGAGCTAAATTTAAACCCATGCCCAGAGCAACAAGAAACTATTATACAATTTTCAGTTGAAGGGTGTTTATCAAGTATAAAATTTTCATCCGGTGTATTTGTAAACATACATGTACTATAATTTTCTCCTTCTCCTGTTTCTTTAAAATGACTAGAAAAATTTGATAATAATTTGATGTCTTCAGGTGTTATAGTTCTATTGTATTTATCTGGACATATTTTTTCATTTAGATGGTTGAATATACCAATTTTTAAACCGTCATTTCCATATTCAGGGAATCCATACCCATGATATTTACCGTCATCTAAAATCCACACAGGAAACTTGTTTTTATCAAATAACGACTTATTTTTACTAGGAAACCAACCTACAACTTGCCTCACAATAGATAAAGGAAGCCCAGGAATATCAAATAAATTAATATTCCATGCTCCTGCAGCGATTACTAGTTTTTTAGTTTTGTATGTTGTTTTAGTGGTTAATATTTCTATGTGAGAAGTTTTATCATTCCATGAAAGTACTTTTTCATTATAATTAATTTTAGCTTCATTCTTAATAGCTAATTGTGTATGTGCTTTCACTGCTTTTTCAGGATCTAAAAATCCTCCGTCTTTTAGGTAAACACCTTTTAAGTCGCTTGATAAATTAAATCCTGGAAAGCTTGACATAATTTCATTATTGTCCATCTCTTTATAATCTAGATTATGTTTTATTGCAGAACTTAAAGTATTCTTAAATATAGGGCTTTGTTTATTGCCAATATTAATAATGCCAGTCATATAAAGTATTTGTTCATTATATTCTTTTTCCAACTCTCTCCATAATTGAAAAGATCTTGTTGCAAGAGGTAAATACTCATCCCCTTCGTATAGACCCATTCTTATAATTCTTGATAAACCATGATAGCTACCATTATTATGTATCTGTTCAAATTGCTCTAACCCTAGAACATTCAATCCTTTTTTTGCCAAATGGAATAATCCTGCACTTCCATGAGCTCCCATGCCTATAACTATAACGTCTAACATTTAAACATATTTCCTTGAAACTCTTTTATTTATTCTTGTCATTAATTCATCTGCTATTGAACCTATGCTTTGTGCTTGTTCATTTATATCTTGTCCGTATATTTCTACTTCAGTTTCAACACCAACTTTATTTTTAAGATTATTTGGAATAATTATCATTGTCATATCCATACAAATTCTTCCAATTATTGTACATTTTTTCCCATAAATCTTCACGGTACCTCCATTAGAAAACCTTCTATCCAATCCGTCTGCATATCCTATAGGCAAAGTTGCTATTATATCTCCTTTCTTTCCTTCAGCTGTTTTACCGTATGATATAAAAGTATTATTGTTCAATGTTTTAATAGAAATAATTTTGGTTTTTAATTTGAATACTGGTTTTAATATTTTTTTTAATGGAGTGTCAAAAAGAAGAATGCCATACATAGATATCCCTGGTCTTACATAATTACTATTTGTATATTTGGAATACTTAAAAATTCCGGGACTGTTTAAGATATGTTTGAAAGGTATATCTTTATTATCTTCGTATCTTTTAAATAAATTGATTTGTTCTAAGGTAAACTTATCTTCATTTTCGTCTGCACTTGATAGATGCGAGTATATCCCTTGGATGATTCCTAATTTGTTATGATTAATATGTTTTATTGCTTCATCAGAGTCTTCAGGAATAAAGCCTATTCTACCCATCCCTGTATCAATTTTTATATGAATCAAGGCTTCTTTTGAAGTATTTAACATTTCAAGATTTTTAATATCATCCCATGAAGATATTGTAATACTGAAGCCATTATCTATTGCTAGTTTCAAATCATCTTTATCATTATTTCCCATGATTAATAACTTGTTATCTAATCCAGAATTCTTTATTTCTAAAGCTTCTTGGAAATTGGCAACTGCAAATAATTTGAAATTTTTTTTACTTAAATATTTAGCTACTTCTATTGATCCTAGTCCGTATGCATTTGCTTTAATTACTGGAATTGCCTTTTTTTTTGTTAAGTTTTCAATTTGATTTAAATTGAATTCTATATTTTTTAAATTTACTTCTAACCAACTTCTCATAAATCAATTTCCTGTGAATGGTCTTATGAATAATAGAACACCTACAATAAATAGGACTATTCCTAAAATCAAAACAAATTTGTTAAGAGAAACTTTGCCTGTGAACATCGCACCTATGTAACTTCCTATCATACCCGTTAACCCCATTGTTAGTAGTAAAGAGTAATTTACTTGCTTTAAATACGCATGCCCAATCCACCCCATAATTCCTATGAAAAAACCAATGAATAAATTTGATCCTGCTGCTTTTCTTGGGTCTATTTGAAGTATATAAATTATTGCAGGTAGTCGTATGCTACCCAATATTAATCCTACAGCTCCACCTAATAATCCAATGGCAAGACCTGCAAAAGATTCTAGCATTATGCGAGTGGGAGTAAATTGTCCGTTTGAATTTTCTAAATGAGAGCCAAAAATATCACTCATTGTATTACCAGATTTTTTTCTTCCTAATTCAATAAATTCGTATCCCTGCCATGCAACTAATAAACCTGCAAATATAAGTAAAAGATTTTCTGGTGCAACGGATGACAGGAATCCTCCAAAGAAAGCACCTATGCATGCAGGTATGCCTAGTATTAATACTACTCGAATATCTACTCTTTTACTTTTGAGATGTTGCAAGGAACCAAGAAATGAGGAAAGACTTGAAACTAATATATTTGTTCCGGCAGCTATTTTGGGATTTATTCCAATTAATAACATAATCGGAAGTCTAATAGTTCCAAGTGCTAATCCGACGAACCCACCTAGGATGCCTACTAAAAATGATATTATTCCTAAAAATATTAGAATTTCTATTGATGGATTCATATCGATTTACTGCACTTTTATAAGTTTGCCTGAGGAAGATGTAATACTTTTTGGCGATTTTTGTTTGTCGAACATAATTTTTTCTCCCGGGCTTCCGTAACCTAATTTATCTGTATTGATAAATTGGTTCCCTTCTGTGTTTTTTAGGATAGACCAATCAGTTAAAGGGTTATTTGTTTCCGGAGAAAAACTTACTAGTTTTGATCCTATATTTGAAATAGCAATATCACCCCACCTCCCTCTATATATTCCATTGTAATAATTATTTATTTCTGCACCTTTGAATATTTTTGTGTTTATTTTGTAAATCAAATCAAAAATCGCATCATTTAATATTGATGCCAAATTTGAATTTGTATTAGTTAAAACTATCACTTGAATATTGTCTTCCATACAGGTTCTGGATCTTGTAATAAATCCCGGATATCCGCCACCATGTCCAACTATTAATTTATTATCAAATGATTCTGTGTCAAGTCCAAGTCCGTAACCGATTTCCCCATTTTTTCTGTCAGTAACAGTTTGGGATTTGATCATTTCTTTTTTTGATTCTCTATTTATCACACTGGTTTCTGATTCAAGTGATAAATTAGATAAAAATTTCGCAATATCATTTGAATTAGATAAAAATCCTGTTGCAGATGCATATGCATATGTTTTTGAGTGAGTAAATATTTCACGATGATCTTTCCCGGGAATAATACGTTCATATCCATTACTTAAATTAGATGGAATTTTATCTGGGAGATCGGGGAATGTATGTTTCATACCTAAAGGTTTCAATATATATTTTGACATATAATCTGTATATTTTTCTCCCGATATTTTTTCAATAATGCTGCCTAAAGTAGCATATGCATGATTGGAGTATTTAAATGTAGTCCCATTTTCAAAAATAATTGAATTTTCTGAAATTGTTGATTCTATATTTTTAGGAAAGTTGTCGTTTGACCAATGATGGCTATTTCCATCTCTAAAAATTCCTGATTGATGAGAGAGTAGTTGTCGTATGGTGATATTTTTAATGTTGGCAGTTTTATTTTTGCCTTTAAACCAAGGTAAATAATCTTGCACACACGCATCTATTTTAAGCTTACCTTGTTCTTGTAATTGCATAATACCTACTGCAGTGAACATTTTTGAGTGAGAAGCAATTCTGAATAATGAGTTTTTATTCAATTTAATCTGTTTTTCTATGTCAGAAAATCCAAATGACTTTGTATATAAAGATTTTCCTTTATATGCGATACATATATTAATCCCAGGAATATTTGAGTATTTTATTTTCATAGGAATCCATGTATCTATAATATTAATTGTTGCATTTATATTTGATTTAATTTTTGAATCCATTTTCCCCTCATTTGTTTTGTATAATTTTTGAGCCGGGAGGGATTCGAACCCTCGACCTAATGATTAAGAGTCATTTGCTCTACCCCTGAGCTACCGGCCCTGATTCCCTTCAGTATATCAAATTTCAGTAGCTACGAATAACCCCAAATGTCAAACTATATGTCACATAACGTTTTAAATAAGCGCTGCCGGTTCAAGTTTTCCCACTATATTTATTTGTATATGATATGTCGGGAGAGTTATGTTGTTCTTGTTGTTGTGGCTCTTGTAGGCGTTGTTATTGATGTGGCTTTGTTTGTGGCTTTGGTTGATGTTGGTGTTGTAGCTGTAGTTGGTTTAGATGTTGATAGGGGGCATGGCTTAGAGTTTCTGTTGTTGGGCTTTACATACCCATGACAATTTAATTTTCAAATAACTTTTCTTATTTTATTAAACAGAAGGGAGTAGGGTTCCATATAATCAATGCAACTATAATTGCTATCAATAATGAAATAATTACAATCGATACAGGACGTTTGCACCAACTTTTTATATTTTTAAATTTAAAACATTCTTTCAAGTTCATATGATTATTATACTAAAAAAAATAACTTGTCGATTTAAAAAACGCTTATTATATTTTTAACAATAATAATTGCAGGGAGTTTATTATGATGAATAAAATATCATTAGGTCTTTCAATATCATCTTTTGTTTTAATATTAATTATGTTTGTATTTGGAAATATTGATTTAGAATTCGATACAAATGAAACTGAAAGTTTACGAGTCGATCAACATAAAATAAATATCTGTGATGAAGGTCATGAATTATATTATAAAACTTCTGTTGAATGGTATAACAATCTTCCAGATGGACATAAGAATATATTTACTTGTGAAGAAACTATATCCATTGATAATGCAATTCATTTACATATAGATGAACATTTAGAAGTTAGAGATTCCTATCTGAATTATGGAATACATCATACACATACAACAGATATTTATGGAAACATTATCAAATGATA
>Ga0208113_1000267_pt1 | contig 26593 bp, 17 predicted proteins | sample Knorr_S7_td_NADW_FD_185598 | JGI IMG/M metagenome (GOLD analysis project Ga0208113, IMG submission 185598) | Marine microbial communities from Southern Atlantic Ocean transect - Knorr_S7_td_NADW_ad_2505m_LV_A (SPAdes) (version 2) | ecosystem: Environmental > Aquatic > Marine > Oceanic | place...
TATACCAGATCCCCAGGTATCAACAGCCTTAGCCGATGCAGCCCAACCGGATGCCAGATAAGAATCAATATCGTAATCACCGCTCCCCACTGCTTCGCGATCATAAGCATCATTGGGTGAAGCATAGCCACCTTCGACGTTTACGGTAAATCCTTCTACGGTTTCTGCAGCATTCGTATTGTGGTGCAGCGCTGATGCATTCTCGGCAGAAGCTCCGTCCCAGATATCAGAACCGCCAACAAAGGTCTGCTTCTCCAGCAAATATGTTGAGCCCTTCATCAGGTTCCAATGTTTTTCTGTTTGGATATAGTAGGACAATGAATCCACAACAGCTGTTCCGGTTGCATTCACTAGTGCTGATAATACATTACCATCACAATCTTCACCGATGCCATAGGCCTCACAGGTTTCACAGTTCCCGCCACCGCCTGCATCTGTCGGGGCACACCAGTACTGGGCCCAGCCATCATCAAAGATGGTCCAAGCTATATTTACTGGGGTGTTGGGAAAACCAGCAGGCGTATTAATGTTCACATACACAACTTCACCACCGGCAAAAAATCCATAAGCAGACGCAGAGCTGTCACCCAACATAACTTCATTGCCAGATACCATCACCATGACACCATCATCAGCTTCATAGGCTTCATTGATCACGGTTCCGTCTGGAAAGGCAAGGTGGACACCATCCGCATAGTTATAATCAGGGGAGACCACATTAATCTGCAGCACAACATCAATAGTTCCTACGTCAAGGGATGTTTGAGCCGCGCCTGTAATACTTGAACCCGACATGTCATTGACCTTACCGGCACCTCCTACTGCTGTCCAGTTTCCATCAAGGCCTAAAGAATAAGCCTGTTCAGAGAAATTTACTTCATAACTGTCACCCGTCAGGTCAGACGGATTGACAACTGTTACTTCAACAGACGCATTTGCGGTCCCCGTATGGGTAACCGTCACGGCTTCACCATGACTGCTGGGTGTGGTAACTCCAGGATTCGCATCATGGGGTACAACCGTTACTCTTACATCGGCAGACTCCAGGGTCTTAAAAGGACTGCCTTCATTATCTGCTAAGAAACTATATGCGGTCACAGCAAAATGATAGCCAACACCATTAGACATGGGCCGACCACGAATTTCATCATAATCCGTTTCGTAATAACGCTGAACACCACTGTTGGTACCCGTCTGTTTCGCAACTTGAACAACCAGACCGGTCAGGGGATCCACTGCGGGATCCAGAATGTTCTGGATCAAATTTATCTTATCAAAGGTAGCGACCTTGACACCTTCTGACAGCGGAGAGCCGGAACCAGGTAATTGATAGACATTGTAGCCTTCAAACTCGAACCCGGCGCTTACAGTTTCTTCCGTGGAAGATACAGCACTACTGCTAGAGCCCCAATCCAAGGCGATCATGCCATCCATCTCTATACCCGTAACAGATGGGGATGTGGGAGCACTGGGCAGACTAAATTTATTATCGTAGGCAAACTGTGCATAGGTGTCCACAAATTTGGCTACAGATACAGATGAAACAGCGTCCAGACCGATACCGGCCGCAAGAGCGATGACTACATCAGCAGTATCACCCAGATTCATGACAAATGGACCGCTCGCCATCACCAGGCGTCGATCACCAGGAGGCAATTGAACACCATCGACCCAGCCGCTACCGGTAACAGGGTCACCAGAAAGGGCAAAATTTGTTATTTCACCGGTGGAGAGATCCGTCCAGGGAACCTGTACAGGATACTCAGGCCGGGGTAGAAAACCTTCCATAAGGTTAAAGAACTGCAACGAACCATTATAGGAAGAAAGGTCCGGGTCGCTAATGGATGAACCGGCACCAAAATAGGTAAAGGATGTCATTCCCAGTGTGTCCCCGGCTGCAGTGACCGGACCCTGGAGAAAATCATACCCGCCTGCAGGACATGCTAGATTATAGATACCATTGAACACACCGTCCAGACGATTTCCATTGTAGACATAGCCGAAGGAGAGATCTATATCACAACCAACATAGTCATCCGTATAGGTCCCAAGGTCTGGATCAGACCATTGTGTAAAATAAACGGTGTCCAGGGTGGCGGGGGATGTACCAAAACTGCTACCATCAACCAGGCCGGTATAGATTAACCGAGCACGCTTGAAATGGATATTACCCAAGGGATCACTGGCGCCAAAGGCATAGGCCCACATGGTCACCTGAAGCTCTACACCAACAGGGTCGGCACCATATAATTGTGGAGATGTGTTAGATGTTTTAGGGTTTCCATCATCATCAAGCACAGCGGTCCCATCATCAGTAACTATTTCTGGAACATCATTGGAAATTGTCCACAGGGTCTGATCTGCGCCCGGATATCCGGGGATATCGGTCGCAGGATTATAGGATCCGTTACCATCAACATCATCATAGGGTGCTCCCCATGCTGCCGGCCAATTTTCCCAGTCATGTGCATACTGGGCCCGCACTGATGCTTCATCACAATCATCACCGGCATTAAAACAATAATTCTCAGCGTCTTTGCTCAAATCACCAGTTACATAGTCTCTGCGTACTCTCCAGACATGGGTTGTAGTAGGATCAGTGGACCCTGCTACGGTTCCATCGGCGTTGTGTATAACGCGGCCGGCTTTCGTTCCATGATAATAGGTAGAACCGCCAACGCGGATCGGACTGTCAGCCGAGTATTCGCTGGACTTTACACCCCAGAGCATGCCATCTTCATAGATCAAACCACCGGTAAAGATGGGATAATCAACCTGCTCACCATTGGGGCTGCCAGATGTCGTGCCGGCACCATTCTTATAGACCCAGCTGGCCATATTGTTAATGTTAAGGACTGATATTGTCGGTCCATCGCCGCCGGCTGCATCATCCATCACCCTGTTTAAGGAAGGCGTAGTTGATAACGTCTTTCCAAAAAGGACCGTCAGCAGGAAGCCAGACCAGACAATCGTGGTCACAAGATTTCTTTTCTTCATGGTTTTAATACCCTTTTCTTTGATGTTTGAAATAATGCAACCGTCTAGAAACTGACACTGGCGCCAAACTTCACAATGCGGGGTGTGCCATAGAGGTCTTGGCCAAAATCCCACGAGAAATGCTGTCTGTTTGCCAGGTTAACATTTTCATAGAGGTCTACATAGAGGTCGCCATTCGCGGCCACAATTTCAGTGCTCAGTTTCGGATCTGTCAGGAAGCCGTCATCATAGGCATTCCCGGACCGATGATAAACATTGATCACATTTTTTGTATCGAGCAAATTTTCCACATAGGCAAAGAGCTGCACACCAACACCACCAAGGCTTAATGTATAATCCACTTTCAGATTCACATAATTCTGCCATGGCGTGGTGGACGTGCCTACCGGCTCCTGCGGCTCTCTGGAGCGAGCATCCCATAAAAGCGCACCTTCATTGGCTGCCCGTTGGCCCATACCGCCATCACTCAGGGTGAAGGGGTGTCCACTATTGAATTTATACTGGAGATTGAACCCCAGCCCAGATAATAGGCCTTCTTCCGCACCAAAGCGATAATCCATGGAGACCGCGCCGCGATGCTTATTGGTATAGTAAAGCGGGGAGATCATCATTGGCGGTGGGCTCAGTGCGTTCTGATCCAGGTTTCCCGCATTTGAATTGGGATCTGAGTTTATACCGCGGGCATCAGACCAGGTATATGAAGCATAGGTCATCAGGCGGCTGATACGGCGTGTCCTCAGGGTGAACTCAAAACCGTTGACGGTGGTAAAGTCACCATTCTCATAGTATGGAGCATCGGTGCTGGCACCATAAGTATTATCAATGCCTACGTCCTGTTTGGTGTCAAGCACGAGCTGACCGGTGGTGTTCTTGGCAAAAGCAGTCACATCAATAGCCGCATCAGGCAGGAACTGGTAGCTCATGCCCACTTCATACTGGGTGGTCTCAATCAGATCCAGGTCAAAACCCATAGGATCCGGCGTGTAGTTCTGGCCGCCCCAGATTAAATGCATGTAGCGCGTAGAAGCATAGGGCAGATCCAACTCCGGCATCTGGGCAAATCTTCCATACTGCAGATGAAATACCGTTTCATCAGTCACCGGGAAGGCCAAGCCTAAGCGTGGCTGGATGCTGGTTTTTGAATCCGAATCGGACATTTGATCCGCTCTAATTCCCTGATTGCTCTCATCCCAGGGCGGATTCGCAGGATCATTCATCTTCCAGTCATCCAAGTTGAACTGGTCCATGCGGACACCTATGTTTATCGTAATGTCACCGGCTTCATATTTGTCATTGACATAGAAAGACATGGAGCCTGGCTCCCTGGGACCATCGAAACCTTCATCAGACTCAGCGCCATAATCATCGTAGCCGATCTGGCCGCCGCGCAGGTACAAGCTTAAGGCATCCGTGACTTTCTGGTTACTGCCACTTGCTGCATCTGCAAAGCTAGTTACATCATCCGATGTAGCAACAAGCCTGTTCACCTGTTCCATCGCGCTGGTGCTCAGGTAATATTTGCGATAAGTATAGTTCTTAATATCAAGCCCTGCTCGAATCTCATGGTCTCCCATTTGATAGGTGATTCCAGCATCAAGACCTTGGGTGCTACGATTATTCTTGCTCCAGCCAGTGGTAATATCACCTGGACGCTGGAAAGGGAAAAGGCCCACATAGTAACTGGTGGGATCGGTATAGGTAGTTTTCCAGTTCGCACCTGCTTCAGGACCCATTTTGTCAGCTACGGATGCAGAATCATGCCACATCAGAGCATCCTCGAACCCGCCGGGTTTCCCAAAAAGTCCATCATAGGACTCATAGCTGCGATTCATTGTGCTAAAACCGGCAGTAATGAGAAAGTTGGGGTTCAAAAAGAAGTTGACCCGGGTAGAAAGCAGGGTGAGATTGCGCTCACCCTCGGACAAACGATCCGTATTAAACATGTAATAGATAGGCAGAGAGTTGCTCTGCCAGGTTGCATTGTCCATGACACCCGTAAAACGCAGGTTCAGTGGTCCAAAATCCATTGAAGCAGTAGAATTGAGCTGGAACTTATCCTGCGCACGATGAGGTACAGCTCTACCATCATCCGTATCAAAATTGACTTGTATTACATCACCATCAGCGGTTACACCAGCTTCATAGCTTGCTAAATCATCGGCACTGCCGTCACCATCTATATCAATCATAAAATCTGAATAGAAACTAGGATTCCAATCATCTGTATGTGTCTGTCGCAGAGCGGCAAAAAACTTAACCGGGCCGAGTGGCCCGCCAACAGTAGCGGTCATATCCGTATAACCATAATCACCGGATTCAAAGCGGACATTGCCGCCAAACTCACTGCCGCCTGTGCGAAGGGTCTGCCGTACCACGCCGGAGTTGGCACCGCCAACATGGGCACCATAACCGCCTGCTTCAACAGCTATTTCAGCCAGGGCTTCTGGTATAGCGGAGATATCACGTCCAGTGTTGATCACATCTGTGATCTGGGCACCATCAAGGGTATAGGCCACTTCTTCTGCGCGGCTCCCGCGGATGTGCAGTCTGCCATTGGTAATGGTAACACCGGCCTGCATATCCAGCAGTCCGGTCACACTGCGTGATGCTGAATTTTGGATTTCTTCTGCATCAACCGTGCGAACAGAATTGGTTGCGCTGGGCTCTATCAAGCGTTTTTCACCAACTATGGTTACCGTTTCTCCTTCAACCAGAGATGTCTCCATGGTAAAATGCATCGGTGTGGTTAGGTCAACCTTGACAGACACGTTGGATTCTGTCGTGCTTTTATATCCTATGTAGGATGCGGTGACAGAATACTTACCGGCTGGAACACCCAAAATGGTGTAACCACCTGATCCATCCGTGGCGGCACCCATATTGGTGCCGTCTATTACCACATTTGCGCCAGCAAGGGCTTGTCCATCGGTTGACTTAATCGTTCCCCTCAGTTTGCCAGTGGTTTGCGTCCAAGCAAAAGACACTATAACTAAAAGGGCTATTAGTTGTGAGAGCTTTCTCATTGTTTTGCCTCCGTGTTGCATTAAAACATTAAACTAATTTTTATTATATCTAGGCGCACAATCTGCCTATATCACCCCAAGAATGATGGCTGGGAACCTAAAAGTCTATACCAAGCAAGTCAAGGTTATTTTTTTAATTATTATATTCTGGTTCCAGTCCACTGTAGGTCAATGAAAGGGACCCAAGTTTCAATCATAGGTATATAGGGCAGTATCCTGGCCTGGGTCCCAAATGGAAAACGTCCCCACACAAATTTGTATCCGCATATCAGCCGAAAATGTTCACTTTTATCCCATATTAAAACCCCTTTATGCTCCAGAGAAAGATCACCATCAAAGCCTGGGAGAACATGAGCGTCGCCATCCACAAGGAACCTTAACTTTTTTGCAATTTGTCCGGTGAGATCCACACCGAGCCTCAGGGCCCACTTATTATAAAAAACACCTAAACGGTGATAGACAAGTGGTAGATCAATGCTGGAACGTTCATCCAAATAACCGAACGAGATACCCGCCGATAGGCCGGTCTTGATGGTTAAGTATGTGGATGGCGACAACGAGCCGGTCATGAGCCAATCGCTATATAGCCCCAACAGTCTGGGAATAGGATCGAATTCGGGAGAAATCACGCCAAACTTATCTTCATGAGTTAACATATTTAATAGTGGGGTGGGATAAAAAAACCCATGGCGAGATGCCGTAGACCAGCTGCCCACATCCTTATGGGACAGTTTAATGGACAGATTGGGCATTACAAAAAACAGGAGTGGATGCAGAGAATATTCCAATTTTTCAGACACGCCAAAGCGAAAAGGTTGAAAAATACCCACATCCCATCTTTTTTCAGGCAAGGGAACCGCGGAATGCGGGAACCAATTTTGAGCGCTACATAGTTGTCCGCTCAGGATTGCTATATATATAAGGTTTTTCATAGCAATCGGTTAATTCCTTTCCGTGTTTAATGCTGCGGCGACCGGCATATGATCACTTAACTCCCATAATGACTGGTAAGTAGAATCGGTCCCCTGAACCCAGCCTCCTGAAAGATTGGTGAACAGGTAGTCGAGCTTGCGATCGTATTTTTTTTCCCAGTGTTCATAGCTGGTACTGGGCGCGTGTGTAAAGTGTTCTGGGCTGTTGTTCTCTACGCTGTCGATAGCTGGTATATAGGCATCATATAGTGGCTGCAGTATTTCAGGTTCGCCGGGGAAATTGTCAAAGTAGCTCCCTTCTTTATGATAGGGCTCAACCTCACTCGTGTGAAAATTTTCTCCAGAGCACATATCATATTCACAAAAATCAATCGCATCGCAATCAGGGGGCAAAGAATTCAAATCGCCGCCCGTCACAAACCTTCCTCCTGCAGTATTAATCTCAGATAAAACTTCAATATATTTACCAATGTGCTTCTGCTTTGTATCATCAGTAGCAAAGGCTGTAGCATGAATATTTACGGCGTAAAGGTCCAACTCAGGAATTCTTACTTTCAAGATATTGCGCCGCAGGTAAAAATATTTTACCAGATCACTCTGGTCTGTGCGTAAGCGGAGTTGAATGCGTTCTGCTTCAGACAGTTCATATTTAGATAGAATAGCGTTGCCCATATTCATACGGCCGATCCCATCGGAAGCAATATAATCTGCCTGCCAAACAGAAGCAAAACAACCATAATTCATGGATGTATTGTCCAATAGATATTGAACCTGGTTAACGTACCCGGACCGCTTAGAGAATATATCCACTTCCTGTAGCAGGATTATATCTGGATCAATCTCTCGGATCTTGGCTGCAACTTTATCCATATTGGCTTCAACGTGCTCTTTTTTCAGAATAACACTGTCCCCGCAGGAGTCAGCAAAAAATGGGGAGCGGGCTGCCCCAAAACGGATATTCCAAGTCATAACAATAGGGTTATTGTTTACAACAACTGTAGTTAAGGAAGACGCTGTGTACATTTGAGCTTCGGAAAGGTCTGAAAACTCATTTACAAATGGTTCACAGCTTAATAAAAAGAAAAGAAACAGCCCAATTGGAGATGATCTTAATACCTTATATATACGGGCAGTCATTATTATAGCAGGACTAAAGCGTTTTCCGGGGGACGTCCCAGAACTGCTTTATCGCCACAAACAATGATTGGCCGTTCCATGATTTTAGGATGCTTGGCTATGGCCTGAAACAAAGCATTGTCGTCATCCAGGAACCGCACCAGGTTGTTTTCTTTGAATTCCCTTTCGTTTTGGCGTACAAATTCCTTAGGTCGCAGACCCATCATTTTTGATAATTCGTTCAGCTTGTTTACATCCGGTGGCGTTTTCATATACTCGATGATCTCCGGTTCAATACCATTTTCTTTTAGGAGCTGCACGGCTCCCCTGCTTTTACCTCACCGGGGATTGTGATATACAATGAACTTTTTCATTCTATTTCCTTTATCTCTAAAGTTTGTAACAGAAATAAATTAATCATTTTCATGTCCTAATTATAAAGAATTAAAGGGTTGATATGGGTATTCCCACAATGTTGAATGGGATTATCAGGGAATCAATTATTCGAACAAGGTAGTTTGATCGCCACCCACATCCAGATCAATTTCCGCACCTGTGCGCAGAGCATTTACCGCTAAGTGCGCCTGGCGGGTTGGTTCAGGGACGCGGTATTGAGCGGTGCATGCCAAAACGAACTCTCTGGAAGTAGGCAGATCTGATTTATGCCCTATGGATACATAGACTGGGTTTACATTATCTTTTGTCTGCAGGGCCAGACCAATCTCTTCACCCTTTTCAATCAAGGAAGAATAATTACCCTGTTCTTTCTTCATCTGATCAAATGATCCTACCAACACTCTTTTGGCTACACCGATAGATGGCAAATCAAATAAAACACCTAAGTGCGAAGCTAAACCGAATCGTCGTGGATGGGCCAGTCCATGGCCATCAAACATGAATACATCAGGTATATTATGCAGTTGCTGAAAAGCATGAAGAATTGGAGGCCCTTCTCGAAATGCCAGCAATCCAGGAATGTAGGGGAAGGTGATGGTCTCTGCCGCACTGCGACGTTCCACCAGTGTTAGTTCGGGGAAGCGGAGGACTGTTACAGCAGCGTAAACCATGTTAGATCCGGTATCAAAGGAGACATCTGCCCCGGCAACAAGCTGTATTTTTCCCGGAAGTGGACAAGTTTCTACCTTGTCACTCAATGTGCTCTGAATAGCAGAAGCTTCCTGTGGTGTTACATTCCAAGAATGAAATCGAGCCGGCATCATGATTGTGTCCCTTTGGACAAATCTACAGCAAGAAAACTAAAATGGAAACTTTCCTATATTAACGCATTAATTATTGCGGGTCGATCTCAATATAGATTTTATACCTGTTTAAACAATTGAGATTACATCGCTGACCGATTTTTTTACCAGAATTGGCACTTGTGCATCTTTGGCAGGATAACCCACAGGGATCAGCAGAAACGCCCTTTCATTTTTAGGGCGTTTCAGGATCTTGTCCAAAAACCCCATAGGGCTGGGAGTATGTGTCAATGTTGCCAGCCCTGCATTGTGAAGAGCAGTAAGCAAAAACCCGGATGCGATACCAGCTGACTCATTGACGTAATAATTTTTACGCTGACCTTGTTTATCAAGTTCATAGCGTTGGCGAAATACCACAATTAAATAGGGGGCTGTTTCCAAGAATGGCTTATGCCAGTCAGTGCCGAACTGATTTAAGTCCTCCAGCCAATAATGAGGAGCCCGATGGGTATAAAATTCTTTTTCCTCCTTTTCCGCCGCAAGTCGTATCTCTTTTTTCACTGTTTGATCCTTAACAATGACAAAGTGCCAGGGCTGTTTATTCGCTCCGGAAGGTGCCGACGCGGCGGTTTTAACTGCATTCTTGATAATATCGATCGGGACCGGTTTATCTGAAAACTCGCGCACTGTACGGCGAGCTTTTATTAATTGCAAATATTGTTCAGAACGGTCTACCATCCCCGTCTCCGAATATGTTTGAAATTCCAATTTTTGAAATGCCATGCTATTTTTACCTAATGAATTTTCCTTGCAAAATTTACGATAAGGTTTCAATTGAATAGCTTATTCAAAACAGGAACATCTGTTTCTGGATACGTTCACTTAGTAATCATTTATTTAGTTTGGGGCAGTACCTATCTGGCCATACGTATTGGTGTACAGGATGGCGGAGGGTTTCCCCCTTTGATTATGGCCAGCTCAAGGGGGTTGGTCGGCAGTTTTATATTATTGATTCTTATAAAAGGCATCTGGAATCAGAAACTCAAGCTGGAAAAAGAACACCTGCAGCTTTTGGTTATCACCGGTTTGTTATTATTCATGTTCGGGACTGGAGGCGTTTCAGTCGCAGAAACTATAGTGGATTCCGGTTTCGCTGCCTTAATTATCGGTGGTACTCCTCTAATAGTAGCCATTATCGAGATGGTTATAGACAGGCGGTATCCATCCACGCTGTTTGTTGTCTCACTAAGTATGGGTTTTGCCGGAATTGCTGTTTTAAATGGGCCGGCGATAATCCACCAGGACATAGGACAAATCAAAGGAGTAATTATTTTGATTATAGCGTCTTGCTCATGGGCAATCGCAACTGTAATTCAAAAACGTAAATTAACCGGTTCCTCACCCGTCCTCAATTCAGCCTATCAGCAATGCATCGGGGGATGCGGATTGATGGCTGCATCTCTGTCTCTTGGAGAACCATTGCCTGCTCCTACAACACCTGCTTGGATTGCATGGGGTTATTTAGTCATCTTTGGTTCTATAATTGCTTTTACTTCTTATGTATATGCCATTCGGGCTCTACCAACTAAAATTGTCATGACCTATGCATATGTAAACCCGATCATTGCTGTGTTTCTTGGCTGGCTGATACTGGACGAAAAAATTACATCTTGGACTTTATCTGGGGCGGTTTTGATTATTCTTGGGGTTATTGGTGTGTTCAGGGACCAAAAAAATATTTAAATGAGCACTGATCTCTCATTTAATAGCCCTTTACTGGGCTCTTTGCACTAAGTCAGCGTTCTTTTCCGGTCATAAATAAAACGGTGGTTTCACCCTTTTTTATCCAGCCTTCAGCTACCAGTGTTTGGAAGGCGCTCCATACCGCGCCGCCTTCTTCTGAAGTATTTATTCCGGAAACTCGTTTAATCTCTTGCGTTGCAGATTCCAGTTCCTGTTCCTTTACACAGAGCGCGGTACCATTACTTTCATAAAGCACTCGCAGCATCCAAGGACCACCCAGCGGTCCAGGAACATTCAAGCCCAATGCTGCTGTATTACTGTTTTCCCAGAATTGTGTGCTGCTTGCATTGTGTAGAAAAGCATCCACAACCGGTGCACAACCATCAGACTGGACGGCAACCATTCGCGGTAGGTATCCCGTTATCCAGCCTAATTGCATCATTTCCTTAAAAGCTTTCCACATTCCGATCAGGCCCGTGCCGCCACCAGTCGGATAGATGATGACATCCGGAAGCGACCAGTCCGATTGCTCTGCCAGTTCATACCCTAATGTTTTTTTTCCTTCAACCCGAAAAGGCTCTTTTAAGGTTGAAAGGTCAAACCAGTCTTCCTTCATTTCCTGTTTCATATTTGCAGCAGCATCGGCAATGGTTTTTCCATGGAATTGAATCCTGGCTCCATATTTTTTAGTATCACGTACAAACGGAAAAGGAATCGTTTCCGCTAAATAAATATGGGCTTCAATGCTGCCTGCGTGACTGTAGGCAGAAGCAGCAACCCCCGCATTCCCTGCTGATGGAACACAGATTGTTTTTACACCCGATTGCCGGGCCATGGAAATAGCCATAGACATGCCTCGATCCTTAAAAGAACCGGTAGGATTCACTGTCTCATCTTTTAATGAATACCGCACCCCATTGAACATTTCTACCGTTGTTAATGGTGTCCAGCCTTCCCCAAGGCTAACAATATGCTTTGGTTCGACAGATGGCAGAAATTTTCGGTAACGCCACATGGATGTATTTGATACGTCAATTTCATTCTGAGAGATTGGCTTATCCCATTGATACTGAACCTCCAATGGCTGTCCGCAAACACATAAAGTGGGCGGATCGGTTGTATCAATGCGTTGACAATAGGTACATACAAAATCAAAGTTTGACATGGATATGTTCCATTTAAGTATTAAAGATAATTTGTCATCAATAGTTATAGTACTTTATCAAGTCGTGATTTTAACTTATATAATATGTGAAAAGTAATGGGGTACTAATATTTTCACTGAATACCGGCCTTGACCGGTGGACATTCTCCAGATGACCCAACCGCTTATTATCTACACTTGTATTGCTGTTTATTTCATTCTGATGATCACCATCAGCGTATTAGCCAGTAAAAGAATCAAAGGCAAGGTTGATTTTTTTGTAGCCGGACGGAGTCTTCCCTTATGGCTATGCACCGCAACACTCACCGCTACCTGGTTTGGGGGCGGAACGGTGCTTGGCGCAGCTGGAGCAGCGTACGAAGATGGTATTCTTGGCGTAATCGCAGATCCTTTCGGGGCAGCAGTTTGTCTAATCCTAGCAGGTTTGTTCTATGTAAAAACAATTAGGCGAATGAAGATTCTAACTGTCGTTGACTTTTTCCAATTACGCTACGGGAAAATGTCTGCCTGGTTAGCAGCTCTAGCTCAGCTTATACTTTATATTGGATGGTCCGGCTCTTTACTGGTATCGATCGGTGTTATCATAGAAAATGTTCTGGGTGTACCCCCGGAGCTATCTATCCCTGTTGGTACCGTTATAGTATTGGTTTACACAATTCTTGGTGGTATGTGGGCTGTCTCCCTGACAGATTTTATCCAAGTGATTATTATTATCCTGGGCCTGGGATTAATCTTGCCTTTCCTAGGCATGCAAAGTGGTGGATTCGTTGAACTATGGTCAAACATACCAGAAGAGAAATTGTATGTTTTCCCTCATAATGCCAATGTGTTGGACTGGGCAAAATACCTTCAAGCATGGTTGGTGATCGGGGTTGGAGGAATTGCCGGACAGGATCTTTTGCAAAGATCAATGTCAGCTAGGAATGAGCGGATTGCTGAATATTCCGCGTATCTATCTGGGGCTATTTACCTGACAATTGGTTTGATTCCAGTCTTTATAGGTATCGTAGGAGCAAATCTTCTTCCAGAAATTGAAAACCCAGAATACATCGTGCCTCAGGTAGCTTTACAGTTCCTACCGCCTGTTGCTGCCGCTATTTTTATAACCGCACTGCTAGCCGCCGTAATGAGCAGTGCCGATAGTGCTTTATTGGCCTGTGCTAGCATCATTGGTAATAATATTCTTTCACAGTTTAAAAAGACGAAAGAAAACGTTCTGATTTTCTCACGAATCTCTATCCCTGTTTGTGCAATTCTGGCTCTGATAGTGGCACTGTATTTCAAGAATATCTATCAATTGTTATTGGCATCTTATTCCATATCGCTGGTAGCTCTATTCGCACCCTTCACAGCGGGAATCTGGTGGAAAAAAGCCAATACATCAGGAGCAATTGCTGCCATGAGCAGCGGATTGGCTTCTTGGATACTTTTTCAGTTTTTACTGCCTTCCCACCCTGGTGATCTTTATGCCATGTTCATCAGTATAATTGCTCTGGTATTAGGCTCAGTCTTAACACAAAAAACAGACCCTCCATTAGCGCTTACTGACTTGGATGGTAAGCTGTTAACATGAATAATACCATCAATGTATAATCAGTTTTTTCATTTGAAGAAAAAAGAATCTTTTTTTCTGATAGGAAACCTGGTCTACGCTATTGTTGCATTTCTTCCGTTCTGGTCTGATAAAATATTCTGGGGTCTGTCTGCCACTGGATGGTTGCTGGCCATATTTATGGTTGTCTCTCCCCTAATAGCTTTATGGATATTCTTATCAGACAAAAGCAATTCGGACAGATGACCTTAGAACGTATTATTCTAGCTATTTATCTGTTGGCCTGCATGTTCATTGGTTTAATTGTATCCAAACGCGCGTTAGTTTCTGATGATGACTATTGGGTGGGTGGTCGACGCATAGGAATCAGTATGAACGCGTTGGCAATGATGGCTGCACTGGCCAGTGGCGGTTCTATTATCGGGGTCATGGGGCTTGCTTACAGCAATGGTATTCCTTTTGCTCTTGCTCTTTTCTCTGGAGCAGTGATTGGGTTCCCATTGGCATCTATTCTTGTAGCCAATCCTTTGCGGAATTTTGGCAAATACACTATTACAGACTTTTTAGCCTTTCGTTTTCCACATCCAATCATACGCATCGGTGTCCCTGTTATTATTTTATTTAGCTTTACTATTTACATAATAGCCCAGTTAAAAGCAGCCGGGATCACGGCAGAAAGTCTATTGGGTTTTCCATATCATCAGGGAGTTATTCTATTTACAGTTGTTTTTATAATTTATGTTTCTTTCGGTGGTATGCTTGCTGTCACTTGGACAGATATGTTTCAGGGCGCACTCATGATTATAATCGTTTTAGGAACAGCTTTCTATTTGACCCTTAACAACGATCTAACTGTTGCCCCATTAATCGAAGCAACAGATCGCTCATCAGATCTAGGATTATTGAAACAACAATCGATCACAAGTTACATTGGGTCATTTGTGATCTGGGCGGCAGCCATATCGGTCGTGCCGCATATTGTTATGCGGGTATATTCATCTGAAGACAGTTATTCTGCGAAGCTCTCTTTGAATGTTGCCATTTTATTATACAGTGTTATGATCCTGTCTTCCTTATTGATCATAGTTCCCATGGGAAAAATTCTTTTCCCTAGCCTTGATGATGCTGATATGGTTTTTTTAAGAGTGATTGAATCCAGTTTTCCACCCATAGTTAGGGGACTCGCAGTCGCTGCAGTCATTGCAGCGGTTATGTCCACAACTGATGCTTTGTTGCTGGCCTGCAGTTCAGCAGTGGCTCATGACCTCCTCGGCTATTTCCTTCCAAATCTTGAAGAAAGAGTAAAGAGCCGAATCAGGGTATACAGCACATGGCTTGTTGGTCTACTGGCAATGGCCTTCGCATTCAACCCTCCTGCTCTTATTACTATTTTTTATTCATCCGCGATCGGTATATTGTGCGCAGGGTTATTTGTTCCGACCATTGCGGGTATCTGGTGGAAACAAGCCAACACAACCGCCGGCATATGCGCATTTCTATTTGGGATAACAACCTATATTATAATTCAATTTCTTCCTGGTGCGCCTCCTCTATCAGCAATCCTGATCGCATTGCCTGCCAGTGTTGCTGGGCTTATATTAGGAAATCAATTTGGTGGTCGTGTATCAGATAGCATCATTGAAAGTATGTCAAAGCTTCATGAGTAATATGTAATTTATTCAGCATTCTATCTAAACCATTTAATAGAATTATGAATAAAGACGTAGAATCATTTAAGGTTACTTATTCCACAATGGATGCTGATCATCTGAAAGAGTTTCACCAGCAGTTTGATCTTGCATTAACTAAAGTGAAAAACGAAACTGGGAATGCCCACCAGAACTGGGTCAATGGTGAAAAATTAGAAAGCGAATCAAGTTTAGAGAAATATTGTCCTACAGATCATTCACTAATTTTAGGGAAATTTTCTCAAGCTTCTAAGCTACAGACCGATACGGCTATTCAAGCCGCACAGGATGCATTTGTTTCCTGGAACTTAATCGGCTGGGAAAAGCGGTGTGAGTTGTTGTTAAAAGCTGCTGAAATCATTCGCAAACGTAGATACTATCTATCTGCGGTCATGAGCCTTGAAGTTGGCAAAAACCGTCTGGAAGCCATGGGCGATACTGAAGAATCAGCAGATCTCATTAGATACTACTGCCAGATTATGGCGGAAAATAATGGCTTTGTACAACAAATGGGTCGGCTTGTTCCCAATGAAAACGTAAAAGCACACTTGCTGCCATTTGGGGTATGGGGTGTGATTGCACCATTCAATTTTCCATTGGCCTTGTCAGCCGGTATGGCAGCGGGAGCTTTGGTTGCTGGAAATACAGTGGTATATAAACCATCCAGTGATGCCCCCTGGACAGGCACTCTTCTCAATCAGATATTCGTGGATGCAGGTATCCCTAAGGGTGTATTTAATCTGGTCAATGGTCCAGGATCCGTGGTTGGGGAGGCGCTTGTATCCAATCCAGCTATGGATGGTCTCGTATTTACCGGATCAAAGGATATAGGGATGAATCTATACCATCGTTTTTCAAAGATTTTTCCGAAACCCTGTATTATAGAAATGGGTGGGAAAAACCCGGCCATTGTAACCGGGAATGCGGATCTTGAAGCCGCAGCAGAAGGTATTATGCGTTCATCCTTTGGCCTTGGAGGACAAAAATGCAGTGCCTGCTCGCGAGCCTACATTGACAAAAATGTATTTACAGAATTCATGGACATTCTGGTTAAAAAAACAAGGGCTATTTTGATTGGAGATCCAACAGCTAAAGAAATATTTCTCGGTCCGTTGGTAAATAAACAAGCCTATATTGCTTATCAATCCTATATAGAATCGGCAAAGATGGATGGCAGGGTCATTTATGGTGGAAATGTCTGTACAGGGTCTGAATTTGAAAAAGGATACTTTGTGGAGCCTGCCATTATCACAGATCTACCAGAGGATCATCATCTTGTAAAAAACGAATTATTCTGTCCCATTCTCTATGTTCAATCCGTACAAGGACTGCAGGAGGCACTGGCGCTTGCGAATGATACTGAATACGGATTAACAGCTGGCTTATTCAGTAATAATGAAAAGGAAATAAACACATTCTTCAATTCCATACGTGCCGGTGTAACTTATGTGAACCGCAGAAGCGGAGCCACCACAGGCGCTTGGCCGGGGGTTCAACCCTTTTGTGGATGGCAATCCAGCGGTTCGACCGGCAAGGGATGCTGCGGGCCTTATTATGTTACCCAGTTCATGCGGGAGCAAAGCAGAACCATCATGGAGACCGCCGGCTATAATGAGTAATGTTCCTATCATTTCGACATCTTTACCTGGTCCAAATGCCCAAAGATTGATCAAAGACGATCTGGACGTAACATCCCCTTCCCTAATCAAAGAATATCCGCTCACTGTCAAGCGTGCGGAGGGAATGATGATAGAAGATGAAGACGGGAACAGGTTTCTGGATTTTATGGCCGGGATTGCTGTTGCAACTACTGGACATTGTCATCCAAAGGTTGTAAAAGCTATTCAAATACAGGCTGAAAACCTGCTGCATATTTGCGGTACAGACTTTTACTATGCTGGTTATTCTGACTTATGTAAAAAGCTCCAGGAACTTGCTCCGGGAGGTGGTTCGTGGAAAGTATTTTTAAGTAATTCTGGCACAGAATCCAATGAAGGAGCAATCAAACTAGCGCGCTTCCACACCAAACGGAAATATATCATTGCCTTTGATGGGGCATTCCATGGCCGCACATACGGAGCCCTGAGTTTGACCTACTCAAAGTCTGTACAACGCAAAGGGTTTGAACCTTTCCTGCCTGGGGTCCATCATCTCCCTTATGGGTCTTCCAAGAAGATGATCCAAAACTACCTGAAGAAAAAAGGAATTAACCCAGAAACCATCGCGGCTATTTTTGTTGAACCTATTCAGGGCGAGGGTGGATATATCGTACCTCCTTCTGACTTTTTAAAACAGATCCGTTCCTTTTGTGATGAATTCAATATTATGATGGTTGATGATGAAGTGCAATCCGGTAACGGGCGTACAGGAAAATATTTCGCAATCGAGAACTGGGATGTGGTTCCTGATATCATCACGCTTGCAAAAGGATTGGGCTCTGGGATGCCGATCGGTTCCATTATAGCAAAAGAGAACGTGATGACCTGGCCGCCAGGGAGCCATGGGAGTACATTTGGCGGTAATCCGGTTTCATGCGCTGCGGCAATAGCCACTATAGACCTTATTGAAAATGGTTTAATGAAAAACGCCGAGATTACGGGAGAATATCTACATCATAGATTACTTAAACTGCAAAAAAGATATAGGATTATTAGCGATGCCCGTGGAATTGGACTAATGCAGGCAATCGAATTTTCAGAGGACAATAAACTTTCACCAAATCTTGCTCATCTGTTTGAACAGTCTTGTTTTAAAAAGGGCTTACTCGTTCTCAGGTGTGGAAAAAGCGCCATTCGTTTGGCACCTCCTTTGATTGTAGAGCAAACTGATATTGACATTGCCCTTGAAATTATCGATCAGGTATTGGGGGAAATGAATCTTGACTAAACCTTGCATCATCAGTGTAGCAATCACTGGCTCTGTCCCGCGTAAAAAAGATAATCCTGCTGTACCAATCACAGTTGAAGAGCAGGTGGAGTCTGCCCACGAAGCCTACGAGGCTGGGGCAGCATTAGTACATATCCATGTTCGTGATAAAAATGAAAATCCATCTTCAGACCCTGAAAAGTTTTCCCGCGTTAAAGCAGGTATTCGAAAGCATTGCTCTGACATGATTATCCAGTTTTCCACTGGCGGGCGTGGTAGAAAGAAATCAGAGCGTAGCGGTATGCTTAGCCTGAAACCCGACATGGCCTCATTAGCAACAGGATCAGTGAATTTTCCGACAACGGTTTATGAAAACCCGCCTGATTTTGTGCACGAACTTGCGGAAACCATGTTAAACTATGGAATTAAACCTGAGATAGAGGTTTTTGATCTGGCAATGCTCTATACCGCAATGGATATGGCCAAGGCTGGTTTGTTAAAAACGCCGTTGCATGTACAGTTTGTATTTGGATTGAAGAATGCCTTGCCCGCAAAAAAAGACATACTCGAATTTCAGGTAAAACAATTGAAATCCATCATGCCAGACGCAACATGGACAGCTGCTGGAATTGGAAAAAGTCAACTTGATATCAATAAATGGTCCCTGGAATTGAAAGGAAATTGCCGCACAGGTCTGGAAGACAATATTCGTTATAATAAGGAACGGCTGGCAACCAGTAATGCTGAGTTAGTAGCTCGTGTATCCCGGTTATGTAAAGAACTCGGGCGAAAAGTAGCCACAGCAAAGGAAGCGCGGGAGCTTCTGTCTCTTCCAATGTTATCTAAATAGGAGGTTGACTATGAAAAAATTGATTATTCCGGTCATTATTATTTTAATATACCATGGAAGCGCAGTTATGGCTAAAGATCGAGCCAGAGATTTGGGTATTCCATTTAATGGAACACCTGGAAAATATAACGCAATCACAGATGTAAAAGGAGTGCTGGTGGGTCATAGTACAGTTATTTCTGGTAAGGGTAAATTGATTCAAGGGAAAGGCCCCATACGTACTGGGGTCACAGCTATTTTACCCCGCGGCGACAAGAGTTTAGATGATCCATCATTTGCGGGGTGGTATTCCTTGAATGGAAACGGTGAAATGACTGGTACAACTTGGGTGGAAGAATCTGGATTTCTAGAGGGGCCAATCATGATAACAAATACCCACAGTGTGGGAATCGTCCGAGATGCGGTAATTTCCTGGCGAGTTAGCCAAGGATCTGCTGATGCCAGCGGTTATTGGTGGTCATTACCTGTCGTGGCGGAAACCTGGGATGGTTTATTGAATGATATCAATGGATTCCATGTAAAAGAAAAGCACGCCCATGAGGCCATCCGGAATGCTAAAGGCGGTTCAGTGCCGGAAGGAAATGTTGGTGGCGGTACGGGGATGGTTTGTCACAAGTTTAAGGGTGGGATTGGCTCATCCTCACGAGTGATCGCAATTCAAGATCAGAATTACACTCTGGGTGTTCTGGTTCAGGCTAACTACGGTGACCGTAAAAGCCTGACCATTGCTGGTGTTCCAGTTGGCCGGGAAATTACAGATCTTATGCCCAAAGACAGTTACGAACAGAATCACGATAGTGACGGTTCGATTATCGTTATTGTAGCCACAGATGCACCCCTGGTAGCTCATCAATTGAAGCGTCTGGCAAGGCGTGTTCCCATGGGCATCGGCAAAGTGGGTGGATACGCCCACGATGGATCTGGTGATATTTTTATCGCTTTTTCCACTGCTAACTCAAGTGTTGCTTTTGCTGAAGGAAAAGTCGAAGTAGAAATGCTACCGAACTGGCTTATTTCACCGCTCTTTGAGGCTACTGTTCAAGCAACGGAAGAAGCAATTATAAACGCGTTACTGGCAGCAGAGACAATGGTTGGGATCAATGGGAATATTGCTTATGCCCTACCCCATGATCGCCTGAAAGCAACTATGAAAAAGTATAATCGTTGAGTTGATTTATCATGGATGAAATTTGCTCCGGATACCCATGTGGTGATGTTGACCATAAGGATACCAAATATCTATGGTGAAGCACACTATCCGGATTACTATTGGTATTATTCTGGTCATTATCGGAATGATCGGTGGATTAATTCCTATATTCCAAGGGTGGATCTTTGGCATCCCGGGTCTTATCATCCTTGCGGATTACTTCCCGCCATTCAAACGCCTTTTAGAGTGGGCGAAGCATAAAGCAAAACGATCAAAATAAATCGCAAACAAAAAATAAGCTGAATAGCATTTTAAATGATAGTGGGTGGTCAGTAATCTCTATCTTTATATTTATTTTAATTCTGTGATTTTCAACATATCTGTTCTAAACCTTCACCAATAGGCTGTGTCCTTAAAGTCTTCTAAGATTACTGCTATCGTTGGTGCCCAATGGGGCGATGAAGGCAAAGGGAAGATCACTGATTTCTTTGCGGGTGAAGCCGACTACGTTGTCAGATTTCACGGTGGCAACAATGCCGGTCACACTGTTATTGTTGACGGCAACACCTACAAACTTCACCTGATTCCTTCCGGCATTGTTTATGGCGAGCCCATGAGCATTATTGGAAACGGTGTTGTGGTGGATCCAAAAGCCCTTCTCGAAGAGATCACCTATGTAAAAGAAAAAGGGATTAACCCAAAACTTATGGTGAGTGATCGGGCTCATGTGATCATGCCCTATCATATTGCATTGGATGGTGCATTGTCTGGACATCAAGGTGATCTTGCTGCTGGAAGTACACGCCGGGGGATTGCCCCGGTCTATGCAGATAAAATGTTTCGCAACGGCATCCGGATGGTGGACCTGCTGGAGCCGGATATATTCAAAGAAAAACTGGAAAAGGGCTATGCTTTTGCAAAAGGCCTTATAGAAAAATCTCTTGAGCAATCATTGGATATCACCCAGGATGAGATCTTTGATACCTATGTGAACTATGGAAAAGAATTAGAGCCCTACATTTGTGACACATCAGTTGAATTATACAACGCTCACAAAACTGGCAAATCTATTTTGTTTGAAGGTGCCCAAGGCATCAGCCTGGATGTGGATCACGGCGTCTATCCATTCACCACATCCAGCAACACAGCCGCCGGGCATATTTCCACCGGGACCGGTGTGAGCTTTCGAGATATTGATCGCATCATTGGCGTTGTAAAAGCATATTTGAGCCGCGTAGGAGAGGGGCCTCTCCCATCAGAAATGCATGGCAATGCTGCAGCTTCCCTACGCGAAAAAGGAAATGAGTACGGCACCACCACCGGTCGCCCGCGAAGGGTAGGCTGGCTGGATCTGGTACAAGTCCGTCAAGCGGTTCGGGTTAACGGATTGACAGAGATTGCGCTCACCAAACTAGATGTATTGAATGGCTTAAATGAATTGTCTGTCTGTGTGGCCTATGAAGTGGATGGAGGACACATCACAGAAATGCCTGCAAGTCTCACCATCTACCGTAAAGCAACGCCCATTTATGAAACATTGCCTGGCTGGGGCGACCTTACTGAAAATATCTGGGATAAAGGATTCGATGCTCTGCCCAAAACATTGAAAAATTATATCAAATTTATTGAGCGTGAGGTGGGTTGCCTTGTTAAGATCGTATCGGTGGGACCGCAACGACACGAAACCATCATCAGGTAATGGCCTTTACAAAGGAAATCGTCGATTTCAGCGGTTTAAATGAAAACCAGCGGCGTCTCAAACTTTCTAAACTCAATATTCCCTTAACACCAGATGAGGTTCAAAAAATTCAACATGATATGTTGGGACGCGCTCCATCTCTGGCAGAGCTAGTTCTGTTCTCTATTCAGGGTTCTGAACATTGCAGCTATAAAAGTAGCCGTCCTCATTTAAAACAGTTCACCACTACTGGCCCAGATGTAGTCCTGGGGGCTAAAGAAGATGCCGGGGTCGTGGCCGTAGCCACTGATAAAAAGGGGCATCGCTGGTGTGTGGTTATGAGTCATGAATCCCATAATCATCCATCGCAAATCGTACCATATGAGGGGGCAGCTACTGGTGTAGGAGGAAATGTTCGAGATGTGATGTGCATGGGGGCTGAAGTGATCGCCTGCACAGATTCCTTCCGTTTTGGAGATATAAAAAGCAACAAAACTAAATGGATTCATGAAGGGGTCGTTTCCGGAATTGCCGGATATGGCAACCCTTTAGGAATTCCTAATATCGGCGGTGATATTTATTATCACGAGGGCTATAATGAAAACTGCCTTGTTACACTGGTAACCCTTGGAATCGTACGAGAAGATTATCTTATTCATTCTTACGCTCCAAAAAACGCAGACAACTATGACTTGATCTTGGTTGGTAAACCCACCGACAATAGTGGTTTTGGCGGTGCAAGTTTTGCTTCGTTGGAATTAGAAGAAGAAAAGAAAAAACAAAACAAGGGTGCTGTTCAGGAACCCAATGCTTTTCTTGAAAGACACTTGTTGAAATCCACTTATGCACTTTTTGATAAACTCAAACAAAAAGGGTTCATTAATAAGGTGGGGTTTAAAGACCTGGGTGCCGGCGGTGTGGCCTGCGCCAGTGTGGAACTGGCTGAAACAGCAGGTTATGGATCGGAAGTATGGATGGACAAGGTTCATATTGGGATAGATAACCTGCATCCTTCAGTGTATCTCTGCAGCGAGACCCAGGAAAGATTCATGTGGGTCAGTCCGCCTGAAATAACACCCCTGATCGTAGACCATTATAATACCGTGTTCGACTTGCCTGATGTGAGCGCAGGCGCCAGAGCATCTGTGATTGGCAAGATCCGAAGTAACGGACAGTATATTGTTCACAGTGGTACCGAAGAAATTGTAAATGTACCCGCGGCCGAAGTGACGGAAGGCTTTTTGTACAACCGACCACATGAAGCACGGAAAAATAAATTTACAGAACCGGATATCCCCGAACCATCCGATTATAACCAGGTACTATTGGATACCCTTTCCCATGAGAATATGGCCAGCCGGGAACCGGTTTTTGAACAATACGACAAACAGGTCCAGGGCCGGACCCGCACCGAAACAGGCATGGCGGACGCCGGGGTTATGGCACCTTTCAATTCTGAAAAATATCCAGAAGAGATACGCAATGTTGGCATTGCCTTATCTACTGATCACAACCCGCGACACGGACTCATCAGTCCTTACTGGGGCGGTGTGAATGCCGTAGTAGAAGCCATGCGCAACGTGGCTGCTGTGGGAGCAACACCCCATGCTATTACAGACTGTTTATGTTTTGGTAACCCGGAAAAGCCCCACCAGATGTGGGAATTCGTGGAAAGTGTCCGCGGTGTTGCCGATGCCTGCCATGCCATCAAGCTGAAGGATAATCCTGACCAACCCACACCCATTATCGCAGGGAATGTGAGTTTTTATAATGAATCCAGAACCGGCGCCATTCCCCCCAGCCCCATCGTCAGTTGCCTGGGCAGACTCAAAGATGTAAATAAGTCGGTACCTATGCATTTCCAGAAACCCGATTCTGTTTTACTCATGATTGGTGAACGGAAAGATGAACTGGGAGGCAGCGTGTATTACAGCCTTTATAATGAGCTGGGTGTCAACCTGCCAAAGCCTGATCTGGAAGAAGTTAAGAACCAGATCTTTGGACTCACCAGTTGTATTGAAGAAGCATTGATCCTATCTTGCCACGATATAGCTGATGGTGGTATTGCATCTGCAATTGCTGAAATGACCTTTGGAAATGGAATTGGGTGTGATGTTGAAATCAGTGGTGATATGTCTGCGCATAAAATTTTATTTTCTGAAACGGGCGGATTTGTTTTGGAAGTATCAATAAATAATGTGGAAGCAATACGATCCACATTCTCCCATTATGGTATTGAACTAATTAAAATCGGATCCACGAATAATTCAAAATCGATGACCATTAATAGCATCATCAATTTATCAGTCCAAAAAGCACAAGATACATGGACAAGGGGATTGCGTGAAAAATTATAATGGCTAAGATCGATTACATATCGGCAGGTGTGAATATTGACGCTGGCAACGAAGCCGTGGAGCGCATCAAGGATAGGGTGAAATCCACCTTCACATCCAATGTTCTCATGGGGCTTGGTAGTTTTGGATCGCTTTACGACCTGAAACCCATCATGGAAAATTATGATAATCCGGTCATGGTCCAAAGTATTGATGGTGTGGGAACCAAAACCATCATTGCTCGCAAACTGGGCAAATTCGACACCATTGGCATTGATCTTTTGAGCGCCTGTGCCAATGATATCTTGGTAATGAGTGCCCGGCCGCTCACCTTTCTCGATTATATCGCCAACGATAGACTGAAACCGGAAATCATTGAGGTGATTGTTTCCGGAATGGTAAAAGCCTGCAAAGAAATAAGCGTATCTTTAGTGGGGGGCGAAACAGCCGAAATGCCTGACACCTACCTGCCCGGCGAGCATGACCTTGTCGGCGTCATCACCGGTGTGGTGGAAAAGGATAAGATCATTACTGGTGAATCCATTCAGCCTGGTGATGTGGTCCTTGGGTTACCATCCAACGGTCTACACACCAACGGCTATTCCTTCGCCCGGAAACTCTTTTTCGATATTGGTGGGTATGATGTGAATGAAACAATCCCCGAATTGGAAAAATCGGTCGGACTAACATTACTGGAACCCCACATTAATTATACGAACCATGTGTTCTCCGCATTGGATAATGGTGTTGATGTGAAAGGTATTGCCCACATCACCGGTGGTGGGTTGGTGGAAAATATTCCAAGAATTTTACCAGATGGATGTAGCGTTGAGATCCAAAAAGGATCCTGGCCATCTCTCCCTGTTTTTGATGTAATGCAATCCATCGGCAATGTAGATGAAGATGAAATGTACCGCGCATTCAATATGGGTATCGGCATGGTCTTCATCGTAGATCCCACTGACGCAGATGAGATAAAAAATGTACTGAAAGAGTTGACGGATGTATATGAGATTGGTTCTGTTATTCGTGGAAATAAAAACGTGACAATCACTTGAAAAAACTCTTTTCAATATTATTAATCACTTGGTTCATTTTTACCAGTTGCAGCAAATCTAAAATAGCAGAGATTCCGGATGGGATTGTACCATATTCAATTTATTCTGGTACGCTTGCTGTGGGTACTGTCAAACTCCGGCTTGTATTCAAGATTTATAAAGACAAGAATAACAAGCTGATTGCCACCCTGGACAGCCCGGACCAGGGCGCGATGGATATTACTGTCGATGCGGTCACCATCACGGATTCAACTATACGGTTTGATCTGCCAAACCTGAAAGCGTACTATGACGGGGCACTACAACCGGATAGCTCCTATCAAGGCACCTGGTTTCAGGGCGGTACAAGTATTCCCCTGGATATCACCCAGACGGAAACAGCAATTGTACTTAAGCGCCCACAGGAACCGCAATCACCATTGCCTTATAAATCCGAGGAGATCACTTTTTTTAATTCATCAGCTGGTATTAATCTGGCAGGTACTTTGACGATCCCTGAAGGTAATGGGTCTTTTCCTTGTGTTATTTTAATCACAGGCTCCGGCCCGCAAAACAGAAATGAAGAACTGCTGGGTCACAAACCATTTCTGGTTCTTTCCGATTATTTTACACGGAACGGCATCGGCGTTTTACGGTATGATGACCGCGGTGTGGGGGAATCGGAAGGCGATTTTTCCACCGCAACCAGTTACAATTTTGCTGATGATGCTGAAGTGTCCGTGAACTACCTGAAATCCAGAAATGAATTTTCTTCCATTGGATTGGTGGGGCATAGTGAAGGCGGGCTCATTGCGCCCATAGTTGCCAACCAATCTGAAGATGTGGATTTTATTATACTCATGGCCGGCACAGGGTTAACAGGAAAGGAAATTTTAATGCTGCAGGGCCAGCTTATTTTAAAACAGATGGAAATTTCACCCGTAGGATTGGAAGTGTATAAAAAGACCCAATCCGCGATGCTGCAAATTGCAGTTGATATTGAAAATGATGAAGAAGCATTAAAACAATTATCAGAAGTGTCTAAAGCATATGGAAATCTGTCAGAGAAGGATCAGCAAATCATTGGTTATGATCCCGAAACATTTGAAAAAGCATTAAGGGCTTTATTATCCCCCTGGATGCGAACCTTTCTTACGCTTGATCCCCGGCCTATTTTGGAAAAAGTGACGATCCCTGTGCTAGCAATCAATGGGGAAAAGGATTTGCAGGTGCCGTCAAAAGAAAACCTGTCAGAAATAAAA
>Ga0208113_1000268_pt1 | contig 26586 bp, 30 predicted proteins | sample Knorr_S7_td_NADW_FD_185598 | JGI IMG/M metagenome (GOLD analysis project Ga0208113, IMG submission 185598) | Marine microbial communities from Southern Atlantic Ocean transect - Knorr_S7_td_NADW_ad_2505m_LV_A (SPAdes) (version 2) | ecosystem: Environmental > Aquatic > Marine > Oceanic | place...
ATGGTCTTATTAAGTATGCAAAAAAAAATGGCGCTATACTTGTTTCAACTTTAAAAGATAAACAAAGAATAATTTTTAATCAAAGAAAAGAGATACTTTTTCTAGACTTAGAAATTGAAATAAAAGAAAAAAAAATTTTAATTAATTTTTTAAAAAAAAAAAAAATTGTATAAACTAAAAAAAAAAATTATCTATTTAATAGAAGGTATTAGTCTCTTATCAATTTTTATTCTTTTAAAAATTTTACCCTTAAATATTTCTTCTTTTTTAATGGGGAAATTATCATCATTAATCGGGCCAAGACTTAGCGTATCAAAAAAAGCATATAACAATATTAAAAATGTAATGCCTGAAAAAAATGAAAAAGAAACTTTAAAAATAATAAAAGGTATGTGGGAAAACCTAGGAAGAGTAATTGGGGAATATCCACATTTAAAAAAAATAGTGTTAGGGAAAAATAACAGAATACAAGTTTGTGGAAAAAGAAATCTTTTGCTTGTAAAAAAAACTAAAACACCTGCAATATTTTTTTCTGCTCATTTGGCAAATTGGGAAATTTGTCCAATTATTGCTTTCAAAAATAACATACCTGTTTTAACAATCTTTAGAAAGCCAAATAATCCAATTGTAAACTTTCTTATACAATACTTAAGATCTGATTTATCAATGGCTCCAAAAGGTATGGAAGGAGCAAAAAAAATTATCCATTCTTTAAGAAATGGGATAAGCATAGGATTAATAATAGACCAAAAAATGAATGATGGAATTGAGGTACCTTTTTTTAATAAACCAGCTATGACCTCGGATTCTTTAGCTCAGTTATGTCTTAGAATAAAATCTTTAGTAGTGCCTGTTGAAGTTGAAAGAATAAAAAATACAAATTTTAAAGTTACTTTCCATAATCCAGTAAAAATTTCTAAAAAAGGTAAAAAAAAAACACCCCTCCAAATAATGACTGAAGTTAATTTAATAATAGAGAAATGGATTAGAAAAAACCCAGGACAATGGTTGTGGTTACACAGAAGATGGTAAACTAAAATTTTGGTTGATTTGACAATAACAATTCAGGATCAATTGCAATGTTAAAAACATTTATTCTCCAATCTAAATGGGGACCTGTGGATCTCCCAGTGTTTCCAACTTCCGCTATTAAATCTCCCTTTTTAATTTTTTCCCTCTCTTTTACATGAATTTTTTTTAAGTGTGAGTATATTGAATTCAAACCCAAACCGTGGTTAAGAATTATCATTTTTCCATTAAAAAAAGTATCTTCCATAATTAGACTAACCTCCGCATCAGATGGGGAAATTACTTTTGTGCCAGAAACAGCTGATATATCCAATCCATAATGTGGCCTTCTGGGTTGCCCATTTAAAATTCTTTGATTTCCATATTCCCCAGTAACAATACCTTTTACCGGCCAAATAAATCCACTTTTATAAAGAGTTTTATTGAGAAATTTACTTTTGGAACTAGAAATTTTTTTTGATTCTTTTTTGATTCTTTTAAGTTCCTCCTTATTTGGCGTTACTTTATTTTTTGGAAGACCTTCTATTCTTTGAATTTTATATTTTCTCTTAGAAATTTTAATTTTATGAGTCTCCTTCTTTTCTAATCCTTGAATTATAATTGAGTTTTCTAATTTTTCATCTCTTCCTATACCTAAAACAAAATCACCGCTTTCATTAACAAAAATTTTTTTATTATTAAAAAAAACTTTATTTGTAGGACTAGTTTTTCCAAATAGAAGACCTCCCTGAGTAAAGCTTCCGTTAAGTTCTAAAAGATTTGAAAAAACTTTAGCTAAGGAAACTTGTAAAGTACAAAAAAAAATAAATAAAACTAAAAAAAAATTTTTTAAAAAATTTTTATTTTTTTTTTGAAATTGCTTCAATACTTCCATCATGAAATGTAATTGTAAGATTAGTTTTCTCTTCAATATTTTTAGCACTTTTTATAAATGAATTATCTTTCAAATTTTTTATATATGCATATCCTCTTTTTAAAATATTTTGATGGGACCCAATATCAAATTTTCCCACTATATTTTTTAATTTATCATTTAGTAGTTGAAAAAATTTTTTTTCTGAATTAAAAAATTTTACTTTATTTTTAAAAAAAGACTCTTTTTTAAAATTAAATAAAACATCTGGTTTTTGCAGTTTACTAAAATAATAATCTAAATTTTTAATTTTATTGGTAAAAAAATGTGAGTAACTATTTTCAAAACTTTTGAAAATATTTTTTACTCTCAATAATAATTCTCCCCTTTCAGGAACAACTTTTTTTGCAGCATGAGATGGTGTAGCTAAGCTTATATCTGCAACATAATCTATTATGTTTATATCAGGCTCATGGCCTATCGCAGAAATAATAGGAATTTTTGAATTAAAAACTGACCTTACTAAATCTTCATTATTAAAACACCATAGATCTTCGATACTTCCACCTCCTCGAGCAATTATTAAAACATCAGTCTTCATACTATTTAATTGATCATTAAAATATTTAATTGCCCCCATTATATCTTTAACAGCTTTTCCCCCCTGAACAGTTACTGGATATAATTCAATTGGAACCGAAAATCTTTCAAAAATAATTCTTTGCATATCTTTAATTACAGATCCTGATGGCGAAGTTATTATCCCTATTCTATTTGGAATAAATGGAATTTCTTTTTTATGTTTAATATCAAATAAACCTTCAATTTCTAATTTTTTTCTAAGTTCTTCTTTCAATTTAAGGAGTTGTCCTTCTCCCAATACAGCTATAGAGTCAACATCGATCTGAAATTTAGAATCTCTTTTTGTATATGCAGTTATTTTGCCTGTGCAAATAACTTCTAAACCATCTTTTGGGAACAATTTTAAATTTGGAATTTTATTTCTTTTAATAATTGCACTGATCACATTTTCATCATCTTTAAGAGTAAAATAAATCTCAGGATATTTATTCCCAGTTTCTCCAGAAATTTCTCCTTTTATTTTTACATAGCTATATTTATCTTCAAGTAAATTGGTAATTTCCTTGGTTATTTCTGATACATTAAATACGGGAATATTATTATTTTCTAATTTATCTATTAATTTATTGTCAGTCATTTTTTTTATAATTATGATAAATATAATATAAAAAAATAATATAAAAAAAAAATTAATTGAAAGTTTTAGTTTTAGGATCTGGTGGAAGAGAACATGCGTTGTGTTGGGCGATATCTAAATCTCCTTTATGCAAAAAATTATTCTGCATTCCTGGAAATGCAGGAATAAAAAATGAAGCAGAATGTATAAATATTAAAATTAATAATTTTAATTCCATAAAAAAATTTATAAAAAAAGAAAAAATTAATTTTGTAGTTGTTGGTCCTGAAGAACCGCTTGTAAACGGGATTGTAGATAAGCTAAATAAACTAAAAATCAAAGTTTTTGGTCCAAATAAAAAAGCATCAATACTCGAATCTTCAAAAAGTTTTACCAAAGACTTTTGTAAAAGAAATAATATACCAACAGCAGATTACAAAAAATTCAGAAGTTGCAGAGATGCCATTAATTATATTAAAGATATTAACTATCCAATAGTTATTAAAGCAAGTGGTTTAGCAGGTGGAAAAGGTGTCTTTATAGTAAAAAATAAATTTGAAGCCAAAAAAGTTTTAAATGATCTTATGATAAAAAAAAAATTCGGTACCTCTGGAAAAGAAGTGGTTATAGAAGATTATCTTGTTGGAGATGAAATAAGTTGTTTGGCTTTAGTAGATGGAAAAAATTATATACCACTTTTGTTATCACAAGATCATAAAAAAATTTATGAAAATGATAAAGGACCAAATACAGGTGGCATGGGAGCATATTGTCCTCTTCCATACTTAAAAAAAAATATTCAAAGCAAAATAAATAAGGAAATAATTGAACCAACTATCACAGCAATGAATAAAGAAAAAAGACCGTTTAATGGTGTCTTATATGCGGGATTGATGTTAGTAAAAGGAAAAATTTATTTGATAGAATATAACGTTCGCTTTGGTGATCCAGAATGCCAACCTTTAATAATTTTATTAAAATCAGATCTATTAAAGATTTTAAATAATTGTGTTAATAAAAAATTAAATAAAACAAAAATTAAATGGAAAAAAGAATATGCATTAAGTGTTGTTATGGTTAACAAAGGTTATCCAGGTAAATTTAAAAAAAATAGTATTATAAGAAATTTAGATCTAATAAATGATGATAAAAATACTAAAATTTTTCACTCAGGAACCGATTTAGATAATCAAAATAATTTTATTGCATCAGGAGGAAGGGTTTTGACTATTACTTCAAGCGATAAAAAATTTATTAATGCAAAAAAAAAAACCTATGAAACAGTAAAAAAAATAAAATGGGAAAATAGTTTTTTTAGAAAAGATATTGGTAATAGAGTAAAAAAATTAAAATAGTTATCTTTTTGATTTAAAAAAATCTTTTAATAATTGAGAAAAAAACTTTTCTTCTATACCGCCAATAATTTTAGGTCTAAACATTGAATTTTTTTTATTAAATATTTTAACTCCGTTAACAATAGCTCCAAATTTAGTATCATAAGCACAAAAGAAAATTCTTTTAATTCTACAAAAAGATATGGCGCTAGCACATAATGCACATGGTTCGAGAGAAGAATAAATATCGAATTCTTCTAAAAATTTTTTCTTTTTTAATTTCAATACATGATTAATAACAATCATTTCTGCATGGTTTAGTGGATTATTAGATTTATGGCATGTATTATAAGCTGAAAAAATTATTTTATCTTTTTTAGCAATAATTGCTGAGATAGGTACTTCATTATTTTTTTTTGCTTTTAAAGCTAATTTTTTTAATTCTTCAATTATTTTTTTATTTACTAACAAAATTTTATAAAAAAAATTATTAAAGAAACTATTATAAATACATAAAGTGAAAAAAATAAAAAAATATAAGAAACCTATAATTGGAATTTCAATTGATACAGGGACAAAAAAAACATACTCAAATTTTCCATGGTACGCTATAAGAAGTAATTATGTTAATAGCATTATAAATTCTAATGGGCTTCCTTTAATGCTTCCATCTAAACCTGAACTAGTAGATTATTACTTTAATTTAATAGATGGCATTTTACTTACTGGTGGAGATTTTGATATTGATCCAAAAATGTACGGTGAAAAAAAGGATAAATCTGTTGTTCATATAGACAAACCAAGAACCAATTTCGAGATTAAAATGGCTAGACTGGCTTTAAATAAAAATAAACCAATTTTAGGAATTTGTGGGGGACAGCAATTATTAAATGTTGCTTTAAATGGTTCTCTAATTCAAAACATTACCAAAACAAATATAAAACATGAACAAGTTCATCCACGTAATAAATTTAGCCATAAAGTTCAAATTAACCTTAAAAGTAAATTATATAAAATTGTGAAAAAGAAAAAATTTAGAGTTAATAGCGCACATCATCAAGCGATTAAAAAAGTAGGAACAAATCTTAATGTTAATGCTATTGCAGAAGATGGAATAATAGAGGGTATAGAATTAGATAGTCATAAATTTTTTTTGGGAATTCAATGGCACCCTGAATTTTTTATTAGTAATTACGATAAAAAAATTTTCAAAGCATTTGTTAAAGCTTGTCAAAAATAAAAATATAAAGTGATAAAAACTTTTAAAGTATCAAAATTAATAGCAGACGCTGGTATTTGTTCAAGAAGAAAGGCTGAATTATTAATTAGGGAAGGTAGAGTTAAATTAAATAATAAAATTCTTACTTCTATTCCTGAACGGGCAACTGTTAAAGATTTAATTAAAGTTGATAATAAAAAAATAAATTTAAAAAAGAAAACGAGATTATGGAAATATTATAAACCAAACGGAAAATTAACGACAAATTATGACCCCTTAGGTAGAAAAACTATTTTTGAAGAATTACCAAAGAATTTACCTAGAGTAGTGACGGTGGGAAGACTAGATTTTAATTCTGAAGGACTTTTATTACTAACTAATTCAGGTGGCTTAGCAAGATATCTTGAACTACCCAAAAATTCATTCATTAGAGAATACAAAGTTAAAGTGAAAGGAAAAATAGATATTAAAAAATTAAAAAATCTAGAAAAAGGAATAACAATTAAAGGTATTAAATATGAAAGTATAAAAGTTAATATTATAGAAAAAAATAAAAATAATGCCTGGATAAAAATGAGGTTAATGGAAGGTAAAAATAGAGAAATTAGAAAAATAATAAGTTTTTTTGGATGGACTATAAATAAATTAAAAAGAATAAGTTATGGCCCGATTCAATTAAAAAAACTTAAAAAAAATGAGATTGAAGAAATAAATATAAATAAATATTTTAAAAAAAAACTATGAGAATTATTTCAGGAAAATTTAGAGGTAGAAAACTAATAAAATTTAACAAAGAAGGCATTAAGCCTACCACAGATAAAATGCGTGAATCCATATTTAATATTGTCATTAGTTATTTAAAAATTAATGAAAAAAAAAATAATCTTCCTTTAGAAAATTTTAATGTTCTAGATATTTTTGCTGGTACTGGAGCTTTAGGCTTAGAAGCAATTTCAAGGGGAGCAGAAAAAGTAACTTTCATAGAAAAATCTAGAGACAACTTGCGCGTTTTATATAAAAATACCGATCTTTTAGAAATTAAAGAAAAGGTAAAAATAATTAAAAAAAGTATAAGTAAAGTAAAAAAAATTGAAGGACAATTTGATTTAATATTTATGGATCCGCCCTATCAAATGGATTTAATTATTAAAAAAACTTTAAAAAAAGTTCTAGATTTTAAAATAATTAAAAAAAAAACTGTAATTGTATTAGAGCATGCAAAAAAGAAAAAAATAGTTATTCCTAAAGAGTATGAGATTATAAAAGAAAAAAATTATGGAAATAGTGGTCTTATATTGATTAAATTAAAATAAAATTAAGTTTTAATACTTTTTTTCAAAATAAAAAAATAATAAAAAAATATTAATAAACAAATAAACATCAAAAAGGCTCCAAAATTATAAGGAGAGTTTATCCCAAAGAAATAAAAAAGATTACCAGCTACTAAAGGACTTAGTATTCTTGCTAGACTTCCAACAGATTGTATAACTCCAAATGAAGCACCTATAATATTTTTGCTTAAGTTTTTAGATAACAAACTATTTAATGAAGGGTTTCCTAAACCAACTGAAATTCCCAGGATACCTAGAGAAAAAGTTAAATAAAATAAATTTTGAATAGACAAAGTTATAAAAAATAATCCTATTAACATTAAAAAACAGCTAGTTATTAAAAGTTTTATTTCTCCAAATGATTTAGTTAATTTTCCTATAAAAACACCTTGTACTAGAGCTGCTAATAATGCTGTAAAAGTAAAAGCAAAACCTGTTTGTTTGGATGCCCAACTCATTGCTCTTTCAGTCCATAAAGCAAAAGTAGTCTCAAAACCCGCAAAAGAAAAGGTAACTAAAAAAGATACTGTTATTAAAAATAGAAGTGCAGGAATTTTAAAAAGATTTATTAAATCTTTAAATGAATCAAGAAAATTTATTGAAATAAATTGTTTATTTCTTTTTTTTGGCTCAATTAATATAAAATGCGCAAGTACAAAAGATATTATTGCTACTATAATAGCAATAATAAATGGCATTTTATAATTAATGTTATCAATATCCCCTCCTCCAAAATAGCCGCCGATTACTGGTCCAAAAACTAAACCTAAACCAAAAGCCGCTCCAATTAATCCCATACCTTTTGAACGATTAGCTGATGAGGTAGTCTCAGTAACATATGCATTTGCAATAGCTGTAGTAGAAGCAAATAGACCAGCAATTGATCTTGCAAACAAAACTAAACCAAAGCTAGTAGCAAAATATAAAAGGAAATAAGAAATTGCTGAACCGATTAAACATAAAATTAATATTTTTTTTCTACCATATATATCGCTTATTCTGCCTAATATTGGGCTAAATATAAGTTGCATTAATGAATAGCTTGCCATTAATAAAGTTACTTCATTAGGATTTGCTCCGAAGTTTTCCGCGTAATATGGAAGTAACGGTATTATGATTCCAAATCCTAAAAGATTTGAAAATACAATCAAAAATAATGCGTGCATATTATTCTACTTTAAATTAATTGATTTACCCTTATCAATGGCTGGTTGATCAAAAGGATTTAAATTATTTAAATAAGCTAAAGTTATGGTTTCTAACATAAAATTCATCATCAAATATCCAATTTCAAATTCATCACACTTATTTAATGTAATTGTTCTATAAGGTCTTTTATATTCTTTTAAAAGTCCACAAACTTTTTCCATTTCAAAATCTAAAAGTTTATTTAAAGATTTTTTTTTTAAAAAAGACAATTTTTTAATTTTAGAGATTAAATTATTATTAATTTTTATTTGATCTTTTTGTTTTTTCAAAGTAATAAATGTTATTATTTTATCTTTAGGCCCTTCTAAAAAGAGTTGTAAAAGTGAGTGTTGATCAGTAGCTCCCATTGAGTGGATGGGTGTAAAACCCGAATTTTTTTTTCCTAAGCTTTCGGCTATCAATTGTTCGTGCCAAAATCCAAAATTTCTTAAGCGTTCAGTGTAAGTTAATAAAACAGAAATATTTATCTTTGAATTTTGCGCTGCATAGAGTATGGCCGCGCCTTCGAATGGAGTTTTTTGCTGTTTTTTTAAAGATTTATTTAATAAAGACAATGCTCCTTCTGTTATTTTTGTAATATTTAGCCCTGATATAGCTGCTGGTAAAAGCCCTACAGGAGAAAATGAAGAAAATCTGCCTGTGAGATTATTATCTAAATCTATGACATTAATTGAAAAATCTTTTGCCAAATTTCTCAATGAACTACTTCCTCTTTTTGTAATAACAGTAAAATATTTTTGTATTTTTTTTTTTTGAAAACTTGTTCTATATTTCGACAAAAAAATCAAAAACTGGACCAATGTTTCATTAGTTTCTCCTGAGTTTGAAATAACTATTATTCCCGTTTTTTTTAAATTAATTTTTTTGAACAAATCATTGAAATCTTGAAAATCAATGTTTTCTAAAAAAGTAATTTTCGGAAATTTAGGGTGTCTTCCAAAAGTTCTATAAGCTATTTGAACAAAAGTACGTCCCGATTTGCTTGAACCTCCTGTTCCTAAAATAATTACATCTTTAAAATTTTTTTGGTGGTAAGAAGCTAATTTGTTTATTTTTTTTTTTTGATAATTATAAAATTGATTAAGAAAAGATAAAAGCAGTGGATCTTTTGATTTTTTAATTTCATCTATTATAAAATCAATTTTCTTTAAACTAGATTTAAACAAATTTTTTTTTATAACAGAATCTATAAAACAATTATCTATATTATGTTTCATAAAAAAAACTAATAAAATTTTTTTATATTTTATTTATATTTTTTAAATCAGATGGATTTCCTATAATAAGAAAGAAGATTTGATTTTCATCTAATATTCTATTAGCAATTTTTTTTATATCTTCTAAAGAAACTGAATTTATGTAATCATTTCTTTTTTCAAAAAAATCTGTATTTAAACCATCCATCTGCGTATTTAAAAGGATTGATGCAACTTTTCTATTACTATCAAATCTCAGAACATAAGAATTAATTAGATAGTTTTTTGCATTTTTTAATTCTTCTTCTGTCACACCTTTCTTTTTAACTTTCATTAACTCTTCTTTGATAATTTTAATAACTTTATCAACATTTTTATTACTTGTTTCTGCGCCACCTGAAAAAAAATTATATTTATCATATCGATATAAATAAGAATATACAGAATAAACTAGACCTTTTTTTTCTCTTATTTCAGTAGTAAGTTTAGAGAAAAAACCTCCGCCACCTAAAATATGATTCATTACATATGCCGGATAAAAATATGGATCATCTCTAGAAATTCCTTCACCAGCAAAAAGAATGTTGCTTTGTCTTAAATATTTTTTATGCAAAAAAATCTTTGGTTCAATTTTTTTTTTATGTTCTGGAATATTAGATATAATTTTTTTTTTTTTATCAAATTTTTTAAAATACTTTTTTAAATATTTTTTTAATTCAGATTCGCTGATATCGCCTGATGCTGCTATATAAAGATTATCTATTCTTAAATTATTTTCTAAAAAATTTTCTAAATCCTCTTTATTTATTTTATCAATATCTTCAGATACTCCTAAAATATCATATTCGTAGGGATGCCCTTCAAAAAGAATTTCTCTAAATAATCTGGCACTGATCTCATCAGGGTCTTTATAAGATTGTTCTAAAGCTAATTTTACATTACTTTTTATTCTATTAACTTCCTCTAATTTAAATGTTGGTTTTGTCAAAGCTAAATCTAAAAATTGGAATGAAAGACCTAAATTTTTTTTTAAAGTGTAAAGATCTATATAAAAATTATCATGACTTACACTAAAATTAAGAGTAATAGAATTATCAGCTAATATTTTCTTAAATTCCCTTGCAGAATAATCTCCTGCCCCTTCATCTAAAAGGGATGATATTAAATTTGCTGTACCCTTTTTTCCTTTTAAATCAATTCCAGAACCAGCTTTAAAAGCAAATTTAATAGCTACAATAGGCAAACTGTTATCATTTACAAGCCATACGTTTTTATCTTTATAATAATTTATTTCTTTAACATCTAACGCATTTAAATTATTAAAATTATTAAAAATTAAAAAAAGTAAAATAAAAAAAAAATTTTTCATAATCTATTTCTCAATTGGCAATAAATATCCAGTTACAGATTTATTTTTATTAAATATATTTGGAACAAAAGTTTGTAAATCAGCAATAGAGATTAAATCAATATCTTTTGGCCAATTAGTTATTTCTTTTAAAGAGTATCCTGTGCTTAATGAAGAACCAAATATTCTCATTCCCATGTATAAGCTGTCTTGTGCAAAAATTGTATTATTAACTATTCTTTTTTTTACCTTTTGTAATTCATTTTTATTAAAAGTTTTTTTTTTAATTTTGTTTAAATATTTATTTAAATGAGATTCTATTTCTTCCAAACTGATATTTTTTTTTGGGATTATACTTATTGTAAAACTAGTATCACCAAAGCCATCTGGATAATAATAAGCAGATGCGCTTGTTGCTAATTTCTTATTTTTTACAAACTCTTCAAATAACATTCCCGTTGATGGATTACCAAGAATTTCAGAAAATACTTCCAAAGTTAAAGACTCTTTTTTTGATTTAGTATAAGTTGGTACTAAATAATGTCTTTTAAAAACCGGTATTGCTGTATCCTTTGAGTTTAAGGTAATTTTTCTTGGAGCATGCTGAGTTGGTTCAAGCGTCCAAGATCTTTTATCAATTTTTGATGGTTTAATTACTCCAAAATATTTTTTTGCTATCTTAACAACTTCATCAAGATTTACATCACCACAAATAACAATAATAGCATTATTTGGTGCATAATATTTTTTATAAAATTTTGTAACATCGCCCAAATTTAAATTTTTTATTTCATGCTCCCATCCAATAATTGGCTTTTTGTATGGGTGGTTCATATATAATGCAGCATTTATTTGTTCTGAAAGTAAAGCAGATGGGTTATTATCAACTCTAGAATATCTTTCTTCGAGGACTACTTTTTTTTCATTTTCGAATTCTTTTTCAATTAATTTTATATTTTTCATTCTATCAGCTTCTAAAGACATAATTAACTCAAGCTTAGATTTATGTATTAATTGAAAGTAACCTGTATAATTCTTACTAGTAAAAGCATTTTCCTTTCCACCGTTTATAGAAACTATTTGAGAAAATTCCCCTGGCTTTAATTTATCAGTACCTTTAAACATTAAATGTTCTAAAAAGTGAGCTATTCCTGATTTACCATTTGGCTCATCGGCTGATCCTACTTTATACCAAATTGAATGTGCAACGGCAGGTATACGGTTATTTTCCAGTACAACAATTTCTAATCCATTTTCTAAAATATGGTGTTGTGGTTTAAATTCAGCAAAAGCAAATTTGGAAAAAAAAATTATTATGAAAAATAAAAAAAATTTCATATTAAATAAATAAGAAAAATAAAAATAATAAGCTAGTTTTTTTTAAAAAAAAAAGAGCTTAATCTGAGTCGCCTTTTACTGGAAAATCTTGAATATCTTATTTTGTATCACTTGAATTAAGAATATCTTCTAATAAAAACTCTTCTTCTTTTGACAAACCTCCAATATCTCCAGTTCCTATTTGTTCAAAATTTTTAGTTCCAAATCCAATAAAATTATCTTTCTTTTTTTGAGCATATGTCTTTTGATTTTTTGGTAAAATTCTATCAAAAGTATATCCATCTGAAGGAACCGTTTGTCTATATGTTCTTTGTATTTTAGGACTAGTTATAATATTAGTTTGTCTATTTGATCTAACTATATTTGGATTAAAATTTTCAAAACTTTGGATTTCTCCTGTATTTTCTATATTTGTCATATATGGTATTTCATCCGTAAATAGATTTTCATTTTGAGTTGATTCATAAACAGGTTCGTTTTCAAAATTACCTATATTACTGCCTTGATCAAGTGTTTCTATACCATATGTTGGCATTGATTGTTGTTGATTTGTATTTTGTGAGTCAATATCAAATTCTGGTGGAATTGAAAGAGGTGGTCCAGATAAAACTGAATTTTCACTAACATCTACTTTGTCATCTCCACCAAATAAGCCGCATGAAGCCAGTAAGAAAATACAAGTTATAATAAAATAAAATTTTTTTATAAAAGCCATTATTTATAAACTTAAGCAATATTATCATTTTGGCTAGTAAAAATAGTAAAAATATATATAAAAGCACCAATTGTTATATAACTATCGGCAAAATTAAATGCTGGCCAATGAAAATTGTTAATATGAATATCAATAAAATCAACTACTGCTTTATGATTTAATCTATCAATAAGATTTCCTACTGCACCAGAAAGAATAAAGGCTAAAGAAATACTTAAATTTCTATTTGTTGTTTTTACAAACCATAAAAGAAGAAATAATGAAATAATTGTAGTTATTATGAGCATAAAAAAATTTATATCCCCAATATCGGATAATATGCCAAAACTAATCCCTTTATTCCAAACTGGTACAAAATTTAAATATTTATTAATTTCCATAATTCTTTGACTGTCAAAAATATTATGTAGCATCCATTGTTTACTTAATTGATCAAAAAAAATAAATATGGGAATTAACATTAATAATATTTTTTTATTTTTTGGTATTATCATTAACCACACCGTTGCATCTATTGCATAAATTTTTATTATTATTTACTTCTTTAGATATAATCCAGCATCTTTCACATTTTGATCCTTCTGCTTTTTTAATACTAACTTTAATATCATTGATACCATCTAAGGAAAAAATATCACCAGACAATTTATCTACGATTTTTGCTGATGAAACTATAAAAAGATCGTTTAAATTCATATCATTTATATAATCTTTCATTTTATTAGAAGCTGAAAGTTCAACCGATGCTTCAAGACTTGAACCAATTATTTTTTTTTCTCTTTTAATTTCAATCGCACTTGTAACAACTTTTCTAATATTTATAATTTCCTTCCATTTTTCTCCAAAATTTATATCTGCCCATTTTTTATCAGGCTTAGGAAACATTCTTAAATGTATACTATCTTTATGATTAAAATTATCAGATAACCAAGCTTCTTCTGTAGTAAAACAAAGTATTGGTGCAAGCCATGCGGTCAAAAAATTAAATATTATTTTTAAAGTAGATCTGCATGATTTTCTTTTTTGATTTGATTTATCATCACAATACAAACAATCTTTTCTAATATCAAAATAAAAGGAAGATAAATCATTTGAACAAAATAAAAGTAATTCTTTATATATTTTATGATAATTATTTTCTTTTATAGAACTTTCTATAATTGTATCTATTTCCCATATTCTAAATAAAATATATTTTTCCAGACCTGGTAAATTTTTATAATCCGTTTTTTCTTTATCTTCAAATCCTTTAAGATTTCCAATTAAAAAACGAAGTGTATTTCGTATTCTTCTATAAGAATCAATTTGTGACTTAATTATATTTTCATCAATTTTTATATCCTCAAAATAATCTGATGCAACTGTCCATAATCTTATTATATCTGCTCCGTATTTATTGATAATTTCATTAGGTGAAATAACATTTCCTTCTGATTTTGACATTTTTTTTCCTTTTCCATCAACAACAAATCCATGAGATAAAATACTTTTAAATGGTGCTTTATTCCTTGTTCCACATGATTGTAATAATGACGAATGAAACCATCCGCGATGTTGGTCGGAACCTTCTAAATATAAATCTGCTGGCCATATTAGATCTTTTCTATCTTCCAAAACATATACGTGACTTGACCCACTATCAAACCATACTTCTATTACATCTTTAACTTGGATAAAATCATTTTTATTATATTTATTCCCAAGAAATTCGCTTGGATCTAATTCAAACCATGAGTCGCTTCCCTTTTTTTCAAAAATCCTAGCAATATTTTCTATAACATTCCTATCAATTAATGGATTATTTGTTTTTTTATTAATAAATATTGGTAGTGGTACTCCCCAAAACCTTTGTCTTGATATACACCAATCTGGTCTATCTTCAATCATGGAAGTAATTCTATTTTTTCCTTTTTTAGGAAAAAAATCTATATCTTTAAGGGCATTTATTGCTTTTTCCCTTAAATTTTCTTTTTCTAAAGAAATAAACCACTGAGTGGTATTCCTATAAATTAAAGGTTTCTTAGAACGCCATGAATGAGGGTAGCTGTGAAAAATATCTGTTTTATACAAAAGTTTTTTGCTCTTTTCTAAAAATTCAATAACTTTATCATCCGCTTTAAAAACATGTACTCCCTTTAATAACGGAATATCTTCATAATAAATTCCGCTCTCATCTATAGTTTTTGGAACATCTATATTATTTTGTTTTGCTAAGTTGAAATCATCAAGGCCATGTCCTGGAGCTATGTGTACAATGCCTGTTCCTTCTTCCTTTGTAACAAAATCTGCTGCTAATAAAGGAACTTTAAATTTGTATCCAAAATCATCTAAAGGATGTTTGCAAATAGTTTTTTCAAGATCCTTTCCATTAAAATCTCTAATTTTTTTTATTTTAAGCCCGGTATCATTTTTTAATTTATTTACTAAATCACTTGCAACTATAAAATAGGTATCAGATGAATTTTCTTTCAATAAACTGTACGAAAAACTTTTATTAAAAGCTAAAGCTCTGTTCCCTGGTATTGTCCATGGAGTAGTCGTCCATATTAAGATATTTACATTTTTTTTATCTTCTATTTTTACATTCGTTTTATCAATTGGAAATAAAACATAAATTGCATTATCTAAACGGTCTTTATATTCTATTTCTGCATCAGCCAATGCAGTTTTTTCAACTACAGACCACATTACAGGTCTAGAGCCTTTATAAAGAGATCCATTTAATAAAAATTTTCCAATTTCTCTAATTATTTGTGCTTCTACTTTATAGGACATTGTTGAATAATAGTTTTCCCAATCTCCCAAGACACCAAAACGTTCAAATTCTTTTTTTTGAATTTTTATCCAATGTTCTGCAAATTTACGGCATTTATTTCGAAATTCTTTAATAGAAATATTTTTTTTCTCATCTCCTTTTTTTCTTAATTCCTGTTCGACTTCCCATTCAATTGGTAGACCATGACAATCCCATCCTGGAACAAACGCTGCGTCAAAACCTTGCATTTGTTTTGATCTAATAATTATATCTTTTAGAATTTTATTTAAGGCATGACCCATATGTAAATGACCGTTTGCATATGGAGGCCCATCATGCAAAGTAAATTTTTTATTTTTTTTTAATTTATTTCTTAATTTCTTATATAATTTTTCTTTCATCCATCTCCCAAGTATTATTGGTTCGTTCCTTGGCAAGCTAGCTTTCATGCTAAAATCTGTTTCTGGTAAAAAAAGTGTATCTTTATAATTCATTTGTTTTTATTTAAAATCTTTTTTGCCAATAAAATATCTTTTTCTATTTGTTTTTTTAAAACTTTAATATTAGCAAATTTTTTTTCTTTTCTTAAAAACACTAATAATTCTACAAATATTTTCTTTCCATATAAAAAATTTTTCAAATTAAAAAAGTGATTTTCAAAAAATATTTTCTTTTCATTAAATGTTGGTCTATTACCAATATTAGCTATACCAAAATATTTTTTTTTTTTATTCTTTTCAAAAAAACTTTTAGTTACGTACACACCTTTCATAGGTAAAACATAATCACTTAAAACAAAATTTGCTGTTGGATATCCTAATTCTCTTCCTCTTCCACTTCCTTTAACAATTTTTCCTTCTAGTAACCAATTTCGCCCTAACATTTCTTTTGCAATATTGTATTGTCCGGATTCAAGCTTTTTTCTAATAAAAGTTGAATTAAATATTCTTTTATTTTTACCAATAACTGGTTTAATGATTTTTAAAGTGTATAAATATTTTTTAGATAATTTTTTTAAAAGATGAACATCTCCTTTTCTTCTATAACCAAAATGAAAATTATATCCAACAACTATAAACTTTGGCCTAAAATTAATTAATTTCTTAACAAAATTTTCAGGTAATAACTTATTAAGATTTTTATCAAATTTCATAAAAATTAAGTAATCAACACCTAGTTTTTTAATTTCTTCAATTTTTGTTTCTTCATTTGTCAATTTAAATGGTTTAGAATCTTTTTTAAAAAAATCATTTGGATGTGGTTTAAAAGTAATTACAACTGACTTTAAATTATTTTTTTTTGAAAGTTTGACAGTTTGTTTAATAATTTCTTGATGGCCTTTATGTACTCCATCAAAATTACCAATTGTTAAAACAGTATTTTTTTTTCTTACTTTTGAGTATCCATTTAGGATTTTCATATTAATTTAGTTATTTTTGCGGAGGTATAACGATTGCTGTTCCCTCTAAAACTATTTTATTTTTCACAAAACATAATGTGCTAAGTTGACACCATTTTTTTTTTAAAATTTTTTTTTCTACTATTATTTTAATTTTTACAACATCGTTAATTTTCACTGGTCTTTTAAATTTTAAATTTTGAGAAACATAAATTGTTCCATTTCCAGGAAATTTATTTCCTATAACTGATGAAATAAAAGATGCAATCAACATTCCGTGAGCAATTCTTGATTTAAAAATAGTATTTTTTGCAAATTTTTCATTTAAATGAATTGGATTCCTATCCCCTGATGCACTGGAAAATTTTTTAATACTTACATCTGTAACCTTTATACTATCTGTATAAGATTGATTTTTTTTTAAATTATTAAAATAAATTTTTTTTACCATTTATATAAAAAAAAAGAAAAATTATTAAAACAATTTTTTTAAAATTAATGTAATATTATATTTAATTAATTTTTAAACAACACATACTCAATGGAAAAAAAACTTTTAAAAAATAAAATTGTTTTTGTTTTATTTTTAATAATTTCATGTAGTCAGAGTTTTAATACTTTTCAATTTAACAAGCAATCTTCAAAATATAAAATTTGTCTTGAAGATGCTAATCATAATATTGAAAAAAATATTAATATTAATCAAGATAGAATTGATATGCTCCAAACAGATGACACTATGATTGATTTATATAACATTGGGAATGATATAGATGAAATAAAGCTGACGCAAACAAGAACTCAAATGATTGAAGACTGTATGAAATCAAGATAATAAACTAATTATTATGTTTTTTAATGGAATTATTCGAATTCATAAACTTAAATAATCTAGATTTACTAGCAAAAGGAGGACCAGTGATGTTTATTTTACTTGGATTCTCCATTTTTGCGTTTGCAATAATTTTTATTAAATTAATACAATTTTTTTCTGCTGCATTATCCCGTACTAACAAAATAGAAAAAATTCTTTCAAAATTAAATGGCACAAATTCAAAAAAACTTCTAGTCGAAATACAAAAAATAAAAAATCCAATGGCAAGAATACTCGAGGTAGTTATTTTAACAAAAAGTGATAGGAGATTCGATAAAGAATCAAGAGAAGCGGAAATTTCAAGAATTATATCAATTGAAATTAGAAATTTAGAAAATTATCTTGGAGGGCTAGAAGTTGTAGCAAGTATTAGCCCTTTGCTTGGATTATTTGGAACTGTGCTTGGAATGATAAAAGCTTTTTTAAACTTAGAAAAAGCAGGCTCTCAAGTAGACCCGGCTTTATTAGCTGGAGGAATTTGGGAAGCACTTCTAACTACAGCTTTTGGACTTGCGATTGCAATACCAGCATTAGCAGCTTATCATCTTTTTGAAAACAAAATAAGTAATACCAGAGATAAAATAAATGATACTGTTGTAAGAACAAATACCCTTCTTAATTTTAAAAAGTAAAAAAATTTGAAAACCCATAATTTTTATCAGAAGGAAGAAAAAGAGCTAATATCTATTAATATTACACCGTTAATAGATATTGTTTTTCTTTTACTTGTTTTTTTTATGCTTGCCACTTCATTTATTCAAAAAAGTACTATTGAGGTAAATTTAAGTGGTGAAAAAACTATTGAGGTTGATAATAAAAAAAATAATGTAGTACTAATTTTAAATAAAAAAGGTCTAATTTATTTAAACAACAAATTAATTAATGTTTCTAATATTAGAAACGAAATAAGTAATATTGTTAAAAAAAATCCTAAATATAGTGTTTTAATAAAAAGTCATAAAAAAATACCTGTACAAAAAGTAATTAGGCTAATAGAAGAAGTTCGTTTAGCAGGAACAGATGACATTAAATTGGTAAATTTAGAGAAATAATGGCCTTAAAAAAAAAAATAAAACAAATAAATTTAATTCCATTAATTAATATTATTTTTTTAATGTTAATTTTTTTTATGTTAGCAGGGACAATTGCTAAAATTGATCCTTACAAAATAAATGTTCCAGAATCTATAATAAAAAATGACCCTTTAACACCTTTTTTAACAATTATTGTAAAAAAAAATGGTGAAATATTTATTGATAGTAAAAATAAAAAAAAAGAATTACAAAAAAAAAATTATTTAGAAATTTTGAGAGCAAGAAAACCCAATGAAATATCTCTAAAAATAGATTCAGAAACTCCTTCTGAATATTTTTTAAAAATTCTAAAAATATTAGAAAATGAAAAAATAAAAAAAGTAGTGATAGAAACAAACTATAGACAACAACAATAAATGGAAAAAAAAACTAATATATGGAGTTTAAATTTTGCATTTCTACTTTCTATTTTTTTACATATTTATGTAATTTTTTTTCTTACTGGATTTAATCTTGATTTTTTTGATAAAAAAAAAAGAGTTACTATAACTTTATCAGCTATAGGCACTATGGAAGAAGCTCCCAAAGAAGCAATAAAAAAAGAAAAAATAATCAAAAAAAAAATGCCTGAAATTAAAAAAATTAAAAAAAAATCTAAAGAAAAAATTAAAAAGAAAATTGATATAAAAAAAACTTTACCACAAGAAAAATCACTTGAGCAAAAAAAAACAAAAGAAAGTGATAATTTAGGTACTTTAAAAGGAATTAAAGGCGGAGTATCAAAAGAAATTATAAATCAATATGTTACTCAGGTTTATAAATTAATAGACGCAAAAAAAAAATATCCTAGACAATCCTTAATAAGAAGAGAAGAAGGCATAGTGTTACTTGAGATAATTATTCATAATAATGGACAATTAAAAAGTGTAAAATCTATTAAGGCAAAATTTCAACGCTTAGTTGACTCTAGTTTTGATGCTGTGGAATCAGCTGCTCCTTTTCCAGCATTTCCAAAAGAAATAACAAATAAAAAAATGATTATTCAAGTACCAGTAATTTATACAATAAGATGAAAACTAGTTTTTCATATGGTGTTTAGAATCAACAGCTTTAACTAAAAAATTAGCGATTAATGCTATTCCAAGCAAACAAGCCATCACAATCATTGTTTTATTATAAACTTGACTGGTAGGATCAGGTGTACCAGGAGGCAAAATTTCTAAAAGATTTTGAATAGTTACAGATTTTGCTTTTACAAGTTCGTCTAAATTATCAATACTTGCACCAAACTTATCAAGAAAAGCCTGCGGATTTACCTTTGAAGCTAAATCATTAATAGCACCATTAATTGAACTACCTCTAAGAGATGTAATTATAACAGGTCCTAAAACGCCCGCTGTGCTCCAAGCAGTTAATAATCTTCCGTGAATACCTCCAACATATCTCGTACCAAACATATCTGCAAGGTAAGCTGGTATGGTTGCAAAACCACCGCCATACATTGTAAAAATAATTAAAGTAGCTCCATAAAATAAAATTAACCATACAACGACCGGTGCAATATCAAATGTTTGTGCTGAAATAGGAATAGAAGAATAGAGAATTATACCAAGTATAAAAAAGCAGTAATAAGTATTTTTTCTTCCAATATAATCTGATGCACTTGCCCAAATAAAACGACCTGCCATATTAAATATACTGATAAGCATTACATACCAAGTGGTAAATGCGCTTGTAACAATTAAAGCTGCCTTCGTTTGAAATATTTCAGTAATCATTGTTTTTGCTACACCAAGTACCCCAATTCCTGCAGTAACATTAAAACAAAGAATTACCCATAAAAGATAAAACTGTGGTGTTCTTAATGCTTCATCAATATGAACATGCTTAGTTGTTATCATTTTTTTTTCAATCTCTGCATCACTTGGAGGTACCCAGCCTTTAGGAGTCCAACCTTCGGTAGGAACTCTATAAGATAAAGCAGCAATAGTCATAACTAAAAAATATATTGCGCCAAGTGTAAAAAATGTTTGTGAAACACCAACTGAACCAGTTCCAACTAAATATATTCCAGTATCTCCAGGAACTATCATATTTGCCACATCATTTACTCCTACAACAACGACTTCTTTTAATCCTTCTGCTGTTTCAGCAAACCTTCTTCCAGCTTTTGTTATTAAATCTGATTCAGAAATATTTGATAAAATTTCAGGTGCTTTATAATAATATTGAATAAAAAAATCTTTAATACGTGCTCCAAAAAAAGCTCCCCCACCAAAGCCCATTATAGCCATACCAGTTGCCATACCTCTTCTGTCAGGAAACCATCTAATTAATGTAGCAACTGGCGATACATATCCTAGTCCAAGACCACAACCGCCTATAACACCATAACCTAGATAAATTAACCAAAGTTGGTGATTAATTATTCCTAATCCGCCAATTAAAAATCCTCCACCCCAACAAAATGCTGCGACTAATCCGACCATTCTTGGTCCAACTTTTTCAAGCCAAGAGCCAGCAAAAGCAGCTGATAGTCCTAAAAATACAATAGCTGTAGAATAAATCCAAACTACTTCTTTTAGTGCCCAGTCGTTTGCAGAACTTGTTACAACTCCAATAACTTTGATTAAAGCAGGGTTAAATATACTCCATGCATAAACAGACCCTATACATAAATGTATAGAGACGGAAGCAACGGGAACCCACCATCTATTAAATCCTGGTCTAGCAACAATTTGTTCTTTTAATAAAAGTTTGCCTAAACCACTTTCAGTAAATCCTATAAATTTGAAAAGTTTTATAACTGAAAAGATAAAAGTTAATCCTATTAGAACAGCTATCGTAATACTTTGCCATAAAGCAAGTTGTCCTAAATCTAAACTCATTTTTACCCAGTTAAATGTGCGTCCCTATATAAAAAAGAAATTTAAATATACCAAAGATTTATAACAAATGAATTAAAAAAAATGATTTTTATTTACAGTATGAATCGATAAGGGATTCAAAAATAATTTTTGATGCATCTAAATTTTCTTTATCTGGATTTTGTTTTACATATTTAATAAATACATCTTTATATCTTTGCAAATTTAGAACTCTGGATAAACATAAATCTGGTAATTTTTCATTACCTTTCGATTTTATTAATTGATATGTATTTATAGCTGATTGAATGTATCTAATACATGATACTTCTTTTTTAGCTTCTTGTTGTACAGCAGTTTCGCCAGGTAACCATGCCTCACATTCAATTACTAATTCTTTTGCTGTAAAAGGATATGTAATGTTCTCTATATTTTCTGAATATATTGGATTTATAATTAATAAATAAATAAACAAAAAAATAATAATTCTCATAATTTACCTCGCAAAAAAAATAAATGCATTTGCGTGAAAATCTGGACCATAATCAATTCTATGATTTTTATCACCATCAAAGAATTTTAAAGGTGTAATAGTCTTGCCTATTAATGCGAAACCACGATATCCTAAATTAAGAATTTTGTTAAGTGATTTTTCTATAGGCTCAGAAATATATCTTTCTTCAATTTCAATAAGCAAAGTTGGTTTATATTTTTTTATTAATTTTTTTGCACCTTTTAAAACTTTAAGTTCAACCCCCTCGGCATCAATCTTTATAAATCCAATATTTTTTAATTTTAGATCATCAATCTTTTTTGTTTCTACTTTTAATTTACCAAAATTTTTATCTAACTTTACATTTCGGATTGAGCCACCTTGATTTGAGTAACCTTTTTTTCCTCTCGGTATTTTTAAAAAGTCAAAACTCGATTTATCAGAAAGTGCATATGGTAAAACTTGGACATTTTTATTTACAGTTTTTTTTAAAATTTTATAAGATTTTGGATTTGGTTCAAATGCATAAACTTTTTTTGAATATTTTGATATAAAATAAGTATAAACTCCTTTATATGCCCCAACGTCTAATGAATTAAGATTTTTATCAATAAGATATTTTAAAAATCTTATATCTGTCCTACCTTTTATCCATTCTTTCAAAACTAATCTTCTGATGTATAATTTATTTGGGATAATTAAATGTTTTATTTTTTCTTCAAAACTAGTTGGGGGTAACCAATTATCTTTTTTTTTTAATAATTTCATTTTGCTTAAAAAAAATATAAATATTTCATTTCTTGTAATTTTAATTGTTACTACTGTAGCAGTTTTTTCAAAAAATTTTTATAATGAAATATTTCAAAAATATTTAAATAATCCACACTTTTTTCAAGTTTTTTTTTCTGACTTTTATTTAATTTATGCAGGTTCTGAAATATTAAGTCAAGGAGCTAATCCTTACAAAGAATGGCTGGAAATACATAATGCTCCTTTTTTTAATCCTCCAATAGTTTTTCATTTTTTTAAATTTATTACCAATTTTGAATACTTAATTGTTGTAAAATTTTGGTTCTTTTTTTTATTTTTATCTTTTTTTTCTATTCCTATAGTGCTTTTTAAAATTTTTAAAATAAACTTAAAATTTTTTTATATTTTTTTAATATGTTTTGGAGGTCTTGCACTTTCAGTTTTTTTTACTGGTAATTTATCTATTATTTTAAATGGATTTTTTGCGATTAGTTTATTTTTTTTAAGCAAAAATAAAGATCATTTTTTTTACTTACTTTTATCAATACTTTCATTAATTAAATTTCCCTATTTAATTTTTTTTGGAATACCATTTTTAGTAAGAGATTTAAAAAAAGAAATTTTTATAAATACTTTTTTTTATTTAATTCTTATTGCTTTAGTTTATTTAATTTCTTTTTATCAAAATAGTGAACTTTTTATTAATTGGATAAATTCTCTTGAATTTTCTAAATTCATTGGTGACAAAGGAGATTTGGGTAGAGGATTATTTAGAATATTAAATAACTATTTTTTTTCGGAAAGTTATTTAAATTATATTGTTTATTTTCTAATTTCTGGAAGTTTATTCTTATTTTTAATTTTTCTATTTAAAAATTCAAAAATTTTAAATAACAAAAAAAATAAAAATCTAGCTATTGCTTTTAGTGTTGTTGTTCTTTCAATATTTCTTCCAAGATTAAAAAGTTACGATGTACTAATTACTATTCCATGTTTATTTTTTATAATAGAAAACTTAAATTTTAAAATTTCTAAATCTTTTGAATCTTTAATAAAATTTTTATTATTTTTAATGTTATTTTGTTGGACAAGTCCTTATGCACCAATATTTTTATATTCAATTATATTAATTATCTTTACTACAGATTTAAAATTTAACTTTATAGAAAAGAAATAAAAAATTATAATCTATATAGTTTTGGGCGTGTGCTGGAATTGGTAGACAGGGTGGTCTCAAAAACCACTGGTGGTAACACCGTGACGGTTCAAGTCCGTCCACGCCTACCATTAAATGAGTTATAAATGATAAAAAAAATCTATGCAAACATAATAGAAATATCAAAAAAAAAATATGCTTTATCTTTTCTATTAATTGTTGCTTTTTTAGAAAGTTTTATTTTTCCTATACCCCCTGATATTTTTTTAATTTTTTTGATCTTAGCACAAAAAAATAAAGCGTTTTATTTAGCCTTTTATTGTACTGTTTTATCAGTAGCTGGAGGAATTTTAGGTTATTTTATTGGTAGTTTTTTCTTTGATAGTTTAGGTCAAGGTATTTTAAATTATTATAATTTAAATGAAAAATTTTTAACCTTTTCGGAGAGTTATAATGAATTTGGTGCTTTCATTGTTGCAGCAGGCGGTTTTACTCCGATTCCTTATAAAATAATAACTATATTTAGTGGTTTTGTTAAAATGGACTTTTTTGAGTTCACTATTGCATCTGTTATATCAAGAGGAGCGAGGTTTTTTTTAATTGCAACTTTGCTATATTTCTTTGGTAAAAAAATAGAGGAATTACTAATTAAAAAATTTGGATTAATTAGTTTAATATTATTTTTAATAATAATAATTACATACTTTATAATTAAAACTTAGGTTAATTATTTAAAATGACTTTAGACAATGCTAATTTTTTAAATTTACTTTTTTTATTTTTTAGTGCATTTATTTTATTAATTGTTTACTATCTAGAATTATTTTTAGGTGTTGAACCTTGCAAACTGTGTATTTATCAAAGGTTTCCTTATTTCATAGCTATTTTATTAGCAACTTCTTTTTTACTAATTAAAAATCAAAAGTTCAAAAAACTTACGTTTCTATTTTTTATTTTAATTTTTTTTTCAAGTTTAATTATGTCAGTACATCATTTTGGAATTGAAAAAAACCTGTGGAATGCTTTATCAAGTTGTGAGGCAAATAACAAGATTTTGACAAATAGTGCTGATTTGAAAGAATATTTATTAAACAAAGATTATGTTTCTTGTAAAGATGTTTCATTTAAATTTCTAGGAATATCTCTTGCTGGATACAATATAATTGTATCTTTTGTTTTATTTACTCTTTCTATAATTGGATTTAGAAAATTGAAAAATTAAGGCTCAAGTTCGGTATCCCAATATAAAAAATCTTTCCAACTATCATGCAAATAGTTTGGTGGGTATTTTTGGATTTTTTCTTGTAAAAAAGAAATAGATGGTTCGAAAGGTTCTTTATTAATAGATAATCTTAGTTCTTTTAAAGTTTTATTACCTTTTGATGTATTACATCCTGAGCATGCAGTAATTACATTCTCCCATGTTGTTTTACCACCTTTTGATTTAGGTAATATATGGTCGAAAGTTAAATTATTTTTTGTACCACAATACTTGCATTTAAACTCATCTCTAAGAAATACATTAAAACGCGTAAAAGCCGGTTTTCTTGAACATATAACATATTCTTTAAGAGCAATAACACTTGGTATTTTTATTTTTATAGAAGGCGAACGTACAATTTCGTTATATTCAGAAATTACTGAAACTTTGTCTAAGAACACAGCTTTAATACTTTCTTTCCAATTACAAATTGACAAAGGAAAATAACTAAGCGGTTTATAATCAGCGTTTAGAACAAGTGTTTTGAAACTCATATATTAAAAATAATAAACGTTATAAAAAAAACTAAATTATTATTAACATTTTAACAATATTTAACAAGAAAGTTTTGGCCAATTTCTAAACCCTTTTGATCAATACTATGACCCAGATTTTCTATTAAATGTGTATCAACATCTATATTATTATCTTTTAAAATTATTTTAGTTGTTTCCATCATTTTCTTTGGCACAACTTCATCATTTTTTCCATGAACTAAACAAATGTTTGGTTTTGAAATTATTTCAATTTTTCCACTTTTCGTTAAAATTACACCTCCTGAATATCCAAGAACACCTCTTACTTCTTCTTTCATTGTTAAAGTTAAATTTAATGCAACCATTGTTCCTTGGCTAAAGCCAACTAATATTAAATCTTTGTATTGAAGATTATAATCCTTAAGTTTTTTTTTAAGAAAAGTAATAATCATTGGTTTAACCAATTCAATTTCTTTAAGTATTCTAGTTTGGTCTCTATCTTCTAAATCAAACCATTGTTTTCCAGATGGTGTTAATTTGCATGGATAAGGAGCATGCAATGAATAAAACTTAGTTTTTTTTAAAGTTAAGGCCCAATATTTTGCCAATGGAATTAAATCAAAAGCATCTGCACCTATACCATGTAACAAAATAACTAATGAATTAGGTTCAAAATCGTGGTTTGGAAATTTTTCATAATTTAAACTTTGCATTTTATTTTGTATTAATACTTTTTAAATCTTTTTAAGCA
>Ga0208113_1000269_pt1 | contig 26424 bp, 20 predicted proteins | sample Knorr_S7_td_NADW_FD_185598 | JGI IMG/M metagenome (GOLD analysis project Ga0208113, IMG submission 185598) | Marine microbial communities from Southern Atlantic Ocean transect - Knorr_S7_td_NADW_ad_2505m_LV_A (SPAdes) (version 2) | ecosystem: Environmental > Aquatic > Marine > Oceanic | place...
CGTGCCTAAATTAACCGGTGGTCAGACCGTCATCGAATCGCTCAAGGCCCAGGGCGTCGATACCGTATTCGGCATCATATCCATACACAACCTGGACCTGTTCGATTCCCTTTTTGGGAGCCAGGACAGCATGCAGTTCATCGGAGGCCGCCTGGAACTGGGCTGCGGGTTCATGGCCGACGGCTACGCTAGGGCCACTGGCAAACCCGGTGTTCTGTTCACCAGCACTGGCCCTGGCGCGGCGGACTCGGTGGGCGCAATCGGAGAGGCCTACTTCTCGGGCTCGCCCATATTGGAGATCACTACCAACGTAGAGCAGGAATTCCTCGGCAGCGGCAAACTGGCGACCCACGAGACCAAGGACCAGCTCGGCATGTTCGAGGCCGTCACCGATTGGAACGCATCTATTCCCCAGGTTGAGTCAATACCAGATAACATCACCGAGGCGTTCGACCGGTTCCAGACCCGCCGGCCCAGACCGATCGAACTGGAGATACCCACAGACCTTTTGGGGTCTGAGGCCGATGTCGAGATGTTGACTGCCCGCCAGCCGGACATCCCCAAGGGCGACCCCAACCAGGTAGAGAAAGCCCTGCAGATGCTACTGAAGGCCAAACGGCCGGCCATCTTGGTCGGCGAGGAAGTCCAGCAGTTGGGTGGGACGCAGCAGATCGTTGAGTTGGCTGAGAAACTGGGCGCGGCCGTGGTCACGAGCGACGGGGCCAAAGGCGCATTCCCCGAGGACCATGCCCAGTCCCTGGGGCAGATCATGGGCAAGCGGATCTGGGGCGAGAACCCGGTCCAAGATTGGCTGGGCACCTGCGATCTCGTTGTCGTGCTGGGTTCCATATTGCCCCAGCGTTCCACCTCCGGCATCGGGCTGCAACTGCCCAAGGAAATGGTGCATGTTCTGCTGGACGGCGAGGCCATCGGGAAGAACTATCCGGTCACCGTGCCCATCGTCGCCAACTCCCAGGCGGTGGTCCAGCAGTGGCTAGGCGCCATCGGCGATCAAGACGTCCATAAAGGCAAGGCGTTTCAGGAAGACATCTCAGCCATCCGGAGCAACATGCGCGAGAGGTTGGAGGACACCTGGAGCAACGAACTTCGCGTCTACGAGACGGTGCGGGAGGTTACACCCAGAAACACCATCTTCTCTCTGGACCCGGCGGTGGCCGCCAGCCGCGCCACCCGCTGCCTTGAGATCTACGAACCCCGAACCTACATGCACCCCCACGGTTGGCTCGGACTTGGGTTCGCCTTCCCGGCGGCCGTCGGCGCCAAAGTGGGCAAGCCGGATAGCCCGGTGGTCTGCGTGACCGGTGACGGAGGGTTCCAGTACAACTTCCAGGAACTGGCCACCTGCGCCCAGTACGGCATCCACCCAGTGGTGCTGATGTTCAACGACAACGCCTGGGGCGTTCTGAAAGGCTTCCAGGGAGACCGGTTCGGCGAGAACCGCCGGTTCGCCACAGAGCTAGTGAACCCCGACTTCGTCAAGATCTTCGAGTCCTACGGCTTTGAGGGCACCAAGGTCAATACCGTAAAAGAGCTGGGCAAAGCGCTGGAGAACGCCATCGCCTCCGGCAAGACCCACCTGGTAGAGGTCCAGACCCCGGACGGGTTCGGCGCGCTTACGTAGGCTTGGACTCGATCCCCGACGGCTTCCGGGCGCAGATCGGCGACGAGGGAACCAAGGTTCCCGTAATCCGCTCGTGGTGAGCTTGTCGAACCATCCGTTTGGCTCGAGCCGTTATTAACCGGCCCGTCCTTCTACAGGCTCAGGATGAGCGCTTTATGGGGAGTTTACTTCACTGCTTCCAACCCCTTGTCTAATGGCGGCTGGGCGGCCACAATTGACATAAAGTTGGGACGCGCCGTCCTTGACGGCCATGCCCGATTCCAGGCAAATAGCTTAAGCAACTTAGTCCGCAATCATACGCCGGAGATTTCACCGCCCAATGACCGACCAGAGCAATGACGCCAGGGCGCCCGAGCAGCTTTATTCCAGGCGTGTATATCCACTCGACGCCCATGACCTAAGCGAAGAGCAGATCGCCGTGGCATTCGCCATGACCTCCCGGCGGCCAGAGGCTTTCGATGAGATCGCCAAGCAGGTCAGCCAGGAGAAGGCGGCCGACTTCCACGAGCGTTGGGTGCTGGGCTACGGCCACGCCTCGGTGGCGGAACACGCTGTCGTGCACCTGGCAGTGGAGAACGTTTCCCGGCTGGCTGTGGACACCCTTGAGGACAACCGGCTGGCGTCCTACACGGAGAAGTCATCCCGTTACCAGGTGATGCCCGAGGACTACTACTACGTCCCCGAAGAGCTGGCCCAGCATCCGGCCCTGCAAGAAGAATACGTGGCGGCCTGCCAGGGACTGTTTCTGGGGTACATGAAGCTGATCGACGGCTGCATGGTTCACTTGAGGGAAACCACCCCCCGAATCGCCTCAGAGCGGGACGGCGCCTACAACATGCGGCTGCGCCGGGTGGCCACCGACCATTGCCGGGCGGTGCTGCCGGCAGCGACGCTAACCAACGTAGGGGTCACCGCGAACGCCCGAACCCTGGAGCACGCCATCGCCAAGCTGCTGTCATCGGGACTCATAGAGGAACAGCGTCTGGGGGAGGCAGTCAGCGAACAGGGGCGGTTGATCACTCCCACGCTGATCAAATACGCCAACAAAGTCGACTACCTTGCTGACGCTTCAGGCATCCAACTGGACCAGGCCCGCAGGTCTGGCTTTCCCGGTGAAGAGCCGGCAGCAGAAGGCGCGGTGTCGGGGGCGAGGCCTCCGGAAGTGCGGCTGGCCCACTGGGACCGGAAGGGCGAAGAGAAGCTGGCCGCGGCGTTGCTCTACCGCCACTCCAACTTGCCGTATGAACAGGTCTGGGAACGGGTGAACGACCTGGGTCCCGAATCCCGGCAGGCAATCATCGACGAGAGCGCCGCCGGACTGGGGCCCCATGACGCTCCCTTGCGTGAATTTGAAGTGGTGGACTACAGCTTCGAGTTCATGCTGGACTATGGCGCATACCGGGAGTTCAAGCGGCACCGGATGATGTCCTACCTGCCCCAGCCATTGACCGTGGCCCATGGCTACCGGATACCTCCGGTGGTGGCTGACGCGGGATTACAGTCGGAGTTCGAACAGGCAGTGCGTCCGGCGGAAGAGGTCTATTGGAAGGTGCGGGAAGTTTCGCCGTTAGCGGCCCAGTATCTGGTGACCCACGCCCACAACCGACGGGTCGTTAGCAAGTTCAACCTGCGGGAGTGCTATCACCTGTTCAAGATGCGGACCTCGGAAGAAGCCCACTTCTCCATCCGGGAGCCCATGGAAGCAGCCATGCGATTGGCGGTGGAAGTCCAGCCACAATTTTTTAGGAACCTGAAGCTCCGGAGCTACCCGGAGTGGTGGCCTCACCCGGTTGGGGGCTAGGCGTCGGACAGTTCCATCAGGGTGGGTGGGTAGATACCTATTCAAAACCTTAGCCCCGTAGACGCCTCTCGCTATCACCCCGGCCCTTCCGCGGAAGGAGAGGGTTCTCTTTGTTCTCCACCAGTGTTGGTGATTTAACAAAGAGATCCTTCGGCTGACGCCCCAGAATGACAATTTTTAGGTTAGCCACCCGGTTGCGGACTAGTTCTTAGCTAGTCTGGCGGCAACACCAGCTAAACGGGTGCCCAGTTCACGGGCTTGGAACAAGTCTTCCTGAGTTGGTTCTCCCACGGCCGTTGCGCCGTAGTAGGAACCCGAGGTTTTCATCCGCTCACTCCAGGGTATTCCCACCACCACCATGCCGCAGGCCAGCATCCAATGCAGCATCTGCAATAGTGTCATCTCTAGGCCGGAGTGTTGCCCGGAGCCTGAAGTGAACGCGGCGGCGGGCTTCCCGCCCAGGGAGCCGTCTTCCCAGAGATCGCCTTGGTCGTCCAGCCACGACTTTAGTGAACCGGTTATTCCGCTCCAGTTTGGGCAACCTAGCAGCAGCCCATCGGCGGCCAGCAGGTCGGCTTGAGTGGCTTCGGTGGTCCGCTTCAGGTTGACAATGCCGCCGGCTAGTTCCACGCCCATCGCCGCGGACCGCGCCAAATCTTCGATCGCGGAGTTCTTGCGGTCAAAGAGGACCAGTATCGAGACCGGCTTTGAATCCGACATTAGGGGTCTGAGCAGTCGCGGGTGAATCCGCAATTGGGGCATTTGATCTTGCAACTCCGCTCGACCATCTCGCAGCCGCAAATCTCACAGGTCAGATCGTAGAACTTACGGAAAACGGCTTTTAAGAACAACACGCGCACCACACTATTCACGCCGGTGATTTACCACCCAGGTTGGCGGTGCGCGCAGTATAGCAGCCGGATAATTAGGGTTCCAAGAACGGCGGTCAAGGGATTAACCCAGTGTTTAAGGGAGATTACCGGTCGAGAGCGTAAGTCACAAAACGCGGCGTGTTCGTGGACACCAGGTTTCCTTGCAGCACCATGTCAGTCTGAGGTCCGGTGGTGCTGCCCGCTGTCAGTTCCACCTTCTCGAAGGCCATTATCGACTCCGGCAATTTGAGCGATACGGTGCCCCAGCCCTGCGCGTCAACGGCGATCTTTCCGACCCACAACTTGTCCCGCCCGCGCATCAACCAAACGTGATAATCGGTGGGCGGGTTGGGCGGATTCATCCCCGCGACCATGATCACTCCGCGGCTTCCGTCGCGGTTCACCAGCAAGATACCCTGGGAATTGCTTCCGGCGGATGGCGGGTTTAGTTCCAAGGACATGTTATCGGGCTGGGCCAATTCATAGCTGGCCTGCTGAAGCTTGAGGACAGTTTCCATGACCTCGGACTTGGCGACGACGGCTTCGCTGATCTGTGCGGTCATGGTGGCGAGGTTGGAGTTGAGGCTTGTCTGTAGTGATGCGTTTTCCTGTTTTAGGTCGTCAACCTCGTTGCTGATGCGAACATTCATGGTCACGGCAATGACAACCAGAACCATGGCCATAGACGCGCGCACGGGCACCAGCATCCGAACCAACCTGCTGTCCATCAGCCGGTCGCCGAATGACGGGACCAGTTGCGGCTCGGGAGCGGCTGGGGCCGGTGGTTCCTCTCAAGAGACGGCCTGCATCACCCTAGCCCGCAGATCCGCAGGCGGGTCCTGGAGTTGGACAGACCCAGCCAGCTCGGAGGCGGTTCCCTGGAACTGGTCCACGACGTCGCTGCACTGGTCGCAGCCATCTAGGTGGTCCTGAACACTAAGTTCTTCCTCCACGTCCAGAGCGTCTAGGGCGAACGCCTCCAGCATGTCTTCCGGATGGCCGGAGTCGTGGGGCCCGTGTGGATCATTATTTTGGTTATTCGTAGCCATCGCTTTCCAATACGGTGCGCAGCTTTTTCATCGCCGCGCGCACTCTAGTCTTGATTGTGCCCAAGGGCTGGTCCAGCCGCTGGGCCATCTCCGATTGGGAGAAGCCTTCGAAGTAGGCCAGCATGATTACCTCTTTCTGAGATTCCGGTATCGTCGCCAGGGCCCGCATTATGCGTTCCCGCTCCAGCGTCTGCTCCACCTGCGCTTCGGTGGAAGCCCCGGCGGCGGGCAGCAGATCCAGGGTCTCGTAGTCGGCCGGGTCAGTATTGACGATGGTCCGCCGCCGCGACCGGATCACGTCCACTAACTTGTGGTGGGCCACGCTCATGATCCAGCCCTTGGGCTGGCCGCGCTCGGCGTTGAAGCTACCGGCTTTCAGCTAGATGTTCAGGAAGATGTCCTGGGTGACTTCTTCGGCAAGCGCTGGCTGTTTCAGCATGAACATCGCAAGGGAATACACCGGCGTTTGATATCTGACGTACAAGGGCCTCAAGAGCGTCCTTGTCGACCTGTGATACCAGCTGGATCAACTGGTGGTCGTCTAACGACTCGTAGTCGGCCGCTGTCTCCCCCCAGCGCCAGGTACACGGGCTTGAGCCCAATTTTCAGACATGCGTTTCATGCCCATGATTATATACGGTGTATGTTTCCGGTTGGATTTGACCATCGCGTCAGTTCAACCTGCTGAGAGAAGCCCAGAGGCCCGTGATCTGGTCTTTTATCTGCTTGGCGTCGTCTGGCTCGCCGGCTTCTTCCAGATAGGCTTCCAGCACCCCGATCGCCAGCCGGTACTTATGCTGCTGGGCGTGGCACCAAGCCTGTTCTTGGTACAGCGACGGCTGGCCGGGACTGATGATCGCCATCCGCTGGATCACGCCCACTGCCTTCGTGTATCCCTTGCTCTGCATGTAGACGCTTTTCAGATTATTGAGGACCCGAAAAAGGATATCGCCCTTTGTGTATGGGGCCAGGAACCGGTCGGTCCACTCCAGTTGTCCGCCGAACATCCTCTGGACCAGCGCGCGGCAATCTTCGGCTGATAGAAGGATGCCGGAGTTGAAGGGGTCTAGGTATTCGCCCGTGTCGTCCAGGCCGACGATGAAATGGCCCGGCAGCCCGATTCCTGAGCATTTGAGGCCCATGCGGCGCGCCACCTCTAGAAATATCAGCGAAAGGGTTATGGGTATCCCGGTGCGTGTCTCCAGCACCCGGTTCAGGTAACTGTTCTCGGGGCTGTAGTACTCGCCGGTATTGCCGTGCAGGCCCACTTCATCGAAAAGATAGCCTGCAATGGCGCGGGCGAGGTCAGCAGGAGTAGTTTCGTCAATCTCTCTAAGCGCGATCTGGGAGGCGAAAGCATCTAACTCGGCCAGATAAGATTGGACGTCGATCCCCGGGTATTCTTCCCCGGCTAGATAGAGGGCGGCCCGGTCTAACCGGATGTCCTCTTCGGGTTTCCGGACTTCTTCAGTAAACATAGACCTGAATTCTGCGTTGGTGGACATTCAGCCGGTTACACCACCAGGCCGTCGAAGAGATCGTCCATGTCGGTGGCCTCGTCGATGGCCCAGATGGTCTCCAATACCTGGTCGCACTGCATGTCTGAGAGCACCCCGGCGGCAAAACTGCGGAACTTCCCCTCTAGTTCCTGATCGTCCAATGGATTGTTCTTGTGGCCCTTCGAGAATGCGGTGTGGGCGGTGTGGACCTTGCCAGCCTGATCGGTGACGGTGATCCGGCAGTTGTACTCGGTGGGAAACTTGGCGTTGAATTCCGGGTCTTCCGACAGAGTCATCTTGGACATGGTTTCGCGCTTAGTGGCGTCGGCGATTCCCTGGGGCGTGAAGGTGCCGGGGGTCACCGCGCCTTCTTGGAAGGCCGCGGCCACTAGGAAGGGGATGCTGTGGTCGGCCGTCTCCCTGGTTTTCGGGTCCCATTTTTCGGGCTCGCTGGAGGCGCTGCTGGCGGCGGTGTGATAGGTGTCGATATGGATGGACTTGATGTCGGCCAGCGACACCTCTTTGCCCAGTTCGAGGGCCAGGCCGATGGGCGCCTGGGTGTGGATCTGGGACGGGTAGCTCTTAACGATGGTCTGGGTGATGCGGAAGGGGTCGTCATCGCCCCGGTTGCCGCCCAGAGGGAAATCGGCGATCTCAACCGGCTTGCCCACGGCCTGCTCCCAGAGTCCGTTCTTGCCGTCGAAGGGCTCGTTTGGGCCGCCCATGCCCTCCGCGGCCAACATAGCGGCGAAGACGGCGGAGCGAGTGGCGGCGGCGCTGGCGCAGCCCTTCCACATGGAGAGTTCTCCCTTGCGGGTTACGGCCAGGGGCAAAGACGGCGTGACGGCCAGGGAAATGGCGTGGCCCATCTGCTCGTGATCCAAGCCCAGTACCTTGCCGGCCCCACAGGCGGCGCCGATGACGCTGAACATACCCTGGTCCCAGCCCAGGTCTCCGGCCACCACCTGGTCGGACAGCCGGCAGAAGACCTCATAGGCCAATGCGATGGCCGTTATGACGGTGCGTCCGTCAGCGATCATGGGGTCGGCCATGGCCAGCACGGCTGGAATCATATCGCTGGGGTGCCCACCCCCGGGAGAGAAATAGGAGTCGTTGCAGTCCAGGTACCGGATCATCACTCCGTTGGCGAACCCGGCCATGTCGGGCGACGTGAACTCGTTGGTACCCAGGACACGCGAAGGGGTGGTGCTGGTGACCGATGAGGCCATTCCCCGGGCGATCTTGGCCGGCTCGGACACGAAGCCGCCCATGGCGCAACCCATAGTGTCCACAAGCGTTCGCTTGACTTGGTGGACGGTCTTGGACCCCAGGTCTTTATAGCTGAACCGGCAGGCATAGGACGCCAGCATTTCTGTGGTGCGGTCCATTTGTTTTCCTCTCAGGGTTAAAGGGGCTTGGTAATCATGGGCGATTGCGAGTTGTACACTCGCAACAATTGTTGGTTGGCAGGGCCTCGTTGTGCGAAGGCCGCCCCTGATCTGTCATTCTGATCCTTCCGTAGAAGGAGAAGAATCTCTTTGTCCAACTTCAAAGGCGTAACTGTCCCGCGAGACCAGCAATTGGTTTCCTGTCAGCAACGAGATTCCTCTCTACGCTCGGAATGACGCCGGGGAGGCGTGGCATCGCTGTGACTACCGCCTACTTATCTCAGAACAGCTTCAGCCATGCGCTCTAATTGCTCGCCCATCTCTTTCTCGGTCTCCACGTGCTCGGGACGGACCACCACACGATCGGCGCCGGCGTTCAGCAGGGAATGGACGACGTCGTGTTCCGGTAGTTGGCCGTAGACAGAGATCGTGATGGACTTGGGGTCGCGCCCGGCCTCGGCGGCCATGGCGTCCAGCTTCTTGCGGCTTTCCTCAACGTCAGCCGGCGTCACCCGGTTGGGCAGCCAACCGTCGGCATGGGCCACCACCCGGCGCAGCACGTTCTTGGCCATGCCGCCCAGGATGATCGGCGGATAGGGCTTCTGAAGCGGCTTGGGGTAGGACTTGACCAATGGGAAGTCAAAATACCGGCCATGGTACTCGGCCTCTTCTTTGGTCCAGAGTTCTTTCATCACTTCGATGGCTTCGCGCGTCTGGGTCCAGCGGTGCTCGAAGTCGCCGCCCATCATCTCTGTCTCTTCCTTAAGCCAGCCGGTGCCGATGCCGAAGAGGAACCGTCCGCCGCTGAAACGGTCCAGGCTGGCGATCTCCTTGGCTAGGAGCAGCGGATTACGCTCCGGCACCAAGGTGATGCCGGTACCCAGCATGATTTTGCTGGTGGCGCCGGAGGCCCGGGCGAGGGCGATATATGGGTCCGTGAAGTGGGAGTAGGTCCAGGGGATCTCGCCGCCGGTGGCGGGGAAGGGACTATCACTATGGACGGGTACTGCCGCGTGCTCGGCGTACCAGATGGACTCGAAGCCCAAGTCCTCGGCCTTCTTGGCCATGAATGCCGGGTCGATGGTGTAGGCCGGCAGGGGCACCGATGTTCCGATGTTCATGTTCTTCTCTCCAGTTTCGATTCCATTCAGGTGATTCTAGTCTCCGGCGGGCTGAGTTTGTATAACCTGGGACTCAAGCAGATCGTATCGCTCTCCGGCCATCTGGCCGACCCTGGGAACGTCTTCGTCCAGCAGGTAACCCTCTGACACTAGGTCTCTCGCCACACCCTCCACCCTATCTAGGTAGTCATCTTTGGATGCGTAGCGCTCCTCCACCGAGGGACGGGGGTCTGAAGTGTCTTGACGCTCCTGTTTGGTGAAGGCGAAGGGAACGGTGGAGCCCATGGTCTTATGTGTCTGGCCGGAGCCTCCGGTGTCCGGGTGGCGCAGGTTCCAGCCTGTGGCGGTGGCCAAGGGGACCGCCACATCGGGGAGCCGGATGCCGGCCAAGTCGTTGCCGTCCGCGTCCACATTGGACACCAGGGCCGGGTAGGGCTTGCCGGTGACCGGGGGCAGGTTCTCGGGTATCCCTTCGTTCGGTCCGAAGTCGAATCGGGTCACATGCCGCAGGTGGTCTGGGAATCCGAATCCGGGGAAGGCTTGGAATACGCTTTCCAGTGATTCAGACGGCACGGCGGTGCCGTCGTCCAGGCGGGCGTGTTTGCTGGCCGGAGGCATTGTGCCCTTGGTAACCCAAGCGTCCAGATTGTCCACCGCCGCCCGCATCAGGGGCCGCCAATCCACCCAATTGAAGGGATGGAGACCCCTGGCGCCGGTGTCTTGCGTGTGTCCCAGGGGCAGCACTCCGGCATTGTGCTGGGTGCTAGAGAAGTGGTAGATGCGCACCGAGTCCGATGGCCTGATGTCCTTGGTCCCGGTCGAGTCGACGTGGGTCAGTGCGGCGTGGCCACCCCAATATTCACTGGAGGTGTTCGTTAGGAAAATCTTGGGGACCTTGGCTCGGGCAGTCAGGCGGAAAAGCAGGCCGTCTGATTGGCCGGTCTCGGGGTCGGTCTGATCGATGTCGGTGAAGGGGAAGACGCTGCCGGCGCTGGACTCCAGTAGGTTGGAAGGCTGGCCGAATCGCTGGTTGAATTCGCCGCGGCGGCCCCCCGCGATATGGGCGATAATGCCGTCAAATACCTTCCGGTCTTCCTCATCTTGGTTCATGGCCAGATAGAGCATGTGGCGAAGGAATCTGCCGCTCTGGGACGACCCGAAGGCCAGGGCGTGTTGAATGTCGCCGGCGCAGGGGTTGTCCGCGGCATCTGAATACCGGAGGTGGGAGATGAGGTCCCGAACTGCGGCGATGCCCAGCCCCACAACCGGCGCGGTCGCGGTGGCGTAGATGCACCGGTAGACCTTGCCCGGCTCGAATCCCTTGGCCATGCAGATGTGACTGGCGTCGGGGACGAGGTTGCCGTCCTCCAGCCGTCCGAATGACCAATCGGAACGCAGGATAATCGTGGCGGGCCCGTCGGCGTAGTCCTGGACGCTGAGCTCGGCATTGGGCTGATCGAAGCTGTCGGCGGGATAGGGCAGATGTTTTCGGTCGGAGAGCATCTGGGTAGTGGAAGGTTCGTTGGGCTGGAATGTCACGGCGATGCGGCCTCTGGTGCCGGCGGCTTCGGGGACGTAGCATCTCAAGCCGCCTGTATTTTCGACAGGAACATCGTGCTGCCAGCCACACCAGACCTGCGTGTAGCCACGGCGGATCAGGAACCCGTTGCCCGGGTCCATGTGGTCGTTGTTCGGCGCGCTATTTATACGCCGGAGGGACAGCACGTTACCCCGGTTAACCACGTCGAAGAACAACTTTTGGCTGCCCTTCTCCGCGTCCACGGGCTTCAACATCCGGAAGTCAGCCGAAAATTCGACCAACCCAGCCGCGTTTCTAGGCGCCAATTCCAGGTCGGTGATCAGGCTGTTGGCGGGGTCTACCGGGTCGATGGCGAAATAGACCGTACCGTCCAACTGTTCGTACGCGCCGGTAGCGCCGAAATTCATCCCTTCGGCGTAGGGGCTGCGTTCTTTGATTTCGATGGATGTAACTGCCAACTAGTGCCTCCGGTGTGTTAGAGGACCGTTTCTGGGTCCACGTCTAGATCGGTAGGCGGGTCTTCATCGGCGAACTCCCGCCACCAGGCGGCGAAGTTGTCGTCGCCGTGCTTTTCCTTCAGCCGGGCCAGGTGGGCTTTGACCTGGACCAGCACTTGCAGGTTGTTGCTCTCGGCCAGTTGGTAGGTGCGCCCGGCCCACAGCAGCGCGCCGGGGATGTCGTCCCGCTCCTCGGCCACCATGCCCAGTTGGCCGTAGGTGCGGCAGATGCGGTTCAGGTCTTGGAGTTCCTCGAATATATCCCTCGCCTGGCCATACCATTCCTCGGCTTTGTCCAGTTCCTTCTGCTCGTGAAATAGCACGCCCAATTGGCGGCATTCGTCGCCCTCGGACCGGCGGTCGCTGATCTCCTGCCACTGTTGGATGGCCATCATGTACCAGTGCTCCGCGTCGCCGACGAACATATCTCTGGCTTGCTCTACCAGACCCAGGTGGTGGAACTCGATGCCCATCTGGGAGTGGTTGCCCATGCGGTCGCTGACCGACAACGCCTGTTGGTACCAGTTCTCGGCTTCGTCGAACTGGTATTGGGCGTGACAGACCGTGCCCAGGGAGTGGTAGACCAAGACGGCGTTCTCCTCGTCCCGATTCTCCTCCAGTATCTCCCGGGCCCGTTGATACCAACTGGCGGCCTCGTCATATTCGAACTTGTACTGAGAGCATAGGCCCAGCGAGCGGTAGTCCTTGACCATCTCCTCGGCGTCTTCCACCCGCTGGTGGATATCCAAGGCTTTACTGAACCATTCTTTGGCTTCGGTGTAACGGCGGCGGTACTGGCAGACCATGCCCAGGCCGTAGTAGTCGTCGGCGATGGGCTCTTGGTCTTCCCCACCCTCGATGATCGCCAGGGACTGGGTGTAGAGATCGTGGGCTTCTTCCAACTGCCAGCGGTTCTGGGCTACCTGGCCCATCTGATGGAAGACCGCAGCGGTGCGGGGGTCGGTCTCGCCGTCTTCCTTGTTCGACAGATACTCGAGGAGTTGCTGGTTCAGGATGTCGGCCCGGTCGAACTCCTTGGTCTCGATGCATTCGCTGGCCTCGGTACCCATCAGGTACAGCCAAAGCTGGATGCCACCCGACTCCTCGGCTTCCTCGGCGGTGATGCCTGTCGTTTCCAGCAACTGACGGCGGAGGCGGCGCAACTCGGGATAGCGCTTCTGCATCCTGAAGACCTGGGCCAGAGGCTGGACCAGCAGTTGGGCGTTCTCCCACTGGCCAGCCTCTAGAGACAGGGCCAGCGCCTGGGTGATGTTGCCCTCTTCAGCAAGGATGGCGGTGGTGCCGGCGTCCTGGTTCTCGTAGAGGGTTTCCATGAAATAGTCGGCGGTGTCGGCGTAGACTCGGACGACCTCGTGTTCCAGTTGTTGGATGGCGCTTTGGGGGAACTGCCGGTAGAGGCTGCGGCCCAGAAACCAGGGAAGAGAGGGGTGTATCTGGTAGACGCTTGGGGTGATCGGTTCCAGGAACCCGCTGGTCCGTGCGGTCCGGAGCAGAGTCCGGCAGGCGCCGTAACCAAGCTGTTCGCCGGTCACCGAGCGGTAGGCCTGGCCTTCTCCAGTGATGTGGGTCAGGATGTCCATCATGACCCGGCTGCGGAACATCGAGAGGAAGGGCAGGTGGGTCCTGCTCCGGTGGGTCATGCGTGTAAATGCGTGGTCCATGACTACTGTCAGGTATGAGGGGCGCCCTTCTTCGTCTGGGCTGGGAGTGTGCTTTTCAAGTTCGGCCTTCAGTTCGCCGACTAACACTGAAGCTGGGACATCTTTCAGGAGGGGCAGGGCGATCTCCATGGCCAGCGGGTGCCCTACCACAAGGTCCAGTATCTCCAGGTATTCCGGTCCTAGGCGCATGGGGTCGGCTCCGGCCTCTTCCAACAGTCTGGTGCCGAGAACGATGCGGTCGGCGTTGGCCAGTCCTCCCAGCCGGTAACTTCCGTGGGGCGCTGTGAGCCAACGCTCTTCGTCGCGGCGGCTGACCAGCAGCGTCCAGGTCTGACCGCCCTCGGAAACGTCCTTGATGAAGGCGTCCAAGTCGGCCATCTCTCCGTCGTCCAGAAGGCCCGGCGCGCCGGTGGGGAATCCGGACAGGTTCTGCAGGCTGTCGAAGACCAGCAAAGCCGGGTTCTCTTTCAGATAATTGACCACCCAGGTGCGCCGGTCTTCGTTCGGCATGTCGGCGAAGTCCAGCCCGGCCAGGGATGTGCCAATCTCATGTAGCACCCGCTCCAGTCCGGCGCCAACCTCGAAGGCCGAGTAAAAGACGCCTCCGGGGCGTCCGCCGGTCTTGCGCAGCCACGAGGCCAAGCCCAAGGCCAACTCAGACTTACCGGCGCCCACGTCTCCCGATAGCAGCACCACGGGCGACTGCGTAAACCGGCGCTCCAGTTCCAACATCTCGGCGTGCCGGCCGATGAGCCCGTAGGGGCCGCCCCGGGGCAGTTCGTTGCCAGTGCGTTCCTCTTCAGTCTGGGGCATGCCGGGGACCGGCGCTGTCTCTTCTTCCGCCACGATGGCTGCCGGCGCATATTTCCGGCCTTCAAACACCATTGGCAGCGTCCAATCCCAGGACACAAGGGGACCGGTGGCGGAGGGGCGCTGGGGATGGCCTTTCATGGCTTCGCGGACGGTGGCCACGGTCTCGGCAATGGGCGTGCCGCCGCTTAGTCCCTTGAAGAAGTTCTCGCAGAAGAGAACCCGGCCCGCTCCGGCTATGGGGAGTGGCGATACAACAACTTGGGGGACACCGTTCTGGGCCAACCCGGCGGCGAATGAAATAACGTCGTTCAAGGCGCTGGAAGCAGATGCGTTGATCAGGATCACGGGAGTTTGCGCTTCGGTTAACGGTCCCGCTAATGTGGCGGCGTCGATGGACGCCACACCGCTGGAGCCGTCCTCCATGCAGATGCCTTGGCTATCAATGGTGAATCCGTCAAAGTGGACGAGATGGTAGTGCCTCGGCTTGCCGGCTAATTGTTCTTGTAAGTTGGCTTTGGAAGAAGGACGTAGGCAGTCCAACTCGGCCGACACAGACAGCGATTCCAGGGCAGTCAGAGCCTCGGTGGCGATGCTGCCCGACCCTTCACCAGATGGAGGCAGGAGGAGCAGAACGTTCAGTTGGTCGGTGGGCAGTTGGCCGGAGAAATCTCCCAACGGCTCGGAAGACAGACGCCGCGAGACTCCGGCAATTGTTGAGACCAGGTAAACTTCACCGCCGTCGTTCAGGAGCTCCCAGGGGAGACCCAGGAACTCGGGCCGGCTGGAGACGATTGATAGTTGGGTCTGCTCTGCCTGGCTGGCCTTTTCCAGAAGAGACCGGGCCTCATCGCTGCAGCCGAACACGGCTTCATACAGGAGACGGCCCAGGTCCTTGAGACCTGACTCGACCGTTTCGGCGCGGGTTTTAGCCTCGCCGAAGGTGTTTTCCGGGTACTCGCTGAGGTACCAGCGCATCTCCGCGAGTTCGGAGTCGGTGAGCGGGAAGGAGAAGTTGGCCGGTGGAGCGGTCACGTCTTCAGTGTCGCCGATATAAGAAAGTCGCACCTGTCCGGAGTCGGTCAGGTCCACTATTTGCAATAAGTCCGCCAAAGGGGCCTCCGGGGTTGGAACAGCCCGTCAGACACGGGCCGGAAAATCATTTCGATTCAGTCTGCGAATGAGTCTGGGGACATATTATCACCAGGCAGAATGTCAGTCCAACGATGTAGGCGTGGGGGCCTCAATCGTCATTCCGGCGTAGGCCGGAATCCACTCAGCCACCATGGTCATGGCTATCATGCCATTAGTTGGATGCAGGGTCTTGGGTGGTTGCATCAGTGGGTTCCGGCTTTCGCCGGAACGACGGGTCGGGCGATGGGCCTACATGGTTCAGGGCCTACTGCGCCGTAAAAGCCCCGTCCACCGCCATGGCTAGGCCGGTGACTAATGACGCGGCGTCGGTGCAGAGCCAGGCTACGGCTTCGGCGACCTCGTTGGGGGTGCCTTTTCGGCCGATGGGTTGGCGGGTAGGGATGGCTGCGGCGTAGTCGTCCCGGCCTTCGACTAGGCGGTCCATCATGGGTGTATCGATGATCCCCGGACAGACGGCGTTTACCCGGATGTTGTCCGCGGCGTATTCCAGCGCCGCCGACTTGGTCAGTCCCACCACGGCGTGCTTGCTGGCCGAATAGACCGACAGCCGCCGGGAGCCCACCAGACCCGCGGCCGAGGCGGTGTTTACGATGGCCCCGCCACCCTGCTTCAGCATCTCGGGGATCTCGTATTTCAAGCAGAGCCAGACGCCCTTCACATTGATGTCTATCAGGCGGTCAAAGGTGTCCTCGGGGTATTCGTGAAGACGCCCACCCCAGTAGCCCTCGATGCCGGCATTGTTGTAGGCGCAATCCAGGCGTCCATAGGCTTGGATGACCGCCCCCACCATGGCTTCAACATCGGCGGGACGGGAGACATCGGCGTGGACGAACATGCCGTCGCCGCCCATGTCTTTGATGGCGCTCAGGGTCTCCTCTCCGCCGTCGGCATCGATGTCAGACACTGCGATGGTGGCCCCTTCCCGGGCCAGTACAAGGGATGTGGCCCGGCCGATGCCGGAACCAGCCCCGGTAACCAAGGCAATCTTGTCTTTCAGTGAATCAGGCATGTTCGACGCCTCCGTTCGCTTAAGTCTGCCCCGCCCGCCAGGCGCCGGCCCGCCAGTCGTCTGGGCTGGGGCCCGGATCGATCAGGACGTCAATCACTGCCGGCTTGCCGGATGCCTGAGCGGCCCGTAGGGCGTCGGGCAGGTCCTTGGAATCACTGACCTGCACACCCCAGGCGCCCATGCCCTCGGCCACGACGGCGTTGTTGGTGGGGTAGAACTCGGAGGCTATCTTATGACCCTCGGGTTGATGGTCGTTAACCATGCCCAGGGAGTTGTTGTTGAACACCACGCAGATGACCGGCAGGTCATACTGCACCGCTGTTGATATGGCGTTTACAGTCATCATGTAGCCGCCGTCGCCGGTTACACAGACCACCGGCTGGTTCGGGTAGACCAGCTTCAGGCCCACCGCGGCCGGCAGCGCCCAACCCATGCCCGCGGTGCCGCCGGGACTGTAGAAGGTGTTGGCCTGCTGGGCCCGGTAGAGATGCGCCATCCAGGTGCGGTTATTGCCCGCATCCAGCGAGTAGATGGTCGAAGGCTCCATGGTCGCCTGCAACTGGGCGATCAGCCTCTGGGGCTTCACCGGCGAGCTGTCCTCGTGCATCTCAGGCTGGTCGTGGTAGCCTCCGGCATCGCGGCGGCCCGGCAGGCTATCGGTCCATTCCTTGCGTCCAGAGTTGTCCGGCGTGGCCGCCTTTGAAGCTGCGACCAATTGCTCCAAGATGACTTTGGCGTCTCCGATGAGGCCCAGTTCCACTGGGAAGGACCACCCGGCGTTCCGCTCGTCGATGTCGATCTGGATGATGCGCTGCCTATTTGGGTTAAATATGTCAGGACGCTCACCCACGGTCTCCTGGGAGCGTAGTAACGCGCCAATCACAAGCACGGTGTCGGCGTCGCCTACCGCCCGGTTGGCCGTTTCCTGCCCGTAGGTGCCGACCATGCCCAGGGCCAGCGGATGGTCCTCGGAGATTGCGCTCTTTCCTTTATAACTAGTGGCCACGGGTATGCCCCACTGCTCGGCCAACTCTTGTAGCTCCGAGTGGGCGCCGGCAACGTGCACTCCGTTCCCGGCGATTATCACCGGCTTCTTGGACTCGCTCAGTATCTGGATCGCCTGCTCGATGTCCACCGGCGCGCTGGCTGGTTTAGATGTGTTCAGGAACCCGGAAGCGTTGTGGATGAAGGGTGGCGATTCCACGTCCACCTGGCCTCCGATGGCCGCCGAACGCATGAGCACAGTTGTGGGGCCGGGACGCCCGCTCACCGCGTGTTTGATCGCCATCTGCGTGCCTAGAACGGCCTCTTTGGGGCTGGTGGCCAGGGTGGTGTATTTGGTCATGGACTTGAAGATGGACTGTAGGTCGATGCTGCCGTATTCCCCGGCGCCCGACTGGTTGGCGGGCCGCTGGGCCGCGCCTCCGTCAGACGTGTCGGTAATTACCAACATGGGGGAGCTGCTGAGCATGGCTTCCATGATGCCGAACGTGGCGTTGGAGCCCATGAACAGTCCCTGACCCATGATGGCGGCGGGCTTCCCGGCGGCGCGGCCGTAGGCATCCGCCATGATGGCTGCAACCTGCTCGTGGCGCACCAGTATGGTCTTGATGCGGTCCTGCTTGGTCTCCAATATCTGGAAGATCTGCCCGGTACCGCCCCCAGGGATACCGAAGACGTACTCGATACCTGCTTCCTCCAGGGTTTGGACGATCATCTCACTAGCTGAAGGCATTTCATCACCCTTGGTCGAATTTTGGCAGGGGCGCCACGTCCCTGGAATGTTGTTGGGATGATACCCTTCGCCCATAACCGGGTCAAGAAATCCGCCCACGCCTGACCCGCGCCTGAGTTTGGGTATCCCCAGATAGTCGTTGTGCCGGTTGACCCCCGTTGGTCGCGGGCGTATCATCCCCCCAACTTGAGCCAGCGCAGGCACGGTTATGGGCTTGGGTATCCCCGGTCAATTCGAATAGATAGAGAGAAGAATCATGCGTGGAGCCGATGCTATAGTTCGCGCCCTGGAATTGGAAGGAGTTGAGTACATCGCCGGTTTCCAAGGTGGTGGTCTAAACCCCCTTTGGACCGGTCTCAGGAACTCCGAGACCATCAAGGTTTTCGCCGCTAGGAACGAAAGACTGGGTGTGGAGATCGCCGACGGATATGCCCGCGCCACCGGCAAAGTGGGCGTGGCCATGACCGGCACCGGCCCAGGGGCAACCAACACCCTCACCGGCATCGCCGGCGCCTTCGCTGACAACATACCGGTGCTTCTATTGATGGGACAGGTACCCCTGGCCCAACTGGGCAAAGAGGTCCAGCAAGAAGTTTCCGCCAGTATCTTCGATACCCTGGTGAAGTGGCGGGGCACCATGGCCAAGGTCGAAGATATCCCGTCCATCATGCGCCGCGCTTTTACCGCACTACGCTCGGGCTCCCCTGGCCCAGTCGTGTTGGAGATGCCCCAGGACGTGCTGATGACTGAGGTGCCAGATGGTTCGCTGGTCTACGAGCCCGTCGGCCCCGGACGGAAGGCCGCCCCGGCTGCCGATGAGGTCGCAAAAGCAGCCGACCTGCTGGTCAACGCCAAGTTGCCCGTCTTGAACCTGGGCGGAGGCGTTTTGTCAGCCGAGGCGTGGGACGAAGCCAAAGAGTTGGCTGAATTGCTCTCTATGCCGGTGGCGACAACCCTGGTGGCCAAAGGGGTCTTCCCCGAGGACCACCCGCTATCGATGGGCATGGGTTGTTACCCTCGCAGCCGGTACGCCAGCGGGGCTTCGCTGCATATGAACCGCAAGGCCGATGTGGTCCTGGCGGTGGGCAATTCCTACCGACTGCCCAACGGCACCGACGGTCGGCCCATCTCCGAGGGCGTGAGCCTGATCCACGTGAACGCCGACGAGCACGACCTGAACAAGCAGTACCAGGCCGACGTGCCAATATTGGCCGATGCCAAGCTGGCGCTACGGGCCATCTTGGATGCCGTGAAAGAGCGAGTCGGGCCGGGAAATGGTGGCCTTAAAGAGGAAGTCGTAGCCGAGATCAAGCAGGCCAAAGACAAGGACCTGGGCGCCTGGGAGCCTGTTTTCAACGACCCTGCGACCCCCACGAATGGATACCGCGTGGTGCATGAGCTGGCAAAGATCGTCGACCTCGATAAGACCATCGCTCTTCACGATGCCGGCGGCAGCCGTGGCTATATGTCGCCCTTCTGGACGGCCACCAAGCCTCGAAGCTATCTCGGCATGGGTGGCATGGCCGCCATGGGCTGGTCGCTGGGCGGGGCCATCGGCGCGAAGCTGGGACAGCCAGATAAATTGGTGGTCCACTTGCTGGGCGACGCTTCGTTTGGGATGGTTGGCATGGAGTTGGAAACGGCCGTGCGCATGGGACTGCCCACGCTCACCATAGTCGTGAACAATGAAGGCACTGGCGGAGGCCTGATGGGGATGGATAGCCCCACCGGACCGCCACCGGACATGGCCAAACTCACCGGCAACTGGAGCAAGGTGGCCGAGGGCTTGGGCGCGTACTCAGAACGCGTCGAAGACCCGGAAGAGGTTGGACCGGCGCTCCAGCGGGGCATAGCCGCCACCGAAAGCGGCCAAGCAGCCCTGGTGGAAGTCATGATCAAACCCATGGCCACACCAGGCCTACCTGACGACTGGACGATTTAGAGCAGCCTGCTATCTGGCCTCAACGCTGATAGCGGGCCGCTAGGAGATTTCATGAAAAGCATCGAGATAGACCGTAGCAAGATGCTGAAGGACGATCCGGGTAAGGGCCACAACCGGTGGCACCCGGATATCACCCCCATCTTGGAAGTGGACCCCGGCGAGGAAGTGTCGCTGGAGACCCGTGACGCATCCGACGGGCAGATGAACGCCAGCGTGACGGTCGACGACTTTCCTGGGTTCGCCGGAAAGGTGGGACACCCCTTGACCGGCCCGGTTTACATAAAGGGCGCCGAGCCGGGTGACCTGCTCGAGATCGAATACGTCGACATCATTCCTCAGCCCTACGGTTGGACCCGCAACCGGCCCGGCGCCGGGTTCCTGCGAGACCTGTTCCCTGATCCATTCGTGGCCCACTGGGAGATGAGCGACGGCTGGGCGACGTCCAAGGACATTCCAGGTGTGAGGATACCCAATGGATCTTTCATGGGTACCGCTGGAATCGCGCCTTCTCGATCTCAGTTGGAGAAATGGACCGAGCGTGAGGCCGACCTGGTGCGCCGCGGCGGCATCGCCTTTCCCCCCGATGCTGAAGACGCGGTGCCCCAAGGCTCTATCGCTTCCGAAGGCCTCCGCACCATCCCGCCGAGAGAGAACTGCGGCAACGTGGACGCCAAGCAGCTCACCAAGGGTTCCCGGTTACTGATACCCGTGAACGTGCCTGGCGCACTTTATTCCGCCGGCGACGGACATTTCGCCCAAGGCGATTCCGAATGCTGCATCACGGCCATCGAGATGGGCGCCACAGCAGTGGTCAAATTCCATCTGCAGAAGGGAGAGGCCGCCCGGAATAACATAATCTTCCCCCGTTTCGCCCACCCAGGGTATTTCATCGCTCCGGAATGGGCCGCGCCCCGGAATTTCATCGCCACCATGGGAATGCCCATCCGGGAGGACGGAACCCAAGAGGGCGAGGACCTGACACTGGCGGCCCGGAACGCCCTGATCCAAATGATCGACCTGCTGCGAGAAAGGGGTTGGTCCAAGGAACAGGCCTACGTCATCTGTAGTGTCGCGGTGGATCTCAAAATCAGCAACGTCGTCGATCTGCCCAACGTCACGGTTTCGGCATTTTTGCCTGAGGACATCTTTCAGGGATAGGGAAAAGTCGATTTGTGAGTGGATTTGAGCCCTAGATGGTCACAGGGACGGGTGGAATCATAAAAAGGGCCTTAAATGGGCCGAGAGGACACCGAATTTTCTCAGCGGACCAACTCAACTGGGCCGATAGATCGGTGATGGGACCTGTTGAAATAGAAAAGCCCTGTTCTTCCGCGGAAGAACAGGGCTTTTCCAACAATCGCTTTTCGGAAACTAAATAGCCGAAGAGTTAACTGGCCCGCTTAATCTCCAGGGTCTCGCCGGGGGCGAGGGCTACTCGTTGTACATTTATACCAAGCTTAAGTAGCCAGTAGCCGAGAGTGGCCTTACTAACGCCCAGTTCCTCAGCGGTGGACGAAAGACCGATCTCGTTTACCTTCTCGGGCAACAGGCGCTCCAAGGGGCGCTGGAATTCCTTTTCCACTCGTTGCATCAGCTTCGTCTTTCTAGCCATGGTTCCCTCCGTATCGTCTTCTATTCATTCTGATTTATACTGCTACCCGGGCCTTCGGGGTACAATTAGACTAACACTTGTTTTTATTAATGTCAATAAAATCTAAGGTTTCTTTGAAATTAATTTAAGAAATGATTAGAACATTAAATTGGGAGGGATGCCCATAAGTTTAACAGGCGCCGCCATATCTAATAGAGGATCAAAGAGCATTTTCTGACATGTTAGGCATTGAAACCTGGTTCTTAGAGATAATTACAAAAGTCTACGATGCCATGGGTTGGCCCGGAGTGGTCTTCCTAATGGGGGTCGAGAGCGCTGCTATACCGTTCCCTAGTGAGCTGATCATGCCTCTGGCTGGTTGGCTCCTGATCGAAGCCAAGGGCGACTCAGCTTGGATGTTGTTGATGGCCGGCTTCTACGGAGCTCTGGGGAACCTATTGGGTTCCTGGGTGGCCTATTGGATCTCTTATAAGGGTGGCCGCCCTCTATTACGGAAGTACGGACGTTACGTCCTCGTGACCCAGCATGAGGTGGACCGGTCAGAAGAATGGTTCCGGAAGTACGGCGACGTGGCGGTATTCGCGTCACGGGTGCTGCCGGTGGTCCGTACCTTTATCAGTGTTCCGGCCGGCATCGCCCGGATGAACTTTTGGAAATTCAGCTTCTACACGTTCGTCGGGTCCTACCCATGGAGCCTGGGTCTGGCCTACGGTGGGTTCAAGCTGGGAGAGAACTGGGAGGACCTGCGCCGGGTCATGCGGCCCTTCGACTTCCCCATCGCCGGCATAATAATCGTGGTCGTGGCGTGGTTCATCTACCACCGGATCAAGACCATCCGGAACGAACAACGGAATTAAACGGCGTTTGATGGCATCGAAGCAGAAGGTCGTTGACACGGTCATATCCGGCCCATAAGCTGGATATGATTCTTAGAAATACTCGGACAAAAAGGCGGCGTCACATGCAGGCTCCCACGCTCCGGGACGTTTACCGGGCGAAGAAGACCATCGCCCCTCATATCCCTCGTACACCATTACACTATTCCTCTGGTCTCAGTGAGATGCTCTCGGCAGAAGTGTACTTAAAACACGAGGAGCATCTGCCCCTGGGCGCCTTCAAGGGCCGTGGCGGCATCAATCTGCTGGCCAACCTCTCCGACGAAGAAAAAAAGCGTGGGCTGATTACGGCGTCATCCGGCAATCACGGCCAGTCCATGGCCAGCGCCTGCAAGCTGTTTGGCGTCAAGGCGGTGATCGGTCTCCCCGAGGACGCCAATCCCAACAAGGTGGCGGCCATGCGGGCCTTGGGCGCAGAGCTCGTATTCCACGGGGCGGATTTCGATGCGGCCCGGTTGCATTGTGAACGTCTGGCCAAAGAGGAGGGCTACCGGTTCGTACACCCGGTGAACGATCCCTTGCTCATCGCCGGTGTGGGCACCCAAACCCTTGAGACCGTGGAAGATTTGCCCGACGTAGAAGTGTTGATGCTCCCCCTGGGCGGCGGTTCCGGGATATCCGGCGCCTGCATCGTAGCCAAGGGTATCGACCCTTCGATAGAGGTGTTGGCGGTCCAGTCGGAGCAAGCCCAGGCTGGGTACCTATCATGGAAGAAGGGTGAGATCGTCGAGTCCGAGATGAACACCGTCGCCGAGGGAATCGCCACTAGGTCAGGCTACGAGTTGGCCCAGCAGATAATGGCGGACTTGCTGGACGACTTCCTGCTGGTCAGCGACGATGAGATCCACCAGGCCATCGGCACCCTGGTCGATAAGGCTCACACGCTGGCCGAGGGGGCGGGCGCGACCGCTCTAGCCGGCGCGATCAGATACCCTGAAAAGGTAAAGGGCAAAAAGGTAGCAATTACAGTAAGCGGGGGCAACATCACGGTGGACCAACTTCGGAAGTCGTTGAACGTCTACCAAAGTTGAACTAAATGTAACGCACCTCCGGCCGGTTTAGACCAAGGGTCTGTCTCTTCACGGAGAGGCAGACCCTTAATTTATGCCCATTTGGAGGGTCATTAATAATTGAAGCGGGATATTCACGGCGATATACTTGGTGAGGGGCGGCCCGGTTATTTAAGCCGGGTGTCCTGACCTGATTGAGGTGGACCGTGAGGGGTTACTTGGCGGTTTTATGGAGGGGCGGCAGTGTTTGAGAACGTGGCGGAGTACGTGGACGAGGCCGTTAGGCTGGCAGAACGGTGCCCAGAGAAATACCAGATCCCCTGTTTCGAGGCCCTGATTCGCGTTCTGGCTCAGTCGGACTCTCCCCTACCCCAGAACGGCAACGGCCATCCTTCCATAGATTCGGCGCCTGGCAACGGCCATAGTAATGGCGAGGCGGCATCTACTCAGTCGAATGGGACCCTGGCCAACGGGTCCTATACCGGCCTCGATGGGCAACAGACGATTGGAGAACGGGGCGCCATATTCTTGGACCAGCACCAATTACCCGGCGCTTCCATATCACGGGTCTATCATTTGGACGGCAACTCATATCGTATTATCGTGAAAGACCTGAAGGAAAGGACCAACTCCAAGAAGCAGGTAAAACTGGCTTTGCTGCTGGGAGTCGGCGGTCTGCTGGCTGGTGGACAGCCGGTGTTTTCAAAGGAACGGTTGATCGAAGCCTGCCGCGAGTACGGCGCCTACGACGGTCCCAACTTCGCCTCACACATGAAGAAGCAGCGGGACATGTTCATCGCCCAGGGGAACGAATGGTCGCTGACCGTGCCGGCCCAACAGCGGGCGGCCGAGGCGATAAAAGAACTGGCGTCCTGAGGATTTTGGCCGGTTATCCGGCAGGCAACACCTTTCGGTTCGTTACGACCCCTCTAATATCGACGACAGGGCCCGGGTCTCCGCTAGGCTGATGTGCGGCTGAAATAACGGGCCAGCTCGTCGCGGCTGAACTGGGGAAGCTCAACCTCACCCTCTCGACTGATGTAGACCAGTCCCTCTTCCGGCGCCATCATCATCCCGATCTCCCAACAATCGATTCCCCGTTTCTCCAATGAATAAAGTAAAGATGGAACATCACTGGAAGGGAGTGTAATGAGGAGTGCACCAGAGGCCAGCAAGCCCAACGGGTCCAGATCGAGGGCTTGGCAGACCGCCGCCGTCGACTCAAGTATAGGCATGCTCCCCTCTTCGACGGCCAACCCCAACCCCGATGCCGCGGCAATCTCCCGGAGTCCGGTGATCAGACCACCTTCGGTGACATCATGCATGGAGTGTATTTGTGCATTAGTGCAGGCAATCCGAGCATCAATTAATACACTTATCCCAGGATTGATCAACAGTTCTGCACTTAATGTAATTGTGTCGTCACTGACACCGGCCTTGCGCAGGTCGTCGGCCCGTTCCCGGGCCAACAGCGCCGTTCCTTCTATCGCGATGCCCTTGGTGACTACGATGCTGTCGCCGTCTTGGGCGCCTCCAGTCCTAACCAACCGGTCCCGCGCCACTTCGCCCAACATAGTCCCAGACACGATCGGACGGTCGATGCCGTAGGTGACTTCGCTGTGACCGCCGATCAATGTAACGTCGATGGCGGTGCAGGCATCCAACACCTGGGTGTACAGCTCCTCGGCCTGGTCCTCGGTGAAACTCTCAGGGACCAGTAGGGTAGCCAGGAACCAGCGGGGAGTGCCTCCGGTGCAGGCGATGTCGTTAGCGTTCACCTGCACGGCATACCAGCCGATACGGTCGGTGGCGAAGGTTATTGGGTCGCTTTTGGCCACCAGCAGCGTCTCGCCCAGGTCTATGACGGCCGCGTCTTCGCCCACGCCGGGGCCCAAGAGCACTCTAGGATCCTTAACCCCAGGTTTCAGGAGCAATCTTTCGAGTAACGAGGAAGGGAACTTGCCGATGTCCATGGAATCTCCTAGCTGCGCTTACTCTCGTGCCCAGACCGGACGAGGCTTGGCGGAAATGCCTGGCGGATATGTCTGGCGAATATGATAAAACACATCGTTGCTCGGTATCCAGGTTTGGCTGGAGCCATGGTGGGTATTTAAATCGGTCATTTGCCGGTATTCGAACCGGCCTTTTGACGGTGACGCCCGGACTTGAAATCGTGCGCGGGCGCGTTGACACCATACACCGATTGTGATAAAAATAACAAAGTAGATAAATGCCTAAAATGGCGTTGTAAAATCGATTGATCTGCTACGAAGATTGGAGGCTTACCGGTGAGAAAATCACTCTTGGTTCTAATTTCGATATTAAGCGCGGTCATGCTCTTGGCCATCGCTTGCGGCGGCGACGATGCTGACCCCAACGCCACCAACACCCCAGCGCCCCCCAACACGATACCCTTAGGGGACCGGGCCACCGAGCCGCCTCCGCCTCCCACGGCGATGCCCGCGGAAGACACGCCCGTGCCCCCGGGTGGATTAGGAGGCGGGGTCGAATTGGCCATCGACGTCGACGGCAACAACCTGGCGTTTGATACCGACTCGTTGTCCGCTGCCGCAGGCTCCGAGGTGGTGGTGACCTTCAACAACTCCTCCAGCGTCAACTCCCATAACTGGGCGTTGGTCGAGGCTGGGAGCAAGGATGACGTGGCCACCGCCGGCCTGGCCGCTGGTCAGGACAACAACTGGCTGCCTTCGGGCGACGCCCGGCTGCTGAGCGCCACGGTCCTGCTTGGACCTGGCGAGAGCGGACAGGCGACGTTCACCGCGCCGGCCGCCGGTGACTACCAGTTCGTCTGCACCTTCCCCGGCCACAACTTCACCATGTTCGGTACGTTCACCGTCAACTAACTGGCCTGGGCCGAACCCCGGGACATTAGACAACAAGACCGGCCCGTCCTTCCGACGAAGGACGGGCCGGTCTTGTTTTATGAGGCATGTGAGGTCGGCAGAATCGATTGATTCCCGTGGCCGATATTCCCGCCCGTGATTTACAACCGATGGCCGGGTTTGGTAGCATGATTGGGCTGGACTCGTTCGTGGGTCGAGGGGTCCGGCGCCACATGTGTGGGGCGTTCGTCTAGCGGCCCAGGACACCGCCCTCTCAAGGCGGAGATCAGGGGTTCAAATCCCCTACGCCCTACCAAAATA
>Ga0208113_1000274_pt1 | contig 26231 bp, 24 predicted proteins | sample Knorr_S7_td_NADW_FD_185598 | JGI IMG/M metagenome (GOLD analysis project Ga0208113, IMG submission 185598) | Marine microbial communities from Southern Atlantic Ocean transect - Knorr_S7_td_NADW_ad_2505m_LV_A (SPAdes) (version 2) | ecosystem: Environmental > Aquatic > Marine > Oceanic | place...
ATTTATGAACCTTTCTATATTCGACGATCGCGTTCTTTAAATATGTGCCTAAGGCTACTCCTGACTGATCAGGCCTCTTTGTGAGTTGTCGGTCTCCCGGTTCTCTGCATCTTTGTTGCTGGGTCCTTTCCTCTGCCTTGGGTGAAACTCCACGTCCGGACCCACCGACCGCCGGCGCCCTTTTTTGGGCAGGGCCGGTGGCATATCAAGAAGAGGCAACTGGGCATCGTCCCTTAAGTCCCGCACCGCTTCTTCAAAGCTCTCTATGTCCTGGAAAGCCCGGTAGACGCTGGCGTAACGGATGTAGGCCACCCGGTCCAGTTCCCTAAGACGTTCCATCACCATGGTGCCGAGTACGGTGGTCGAAACCTCCGAGTTTCCCAGATGTTGTAATTCGGCCTCAATGTCCTCTACCATCTTTTCCACTGTCCGGGAGGCGACGGGCCTCTTGGTGCAGGCTTTCCTGATCCCTGAGATAAGTTTTTCCCGGTTGAACTCCTCCCTCCGGTTGTCCTGTTTGGACACCATCAGAGGAGCAGCCTGAACTCTCTCGTAGGTTGTGAACCTGAGTTCGCAGCTCTGACATTCACGCCGCCGCCTGATCCCGTTCTCTACCACGCGGGAGTCGGTGACTTTGGAATGGTGATGGCCGCAGAAGGGGCAGTGCATTTCTTGGTCGTTCTTTTATATTTTTCTTAAATTCGTTTTAAATACTACATATAGTGTTATTGTTAACTAAATCTACTATCTATAGTGTTTTAAGTGTAAATACCGATAATTAACTTGTCAATCCCTTTCGCTTTTCGTAATCCATCTGGGTCAGTGAGGCTTACGACTCGGTATTCAGGGCACAAAAAAAGACCGCCCTCCGATTAAGAAGGGCGGTCGAAGATGATTCCCGGCGCCTGATTGGGTGCTGTGATAAAGGGAAATTAATGCGCGAAGGCTTCCGAGAACATTACTCTGTTTTTGATGGGCTCCCGGCCCGGTGCGGCCCCGCCACTGATGTAGCGATTCCGTCTATTTAGACGACCATGTCCGGTGATTCCGGGAGCCTCTGTGCTATCGACGGATTTTACCGGAAAAAGCCCCGGTTCTTGTTACCGGCCTGGCGGCGCAAGAAACTTGGCACGTCTAGTTCTTCTTCCGACTGAGGGATGACGTCTTGGAGCAACCGCTCCAATTCGTCCTCTCGGAGCTGCTGGTTCTCGGCCATTACCGGGAAGGACGCAGCCACCATGGTGATCTTGACCTCGTCGTCCAATTTGGAGTCCCGGCAGGTGCCGAAGATGATGTTGGCGTCGGGGTCGGACAGGTCCTGGATCACCCGTGCCGCATCTTGGACTTCTTGAAGTGTCAGGGTCGGGCCACCGGAGATGACGAACAGTATCCGGCGGGCGCCGTCCATGGAGATGTCCAAGAGGGGGCTCTTGGTCGCTTGACGCGCCGCGTCCACCGCCCGGTTCTCTCCCCTGCCGCGGCCGATGGCCAGCCAGGCCGGACCGGCATTGTTCAATATGGTGCGGACATCGGCGAAGTCGACGTTGATCTCGCCAGGTACAGTCACGACCTCGGCGATCGCTTGGATGCCCTGCTGAAGGACAGAGTCGGCCATCTTCAACGCGTCTTCCCAGGTGTAGGTTGACTCGCCCTGGGAGTTGAGCTGCAGTAGCCGGTCGTTATCAATCACGATCAAGGTATCAACCTGGTCTTTCAGCCGGGCGATACCCTCTTCCGCGTTCTTCTTCCGCATATTCGCTTCAAAGGAGAAAGGCCGGCTGACTACAGCCACGGTCAGGGCGCCCGCTTCCTTGGCAATCTGAGCGATCACCGGAGCGGCTCCGGTACCGGTGCCGCCGCCCATGCCGACGGCCAAGAAGACCATGTCTGCGCCTTCCAATGCTTTCTCGATATCGTGGCGGCTCTCTTCAGCCGCTTGCCGCCCCAGATCGGGATTGGCGCCGGCGCCCAAGCCCCGGGTGAGGTTCTGGCCGATAGCAAGCCGATGGGACACGTCACACCTAAATAGGTGCTGCGCGTCGGTATTCACGCTGAAATACTCGACCACGGGTAGTTTGTCTTTGAACATCCGGCTGACGGCGTTGCTGCCGCCTCCGCCGATGCCCATCACCTTGATATTGGGCGCTCCGGCATTGATCTCTTGAACCATATCAAAGGTGTTTTCTGAGTCCTTGGCGGGTTCCCAGGCTGCTGAATTGTCTTGTACCATTCTCGGTCCTCCCATCTTCATCATCGGTATAAGAGTTGGAGTCCTCGGTTGACTCCTTTTGGTCGGTTGCTTGTTCGGCTGATCTTATTGGGTCCGTTGTCCGGGCGATACCCGGAGCGCCGACGCAAGTATTCGGCGTCGGCGGCTAGAGTGTCGCTACCTTACTGCGGTTGCTTTCTTACTGCCCAACCCCCATCGCCAAGATTTACTACCCATTATCGATCGGCCTCCGTTCAAAGAAGACCGTGTTTCGCCCTGGTGTTTGATGCCCCAGAGAAGTAGCCCAACGGCAGCCGAGAAGGCCGGCTTTCTGAGCTGCGCCGGCAATCCGGAGATACCCTCTGGATAGGCGATTCGGACCTGTCCGCCCAGGGTTTTCAGTACCAGGTCCGGTAGTCCGGTCATCGCAGCTCCTCCCCCGGTCAGCACGATACCGCCGGTGGGGAATTCTCTGAGTCCGGACTGTCTCACTTTTAGAACGATCAACTTGATGAGTTCCAACATCCTGTCGTGCAGTGGCTCGCACAGGACGCGGCGGGACAGAGCGTGTTTCGGCTGTCCCTGGAAACTGGGGATCACCACCTCTTCGTCGGAGGCGACCATCTCGGGCATCACACTACCCCATTTAACCTTCATTTCTTCAGTCATATATATGGGGGTCTTTAGCGCCACGGAGAGGTCCCGGGTCAATTGGCTGCCGCCGACCGGAATGACTGCCGAGTACCACGGTTGTCCCTGGCGGTAGATGACGATATCTGTGGTGCCGGCGCCGATATCAACCAGCACCACGCCCATCTCCCGCTCGTCGCCGGTCAGTGTCGACTCGGCGGACGCCAGAGAATGGAGCACCATACTCTTCACTGAAGCTTTGTTGGCCTCGATGACCTTCACGGTGTTCTTGAGAGCGACGGACTCGCCCATAACCACGTGGGCTTCCACTTCCACCAGGTTCCCATGTAGGCCCACAGGGTTGCGAATCCCGGACATTCCATCAACATGGTAGCCGATGGGAATAACGTGGAGCACTTCTTGGTTTGGGCCGACGTCCGGGAACGATCCCCGAAGCAGGCGGTCCAGCAATTTCTTGGTGATGTCACCAACGTCGTCGGGGTTATCGACCACCTCTTTGGTGTTCAAGGCACTCAGATGCGTCCCCGTGACGCTGGTATAGACCCCGGTGGGCGCCCCATCGCCGATGTAGCGCTGGGCTTCCTCCAACGAAGCACCGACAGCTTCTTTGACTTCATCGATGTTTTCGATCCGGCCCTTCTGCATCCCTTGGGAGGTCACAACTCCGGTGCCCAACACCTTGAGTTCTCCTTCGGTCCCGATCCGGGCCATGATGGAGGTAACTTTATCGGTGCCGATGTCGACCGCTGTATAAAACGTGTCTCTTGCCAACCTGTCACCTTCCTTAATGATGCCGTTTAAACGCCGTGAATCTGATTAACTAGTTAGATCCGCTGGACGACTCGCAATTTTGCGCTGCGGCTCCGCGGATTGGATTGGACCTCATCATTCGACGGCTTGATCACCCGCCGATTGATGATTTTTATGCGCGGCGTCTGACCGCAGACACATACCGGCAAACCGGGAGGGCAGACACAGGTGGCAGCCTCCCGGTTGAAGAACGATTTGACGATCCGGGCTTCCAAGCTGTGGTAACTGATCACCGCCAGTCGGCCTCCCTCGGCGAGCAGGCCCACCGCCGCGTCCAGACCTTGCTCCACATTGGTGAGTTCGTCATTGACCGCGATGCGCAATGCCTGAAAGGTCTTGGTGGCGGGATTTACCCGCTGGCCGGGACGGCGTCCCAAAACGCTGCCGATTATCGATGCCAACTGACCGGTGGTCTCCACGGGCCTCTCTTTTATAAGCGCCCGGGCAATGCTCATTCCACGGGGCTCTTCCCCGTAACGCCGGATCAGTCCACCCAGGTCTCTTTCGTCGTAGGTGTTGACTATCTCTTCAGCGGTCAGGTCGCCATTGGGGTCGTACCGCATATCCAGAGGTTCGTCCATCTGGAAACTCAGTCCGTAGCCGGGGCTCTCTACCTGTCTTGACGAGAAGCCGAGGTCCAATAGGATTCCATCAACTTGGTTTATTCCTCGGTCCTCAGCTAGCTCGGCCATATCGGCGTAGTTGCCAGCGGCAGGCAGGAAGCGGCCGCCGAAGCCGGACAACCGGGACTGGGCCCTTTCCAGAGACCGGGAATCCCAGTCGATTCCTAAGACAGCTTTGACCTGCGGCTCGGCCTGGAGAATAGCCTGGGAATGGCCTCCCTCTCCCGTGGTTCCGTCCACATAGACCCCGCCCTCTTGCAGCAGCAATTGATGGAGAGTCTCCGTCAGAAGCACTGGCTGGTGGGAGGCAACAAATTCCTCATGGAATTCATCAGCGGATTCATGACCGGTACGGTCCATAAGCTCCGTAAGCCAAAGGCCAAATGATTCTTCGAATAGTTCTGCTGTTCTTGTCAGGGTTGCCTGCGACACCGCTGCTCCCATCCGCCATTTTTTCTGGCGGCCACATCACTACTTGCCGGCAACTGAATCCATCGGAAAAATGGCGACAATGCGGCTAGAGCCTCTCGGGCCACAGCCGCCCGGCTGCCTTATCGCCGATACGATTGCAACTGACAGTACCAACTTGTAAACATAATGGTCAATGAAAATTGGCGTCAGTTTTAGTAAATTTTAAAACTTATGTCAATTTTGGTCAAATATTAAGAAATGAACTAGAAACCACGCCCGTCTGGCAGGCCAATCATCCCCTGTTCCAAAGAGCCAAGTACCTACGGTTTTGGCAGACGTATCGCTGGCGCGTTATGGAAAGCTCCGAACGTGGGGTATGTTATAATCGTGGCTACCCGAACACACCGTTAAACCACCTTTGCGTCTGGCGTTTGCCAGGGCGTTTCATCCGCCGTTTGAATCGATGTTTGGGTCGATGTTTGCTCAGGCGATCAGATACTTGAAAATTGGGTCGATTCACCCCCGGCCATGTCATATTTAGGGAGAGAAAGGCGTTGAACGTCACAAAGGACTCGGTCACAACCACAGAAGTAACTTTAACGATATCGATGGACGCCGACGATGAGGAGCCATTTCTCAACCGATCATACAGAAGGGTTGCCAGCCGCGTCCGTATCCCTGGCTTCCGCCCCGGCAAGGCCCCCAGATCGATCGTTGAAAGCCACATGGGAAGAGAAGCCCTGGTACATGAAGCCCTTGAGTTCATGATTCCCGAGTCGCTGGACCAGGTGTTGAAGGACGAAGACATCCAGGCCTTTATGCAGCCCCAACTGGAAGTTCTCGATATGGCGCCGGTGTCTTTCAAGGCCGTGGTGCCCCTTGAGCCGGTGGTAGACCTGGGAGACTTCCAGACGATCCATCTGGACCGAGAGGCAGTGGAGATCACCGACGAGCAGGTAGACCACGTACTACAAGACCTGCGGTTCGAGGCAGCCCCGTGGGAACCGGTTGACCGCGCTTTGGCCCTCGGGGACCTGGCGACCATGAATGTCCAAGGGACGATCGAAGGCGAACAAGTCATAGATGATAGTGGGATCGACTTTATTCCCGCGATGGACAACACCCTCCCTTTCCCCGGCTTTTCTGTTTATCTGGAGGGCATGACCGAAGGTCAGTCCAAGGAATTCACGCTGCCCGTTCCCGACGATTACCCACAAGAGAACTACGCGGGCAAAGAATGCCGGTTCAACGTGGAAGTCCTGGCCATCAAAGAGAAGAACCTGGCGGAACTGGACGATGAATTCGCCAAGGGCGTCAGGGAAGGCTTCGAGAGCATGGAGGCCCTCACCGACCACGTTCGACAGCGCCTTAACGACGAAGGTGAGGCCGCTGAGACGCGCCGCCTGGAGCAGTCCAGTCTCGAAGAGCTTAAAAAGCTGGCCAAAATCGAGGCCTCAGAACTGGTCTATCAACGTGAATTAGACTTAATGTACGAGGAACGCCAAAGGTCTCTGCAAAACCAGCGCATGAGCATGGAGCTTTACCTCAGTTATGTCGGCCAGACCGAAGAAGAGCTCCGGGAGCAGATGAAGCCTCAAGCAGAGGAACGGCTCAACACGATGTTGGTCCTCCGGAAATTGGCCGATGTTGAGAATATCGAAGTAGCCGACGAGGACGTGGAAGACGAGATTGAAAATCTCATCTCTACCACTGGGGGCGAATCGGAAGCAACGATGAAACAGGCCCTAAGTACAGCGAACGCCAAAGATTCCATCCGCTCGTCGCTGATGAACCGGAGGATCATGGCCCGGTTGGTCGAGTTAGTCCAAGGTGAAGGCGCGGCCAGCCCAGCCAGCAACGAAGCCACGGATGCAACAGTGTCCGAAGAAACCGAAGAATCTGGGTCGGAAGAAGAATCTTCACCGGCCGATGAAACAAAAGATTAAGGAGCGCACGTCGATGCAAGACCTTCCCAACGCCAGCGGATTATTCGTACCGCAATCCATCGTCCCCATGGTCATTGAAACCAGCCCAAGGGGCGAACGGGCATTTGATATTTATTCCCTGCTCTTGAAGGAGCGGATCATATTTCTGGGCACCCCGATAAACGACCAGGTGGCCAACTTGATCATCGCCCAACTTCTGTTCCTTGAAAGGGAAGACCCGGACAAGGGAATTAGCCTATACATAAACAGCCCAGGCGGCGTTATCAGCGCCGGCCTGGCGATCTACGACACCATGCACCTGATCAAATCAGAGGTTTCGACGATCTGTATCGGCATGGCGGCCAGTATGGCCACCATACTGCTGTCGGGTGGGGAGAAAGGCAAACGCTACGTGCTGCCCAATTCCACCGTCCACATGCACCAACCTATGGGCGGCGCCCAAGGGCAGGCCACTGACATCGAGATCGCGGCGCGGGAGATCATCCGGTTGCAGGACAAGATCCGCACCATGCTGTCGGAGAACACCGGCCAGACATACGACAAGATTGCCAGGGACACCGACCGGGACTACTACCTCACCGCCGAGCAGGCGGTTGAGTATTCCTTGGTCGATGAGATTCTTGGTGCAGCTCAGGCAGAGGAAGACGATTCCTAAACAGTAAACCGAATACCAGTGTAGGGTTTGAGGGGTGAGTGTGGCTAACGGTAGAAGCGGGAATAGGCTCTCGCGGTGTTCATTCTGTGAGAAGCCCCAGCCCCGGGCGGAATTGGTGATCGCCGGGGAAGGCAAAGCAGCGGTCTGCTACGACTGCATCCGTGTGCTGGGTCAGGTGGTGGAAGAAGAGAATCCTCCACCGCCCAAGAAATTCGAACCATCCAAACCGCTGGCGCCTCGGGAGATCTACTCCAACCTGGACACCTATGTAGTGGGCCAGGTTAAGGCGAAAAAGGTTCTCAGCGTCGCGGTCTACAATCACTTCAAGCGCATCTGGAACGGACATCAATGCTCCGGTTCGGATGTCGAACTCCAAAAGACCAATATCTTGCTCGTCGGCCCCACCGGCTGCGGCAAAACCCTCCTGGCCGAAACCCTGGCCCGCACTTTGGACGTCCCATTCGCCGTATGCGACGCCACTTCTCTCACCGAGTCCGGATACGTCGGCGAGGATGTGGAGAATATCCTCCTCAGGCTGATCCAGGCGGCTGATTGGGATGTGAACCGTGCCGAGCACGGCATCATCTACATCGATGAACTGGACAAGATCGCCCGCAAAGAGGGCCTGAACCGTTCCATCACCCGGGACGTTTCCGGTGAGGGAGTGCAGCAAGAGCTGCTGAAGATAATCGAAGGTTGCGTCGCAAATGTACCCCCCCAGGGCGGCCGGAAACACCCCCACCAGGAATTTCTCCAGATCGACACCCGTCACATCTTATTCATCTGCGGCGGCGCATTCGACGGACTGGGAGAGATTGTAGCCAGGCGGCTTGGCGCCGGGTCGACCCAGATGGGGTTCTTGGCCGGCGGCCGCAACGGCATGGAACACGATGGAAGTTCGCTGACGCAGGTGATTCCCGAAGACCTGTTGCAATACGGTTTCATCCCTGAGATGGTGGGCAGACTGCCCGTGACCGTGGGGTTGGAAACTCTGGACAAGGATTCTTTAGTCCGGGTGCTTACCGAGCCCCAAAACGCGATAGTGAAGCAGTATCAAAAGCTATTCAGCATGGACAGCGTTGAATTGGAGTTCACGCCAGATGCCCTCGAAGCCGCGGCGGAAAGGGCCTTAGACCACCAGACCGGGGCCCGCTGTCTGCGTTACGTGATCGAAGATACGCTTTTGGACGTGATGTACGATCTGCCGTCGCTGGAAGGCGTAAAACGCTGCGTGGTAGACCGGGATTCGATCGAAGGTGAGGTCCCGCCCACACTGTTCAGTGAGAGCGGCAAGACGATAGAACTGCCACCCCACCCCATAAAGAAGTCGGCTTAGCCTTCGGTTTTGGCCGGATCTTCCAGCATCGCCTCGGCTATGTGATGGTCGAGGCAAAGTCCTTGGGGCATGGATCTGGATAATTGGGCGCCTGATGCGTCCAAGACTTGGCCGTCAACAACCCGTACCTCGCCTTGGCTCACCACCCGCAGGGTCTCGAATAGCAGGTACGGCTCCCTCCGGTACTGCTCTCTGCGAATGGCTTGAAAAAGAGCGAAGTCCGTTCCCTCGGTTTTCTTTATCACGTCCAAGTCTTGCCCTTCCAACGCTTGCCAATGCTCATCGAATCCGGGGCCGGTGATTGGGACCGTGACGTAGGAGACAACGGGCCCCCGGTCCACTTCTTCAGTGGCCAGATGGACCATGGCGCCGGTCTTGCTCGCCCTGGTTTCAATCAGCTCCCAGACGACCTCCTGCCAGGTGCCTGTGGGACCGTCGGGAAGGGCTGGATGAAGGTTCAGCAGGGGATATTGCCGGCACATCTTGCCGCTCACGATCAGCATGTACCCGGCCAGTACGCAGACATCGGCATCACTGCCTGCCAGCTTATCCATGACCTGTTGGTCGAACTCTTCACGATGATCGGAGAAACGTCCGCCGATCTGTTTGCGAAATTCCGTGGATGAGTGGGTGACCAGAGGAATACCGTAGCTGTCGACCAGTCTGAAAAACTCGTCTGACCCTTCGGCCTCGCCCCGCCCACGATTGCTGAACACAAAGTTGATCCGAGCGTTGGCGCCGGTCTCGATCAGGCGTGTTTGCATGAAGTTAAGTAGTCCACGGGAGCCTTCCCCACGTCCGGTGGAGAACCATCCGATATTCAACATCCTCAGGTCGACACCTTCCCCAACACAGTTATCGGTCCGTACTCGTTTGTCCTACACTGCCGATTATTCGCACGGATTATTCGTCCGAATCTTCTTCCAGGTCATCAAAACCGGCCAGAACGTCGGCAGGCCGGTAGGACTCTTTCAGTTCAGTTATCTTTAGCTCGGCGTTATTCAGTAACTCGTTGCAGGTCTGAACAAGCTTCATTCCCTCTTCAAATCGGGAGGTAGCTTCGGCCAGGGTCAGCCCACCGGCCTCCAGTTGCTCGGCCATCTCATTCAGTCGGCGAAATGAGTCCTCAAAGTTGATGGATTCAGCGTCATCTTTCGGTGAGGAATTCTTAAGTTTGGCCATAGTCCAGACTCCTGGGAGACGGTTGGTCAGAGACATTCTCCCCGCGGCACAAGCATGCCAGCAGAGAAGTGAATCCGCAAGGGGGCGACGTTACAAAAGCGGGGCCATACCGTTGGGCTGGTTCGGTCTGGCTTTCGGTCTTGGTTTCGACTCTTTGGACCTCGCGGTCGTGTACTTCGGTTTCTGGTCCGGAATACCCGTACCGGCAACTGCGGGTAGCGATCCGTCGGCGACCGTGATCTCAAGGGCGTCCCCATCCGAGACCTGCTTGGCGCTGGAAACCACCGCCCCGGTATCCGGCAGATGGACGATTGAAAATCCACGGCCTAATGTGGCGATGGGGTCTAGGGCGCGTAGGCGCAGGCCGAGACCTTCCACCTGTCTCTTGCCTTCCTGTAACAGCCTTGACGACGCGGACTGCACCATTCTTCCGACGTCATCGACTCTGCGGCGCATGGTCTGCGTATCCGGTAAGCTGACCTCCATGCGCCGGGCCGTGGCCAGCACCCCGGAGCGCCTCCGCGAGTTCTGGTCGCTGAGCATGCGGAACATCATGCTGGCGGTCATCTCCAAGTTCCGCCGGAGCACGTGGGCATCGGGCACCACAAGCTCGGCCGCGGCCGAAGGAGTCGGCGCCCTGACATCGGCCACATAGTCGGCGATGGTCTCGTCGGTCTCGTGGCCAACGGCGCTGACCACGGGAGTCTTGCAGGCATAGATGGCGCGGGCGACCACCTCTTCATTGAAGGGCCACAGGTCTTCCAGAGAACCGCCGCCACGCCCGATTATGATCACGTCGCAGCCACCCTCCCGGTCCAACAATTCCAATGCCGTAGCTATCTTGGGGGCGGCATCCTGCCCTTGGACGATCGTCGGCGATAGGACCAGTTGGGCCAGCGGATAGCGTCGCTGCAGAACGTTTTGAATATCGTGGAAAACAGCACCGGTGGGCGAGGTGACCACACCAACTTTCGAGGGAAACCGGGGGAGTTGGCGTTTTCGGCTGGTCTCGAACAATCCTTCCGCAGCTAGTTTCTGCTTCAGCCGTTCCAGCTCCAGGGCCAGCTCGCCCACGCCTTCGGGCATGGCCAGGTCAACCATGAAATCGGTGGTGCCGCCTCTGGTATAGAAGGTGATCTTGCCATGGGCCGAAACAGAATCGCCTTCGGATAAAAGCTCTGCTCCCTTCATGCCCCGGAACATGACGCAGCGCAGCAGGCTATCCCGATCTTTGAGGCTGAAATAGGTGTGCCCGGCGGACGAGGCCCGGAGGCCGGAGACTTCTCCAACGACCCAAAGGTCCATCAGCAGCGGGTCGGACTCCAGCGACTCCTTGATGTGGGAGGAAACTTGGCTGACGGTATAGACAGTCACGATCTAACTCACGCGCTCGGTGTACTCTCCGGAGCGGGTATCAACCCGGATTACCGTACCGGGAGTTATGAACATCGGGACATTCACTTTTAGGCCGGTCTCCAAGGTGGCGGGTTTGTTGCCTCCCTGGGCGGTGTCCCCACGGAAAGCCGGAGGCGTGTCAGTAACTTGGAGTTCCACGTGGGTTGGCATCTTCACGCTGATGGGCGCGCCGTTGTACAGAAGGATATCGACCATCGCCTGCTCTTTCAGGTACTCCAACGAGTCCCCCAATATCTCCTTAGTCAGGTCATACTGATCGAAGGTTTCCTGGTCCATGAAGAAATAGAAGTCGCCGTCTGTGTAGAGGTATTGGGTCGGCCTGGTATCCACGTCGGCCAGGGTAAACCCGGTGCTGTACTGCTGAAAGGTACGCTCCACCACCGCGCCGCTCAACAGATTCCTCATCTTGATGCGGGTAACCGGCGCTCTCTGCTGCATCTTGTGGCGCTGGTAATCCATGACCTCCCAAGGCTGCCCGTCCAACTCGATGACGAGTCCCCGGCTGAGGTCGCTGAAATTTATGCTCATTTAGGAGTCCTTCGGTTACTGGTGAAAGGAGCCGCCGGACCAGCGAAAACAGTGCCCGGCAGTATCGATTAAGAGTGTATCACTAAGCCGGGCGCGGACGCGGAATTTGCTGAATGGCCTGACAACTTTTACTTTTTGGCTTTGCTTAGTGGAACGGCGCCGTCTTCTCGAAGTATCACGATATCTTCGATTCGAATCCCGCCCCAGCCGCTCAGATATATGCCCGGTTCAACAGTGAACACCGTGTTCAACTCCAAGACGTCGGGAGACCCAGGTCCGACTCCGGGGTTCTCGTGGATCTCCAGGCCGACACCGTGGCCCAGACTGTGGCCAAAGTTGTCCCCGTATCCAGCTTGGGCGATCACTTCCCGGGACAGGTTGTCCGTCTCTTCGCCGGTCATACCCACCTTCACCGTATTGATGGCGGTTAGCTGGGCGCCCAGGACCGTGTCGTAGATCTTGTTAAATGTCTCATCGGGCTCGCCGACCGCGATCGACCGGGATAGGTCGGAGCAGTAACCGCCCACTTTTGCGCCCATGTCGATCACGATGGGGTCGCTTTGTTTGATCACGTAGTCGGTGGGTTGATGGTGGGCCATCGCCCCGTTGGGCCCGGCGGCAACGATGGTATCGAAGCTGATCGTGTCTGCGCCGAAATCGCGCATAGCGGTTTCCAGTCTCCAGGCTACTTCCTTCTCGGTCATACCGGGAGTGATGGCAGGAGTTACTTGGTCCATGGCTTTGTCTGCAGCGTCGATCGCCAACTGCAGCATCTGCAGCTCTTCATGGTCTTTGATGATGCGCTGGTTCTCGGCCAGTCCCGGCGCCGGAACAAAAGAGACGTCTCCCAAAGCGGAATCGCCTTTGATGGCGTCAATCAGGTTGTTATACGAAGCGACCGTCATATCCTGGCTTTCGAACCCGACCTTCTTGACCCCGGAATCTTTCAATTCGTCGATCAGCCAACCCCAGCCGCCGCGGACCTGCCGGACATCGAAATAGGGTGATTGGTTGGTCGCCTGTTCGATGTACCGGGAGTCTGTGACCAGGATGGCCTTGGCCTTGGTAATCAGCAAATATCCGGCGGAGCCGCTAAATCCCGATAGGTAGCGCCGGTTCTCCGGGGCTGAGATCAGCACGCCGTCTAATTCTTGGTCGTTGAACTGGGCGACGAGGCCCTCCACTCTTTCCTTCATCTGGATTCTTCTTCGACAACTTCAGCCAATACTTTTAGCGCCGAGGTGTAACTTCGCCAGCCAAATCCAGCGATCTGGCCTCTGGCTATGTCCGAGATCACCGAAACTCTGCGCCAGTCTTCCCTGGCCAAAGGGTTGCTGAGATGGACTTCGACAACCGGCAAACGGCTGTCGATCAATGCGTCTTTCAGGCTGAGCCCATAGTGGGTCAGTGCTCCTGCATTCAAGACGATGCCTTGGATCTTCCCCCAATGCTCCTGGATGCAGTTGACCAGTTCCCCTTCCAGGTTGGACTGGTAGAAAATGACCTCGACGCCAAGTTCATTGGCAACCCATTTGATCTCCTGGTTCACTTCTTTCAGGGTCTTGGAGCCGTATAGAGATGTGTCCCGGCGTCCCAGCATGTTGATGTTGGGGCCGTTTAAGATCAAGAAACTGACCATGTTTCTAGTCGTCCTTCCCGGTGGATACTTGTTCCTCAGGCTCGGCCGCTTGCCGGGGCGTCCTGCCAGCCGGTTCGTCAGCCCTGGGATGATGGGACAAGTAGGCCGACAGGGCTTCCCGCTTGGTTACATGAGTATATACCTGGGTCGTTGTAGGACTGGAATGGCCCAGAAGTTCTTGGATCACCCGAAGATCGGCCCCGCCTTCCAGCATATGAGTGGCAAAGGTATGCCGGAGGGTATGGGGGTGAACACTCGTCCTGGTTCCGGCTTGGTTTGAATAGCGGCGCACCAATTTTTCGAAGCTGCGGCGCGAGAGCCTTTCCCCATACCGGTTCAAGAACAGCGCCTGGGTGGGCTTGGACACCAATTCGCGCCGGGACTCGTTGAGGTATCGCCGCATTGCTCTCTCGGTATGCTTTCCAAACAGGACCATTCGTTCCTTGGAGCCTTTGCCTCGGACCAAGATCTCATTGCTAGAGAAATTTATGTCCGGCAAATTAAGTCCGTGGATCTCCGAAAGCCGGATCCCGCAGGCGTACAGCGTCTCCAAGATCGCTTTGTCCCGGATGCCGTGAACCGTCGATCCATCGGGCGCATCCATCAGCCGGGCGACTTCGCGCTGACCCAAGAAATCGGGGAGGGATTTCGAAATCTTTACCTTGAAACTTTGCCCCGAAGGCACGGGGGTCGAGCGAAACAGACCTTCTTGGACCAAGAACCGGTAGAAAGCGCGGACCACCGTTAGCTTACGGGCAACACTGACTCTGGCATATCCCTGTTGTCCGCCCTTACCCTCGGTGGCCAACCAGGCCAGGTAGCCGCGCAGAGTCTGCCGGTCCATGTCCGCCAGACTCAGCTTCTCCGCGGCCAGGTATTGGCGGAACGATTGCAGGTCCGCTAGATAGACTCGTTCTGTGTTCTCCGACAGCCCGCGTTGACCGCGGATGTAGCGGGGGAACGCTTCTAGGTATTGGTCAAACTGGGTCAAGCCCTCATGACCGGCGTTCTCGAGGCTAGTCGCCAACCGGCGCCAGCTCTTCTGATGCGTCTTCGTTTTCCGAGTTCTCCAGTATGGCTTCCTGCCAACTACAGTTGGTGCAGGCCGAATTGTTCCGGCCCTTCATGACCATCAGGCCCGCACACTCAGGACATGGAGTGGGCAGCGGTTGTTGGTTCAAGATCAGGTCGCAATCCGGGTAATTGGAGCATCCGTAGAATGACCGGCCTCGGCCCCTTGCCCGGCGTTCCACGATATCGCCACCGCAGTTGGGCTTGGGGCAGGAGACTCCGGTCTTCTTTAGAATCGGTTTGGTCTTGCGGCACTCAGGGAAGCCGGTACAGGCCATGAAACGGCCAAACCGTCCCGTCTTGATCACCATGGGTTTTCCACAGGTGTCCGTGTGCTCGCACTTATCGCTGCCCGCACAGTCGCAGACCTCATCGGTCTCCTCGTCCATACGAATCTTGGGCATCAGCTCATCTGCGTTACTCAAAGCCTCCTCGAAAGGCCCGTAGAACTCACCCAGCATGGGCACCCAATCGCGTTCACCCCTGGACACATCGTCCAATTCTTCTTCCATCTTGGCCGTGAAGTCCAGGTCCATGATGTTGGTGAAATACTCTGTGAGCACGTCAGTGACCGTGATTCCCAACTTGGTGGGAGTCAGCCTATTTCGTTCCCTTTCCACGTAGTTCCGGTCAAGCAAGGTGCCAATGGTCGGGGCATAGGTGCTTGGGCGTCCTATACCCTTTTCTTCCATGGCTTTGATGAGCGTGGCCTCAGTGAACCGGGGAGGCGGCTCGGTGAAGTGCTGGTTGGCGTCGAGTTTGGAGCACGACAGGGCGTCGCCGACCGCTAGCGCCGGCAGGGAATTCTTTTCGTCGGTCTCCTCTCTATCGTCACGGCCTTCCATATATACGCTACGGAACCCGGCGAATTTCAGGACCGAGCCGGAAGCCCGGAAGTTGTAGACAGCTCCGGTCCCCTTGCAAACGGCGTCGATGTTCAACGTGGTCGCTTCAGACCTGGCATCCTCCATCTGACTGGCCAGCATTCGCGACCAGATCAGGGTGTAGAGGTTCAACTGTTCCCCGGACAGATAGTCCTTCAATAACGCGGGGTCTCTCTTGATTGACGTGGGCCGTACGGCTTCGTGGGCTTCCTGGGCGCCCTTCACAGCCCTGGTATACACCTTGAGTTTGGCTGGCAGATGGTCTTTACCGTATCTGGCTTGGATGTATTCCCGCACCTCTTCCAGTGCAGAACTGGCCACCTGAGTGGAGTCCGTCCTCATGTAGGTGATCAGGCCGATCTGGCCTTCACTTCCAACGTTTAGGCCCTCGTACAATTGCTGGGCCACGGCCATGGTGCGCTGCGCCGTGAACCGCAGTTTGCGGCCGGCTTCCTGCTGCATGGTGCTGGTCGTGAACGGCGCGGAAGGTCGTTGTCTGACATCCCGTTTCCGGACCTCAGCGACTTTGTAGTCAGCATCGGCCAGTTCAGACTCGTAACGCCGGGCATCTTCTTCTTTGGGGATGCTGATTCGGGCACGATCACCCTTCACCGAGTGCAGTGAAGCAGAGAACTGGTTCTTCTCGATGGCCTCCGAGCCCGCCTTTCGCAGTAGGCTATCGATGGTCCACGACTCTACGGGAATAAATGCTTCGATCTCCCGTTCGCGGTCCACAACCATGCGCAGCGAAACCGATTGCACCCGGCCCGCAGAGGTACCACGCTGGACCCGGCGCCAGAGCAGGGGACTGATCTGGTATCCGACCAAACGGTCCAGAATGCGCCGAGCCTGCTGGGCATTGACGAGCTGCATGTCGATCTCGCGGGGGTTACGGAAAGCCTCTTCGACAGCTTCTTTAGTTATCTCGTGAAAAACAACCCGCTTGGGGGGCGTGGCCAAGCTCCCCCAGTCCGCGGCGGTCTGGAGGTGCCAGGATATGGCTTCGCCTTCCCGATCCGGGTCAGTGGCCAGGAAGACCTGTTTGGCTTCCTTTCCGGCTTTTTTGATCTGGGTCAGCAGGGACTGCTTGTCCTTCATGATCACGTAGGAAGGCTCAAAGTCCTGCTCTACGTCTACGCCGATCTTGCTCTTGGGCAGATCACGCACGTGTCCTTGGGACGCGGTCACGACGTATTTGTTGCCCAGTATCTGTCCAACTGTCCTGGCCTTGGCCGGAGATTCTACGATCACCAAGCTCTTGCCGGCGGAACTAGGCAGCTTGACGGCCGCCGACCTACCTTTGGAGCCCTTGGCTTTGGTGGACTTGCGCTTGGCCGTGGTTTTTTTTGTTGTGGATTTGCTCGCCGCTTTAGCCGACGAGCCTTTATTGGTTGTCATATACCGCCGTGGTTTCTCTTATTTTGATGTAGTGCATACAGCCGACCTGTTTTATCTTTCCCTTCAACTCTAACATGGTCAGTGTACTGCTATCTGAGGTTATAGGTAGGCCTGATGACCTCTGGATAATATCAATATGCAACGGAGAGTCAGTCAACTTGCTTAGCAGCGCCTGCTCTTCCGGTTCGTCGGCATCAGCAGCTGCGAACGACAATTGCTCCGGAACTTCTTCTAATGCCTTAAGTCCTTTTTTAGACTTCTGGGTTTTGGGGACAACGTCAGCGATGTTCAGCTCTTCCAATATATCCGTGATCCCCATCACCAATTTTGCGCCTTCCTTTATCATCCGGTTGGTGAAATCGCTGGCCGGAGAGAAGATACTCCCCGGTACGCAGAAGGCTTCCCGGTTCTGCTCCAGGGCGTGATAGACCGTGTGACGGGCCCCGCTGCTTCGACCACCACCGAACCCAGCGACATGCCGCTGATCAGGCGGTTCCGGCGCGGAAAGCTCCGCGAGTCCGGCCGTACGCCGATCGGCTGCTCGCTAACGACGGCTCCCTGTTCCTGTATCTGCTCAAACAGACGCGTATGGTCCTTCGGATAGACCCGGTCCAGACCGCCAGCTAACACGGCAACCGTGCGGCCCCCGGCTTCAAGAGCCGACCGGTGTGCCACTCCATCGATACCCAATGCCAACCCGCTAACCACCGTAAGGCCTGCCTGGGCCAACCCTCGACTTAATGCCGCTGTGGCTTCCCGGCCGGAGACGGTTGGGCTCCTGGTACCTACGATGGCCACCGCCCGTTCGTCGCTAGGCAACAACGTTCCTTTATAGAAGAGAACCGCAGGCGGGTCGGCGATCTCTTTTAGCCGCGCCGGGTAGCCTGGATGATTCCAGGTTACAGCCGTAACCCCTGCACGTTCAAGGGCAGCCATCTCGTCATCTGGGGAAGAATTGTTCCTGGCAGCTACAATCTCCTGAGCTGGACGGTCTTCCAATCCAGTGGCCCTAAGCTCGTTGTAACTGGCGTTCCAGACCGATTCAAGATCGCCAAAGTTGGATTCCAAACGGCGAAAACGCACAGTTCCCAATTGCCGGACCCTGCTCAAAGCCACTCACAATTTGGTGTCGGCAGCCATGTTCTCTTCCATATTCGGGATTCTAGCACAGGCCAAAATCAGCAACCAACGGCTTGCGGTCACTGTCAAGGGCAACAATAGACCGCAGACCGCGTTCAATTAGGAAAGAATCCCGCCGTCTTCGTAGCAGCCCCGGTGGCCCATTAGATGTGATGTCAGGCGCGTTTATCAGGCTGGAAATTAGGCCCGATTTGGTTGACAATGGAAACAGGCGGATGATATATTCGTGACGCTGTTTTACGCGTGTACCCACCATCAAAGTGGGTTGTCATCATATTGGCGTTCTCCGGAATTTAACCCTGATAATCAGAACGTTGGGCCACATCAGAGGACACTTCCGACAATCATCATGACATCTACGGCCTCATCGGCACGTCCGCGGCACTTCCAGTCCCCATATTCCTCATTTATTTCCAACTATTCGATATGGCATTTTGCCATTTCGACCCAAGCTATCATTTCGAATCGGCCTGACCGCAGTGCCATGAGGACTTATTGATATGCAGATGCGCGACTTCGTAGTACGGTTCGCCGGCGAAGGTGGTCAAGGCGTCGTCACTTCGGCGGAAGGCCTAGCCCAATCGTCGACCCGCGTCGGCTACCATGCCCTGACTTTCGCAACCTTCCCTTCCCAGATATTGGGCGGCCCCACCTGGACCCAAGCCCGAATCTCAGTAGAACCGGCTTTGGCGCCCGGCGACGATGTCAACGTCCTCGTCGCGTTCAACAAGGACGCTTACGATGCCCACATCAATGATGTCCGCGAAGACGGTGTAGTGATCTTCGACTCCACCGAGTTTCAATTAGAAGACGACGGTCGTAGTTTTGGCCTGCCCTTTGAAGACCTGGCTAAATCAACTGGCAACAACCGCGCCGCCAACATGGTGATCATGGGCGGCTTGGCTCACCTGATAAATATGCCTCAAGAGCACTTGATTAGTTTCGTCGAAGAACGGTTCAACCGTGGGCGGGACGGAGATGCCGAGATCATCAGGTCCAACATCGAGGCCCTGAACCTGGGCCGTAGCCACCTCGCGGAGAGCGGGTTTTCCCTGGGTGATTTGGCACCCCCGGAGCAGCCGGAATACGAACAATTGATGATCAAAGGCAACGATGCCATATCGATCGGCGCCATTGCCGCCGGCCTCGATTTTTACGTTGGCTACCCTATCTCCCCCGCCACTACGATCCTTTTGTATATGGAACGGAATTTGGTCGGCAATGACCGGTTCGCCTATCAAGTTAGCTCCGAGATTGAATCGATCACCACTATCCTGGGCGCGGGCTACGCCGGCAAACGGGCAATGACCGCCACCGCCGGCCCCGGTGTCTCATTGATGAGCGAGGGTCTGGGCCTGGCGTGGATGGCCGAGATTCCACTAGTGGTGGTGGACGTTCAGCGCGGCGGACCGGCTACCGGCCTGCCCACCAAGACAGAGCAGTCCGACCTTATGAGCTGTATGTATCCTGCCCACGGCGACGTGAGACTGCCCATCATAGCGGTCGGTACAGTTGAAGAATGTTTCTATGGAGCGATCAAAGCGCTGGAGTGGGCGGAGAAATACCAAGGCCCTGTCATCTTGATGACCGAGATGGCTTTAGCCGAACGGTCCCAAAACATCCCCAAACCCGATCTTTCCAAGGTCAAACAGGCCAAACGGGATATATACACCGGCACCAACGGCTACCTCCGCTATGCCGGTAACGAGCTTTCCCCCATGCCCATCCCCGGTAACCCAGGCGCCTATGTGGCCAACGGCAGTGAACACGACGACATGGGCGACACCACCCACCTGGGGGAGCGCCATGTGCAGATGACCGAGCGGCGGTTTAGCAAGATCAAGTTGCTGGAAGAAGACGATTACGAACGTGACCAGACGGAGCAGTCCATCGCGGTATTGCCATGGGGCGGCAGCAAAGGCCCGGCCCAGGAAGCCTATAAAACTCTGAGAGAAAATGGCGTGCCGGTGGGTTGGTACTACACGGTGTACCTAAACCCTCTGCCACCGAAGATGCTGGAAGAGTTGAAAAAGAAAGACCTGGTAATCGTTCCGGAGTTGAATTACCAAGGGCAGTTCTCAAGCATCCTGCGCTCGATGGGCGTGAAAGCAGAGTCCATCACCCAATACACCGGCCTTCCATTCAAAGGCCGCACACTGGTCGAAAAGATCACGGAGATGACGAACGCTCATCTGAAGGAGACGGTCAGGGTATGAGCAAGAAAAACCCTGAATACGATTTCAAGTGGTGCCCGGGCTGTGGCGATTTCGGTGTTCGACGGGCCCTTGAGCTCGCCATGATCAACCGAATGGAAGAGACCGGCAAGCCCATGGAAAACAATGTGATCGTGGCCGGCATCGGTTGTTCCGGAAACATGGTCCACTTGTTGGAAGGAAATCAGCCCTACGGAATCCACGGAATCCACGGCCGATCACTCCCGATAGCCTTAGGCGTCAAGATGGCCGAACCAAGCCTGAACGTGGTGGTGGTGGCCGGGGACGGCGACTTCCTCAGCATCGGCGCGGAGCACATCGGACCGCAAGCGGCCCGAAACCTGAATATCTGCGCGGTAATCATGGACAACGGAGTTTACGGGCTGACAAAGGGCCAGAGCTCTCCGACCACCTTGGAAGGCGCGATCACCAGCAGCACGCCGTTCGGGAAGCTGGAATCGAAGACCCATCCGCTGGAACTGTACCTGACGATGGGCGTTTCTTACATCGCTTCCGGGTTCTCCGGCCAGCCGCGTCCCCTCTCTCAACTCATCCAGCAGGGGATGGACCATTCAGGATTCTCCATCGTTCACATCCAATCGCCTTGCACGGCTTACAACGACACCTTCTTGGAATTGAAAGGCGATCTCAAGAACGGCATTCAGCCCACCCTCTGGGATATCCCCGAAGACCACGACACCTCAGATAGGGCGGCGGCCCACGACCTGCTTCAGCAAGGCGGAGTGCCTGTGGGAGTCCTCTACAACGACACGGACCGGATCTCGTTGGATCAGAACGTGGTTAATACCTGGGAAAAGGCCCAGCCCAAAACCATTGAACAGTTAATGGGGGCCTTCGAGTTCTAGCCTACGATTGATCATGGTATTCAAAACGCCCCGATGTGAATCGGGGCGTTTTGAATATAAGGTCCATGCAACCTTATCTGCGTGATGGTGCATCTATGTATTTGAGAAGAGGACCATTCGGGAAAATCGAGAACATCTCCGGGCAGTGGGTGTTGCCCATCACCAGTCTGCCAACTTAGAACGGAACGGAGATGGATAAATTGTTTTAAGCGATAAAAAGATTCTTCAGGAAGGGCGAATTCGACTGCGAAGACGTGGTTGATTACTCTTCCGCCTACATCGAGAACGATCTCAAACCAGACAAGCGGTCTGCATTCCAGGCCCACCTGAGCAAATGCGGTCCTTGCCAGGCATTTGTGGGAACGTTGTCGTCAAAGATCGGCGCCTTGGGTAGGCTGCCCGGAATCAGTGCGCCGTCCGCGCTTAAACAATCATTGTTGGAGCGGATACATCGGGAAAATTAGCTGTGGTCTGTCTACTAAGCCGTGCAAGCCAAAAGAAAATCCCCCGGAAGAATCCGGGGGATTTTCTTGTTTTAACCTAGTCTTTTACCGCTTCAACTTGTAGTTGAGTTAAGTTCGTCCTCTAAGTCGCGGTATTTGGACGGGCATTTCACCAGGATGTTATCCGCGTGGAATACTTCGTTGGCGCCGTAACTACCCTCCAAGATGAGCTCGGAGTGGGGATTGAAGAACAGGTCAGGCAAAACACCAGTGTAGCTGGCCATGAGGGTAACGCTAAAGGAATCTCCGTCGTTGTCGGTGATCTGAAAGAGAGAGTCGATGGAATTGCCGTTACGGCCGAAGGTACCTTCAACCAATTTACCGGACACCCGGAGCAATCGTCCGTCTTGGACTTCGGACTTTTCGCTGAACTCGCTGACTGTCAGGAAATAGAGGGTGTTCCCCGGGAATGCCGCGTAGATCATGTAGCCCAGCGCGAGGATGATAACAGCACTTAGGACCAAGAATCTGGTCTTGTTGGAGCTGGCCTGTACCTCGTCTCCAAATTCGTCTAAAGGTTCCATTCCTCTGTCGTTCAAGACAGAACTTCCTTTCCCCCAAGTGTGGATGTCAAAAATTAATGGCCAACGGAGTCAGTTCCGTCTGACGTGCCAATCATATCATGGCGCTAGGCTCCCTGCTATTGTAAACGGCCTCAGTATCGGAGGCCCCGCACAACCGTTCTGCCTTGCTATTCAAGGACCTGTTAAGTAGAATTTCGGTAGCCAAATACTCTCCAAAACGACCCCACGAGACCCCATTGGAAACCACCCCAAACCCAGCGGTCACAGGCGCAGGCCGATGTCCGGCCCACCTAGCCCATACGGGCGCTTCCGGCTTAGATTTGAATCCAATCATCGCCCCTAAACGAATCATTGTGCGGACTCTCATGTCCTGTGTGCCATCTCAGGCTGGCCGCGGGATATCTCCATGACCAATGCGGCCGCGGAAGCCGTGCAGGCCCGTTCTCTGGAGAAGAGTTTCGGCGAGTGGCCGGTACTTTGGGACTTGGACCTGTCAGTGCCTTGGGGCGAGACACTGGTCCTATTCGGTGCCAACGGGGCCGGAAAGACCACTCTGTTGCGGATCCTGGCCACCCACATGCGTGCCGACTATGGTTCAGTGGCGGTAGCAGGTTATAACCTGCGCACCCGGCCTGAAAAGGCGCGGCGCCGCATCGGAGTCGTTGGGCACCGAAGCCTGCTTTACGACGACCTCACCTGCCGGGAGAACCTGGTCTACTACGGCCGGTTATTCGGTCTTAAGGACCACGGGAAAAGGGTCGATGATGTTTTGGAGAAAGTGAGACTGAGCAGCCGGGCCGACCACCGAGTACGGACCTTGTCCAACGGCATGCAGAAACGGGCCGCCATAGCCAGGGCGATCCTTCACGAACCGGACGTTCTGCTCTTGGACGAACCGGAAGCGGGCCTCGACCGCGAATCCGTGTCCATCTTGGGAGCGCTATTGGCCGAATGGACTGACACTGGACGCTCCGTGGTTATGACCACCCACGACCTCGACCTGGGACTGGACTGGGCGCACCGAGCAGGTGTGTTGCGTGGTGGCAAGGTGAATTTCCCGGATTCCGATTCTCCTGATAGCGCCACAAGTGACATCCGGCAGGCGGTGGCAGACGCCTTGGAGGCCGGACGATGACGGGTCTGCTGGGTCCCATCATGGTCATCGTCTGGAAGGACGTGCTCTTAGAGTTACGCTCGAGAGACCTGGTGGTCTCCGTAGTGGTCTTTGGATTGCTGGTGGTGGTTGTGTTCAACTTTGCATTGAACAACACGCCTGGCAGGTCTGAAGAGTTGGCGCCGGGCATCCTTTGGGCCGCCTTCGCATTCTCCGCCGTCCTGGCCATGAACCGGGCGTTCGTGAGGGACCAGGAGCAGGGTGGGTTAGAGGGGCTGCTGATCTCGCCGGTGAGCCGGGACGCCATCTTCCTGGGGAAGGCGCTGACCAGCCTGATCTTCATGCTGCTGGTGGAAGCAGCCCTGCTGCCGGTGTATGCGGTGATGCTCGATTTTTCAGCCCTGTCTTGGATCCTGATCCTCACCATCTTCCTGGGGACCTTGGGTTTCGCCGTGGTGGGGACGCTGTTCTCAGCCATCGCCGTGCAGACCCGGTCGCGAGAGATCATGCTGCCTGTGCTGTTCTTCCCAGTCTTGTTGCCGGTGATAATTGCGGCGGTGGAGGCATCGACTCGTGCGGTGGGCGGAGAGACCTTCATCGGGCTGGGCCGTTGGCTGCCCTTGATAGGCGTGTTCGACGCCTTATTTTTGGTAATATGTCCCTGGGTTTTCGGATTCGTAGTGGAGGAGTGATCTAGCTTGGCAAACACCCAAAGCATGGAGCGGCCCGGAAGCCTGGGCGGTCTACCGAGCCTAAAAACAGCATTGGCGGCGATTACAGGCGTCATGATGCTAGTGGACCTTTATCTCATCTTCATGGTCGCACCCACAGACTCAGTCTTGGGCCACGTGCAGCGCGTCTTCTACTTCCACGTGCCCATCGCCATCATGTCGTTCCTGGCGTTCTTCGTTGTGTTCATCGGCAGTCTGATGTACCTGATCAAACGAACACCCAAGTGGGATGCCGTTGCCCACGCCTCGGCCGAGGTTGGCGTCGTATTCGTCACTCTGGCGCTGCTGACGGGCATAATCTGGGCCAGGCCGGTCTGGAACACCTGGTGGACTTGGGAGCCCCGTCTGACCACCACCATGATCCTGTGGTTGATCTATGTGGCCTATCTGATGGTCAGGTCCTACGCTCCCTCCCAGTCCAAAGGCGCCATCTACGCCGCGGTCGTGGGCATCATCGGTTTCATCGATGTACCCATCGTCTATTACTCAGTCGTATGGTGGCGGTCGATCCATCCTTCACCGGTGGTGGGGCCATTCGCCCAGTCCGATGCCCTGGACGGAACAATGGCGCTGATACTGCTGTACTCGTTGATCACGTTCATATTCTTCTTCGCCTACATGATCGTGGAACGGATGGAACTCCGGAAAACAGAAGAGGCATTGGGGCGTATCCGGTTTACCCTACGGCGCAGGGGACGTTAGGCCCGGCGCTTTCCCGTTTTTCACGGAAATCACCAAGGAGTTGGCTTGCTAGACTTCATACTGCTCAGTTCCCATCTACCTTCATCCAACCTGCCCTACCTTTTTGCGGCTTTCGCCGTGAGTTGGGTGGTGTTGTTCGGATACCTGTTCTACGTAAACCGCCGTCAGCACGAGATGAAGAAAGAGATCGCCAGACTGCAGAGCGTGCTGGACCGGGCTGACGAAGAAGAGTAGTTTTCAAATTCCATGAAATTCGATCGTCTCTTTAGATTTCCCTCTAGTGCCCTCGCCGCAATCCTGGTTTTGGCGCTCGCCGTTGGATGCGGTGGTGATTCGGCATCCGGCTCGCCTGTTTACTCTGGCTCGTCAACACACCTCGAAGAACGCGACGGCCAACCGGTGGTGGTCTTTGAAATTTCGATCAGCGATGGCAATGGCGACCCCTACACAAAAGGTCTATTGGTCGAAAGCACCGCGTTCACTCCAGACTCGTCATTCCCGGTGCTTAAAGCCAACCAAGGCGGCGGCGTCACGATCATCCTTGAAGTGTCGACGCCTGGGGATTACCACGTAGCGATAGGGTCGTTTATAGACCCCGAAGGGCAGGCACTACCTCCGGCTCCCGACAGCACTGAATTGCGTGGGAAAGTTCTGTTGACGTATAACTACGCCCCATAGATTACTAACACCGGTTCTAATATTCGCGCCTACATCTTTGTGGGGCTGACCTCCAGGTTGGCGTACTGACCCAATTGGGAGTGGAAGCCCCGGAAGCCAGTAGTTGGTTCTTCATCACCTGGATGACCACCGGCCTGTTCTCCTTGGTCTTGTCCCTGTTCACTAGGCAGTCGGTGTCGATAAATCTCTCGGTCGTGCTTTGGTTTTCATCGCCGGTTCGGCCAGCGGCTTCAGCTTAGCTCGGTTATTAGGAACGAACCTGATGGTCGGATTGGTGGCGGTAGCGTTTTCTCTGTTACGGCTCAATGATGTCTTCGCTCGCATCATTCCTCCTCAGATAGCCATCGGAGTATTCGCCGGGACCGTCATGGCCTTCATGTGGAAAACCTCTCTAAGGGCCGTCGACGACCCTATTTGCGCAGGTCCGGTCATCGGCGGGTTCCTACCTTGATAATCACTCGCAGCCATCTGGTAGCCGTGGTCGCCGTCGCGGTAGTGGGGTTCGTGGGAGTGGCAGTTACGGCCGGGATGCCCAACGCCGGCGGCTCTGTAGCCCTCCCAGCGATGGCATTGCCCGCATTCGATTTCAACCCTTCTTCTCTGATGGCACTGGGACTGCCTCTCTTGATACTCACGGTCGGGGTCGGCAATCTACAAGCATTGGCAATCCTTCGTTCAGAGGGTTTTCCTGCCCGAGGCAACTTCTTCTGGTTCGCGGCAGGCGCAGCCAGTCTGGTCAATGCTCTCGGTGGCGGCCACCCTGCGACCATCGGCGGAAGCTCCATCGCGATCTCGGCCGGACCAGCCGCTGGAACCAAGGAGTCCCGGTTCTGGGCCATCGTCCTATCGTCCGTCCCCACGATTGCCGTCGCGTTGGCGGCAGTGCCGGTGATAGCGATCGTGCAAGATCTTCCGTTGTCCTACACGCTCACGGTCGGAGCTGTGGCGCTCACGTTGTCTTTCAAAGTGCTGGTGCAGAAAACCGTCAGCGGGCCGATGCG
>Ga0208113_1000275_pt1 | contig 26183 bp, 27 predicted proteins | sample Knorr_S7_td_NADW_FD_185598 | JGI IMG/M metagenome (GOLD analysis project Ga0208113, IMG submission 185598) | Marine microbial communities from Southern Atlantic Ocean transect - Knorr_S7_td_NADW_ad_2505m_LV_A (SPAdes) (version 2) | ecosystem: Environmental > Aquatic > Marine > Oceanic | place...
TTAATTCATGGTTTGGCCAGTAATAAATTTACATGGAATGCTATTATAGAAATCCTCAAAGATGATTATTATCTTATAGCAGTTGATTTACCTGGGCATGGTTTAAATTCTATTTATGAAACAGATTTTTCATATTCCAGTATGGTAGATTATTTATTCAAACTTCAGAGCCATTTAGGGATATCTTTTCAATACATAGCTGGCCATTCTTATGGTGCTTCAATATCAACAATGACAGCCTTAGATAAAAGATTTAAAATTAAAAAACTTGCACTTTTAGATGGCGGGGTCGTACCTTTGAAATCATCCCCTGATATGAATGACGATAATTATATGTTTAAATTAGCACCGCCCGATTTTACTAACAGAAAATTTGAAAGTATATCTGAATTTATTGATAATAATTTATCTATTAAATCAAATCCTTATTCTGATCTAATTAAACACGCTATCTTAAGTAATTTCGATCATGCTAAAAAACCTTTTTTGGTTCCATTTCTAAAAAGAACAAATCACTTGAAAATAGTAGATTATTTGTGGAATTATAATCCGGAATTTAATTTATCTAAAATTAGAATTCCTACCCTGGGTTTAATGGCTTGTAAATTTGACACAATTGATGAAAGATCTTCGCATAGATGTCATCATGCTTCCCTTGTATCTGATAATAATAATTTGATTAATATTACCTGGGTACTTAACACTCCTCATGATTTACAGTTATATGCTCCCAAACTAGTATCACGTAAATTAATTGCACATTTTAAATCTTAACTGTTATTTAATAGCAATGACTCTTACAGGGGATCCTGATCCATCTTCTATTTTTAATGGCAGAGCAATGATTATTGAACCTTTTGATGGTATTAAATCTAGATTACATAAACTAGTTAATCCCATTTTTCCAGCACCATGCATAATATTATGATTTGGAAATTGTGGATCAAATGACGGGGCAATCCCGGCATCTGTACCTACTGTTTCTACTCCAACTCCTAATACATCTTTCTCATTTGCTAATAATTCTGATGCTTCTTTTGATATTCCTGGAGTATTTGGCATTTGATCGTTTGTATTAAAATTTGCATAGGCTTCTGGATCATTGAATCTTGAGCTCCATCCGGTTTTTATTAATACCCAAGATTTTTTTGGGATATTTCCATTTTGTTTTTCCCATTCTTCAATATGAGAAGGTGTTAATAAAGCATTTGGGTTTTCTTCTACTTCTTTTTCCATATCTATTAAACATCCATTACCTATAAGCATTTCTACAGGAATTTTATCAACAGAAAATTTATCTTGCCCGGTTACCCAATGATTAGGTGAATCAAGATGCGTACCAGTATGCTCACCTGTTTCAAAGTTGTTCCAATACCATCCTGGCCCTTTTTCGTCATATTTAGATATTTCTTTTTTCTTAAATGGAATTGTTTGCCCAAATTCTTCTGGAAGCGTTAAGATTGGAGTCTGTTCATTTAATGGTTGCGTTAGGTCTACAACTTCTAATTTACTTGATCTTATATTATTAATAAATTCTTCTAAAATCATTTAATTCTCCTTTAATGAATTAATATGTCTTTTAAATTCTATTTTATTTTCTATAAGCCCTAAATCCATTGTAAATTTTTCCGGGCCTTTCGCTTCTACTTTTGATACTATAACTGATGCATTATCTATATTGATATTTTTTTCAAACAATGATTCGAATTCATCAATATTTTTTGTTTCATATGCAAATTTTATTCCTGAACTTAAAGCTATATTTTTTAAATTTGTACCAGTAGAAGTAGCTGTAGGGAATCCGCCGACTGATAACAAACTTTCATTGTCAAATATTATGTGAGTAAGATTTTTTGGGTTATATCTTGCAATTGTTGAAAAAGTTCCAAGATTCATCAATACTGATCCATCTCCATCTAGAACAATTACATTAATATCGGGCTTTGACAATGCAATTCCAAGACCCACAGATGATGCAAGTCCCATACTATGTTCTAAATAGAAGAAGTTTTTTTTATGCCCTAGTGAGTATAACTCTGCTGCTACAGCACCCATATTTGTAATAATTAATTTTGAGTCTAATAGTTTATATATTCTTTTTAATGCATCGATTCTTTTCATTATTCAACCATCAGATCCCTGGTTATTAATAGGGCAACAGGTCTTTCAGAGCTTTCTGATAAAACAGCTGCTTTATTTATCTTTTTTTCAACTGATTCAGAAGAATCAATAATATCATAAGGAATATCCAGTGCCTTCAGTGTACTTTCAGTTCTTAATCCACCCTCAGTTTGCCATGGATCTGTTTCACCCATTTCGCCTCTATAACTAATAATCATTAGTAAAGGTATACGATACAATTGAGCTAAAGATACTATCCCATTAACAGATGCTAAAAATCCATGATTTTGCATTAGCATAGCAGATTTTAATCCGGCAAAATGTGCTCCTGCTGAAATACCAACCCCTTCTTCTTCTTTTGCCAGTCTTACAAGCTGCATATCAGGGTCTTCTTCTGAAAATCTTATAAGATGTACAAGCCATGTTTCAGGTAATGCAGAGACAATTTTGACTCCGCACTTTTTTAATGATTTATAAATTAATTCAGAATTTTTTACTGATACTGCCATTCTTATGTCCGGGTTTTGTATTTAAAATGGATTATCATTATACAATATTCAATTATTTTTATTGCTCATCACTTGTTTTGTATTTTATTTATGTATTTAAGTTTATAAATGATATTACCACTTCATTAAATTCTGCAGGCTGCTCTCTGAATACGTAGTGACCTGAATTGTTAAATATATGCATACTGGAATTTTTAACATTTGGTAATATTAGGTTTAGACAATTAATTCCTATTGGATCCCAAAATGCAGAAGGGTCATCTAGCCCCCATGTTACCAATGTTGGGGTATTTAATTTCCCTTCTCTTATCCATTGATGCGTTTCTTTTTGCCGTTCAATTAAATCTTTAGTAAAAATTTTTTCTTCTAATTCGCTATGTTTCGCGGCAGCCATGATATTTTTTTGTGAATTTGAATATTCTATATTTCCTTCAATCCATTCATCAGTTATATGCTTGTTTCCCCAGGAATTTTCTTTAATCATATATTTAATTTTTTCATGTTCGTTATTGAACGATGGAACTCTGTCGGCCAGATCGTGATAAAATCTGATATCTTGCATTAGTGTTGCGCTGTCAATTATAACTATAGATTTCGCAATTTCAGGGTATTCAAGTGCCAGCCTGGTTACTATATAACCTCCTCTTGAATGTCCAATTAAATGAGGTTTTTTTATATTTAATTTTTTAATAAATTCATACGCATGTCTAATCTGAGTACCCATAATATAATCAGTATCTTTTTTCGGATTATCAGTATGCCCTTGTCCGATTTTATCAAAAGCATAAACATGATATTTTTCTGCCAGGTTATCAAAATTCAAGAACCAGTCTTCAGCACTAGCTCCTCCTCCAAAATGTCCTCCATGAATTAAAACGATTGGATCTCCACTCCCTTTTTCAAAGTATCTGGTATTAATTCCGTTGATTCTAATGTATTTTGATTGTGATCTGTCCATAAATTTTATTCCTTTTTATATAATGTTATTTAATAATTTTATTTAGTAAAGGAAAGCTTATGAGCCAATATATTAATCAATTTGATCAGAAACCACAAGAAGAGGTTTCTGATATCAAAAAAATTGTTGTTTATCTTAAATCTATAAGATCTTTATTAATATATGCTGTGATTTTATTGTTTCTCAATGCATTTTTAATATTAATATTTAATTATTAATATTAAAAATATATAAGTTATTCAATGGCACCTATTTTTTTTAGATCTATGGCTTTTATAGCGGGGATTAGTTCTTTACGCCTTCTTGATAAGTGAGTGAATAATATTATTAATGAAATACTTCCGCACCATAAGAATATTATGAATGATTGATTTATGATTATATTTAAAGCGTTAAGTACAAGCGCCCCTATGATTATCCCCCATAATGGACTTTTAAGTATCAATGTTATGATTGCTATTGTTATTCCTGCACTAATTGCGGGGATTGGTATGGTTATTAAAGTTATTCCTGATGCAACTGCAACTCCTCTACCTCCTTTGAATTTTAAGTAAAAAGGAAAATTGTGCCCTATAACTGCCATCATGGTACCAATGTAAAAAACCGAATCAGAGATATCAATGTTTTTTCCAATAATTGCTATACAGCTTGATTTTATCAAATCAATTAAAAGTACTATTGCTGCTGCGTTGAAAGAACATAATCTGAAAATATTTAAAGTGCCAGAATTTCCACTACCGTAGTTTCTTATATCTTTTTTATTTTTAATTTTAAAATAGAGATAAGCTGTTGGAATGCTTCCGATTAAATAAGCAAAAATTATATACATTATGTTCATAGCATGAAATATTATATCTTAAATTTTAGATTGATATAATCAGAACATATGTTCTATAATATTGTTTTATGAAAATAAGTATATCAAATATGTCCTTTGAAATTCCATTTCTTAAATTTACCGCACATGCAGGATTTCCTTCTCCTGCAGAAGATTTTTTAGAACCCAGTTTGAATTTAAATAAATATTTAATACAAAACTCTGCAGCAACATTTTGCGTGAAAGTTAAAGGCGATTCGATGGCTGGATCTAGGATTACAACTGGAGATATTTTAATTGTTGATAGATCTTTAAGCCCTCAAAATCAAAATATTATACTTGCTATTTTAAATGGTAGTTTTGTTGTAAAAAAATTACTTATATCTAATAATGATTTTTATCTTTTGTCTGATAATAAGCATGTTAATCAGATAAAAATCAACTCAGAAATGGAATTTTATGTATGGGGTGTTGTCACTTATGTGATACATAAATTAAGCAGATGATTGCATTATTAGATTGTAATAATTTTTATGCCTCTTGTGAGCGTGTTTTTAGACCTGATTTGATTGAGAAACCCGTTATTGTTTTATCTAATAATGATGGATGTGTGATAGCAAGAAGTGATGAAGTGAAAAAAATGGGTGTTAAAATGGGAACACCAGTATTTAAGATACGGGATTTGATTGTTAAAAATAATATTTCTGTTTTTTCTTCTAATTTTGCTTTGTATGGAGATATCTCTAGAAGGATTATGAAAATTTTACAAAATACTGTATCTGATTTAGAGATTTATTCTATTGATGAAGCTTTTATTGATTTCATATATAAGTCAGATATTGAATATGAGTCTTTGAATTTGGTTTGTAAAATAATGCAATGGACTGGCATTCCTGTATCCGTTGGTATTTCTACTACAAAAACATTGGCTAAAATTGCTAATCATTTTGCTAAAAAAATATCAATTAATAATATTTTGTTTCTTGACAGCGAGAAAATAATTGATTTTTATATTAAAAAAATTGATGTAAAAGATGTATGGGGAATAGGGTATAGGTACAGCAATTTCTTACATGATAAAGGAATTTTTACTGCTTATGATTTGATTAAAAGAAATGATAAATGGATATTAGATAATATGTCTATTAATGGATTAAAGACAGTGTATGAATTGCGAGGCATTAAATGTTTTGAATTACAAACATCAGAATTACCTAAAAAAAATATAAGAAACTCCAGGACTTTTAGCAAAGATACAAATGATTATAATAAGATAAAAAAAGCTGTTAGCTCTTTTGCATCAAAATCTGCAGAAAAACTTAGGTCACAACAATGTGTTACGGCCACTATATTTGTATTTATAAATACAAATAAATATAAATCTATAAATGAAAATCTCAAACTAAATGGTAAAGTAAATTTAAAATTTTCAACAAATGATACTTCAGTTATAATTTCTGAGGCATTGAAGATTTTAGATGAAATTTATATCCCTGGTTATTTTTATAAACAAGCAGGAGTAATTATAAGTGATTTTTCAGTTGTAAATCAAAATCAACTAGGTTTATTTGAAGATGTTTCAAAAAAAATAAAAAGAGATAAATTGATGGGTTCTTTAGATTATATAAATTCAGTTATGGGAAATGAATCTATAAAATTAGCTTGTGAGGAATTTGAGAATGGATGGAGAATTAATCAAAGCAATCTCTCTCCTGCCTATACTACAAGATGGAATGAAATTTTAAGTGTAAATATATAGATTTAAGGATCAGAGCAATCTCTGGTGTATCCGCAGTTTGTACACTTAAGCTTACAATGTAATTCTATCACCATAGGATCATTGCAAATATCACAATATTCTTTTTTTGTAGTGTGAAATGGAACAATATAAAAATATTTCATATTATTAATAATAAGTTGTATGATTTAAATTGTGAAGTTAATTATTAAAGTTTAGTTTAATAGGCAGGTTAAGGAATGTATTCAAGCTATGATCTGGATTTATTTAAAAAATTAGGAAATGAGGAACGGATTAGTCAAATAGTTGAAGAAAATTTTAATAACGAATCAGAGTTTTATTCTTGGTGGAATGTAAATATAAAATCAAACAATGAATTAAGAACTAATTTGTTTATTAATAATACAAAAGAATTTGAACTTAAAAGAGAACATCATGGCATACCAAAAATAAAAGCAGAATCAGATGAAAAAGTGTTTTTCGGATTTGGAATGACAATGGCTCATGACAGATTATTTCAATTAGATTACCTCAGGCGCAAAGCATTGGGGACCCTTTCTGAAGTAATGGGAGAAAAATGTTTGGATTTTGACAAGGTAGCGAAAACAATGAACTTTCCTTCTATATCAGAAAGAGAATATAATATGATGCCTGATTGGTCAAGAAATTTATTGGATCATTTTACTGATGGTATAAATCATTATATAAATATAATTGGCAATAAATTACCTTCTGAATTTATGATCCTCGATTATAAACCTGAAGAATGGAAATCACAGCATTCATTGGCAATCATGAATGAATTTAGATATTACCTTACAGTCAGAATGCCTTTATTGTTAATGCCTGAATATGCCAAAAAGCATATTTCAGATATAGATTTATTGAATATTTATACTGGAGGAGAAGCAGATGACGAAACTATATTATTTGAAAATGAGTATATAAAAGGTAATAATTTAGGAGATAAATTTGGTGACACCACATCTTCTTCAGAAGATGGATTGGGAAGTAATAACTGGGTGGTAGGCCCTGAAAATTCATCAACTGATTATCCAATTTTGGCAAGCGATCCGCATATTGCATTTGGAGCAGTATCATGCTGGTATCAGGTACATATGACAGGAAAATCCTTTGATGTAATGGGAATGGCTTACTCTGGAGTCCCGTTAATTTTTATGGGAAGAAATAAAAAAGTTGCTTGGGGAATAACTAATAATATATGCTCACAGCGTGATTTATATTACGAAAAACTTAATAATCAAAATCCTGAAAAATATCTGCACGATCAAAGTTATTTGAATTTTAAAAAAAGAATAGAAATTATTGAAGTTAAAAATAAGAAACCAATTAATTTTGAAATAAAGAGTACCATTAATGGACCAATTGTAAATGATTTATTACCTAATTGGGTAGACATAGATAGTCCGGTTTCTTTGAAGTGGATGGGTTTTGATTATTGTAGTTTTGTCACTGATGCTTTAAATATAAATAAAAGTAATAATGTGGAAGAATTTTTGAATAGTTTCCAAGAATGGAATGTCCCTACTCTTAGCTTGGTATATGGAACTGTTGATGGGGATTTTGGTTATCAAGCTATGGGAAGAATACCTTATAGAAACAGCCATTACAAAGGATTGAAACCTGGATGGGATCCTCAATACAGTTGGAAAGGAGTAATTCCAAAAGAAGGAATGCCGGGATTGAAAAATCCGGACAGAGGATGGATTGGAAGTGCAAACAATCGCCCAGCAAATGATGATTATCAATATCCTTTTTTTGGCACATGGAGTAGTGGTCATAGAATGAGAAGAATAAGAAAACGTTTAGAAGGTCAGACAAATGTTGATTTTGATTTAATGAAATCAATTCAATATGATATGAAATCAGAGAGAGCTATAGAATGTTTACCTGGTTTGTTGATGGTAATAAAAAATAAAAGCGAATTTCAAAATATTTATGAAATTTTAAATAATTGGGATGGAGATACGAATTCTGAAAGTATTGCAACAACTATTTTTGAAATGTTTTTTAATGAATGGTCTGTTTCTTTGGCTAAAGAATGGTTTCCTGAAAATTTAGTTGAACATATTTATCCTTCAGCTGCAGCCGCAGCAAATTATCTTTTAAGAAATGAAGATACAAAAGGATGGATTAAATCAACTAACAGAGCAGAATTAATAATTGCTACTATGGATAATATAATAGGTGATTTAGAAAATAGATTTGGAAAAGATATCAATAAATGGAAATGGGGTAATCTACATAAAGTATATTTGAATCATCCGATATCTATAATTGGTGATTTATCTTTGTTATATGATAGAGGAGGTTTTTCTGTAGGTGGCACAGGAGTTACAGTATGTAATACAGGCTTCGATCCAAATTATCTAGCTCCAATGGGTGCTAATTTACGATTAATTGCAGATTTAAATAAAGATGGACTTTGGATTATTGATTCTCAGGGTGTATCCGGGGATCCAGGATCAGATTTTTATTGTGATCAATCTGAAAAATGGGTTAACGGAGATTATGTTTATTTACAGTTTGATAATTAAATGACTACATATAGGAATAGAAATTTAATTTAGATTAATATATATCTATTTTAAAGTTAGGCATATTATTGATAATTTTAAAATCTAATTTGGCTTTTGAGACTGAGTCTGATATATGAGCATCTATAGATATAATTTCATTATTGTTTGCGTCATTAATAATGATATCCGTATCAATCCTTTCTTGTATAACTATTCCAAAATCCCCCTCACCTTGCCATAACGGAAAAGTGACTATTTTAAGAGTTTTGATAGGGTCTTTAATTTTTTCAGATCTTAATTTAATAAGTTCTTGAATTGCTTTTTCAGAAATTTTCATTTATTTGAAATAAATTGATCTATATATATGATTAGATTATTATATATTTATAATACTTTATTGTCATAATTTAGAGGAGAATAAAATGGCGACTTATACTTGTGGTGACTGTTCAATGTCTGTGAAAGACCTTACTTGTGGAGCATGTGGTTCAGAATTGATATATGCAGAGGTTGGTGAAAATTCTGTTGGCGTATCTCAATGTCCAAATGATCATGGAAAAATTAAATCCCCAATGTGCTGTGGATCAGATATGAGTGTGGAATAATTTCTGATATAATAATTAAATGATATTAAATAATAACATTAATAATAATTGTTGTTGTCGCGTTACATGACGGGGCTTTATTTAGTTATTTGTTTTAAAAACCCCCTTAATTATTAAAGGGGGTTTTTTTTGGAGAAAATCATGAATCAAAAAACTTTAGGTGTATATTACGAACATCCTGAATGGTTTGAAAAGTTTTTTGATAAATTGGGGCAAAAAGGTATAGACCATATAAAACTAGAAGGTTGGAATAGTTCTTTTAATCCAGGATCTGCTGAAAATAATTTAGGTATTGATGTTATATTTAATAGAATGAGCCCCTCTGCATTTAATAGAGGTCATGAAAATTCTATTTTTTATACTTTAAATTATATGAAATATTTAGAATCTTTGGGTTTAAGAATTATCAATGGTTATGATGCTTATACGTATGAATTTTCTAAATCTAATCAGATTAATTTATTAAGATCTTTAAATATAAGACATCCTAAAACTTATGTTACTAATCATAAAGAAGCAATTTTAAAATCTGCTAAAGATTTAAAATTTCCTATCTTATTAAAACCAAATATAGGTGGTAGTGGCGCAAATATAATTAAATTTGATGATTATGTAGAATTAGAAAATTATTTAAATACAAATATAATTGACTGGGGGATAGATAAGACTTTATTAGTACAGGAATTTTTAACTGCTAAAGATTCAAATATTATTAGAGTTGAAACTATAGGTGGAAAATATGTTTATGCAATAAAGATATTTTTGACAGAAGGTGAATTTAATTTATGTCCTGCAGATTATTGTAAGATTGACGATCAAAAGATTGATGGTATGAAAGATGGAGTTTCAGATAGAGGAGCTTTAGTTGAAAAATTTGATCCTCCACAACATTTGATTGAAGAAGTGGAAAAAGTATTCCAATCAGCAAAGATTGATGTCGGAGGTTTAGAGTATTTAGTAAATACAGAAGATGATGAAACGTATATTTATGATATAAACGCTATGTCGAATTTTGTAGCTGATCCCGATATAGTCCTTGGATTTGATCCTACTGACAATTTAGTGGATTTTGTTAATAAAGAAATACAAAAAAAAGTTAAATTACCTGTTAATTTATAATCAGAAATTGATAAAATAATATCTTAGATAATTTAAAAGGTATTATGATATCTTCAAATCCTGGAAAAATTTTATTGTTTTTTGCGCATCCAGATGATGAAACTTCATCTTGTGGAGGTACGATCAACAAATATTCTAAACTTGGTTCTCAGGTGTACATTTGTACTGCAACTAATGGTAATAAAGGTGATTTGGGCACTGGAGATCTTAAATTAACAAGAGAAGAATTAGGGCCATATAGAGAAAAAGAAGAATTAAAAGTATTGAAATCACTGGGAGCTTATGATGTGTTGCAACTTGGCTATGATGACCAGTGTCTTGAGTTACTTGAAAATGGTGTTTTGGAACAACAATTTTTAAATATCTTAAAAAAAATCCAACCAAATGTAGTGATTACGTTTGGACAAAGAGGATTTTCTGGCCATACTGATCATATACAGGTTAATATTAATGCAACAAATGCTTTTAATAAGTACGTAACTATATATTCTGCTCAAAATATTAGATTATTTTATACTGCTATGCCAAAATTGATTGCTGAAAAAAGAGAAATGGATCTCAGTGAAGAAGAAAAATCCCCAACTATCGGTATAGATATATCTGATACTTGGGGCAATAAAGTTGTTGGTTTAAGAATGTATAAAAGCCAAAGAGATGCTCAGGAAATAGCAAGTATGTTTGAATCTATGTATCAGGGTGATTCTTTTGATAATTATGGTGAATCAAGAGAAGAAATTTTGCAACTCTTTGAATCACTGAAAAATTATGGATATACAAATAATCCTACTGAATATTTTCATCAATACTATCCTAAGCTAGAAAATTATAATGGAACAATTCTATCAAACAGATTTTAATTATAAAATTTTACTAATAAGATTTGTTTTCTCCAAAAGTATCTCCGTAGTATTGAAAAAAATCAATTTTACTATCTTCAACATATTGGTAAAGATTTTGAAATAATTTTCTTAATCCATCAGGAGATTTGTTATCTTCTCTATATGGGTTTTCAAGTTTTTCTTCTACCCAGTCCATATATATTGTATCTGCAGGACCAGGAGTTGTTGGACCGCTAACATATATCCATACTGGACTTCTTTGTCCTACATTTTGGTATTTTTCACTTAATTCCTTTGCAGCTTGTGCAGCATCTCTTGTTTTACCTTTTTGAATTTTAAATGTTCTTCTTATTAAATACATAGAATCTCCTCGATTTGAATTAATCAAATTTTAATGAAATAATCTTTTGTTAACAATAATTAATTTAATTAAATAGTGAGAAAATATAAATATACTTAGGTGTTACAATATAAATTCAGTTATATATTTAATACCTTGGTTAAATGGAAAATAAAATATCCTTATTTGATACAAATATACCACCATTAGCTGAGCGTGTAAGGCCTAAATCACTTCAGGAATTTATCGGACAATCCCATATTTTAGGTGAAAATAAAATCCTTAATTTATTAGTAGGAAATATGAGATTGTTTTCTATGATTTTATGGGGCCCACCTGGTTCCGGAAAAACCACATTGGCTAGGATTCTAACTTTAAATTCTAATTATGAATTACATCAAATATCTGCAGTTTCAAGTGGTGTAAAAGATTTACGAGAAATTATCGATAAATCTTTAATAAATAGGAGCATGGGAAAGGAAACTGTTTTATTTATAGATGAAATTCATAGATTTAATAAATCTCAACAGGATGCATTATTACATGCTGTAGAGAATGGTACTGTTATATTAATAGGCGCTACGACAGAAAACCCTTCATTTGAAGTTATTTCACCACTTTTATCAAGATCAAAAGTTTTAACTTTAAATCCTTTATCATTGAAAGATTTGAGTAAAATTTTATCTAATGCATTTAAAGAAGATATAATTTTATCGAAAGGTAATTACACAATAACTCAATCAGTTATAGATAAATTGATAAAGAATTCAAGTGGAGATGCTCGGAAAATGTTAAATACGATTGATATTGCGGTAAATATCATTGGTGAATCTGGTGCAATAACTTCAGAAGTTTTAAATGAATCTTTTCAGAATAAAACAATTCTTTATGATAAATCTGGTGATTATCATTATGATACAGTAAGTGCATTAATAAAATCGATGAGAGGCAGTGATCCTGATGCGGCTATATATTGGTTATCTGTAATGATTGAAGGTGGAGAGAAACCTGAATTTATTGCTAGAAGAATGGTAATATTTGCATCAGAAGATATTGGTAATGCTGATCCTAAGGCTCTTAACATAGCTGTCTCGGGATTTAATGCAGTAAATTTAATAGGATATCCAGAAGCTTCTATTATTTTAGCTCAAATTACCACTTATTTAGCTTCTGCTCCAAAATCAAATGCATCATATATGGCATTGAATAATTCATTAGAAATAATTAAAGAAAAAGGGAATCCTGTTGTTCCTCTACATCTTAGAAATGCCACAACTAATTTAATGAAAGATATGAAATATGGGGAAGATTATAAATATCCACATTCTTATGACAATTCTTTTATAAATGAAAATTATTTTCCTGATGATCAGAATTATATATTTTACAAACCTACTGAAAATGGTTATGAAAAATATATAAAGGATAGATTGAAAAGTTTGTGGACAGAAAAATATGAATAAAGAAATTCAAAAGAATATAAATAAAGTAGATACTTTAACTTTTGATATGTTTGGTACAATTTTAGATCTTGGAAGAAGTATGATTCCGTATTTAAATGAATTTTTAAATAATAGTAATTTTGATATTTCTAGTGATCAGATATGGGATACATGGAGAGACAGGCAGAGAATTGAACAATATCAGGATAATATTTTAATGTTAGGTCATAGTGGATATTTAAAAACATGTGAAAGGGCATTGAAATACAGCCTTGAAAAATATGAAATATCTTTCAATAAAACACAGATAAAAAATATTATGGATGGATGGTATTATTTAAAACCTTTTGAAGACGCTTTGAAATGTTTACCTAAATTGGCCACTAAGTATAATTTAGTTGCATTATCTAATGGTGAACAAAATTATTTGGAACATTTAGCTGCTAATCAATTGAAATTCGAGTTTAGTGATATCATTTCTGTTCAAAAGGCAGGGCTATTTAAACCTAGTCCTGCGGTGTATAGAAAAGCCGCTGGTATATTAAATAAAAGTGTGGAAGAAATAATGATGGTAGCTTCTCATTCATTTGATATTATTGGAGCAAAAGCATGCGGTTATCAAGGAGCATACATTAATCGATATAATTTACCTGTAGAAGATTTGAATTATTCGCCTGATATAACTGTTATAGATTTTTATGAATTTACAAATTTTATGATTAAAGGCATAATACCTGAATCTGAAACAAACATAAATGAAGGAAAAATAATTGAATAATCAAGATTCAAGATTACCGGAGCCTTTTGATTCTTTTGTAGTTGGAAGTTTACCTAGGCCAAAATGGGTAATGGAAGTTGTTGAAAGCAGGAAAAGAGGAGATATTTCAGACAAAAATTTTCAGAGTATCCTAGATAGTGCTGTCCCGTTTGCAATAACACTTCAAGAAAAAGCAGGAATAAACTATATAACTGATGGAGAATGGAGAAGGGAAAGTTATGTTAAAGTTTTTTCTGACTCTGTTGATGGTTTTAAAAATGATTTGATAGGAGTTGGTACTGTTAATCAAGATTCTCATACTACTAATATGTATCCTGCAGTAGTAAATAAAATTAAACAAATAAAATCTATAGCATTAAATGAAGCTAAATTTACGATGAGACATACTTTTGGTGGAAGTAAATTGTTAGTTACCCTTCCTTCTGCATATACGATTGGCAGAAGAATGTGGGATGAAAAATTTTCTTCTAAGACATACCCGGACAGAGCAGAATTTATTGAAGACTGTGTTCCTATAATAAGAAAAGAAATTTTTGATTTGATTGATGCGGGTTTTTTAAATATACAACTTGATGATCCGTGGTTGGCTTTATTGGTTGATCCTGAATACAGAAAGAGAGAAAAAATAAGTGATATAGATAAAGAAATTGAATTGAGTGTAAAATCTACGAATAAAATTATTAAAGATTTTGATTCAGTATTTTTCTCAGTACATTTATGTCATGCTCATTATAATCGTCTTCACGGTTCTGAAGGGCCATATGATCTGATATCAGATGCATTTGACCAATTAAATGTAGACAGAATAGCAATTGAATTGGCTTCTCCGGTTGCAGGAGGACTTAATATTTTAAAGACGTTTCCATCAGATAAAATTTTAGGCATGGGGGTAGTAGATCATACTTCCAGAGATATAGAAAAGTCTGATTCAATTGTTTCCAAAGTTGAACACGCCATAAATTATTTAGGAACAGACAAAATAACTTTAAATCCTGATTGCGGTTTTGCTCCATCTTCATCTAATCCTATGGATTTAGATGAAGCTTACTTAAAGCTTAAAGAATTATCTTCTGCTTCAGTGTATTTGAAAAATAAATATTTGTAATTTAATCGATTAAAGCATTTTATATAATTGATTAATGTAATATGATGCGCTGCAGTATAAAAAAATAGGCACTTTTATGTTAGCTTTAATCACTCAAAAAATGTTTTTTAAAATTTCTGGTACCATTTTATTCGCTTATTTTATTGGAGCTATCCCTTTTTCTTCTATGATTAGTTCTAAATATGGTAAAAATTTATTTAATCAAGGCAGTAAAAAAGCAGGGGCAGCAAATGTATTAAAAACTTCAGGAGTTAAACCTGCAATATTCGCTTTTACAGCTGATTTTACGAAAGGTAGTGTGACAATACTTGTGGCCAGATTCTTAGGTTTTGATAATATTTTTGTTTTAATGATTGCATCCAGTACAATACTAGGCCATTGGAAATCTATATTTATTAGGATGAGGGGTGGTGATGGCTTTGCAACACTGGGTGGGATTACTTTAGTAATGTATAGTTTACCGGGAATGATAGCTGTTGTATGCGCATTTTTAATAAATTATTTTTCAAAGGTTTTTAAATATCCATCTACACTTTGTATTCCTGCCGGTTATTTTATTCTTGTTCTTTATACAAAGAATATGAATTTACAGATTATTGGAATGGGAATTTTATATTCATTGGTTTTTCTTAAATCTAATTCAACAGTGTTTAAACAAAAATTCAAAAGTATTGTCTGATGAAAGTATTAGTAATTGGCGGAACAAGATATATGGGGAAACTTCTTGTTCGAAATTTATTAAACGAAGGTCATGAAGTTTCTATTATTTCAAGAGGAAATCAACAGCCAAGTTGGTGGAATCAGATTACACACATAAAAGCTGACAGATCAAATAAAATAGAATTGGAATCAGGATTAAAAGGAATGGAATTTGATTGGGTTTTTGATTCCCAGGCATATAGAAAAGAACATGTTGAAGATTTTGGTAATCTTATGAAGGGGCGTGTAGGTAAATATTTGTTTGTAAGTACTGGTTCGATTTATAGTAAATGGGACTATGGCACTCCTGAAGAAGCATTATTAGATTTTGAGTTGAATATTCCATTTAAAGAAAATCAGGTAGGTTGGGATGACTTGCCATATGATTATGATCCAAAAGAATTAGAATATGGTGCAAGAAAAAGACATTGCGAAAAATGGATAATTGAAAATTTTGAAATGCCATATGTTATTATGAGAATACCAGCTATCATGGGAGAAGATGATCCTACAGGTAGAATTTGGTGGTGGATTCAAAGAGTTGCGGATAACCGAGGGATTGTAATACCAGCCAAGGTTGCAAACCCCTTTAGAACTCTTTATTCGGGTGATGCTGCTCAGGCATTTTTAGATTCAATGAAATCTAATAAAACTATAAATCAAGTTTATCATATAGCATCACATGAAATATTTACTTCAAGAAGTTGGGTAAGGATATTATCTAAGATATTGAATACAGAATCCAAATTATTTTTGGTCCCTAGTATTTTCACTGATAAATATTTAGGTGGGATTAATGAATATGGAAAAACAGACGATAAATATTCTCCTCCTTTATTAAGAAACTATCCTTATATACATGATTTATCTAAATCAGATATAGATTTTGATTTTAAAACTACAAAAGTGGAAAATTGGTTAACTCAAACAGTTGATTATTATTTAAATTTATCCGATTTCAAAAATTCCAAAGGATATGAAAATAGAGATCTTGAAATTAAACTTGGAACTGGATGGGAGAACAAGTTCAAAAATTTACAAGACTCTTTTGAATTTGATTAATAAGGAATGCCTGCCAGCAATATTGAAGCATACATGCATTTCCAGGCTTCTATATAATCTTGAGATTCAAATGAAATAACTTGCCTTGACTCTCTTTTTATACCAGGAATAAACGAAACTACATCAGCCATAAGATCACTGGTAAATTCTACAGACATTTTTACTGGAGTTTTATATTTTATTGGTTTAAATTCTTGGTAATTTTCCACGCATTCGATAGCTTTGTTTTTAATTAATTTAAACGTTTCATTCCCCGATAAATTTTTAGCAGAAAACTTATTAATAGTTGCTTTTACTGGAGCACCTATTATGTTTGGTATAAGATTTTTTGCATCATTCACAATATCTGAATCTCCAGCAATCATGCCTATCGCAACGTTATAATATCCTGCTATACCGGCATTTATTTCAAATTCCGATGATGGTTTGTCATTTATATAAAAATGTTGAACCACACTTGATCCTCTTATAGTGTGACTTAGTATCCCTTTTTCACCCGGCCTTGAATGATAGCCTATACACATTGATATATCCGAATTATCGTCAACTCCTTGCATCATCCCCAATGGTTTCGGGGAACCGCTAATTAATTCTGCTCTTTGATCGAGCATATATGGGAGTAGATTCCTCATAGAGCCATGACTGTCATTTACAACTACTGTTGTTGCACCTGCTTCAAAACTACCTTCTATGGCGGCATTTGCTTCCAAAGTCATAGCTTTTCTCATCATATTATAATCGTACCCTTTTTGCCCTGTTTGATCAGTGTGTACAACACCACTTACTCCTTCCATATCAATAGATATATGAACATTTATACTCATAATTAATCCTTCTTAATTTTTAATTGAATAATAATTTACGCCAGTTTTCTTTTTTCTCGAAACACCTTCTTTTATTGCTGCTGCTGCTATGTTTTCTGATACACTTTTGACTACATTTTTATCAAATACACTTGGAATAATAAAATCTGAACTTAATAATCGTCTTGGGATAACTGAGGAAATTGCTTTTGCAGCTGAAATTTTCATTTTATCAGTTATAGTTTTTGCTCTTACTTCAAGAATGCCTTTAAAAATTCCTGGAAATGCTAGGGAATTATTTACCTGATTAGGGTAATCAGATCTTCCTGTTGCCATAACTTTTACATTTGAAGGTATTAGTTCTGGCATGATTTCAGGTATTGGATTGGCCAGGGCAAATACTATACTTTGCGGTCTCATTTGTTTTAACATTTCTTTGGATACAATATTAGGTCCTGCAAGGCCTATAAAACAATCTGCATTTTTTAGTGCTTTTTTCAGATCTCCTTTGATATTTTCAGGATTAGTTTTTTTAGAGAAATTCTTTTTGTATATATTGTCATTATAATTTCTATTTTTTGAAACTATCCCTTTTCTGTCTATTCCAATTATATTTTTTACTCCAAAGTCCATTAATATATTTGAACAGGCTATACCTGCTGCACCAACCCCTGCTATTACAACTTTTAAGTCTTTAGGTTTTTTGTTTACTATTTTTAATGAATTTATTAATGCAGCTAAAACAACAATAGCTGTACCATGCTGATCATCATGAAATACTGGTATATCAATTTCTTGTTTTAATCTTTGTTCAATATAAAAACATCTTGGAGCACTAATATCTTCCAAATTGATCCCACCAAAACCTGGAGAAATTGCTTTTACAATATCAACTATTTCATCTTGGTCTTGAGTGTTTAAGCATATAGGCCAGGCATCTACATTCGCAAAGTTTTTAAGAATCATTGCTTTACCTTCCATAACAGGTAAAGCTGCTTCTGGACCTATATTACCTAATCCTAATACTGCACTACCATCAGTTACTATTGCTATAGTGTGACTTTTAGTTGTAAGAGCCCATGCTGCTTCAGGAGTTTGATGAATATGAGATGATATTCTTCCTACTCCTGGTGTATAAGCTTTTGACATATCATCTCTTGTAGAGATATCAAAAGTACTATTTACTTCAATTTTACCCCCAAGATGTAGTAAAAATGTTTGATCAGAAACATTTTGTATATTTACTTCATTCAGAGTATTAAGTTTTTCAATAATTTTTTCAGCATGATCATTACCCTTAGTATTTATTGTAAGATCTCGTACAATAAAATCACCTTCAATAGATACAACATCAATAGCTGACATATCACCGCCATTTTTGCTTATAGTATTAATAATTTTTGCAAGCATTCCAGTTGTGTTCGGGTATTTTGCTCTTATAGTAATACTATTTGCTACTCCTGGTTTTATATTTTTACTAACGCTCATAAATTTAATTTTAGGAATATTTATAAAATATTATGATCTGTATTATTTCTGGCTATAATCAAAGATAAAGAATTATTAGAATCAATATTTGATAATTTGTGGTTAAATTTTTCCGGTATATATATAAAGTCTTCTTTAGAAATACTAACATGAGAGTCTAATTTATTGTTTGAAATAAACAAACCTTTTCCTGAATTAATAAAAATTGCAGTTTCAAAATCAGAATGTTTGTGTGGAGTTGTACTAATCCCTGGTGATAGTTCGATTTTAGACATATAAATTGCTTTTGAATTACTAGTATTTTTTGAAACACCTATATTTACTTTTCCAATTTCAGAAGATTTGTTTTCGGTGCATTGAGAATGTATCACAGTACAATCATTATGTTGTTTGAAATTTTTTGAAAGTTCGTTTTCATCTTTTATTTCTTGAACAATTTCAGTTGGCTGATTTCTAGCAACTAATAATAATAATGGGTTTTTATTACTTATATTTATTGGTTTGTGAGGAGCATCTGCTGGGACATATATAAAATCCCCTGCTTTTATTTTGTTATGTTTATCTAATTTTTTACCTGAAACAAATATACCTTCACCCGCAAGAACGTATATAGCACTTTCACAATTCAAGTGTAAGTGCGGTGAAGATGATTTACTTGGCGGTATTTCTGCAACAGCTAAATGTATGTTTTTAGAATTAGACGTTTCTTTTGCTACCCCAGCTATTCTAGTCATGTCACCTGATGATATTTCAGTATATCTTTCATATGGCCTGATAATTGTAGTCACATTTTTGTTCATTAATATTGCTCCAAAATTATATTATCAAAATACAAAATTATTTTGTGTAAAAATTGAGAATTTTATATAATTTTTTCATCTTTTAAACTGATTGTTAGAATAAAAGTAATTATTGATAAAAATGTAGGTAGAATGAACGCTTTACTGATAGAAGATATATAATTCAAGGTATCAGGTTTTACGCTACCTAATTCATTGTTTGATAAGGATAGAAATGCCAGGACTAAAGCTGTTGAAATTGATATTCCAATTATATTTCCTGAAGTTCTTGTAAGAGTCAAAAAAGCGTTTACGCTACCATAATTATTTTCTTTCACAGAGGTGAATATATAACTTGTGTTTGCTGCACCGAAAATCCCCATTCCAAGACCCTGAAAAGCATATGCTACCATCACAAATTCCTTATTTAAAATTGTTGCAAAAAGATATAATGAAACCGATATACTTAAACACATTGCTCCAGTGATTCTTGGAAAATAACTACCCATTTTATCTGATAACTTTCCTGCAAAAGGTCCTGATATTGCCATCATCAGAGGGCCTGGTAATATGTATATACCTGTTTTTGAGGATGATAATCCGTAGCCATTTATTAGTAAAAAAGGTGAGAGATAGTATATAGGCGAATTAGCTATAAATGATAAAAATCTTACAACGCTACCCAAAGAGAAGCTTTTGTGATCAAATAATTTCAGATCAATTAATGGATTTGATAATTTATTATGTTTTTCCCATAAAATAAATAGAAATAGAAATATTACTGTTATTGGAATTCCTGTAATTAACCAAGTGAAATTCCAATTAGAGGTTGTATACATAGATATACTTATAATTAAAGAAGAAAGTGATATTGTAGATAGTAATGTTCCTTGCCAATCAAATTCATAGTTTAAGGTTTTTGTGCTTTTTGGATTATTTAGTTTTATAAATATACTGAATAATAAACCTAGAATAGTAATGATAGATACAAAGTTAAATATACCCCTCCATCCAAAATTGTCTATTATATAACCTCCGATGATAGGGCTTGTTATAGAGCCAATCCCGATTATAGACATAAAAATTCCTAAAGAAGCTCCTCTGTCTTGTTTGTGGAATAGTTGTATTATCATAGCCATTCCGTTCGATTGGATTGCTGCAGAACCTATCCCCTGTAATGATTTGAATAATATAAGCGTGATTAGTATTTCAGATCTACCTGCTAAAGTTACAAATATTCCAAAAATAATCAAACCAATAAGGTATATTTTTTTCCTACCATAAATATCAGCTAATTTACCCATAGGTAATAAAAATGAACTTGTTGCCAAAACAAATGTTATTGGTATCCATTGGATTAAGGATAAATCAATATTCAAATCATTGCTAATAGTAGGCAATGCTAAATTTAACATAGTATTATCTACGACTTCAGCAAATTGCCCCGAGGCTATTCCTATAAATGAAATTATCAGTTCTATCATAGGATGAAATTAACTGATTAATTCAGGTTCAATAATTGTTTCTTGGATAATTTTTTTTTCTAACGAAACTTTATATCCTTTTGAACCATTTTTAGGGGTGATAAGTTTTATTAATTTGCCATTGATATAATGAGCTCCAACATAGTCATCGAGTGCTATCCCGTCAGGTAATATTTGATTTTTAATTAATTTTTCATAAGTGGGCCTCCGGTCTTCTTCGCCATTATAATGCGGGCATGCACTTCCTTTTAAAAATCCTAAACCAGAATTTAATTCTTTTAACATAGTTCTATTATTCAAACCTATTCCACTTACTAGAGATGAGGAGGGGCCAAAAGAATCGGTTACACTACATTCATACCAACAAATCATTCCAGCGCTTGCACCAGTTAATATAATGCCATTTTCCCAAGCTTTTTTTAATATTTTATCAATTCCATGAATTTTCCAAATTGACAACATATTCGCAGTATTCCCACCTGATACTTCTATGATATTTTGATTTAATAAATAATCTTCTAAGTCTCTTGTATCTCTGCTAAATAGTGGTAAATGACTTGCAATTGCTCTTTCTGGCGGAAATACTCTGTAAAATTTTTCTATAGCAAATGCAGAGTCTCCAACTGCAGTCGGAAGAAAAGCTATTTTAGGGATTTTCTCTCCTGATGCTTTAATTTTATAATTATCAATTGCAAGATTGAATTTATCTAATCCAACTCCACCACCACCGAGTGCAATTATTTGAGATGATTTTTCAGTAGTCATTTGTACTCCTTATTATCTTTTAGGTTCTCTGGTCCAGAATTTACAATCTTCATCTTCACATTTCAACCATTTAAATAATTCAGGATTATTAGATTCTGAATTCGAATTTTTTTTTATTACTTTATAATCTACTTCTATCAATAATTTTTTGTTTTTAGTATCACATATTGGGCACAAATTTGATTGATCAGATATGTTATTCATATTTGGAAAAATCAAAATTTTCCTTAGTAATAAATTCAACGAGGGCTGGTTTTCCTGATCTTGTAATATTTATAGCTTCACTTAACGCACTTATTATTTTTTCTGGTTTTTCTACTCTTACACCCCAGCCACCTAATGCTTCAGCAACTTCTTTATAATTTCCACCTTGCGAATGTGATTTGTATTTTTCTATAGCAGTTGGCATAGTAGCTCGCTCAATAGCCATTGCTCCGTTATTTAATACAATGGTAAGTATACCTATGTTATTTCTTACTGCAGTTTCAATATCCATACCAACCATACCTATAGCAGCATCTCCCATTATGTTAATACATAATTTTTTAGGGTTTGCTAGTTTTGCTCCCATGATTACCCCTAATCCATATCCTAATTGAGTGGTTTTACCCCATCCGATGTAAGATTTTGGAACAGTGGATTCCCAAAAAGGTACTATTTGATCCCTTGGACTACCAGCATCATGAGTCATGATTGTATTATTTAGATCTACTGTGTGCATCAAATCATTTACAACTCTGTATGGGTTAAGAGGAGTTTCATCAGAGTGTAACTTGCTTCGCCATTCTGCAAGCCATTCGTCTTTTATTTCTTTTATTTCTTGTCTTATATTTTTGCTATTATACTTGTCAAAATTTGTTACTTTGTTATTTATGCAAGAAATTAAATCTTGTAAAACAAGTTTGGAGTCTCCTATCAGGCCATAATCAGCGTTATAATCTTTGTTAATATCGAACGGAGCATTAGTAGAATGTATTATAATTTTACCTTCTGGGATATCTCTTCCGTAAGGTGTTCTTGTTAAACTTGTTCCTATAGCTATCACAACATCAGATTTGTTAAGGAAATGATGGATCATTTTTGTTGTTGAGACAGCGGATGATCCTAATGACAGGGCATGGTTTTCAGGGAAAGAACTTTTTCCTGGCATAGTAGTCATTACTGGTATATTAAGAAGTTCAGCGAATTTTAATAACTCTTCTTCCGCATCTGAATACATAATTCCTTGACCTGTATACAAAACTGGATTTTTAGCATTAATGATTAGATCAGCTATTTCATTAGTTTCTGATTGATCAGGTCTGACTAAATTTCTTTTAACAGGATCATAATTTAATTCATTTAAATTTTGATCCCATATTTCAGCAGGTATTTCTATCAATACTGGGCCAGGTTTACCGGTTTTTAATGCATAAAATGCTCTTTTTAGTATTTGAGGGAGACGATTTATGTCATTTATTTGTGCCATCCATTTAGTTACATTTGCATAATTATTAGTAGAAACAAAATTTGGAGAAATGAAAGATTTATTTAAACTTTCTCCCCCCGGTATTAATAGTACGGGTACATTATCTGCAAAAGATTGGGCAGCTCCTGGAAAAGAATTTTCAGCCCCTGGCCCCCCTTGCATAGCAAATACTCCAATTTGCTTTCCTCCTGTAGATCTGCTTATTCCATCAGCTATTGCAACCCCTATTCTTTCCTGCCTGCATATTATAGGTTTTATATTAATTTTTGCACAGGATTCAATTAATGAGGTTGACGGGAAACAACTTAAAAAGTTTATATTTTCTTTTTTTAATATTTCTGCTAATAATTCTGATCCATTCATTTGTTAATTTGATATTGAAATAATATAGTTAAAGTAACAGAACTTTTTTAATAAATCAATTTTATGGTTGTGTTTTATTACGTTTTGTAGCATGATTGTTGCATATATTGGGGAGCAATTGCTGAGAGGATGCTAATTCATCGACCCTGAAACTGATCTGGATAATGCCAGCGTAGATTCTCCATTAATTAAAAAAAAAGATGGAGGAACTATGCAAGCATATTCATACACTATTGTTATTATTGTTTCACTGTTTTTTTTCGGAATAGTTTATTGGAATTTCCGAAAATTCAAAACTTCACTTGAAGGTTATGTTGTAGACAGAAATAATGTCAATTCATGGACATCTATAAGTACATTGGTTTCCTCAATACTAGGCGCTTGGATTTTATTTAGTCCATCTGAGGCGGGTACTTGGTCAGGAATTAATGGCATTTTAGGTTATTCTTTTGGACAGGCATTACCTTTTGTTGCTTTTGCGTTTATTGGTACTAGAATTAGAGAATTGATGCCATCTGGGCATTCTGTGACTGAATTTGTAAAATATCGATATGGATCTTTAGGACATAGCTTTGTAGCGATAATTTCAATCTTTTATATGTTAGTTTTTTTATGTGCTGAACTTACTGGTATTTCTTCTGCTGCAAATATGATTGGAGGAATACCCAATTGGATAACTGCTTTAATAATTGGCTTATGTGCATCTACTTATGTAGTTGTAGGAGGAATTAAGGCCTCTATATTTACTGATAAATATCAGTTTAGATTTATCTTACCTTTAATAATAATTGGGGTATTAACTATTTATCTTAATAGCTCTGTGACAAAAGAATTTAATAATCTTGATAATAGACTAATGTCATTTTCTAATTGGACAGGAGGTAAATTTGGTTTAACTTTGATGATTGCTATACTATCTGCAAATATGTTTCATCAAGGATTGTGGCAGAGGATTTATAGTGTTACTGATAATAAATCTTTAATTAAATCTTTTACAATATCTGGGATTATTGTGATCCCGGTAGTTTTCATATTTGGATTTATTGGAATCTTGGCTGTAGGTATCTTGCCTGAAGATGCTAATCATTCAATAGTTTTGTTTGATACTATTATGAAAATATCTCCTCAATGGGTGATAATGATTTTTCTTGTTTTGGCTGTAATGTTGGTTGCAAGTAGTCTTGATACATTGTTTAATTCTATATCAAGTATTATTGGAACTGATTTAAAAGATTTTCTTTCAAAAGATTCAAATTCTCCATTTACAATTTCCCTGAGTAAGGCTATGAAAATCACTCCTTACTTATGTTTGATTCCAGCAGTAATTATAGCTTCTCAGGGATATAGCGTTCTTTATTTATTTTTAATAGCAGATATGGTATGTTGCGCTATTTTATTCCCGGTATTTTTTGGCTTGTATAGTTCTAAATTTAATGGGAATGATGCAGTAATTTCAATGATAACAGGATTAATTATAGGTACATTACTTTTTCCTAATCCAGATTTGGTAACATTCGAATGGTTTAAATCAATCCCATATTCTGGAGATTTATTTGCATCTTTTTATATGTCATTTATATCTTCAGCCTTAATTTCATTTCTTTTATTTGTAAAAAACAATATATCATCCAGGCAAGGTTTTGTATTTTCATCACTAAATAAAAATATATCTTCGTTAGATTAGCATTTTAAACTTTGAATTTTGATTGAAATTAAATTAATTTATTATTAATCTAATTTTATAGTTTTGAGGTGATGTAAATTGGAAAGACCGATTAAGAAAGATCCTGGCACTCTTTATACAAAATTAGACACACCAAGTCTTATATTGGATTTAGATGCTGCAATAAAGAATTTAACTTTAATTAGTAATAAATTAAATTCTTTAAAATTAAAAGTCAGATGGAATGTGAATTCACACCTTACCAAGGATATTCTTTCTTTACAAATGAAAGCTGTTCTTAATACGAAAGGTATATCAGTTGCCAATACTTCACAGGCTTCAATTTTTTATTCTTTAAGCGATGATATTATTGTGAATAATGTTGTTTTGTCTGAATCAAAATTATCTTCAATATCAGAATTAAATGCATCACCTACTTATAGTTCAATTTTACAGTTAAACAAAATTAAAACTGTCTATTCTGGTGAAATATATATAAAAATTAAAATTGACCCAGGTTTTGATTTTAATTCAGATATTATTAATTATTTATCAAATGAAAATCATTTAATAAAAGGCATTATTTTTGATTTTATTAAATATGACAAATCTAAAAGCCATGTGGTACAAAAGTTTTTAAATAATAATCCTTCTATAATATCTATTACAGATAATTTTATTGCTTCAGGAAATATTTC
>Ga0208113_1000279_pt1 | contig 26029 bp, 24 predicted proteins | sample Knorr_S7_td_NADW_FD_185598 | JGI IMG/M metagenome (GOLD analysis project Ga0208113, IMG submission 185598) | Marine microbial communities from Southern Atlantic Ocean transect - Knorr_S7_td_NADW_ad_2505m_LV_A (SPAdes) (version 2) | ecosystem: Environmental > Aquatic > Marine > Oceanic | place...
GACAAGGAGCTCTTCACCTACCGCCGACCCCTGGGGGTCTGCGGCATCATCAACGCCTGTAACTTCCCAGCCGCAGTGCCGTTCTGGAAGATGATTCCCGCCATCATGTGCGGCAACACATGCGTCTGGAAGTCGCCGCAGGACGCGCCTCTGCTATCCTTCATGCTCACGCGCATAATGCACGAGGCGGGTCTGCCTGATGGAGTCATCAACCTCGTTCACGGAAAGGGCAGAGGTGCCGGTCAGAGCCTGGTCGATGCTGTCGACGAGGGCATGGTCGACAAGATCAGTTTCACTGGCTCGACCGCAGTGGGCAAGATGATCGGCGAGATCTGCGGTCGTAACCTAGTCTCCTGCTCGCTAGAACTCGGCGGCAAGAATCCTCTCGTCGTGATGCCATCAGCCAACCTTGACAACGCAGTGGAAGGAGCCTACTGGGCCGGCTTCGGCACAGCGGGTCAGCGCTGCACTTCCCTAGGCAATCTCATCATCCACGAAGACATCTACGACGAATTCATGTCGAAGTTCATGGCTAAAGTGGAGTCGACGAGCGTCGGCGACTCGATGCGTCACGACGATATCCTGTACGGGCCCATGCTGTCGGAGAAGTACGCCAAGGACTTCCTGAGCGATCTCGGGATGTGCGAGTCCAGTGGTGCGACCAAACTCTGGGGCGAGGGCATAATTACGAACGAAAACAAGCCGATTAACTTCGTCGGAGACGCCTCCGAGGGGGTCTACATGTGGCCTCACGTATATGCCAATGTGACTGAGGACATGGAGTGCTTCCACGAGGAAATCTTCGGACCCGCGGTGACTGTTGTGAAGGCGAAGGATTTCGACCACGCGCTCCACCTTGCCAACGCCTCCCCCTACGGTCTATCCAGCGCCTGCTACACCAATGACAGGCTCGAGGCATACCGATTCAAGACCGGTATCAAGGCTGGGATGACTGGTATTAACAACTCCACCACCGGAGCTGAGGCCCACCTTCCGTTCGGTGGTGTCAAGGGCAGCGGCAACGGCACCCGCGAGTCGGGAATCTGGGTCATCGAAGCCTACTCTTACTGGCACGCTGTCAACGACGAACTCTCCGGTAAGCTGCAACTGGCTCAGATGGACGTCGACGAGGTCCATGTCGAGGAAGCTGCCGCCGACTACGCCGGCCTAGCTTAGAGTAGTGGCTCGCCGCACTCGGGACACGGCAGGCCAGGCAGCCACGCCCCGGGCATGTGACCGCAGTTGGGGCAGATCGAGGATTCGATGTCCTCCCCCAGCATCATCGGGCCAGTGAAGGGGGTACGCCTTGAACCTTGCACCACGATTGAGTCCCAAGGGGACTCATGCAATCCCTTATGGGGCTATGACTGCGCGATGCGGGCATCAGGGATGGACCATGAGCGAGGGCATCAAACTCCCGCTCCCGATGAAGAAGGGCTTCGGTGCCACCGACAGGGTCGATGACTGGTGGAAGGGCCCGACGGCAATGGCGGCCTACCTCGGGATCATGATCATATACGGCACCTGGCGCGGATTCATGGAGGCTGACTTCTGGATCTTCGAGGAGTTCGGCAGGAGTGCAGGCAACCAAACAATGGCCATAGAGAGTGAGGGTAGTCACGTTCTAAGTCCGCTGTTCAGCCCGCTCATTTACCCAAATGAGAACTCCTGGGTTCCTCAGCGGTTGTGGTGGATGAGTCCGGCGATGTTCATTCTGATCTTCCCCGCTGGCTTCAGGGGAACATGCTACTACTACCGCAAGGCGTACTATCGCGCCTTCATGCAGCAGCCCACCGGTTGCGCGGTCTCCACGCCGTGGAACGAGTACAGCGGCGAGACCGGGCTGCTGCTCGTCCAGAATCTGCATCGCTACTTCCTCTACGCCGCGTTGGCATACCTGCCGATACTGTCGTACGACGTCTGGATGTCGGTCAACTTCCACGACCCGGTGAGTCATGCTCACTCATACGGGGTCTCGGTGGGCTCCTTGGTCCTAGCTGTCAACGTCATTGCCCTAGCCGGCTACACCTTCGGTTGCCATGCCTTCCGACATCTGGTCGGAGGGGGGGCTGATCTCTGGACGAGAGGTTCCAGGCCCATACTGAGATACCGGATGTGGAGAGTGTCGACGTGGTTCAACGAGTACCACAAGGAATGGGCCCTCTATTCTCTGTTCATCGTCATGTTCGCTGACTTGTACATCTACGCCTGCACCATGGGCTGGTGGACAGAGATCATCCTGTGGGGTGGTGTCTGATGGAAGACATCGTGATGCATGAGCATGACGTTGTCGTCATCGGCGCTGGGGGAGCTGGGCTGCGGGCCGCTATCGAGGCCAGCGCAGCGGGAGTCAGCGTGGCCATGATCTGTAAGTCGATGCTGGGCAAGGCCCACACTGTGATGGCCGAGGGCGGCGCCGCCGCGGCCCTCGCCAACAAGGACTACCGGGACTCGTGGCAGACCCATTTCCGTGACACCATGAAGGGAGGCAAGTACCTCGGAGACTGGCGGATGGCGCAGATCCATGCCCAGCAGGCGCCAGACAGGATTCGCGAGCTCGAACAGTGGGGCGCTGTCTTCGACAGGACGCCGGAGGGGCTGACCAGCCAGCGCAACTTCGGCGGGCACACCTATCCGAGGCTGGCGCACATCGGCGATGCCACCGGCCTCGAGCTCATTCGAACGCTGCAGCAGAGAGGGATTCACATGGGGATGGACGTGTTCATGGAATTCACCGTGCGCAGGTTGTTCGAGAACGATGGTCGCATCTCCGGATGCTTCGCGTACGATCGCAACGACGGTTCACTACATGTCTTCAAGGCCAAGACGATTATTCTCGCAACCGGGGGAATCACGCGCTGCTGGGAGGTCTGCTCGGGCTCGTGGGAATACACAGGCGAGGGTCACGCTCTGGCATACTGGGTTGGGGCCGAGATGGGCGATATGGAGTTCGTCCAGTTCCATCCCACCGGCATGATCTGGCCCCCCTCAGTCAAGGGCATACTAGTCACCGAGGGAGTTCGTGGGGAAGGCGGTGTACTGCGAAACTCCGAGGGTGTGCGTTTCATGTTCGACCACATCCCTGAGATGTACGCAGACGAGTTCGCCGACACCGAGGAGGAGGCACTCGCTTGGGTCGACGAGGTCATCTCCGGTAAGCTCGCTACGCATCGCAGGCCTCCCGAGCTGCTGACCCGCGACGTGGTTGCCAAGGCGATCAACGGCGAGCGTGATGCGGGGAGGGCGTCCGAGCACGGCGGCGTCTACCTCGACATCTCCTGGCGCGATCCAGAGCAGATCATGAAGAAGCTCCCTGGGATGCATCACCAATTCAAGGAACTCGCTGCAGTGGACATCACCAAGCAGCCAATGGAGGTCGGGCCAACAGCCCATTACGTGATGGGTGGCGTCAAGGTCGACCCCTACACCCAGGAGACCTCGGTGCCCGGCCTGTATGCCGCCGGAGAAGTGGCAACCGGCCTGCACGGAGCCAATCGACTGGGTGGCAACTCCCTGTCCGACCTCATAGTGTTCGGCAAGATTGCTGGTGAGCAGGCCGCCGAGGCGGCCAAACTGATTAGTCACTTCACTGACGTAGACCAGTCCGAGGTCGACCATGTGGTGGCAGAAACTCTAGAGCCCTTGAGCCGCGAAGGCGGCGAGAACCCGGCCAAGGTCGTCAGCGACCTGCGCCAGATGATGCAGCAGAAGGCCGGCATCATCAGGACCGGGGATCTGCTTCTGGAGGCCATTGCAGACCTAGACTCGCTGGAAGAGCGCGCTGCCGCCACGTCCCCCGGCGGAGGAAGGACGTACAACCCGGGTTGGCATCAGGCGCTCGAGTTGAGCGCGATGATCGAAGTCAGTCGGATGTGCGCTCTCGCTGCTCACCGGCGCGAGGAGAGCCGTGGCGCGCACACCCGCGACGATTTCCCCGAGGCGGACCACTACCACTGGGGCAAAGTCACCAGCGTGATCTCGATGAGTGAGGACGGCTCTATGGGCATCGGCTACGCTTCTTACCCTACAATATCGGAGGAGCTCAGGTCGCTGCTGGACGCCGATGACCTACATGAGGAGGTATGAGTATGAGTAACGAGGTCACGTTCAGGGTGTTCAGGGGGGAGCCAGATGCCGACGGCGACCCATTCGGACGGATGGTCGATTACACCGTCGAGATGGACGAGGGCATGGTGGTGCTGGACGTCATACACCGGATACAGGCCGAGCAGTCCCCGGACCTTGCATGCCGCTGGAACTGCAAGGCGGGCAAGTGCGGCTCGTGCGGCGCTGAGGTCAATGGCAAGCCGAAGTTGATGTGCATGACCAGGGTGGAAGACGTCCTCGAGGAGACCCCAGATGGCGAGCCTGTCCTGATCAAGCCAATGCAGGCATTCCCGCTGACTAAGGACTTGGTGACTGACAATTCTTGGGCATACGAGATGGACAAGCGCATCGAGCCGATCAGCGGCCACGAGGAACCCGACTGGGAGTTTCACCAGGAGGAGGCTGAGCGGCTGCAGGAGTTCCGCTCCTGCATCGAATGCATGCTCTGCGTAAACACCTGCCATGTTCTGCGCGAGCACCAGAAGTTCGACGAGTTCGCCGGCCCGCGCTTCTTCGTCCGACTCGCCAATCTCGAGATGCACCCGCTGGACACCGTGAGCCGAATTCCTGAGATCAAGGATGACTTCGGCATCGGCTACTGCAACATCACCAAGTGCTGCACCGAGGTATGTCCTGCAGGCATCAACATCACAGACAACGCGATCATCCCTCTCAAGGAGCGAGTGGTGACCGAATACTACGACCCGCTGGCCATGCTGGCGCGCAAACTAGGCTTGCGTGGATGAGGGAGCGTCCAGACTCCGAATCGTATACGAGTATACGCTACGCCACTCCTCAGGGGCAATCCGTACTGGCGATCACAGGAAAAGTGCACCGAGCGCTTAGAGGCGCTTGGTTCCACTCTTCTTGACGTTCGCCTTCTTTATTTTAGCCGGTAGCCACTTAGGCCCATTCTTGGGCTTGTCCACCAAATCAGTCCAGCCGGTGAAGCAGTGGACCTTGTTGGTCCCGCGCTCCCTCAGCTCGATGTCAGTGTGTCCACGCGTGGCCGCCTTTAGGGCTGCACCGCGGGGCTGCTTGCTCACAAACACCTGTGTGGTGTCGCTATCGCCTTCCATTAGTACGAAGTATTTCTTTCCAGACATGAAGCAATTCCTCCGTCTCGGCGGCTTTCAGAAGAGATAATGAAGTTATGGGCGGAGAAACGCTATACTGCGCCTCTATGAAGGGGTTTTTGAAAAAACCGAAGGGGCTGAAATCTCAGATTTCCGCGCAAGCCAGTGTCTTCGTGTTCACTATACCAGGTATCGAACGGATGGATTCGACGACATTTCGTGCTATGTCGCCCATACTGTCGCCCTCAACCTTGACTATGAGATCGTAATCACCGAAGAGAAGATTCGAGTCGGTGACGCATGCAAGGTCGGAAGCCGCCTGATGCACGCTGGATTCCGAGCCTGGCTCAACGTTAATCAGCACATATCCCACCGACATGTCCGAATCTGAGTAGTCATCCCGAATCAAGGTTGCCTATGTGGAAATCTACTGGAATCCCTACGATGAATAGATATCCGATGGCCCCTCCTTGGGAGACGTATGGCAGAGGTAGTCATCGTCAGAGAATGTCTTCATGGCCAGGTCAGAGTCTTGTTCGGTGATCTGCCCAGCGTAGAGGGCGACATCATGGTCGTCCCTGCCAACAACAGACTAGCCGGCAGGGAGGGTCTGGATGAGAAGATGCAACAAGCCGCGGGACCCGAGCTCAGAGAGTTCTGCGCCGGTATCGCAAGAGAGCGTCGCAAGTCGAACCTTCAGCCATGCGGCGTCGGCGAGGCTGTGACCACTCCTGCGTTCAACCTGCCAGCGAAGCACCTCGTACATGTGGTCGGACCGGATTGCAGGAGGCCGACTCAGGACACATTCAGGCGTGAGATGCTGAAGAAGTCGTACATGGCTCTGTTCGCCGAGGTCGAGAAACTCAAGCCCCGCGAAACCCTAGTCACTCCGCCCCTCGGAATGGATGTCTTCGCATATCCTCACAGAGAAGGAGCGCGAATGACAATGGAAATTATTCTCGAGTGGATGGATAACGAGGAAGACCCTGGGGTTGACATGGTGCTAATTGTCACCAACGAGAATAACTTCCTCACCAACATGAAGACGGTCTACCGTGAAAGTGAGGACCGTTTTCCGGGGGTCGACAGGACGCGTGAATACCGAAAGGGCAAGTTCGAGTGATTCCCGACCAATGTTCTCAAGAACCCTGAGAATGCGATAGCACCGTGGGCGGCGTTTACGAGCGTGAGTTGCGTGCAGTACTCGCAGGCGAACTGAAGGGCGTCCGTGCTGTCACTAAGTCGTGCAGCGAGGTGGAGCGCGCCTGCGCGATGCAAGTCATCCAGCGCCCCTTCCTAGTCGTCAGGGCGCCTGGCAGCGGCTCCGAAGGCACTGGTGACTTGCTGGTTCTGCGCGGTGACATGTGCTTTCCAATCGAAGTCAAGTCATCGAAGTTCCCGCGGCAGTACCTGTCCGGGAGGACGATGCTCCAGTACGAGGCCCTCCGTTCGACCGGCGAGAGGTGCGGGCTGCTGCCGCTCTATGCATACAGGCTGAAGAGTGTCAGGGGGGACAGTTGGAGAATCATGAGAGTCGAGGTGGAGTCGTTGACTGGGAAATTACGTCATCTGTCGAGGAGCATCCCCAAGCTTCCACTGACGCGTAATGGGACCCCTCACCTCGACTGGGGGAAGGGCATGCCACTGCATCGCTTCCTGGCTCTGGTCTGCCGCTCTGACGGGGCGCGCTCCATCGAGACCGATCCGGCCAGCGCACAGATCTACCAATCGATGCTTGAGTCGTCAAACTAGTCCGAGTCCTGCTCTCCGGACAACTCCGTTTCCAAGGTATCGAGCCTATGCTTCAGGCGCTCGAAATTATCACTGACATCGTCCAGTGAGGCCTGCTTGAGTAGTCTTCTGACGCTGTCACGCTCGCGTCTGAGGGAGTCAATGCGCCTGTTCAGGCTCCTGTCGTCTTCCAGCAGGTCGTCCGCCATGGACAGCGGAGGAGGTTTCGTCTCAAGTCGCTTACTACTCCAAGACGCAGGTTGAAGAGGGAAAATGCGGCCCTCATACCATGCAAGAGGAGGGGCAGTCGAGGAGTTATCTGATTCCGCTGCTGCTGCTGTACCTGCTTTACTCGCTGGGTATGCCGCTATGGGGAGTTGCGGTTGCAGGACTGTGGTACTTCGGTCTGCTGTATCTCGAGGACAGTGGGTCTCTCGACAAGTTAGGGGTTTCGAGGGTGCTCGGAATCGTCCTAATGATTCGGACTAGGCACGGTCAAGATGTGCTGGAGAAAATCTCTCGGAACAGGAGATTCTGGCGGGGCTTCGGGGAGATGTCGATCTGGCTCTGCCTTTTCGTCATGCTCGGCGTTGTCGCACTGCTCGTGCTCACGGCAATCAGCACCGCGATGGCTCCGCCTGAGGAGTACCTGCCAGCCAGCGACCTGCTGCTGATACCGGGTGTGAACAGTTTCGTGCCGTTCTGGTGGCCGGTTCTCGCCTTGGTCTTCGCACTGGTGATACACGAGTACAGCCACGGCATCCAAGCTCGTGCGCATGGGATGCGGGTGAGTAGTTTCGGACTCCTGCTAGCTGGACCTGTTCCTATCGGAGCTTTTGCGGAACCGCAGATGCACGAGATGATTCGCGCCCCTCGAAGAGAGAGGATGAGACTGTACGCCGCCGGACCATCTATCAACATCATCGCGACCTACGTCATTCTCATTCTGCTATCCGCAACCGCTACTGGTCTCGTCGCCGGCAACCCCGGGGTGCACGCGTCTGGGATAATCGCCGATGAGGCTGCTGAGGAAGCAGGCTTGCTACCCTATGAGATAATCACTCACATCGACGGCAACGAGGTGCCGGGCTACGGGACCTTCTCGAACGAGATGGCCGAGCTGTCGGTCGGGGACCAAGCGACATTCACGGTGCTCTCTCATCCTGACCACGAGGGGGAGCGTGTCGAACGGGATCTGATTGTAACTCTCGGGGATCGCTACCAGTACCACCTAGGACAATGTGATGGAGATGCTGTGTGCATCGAGGATACGGAGGTCCTGTTGGCCGATTTAGGCATCGAGCCGGGCGATGCGTTCCTAGGGGTCAGCGGACTGCGATCCGGGTCTTCATCAGTCGATTACTACTCCAACATCATGAGTGGCGAGTTCTCTCTAAGGCAGACCATCCTAGCGACGTCTCTGACTCCTTTGGCGATGATTGGGGTCCCAATACAATTCGATGGTCAGACAATGCTACTCGAAGAGCGGGGCATGCTCGAGGCCGGAGACAGTGCGATAGCGTCCGTTCTGGGCACCGACGGCATGCTCATGCTGTTCGACTTCCTGTTCTGGTTGGTTTGGATCAACTTCCTGCTGGGTTTCGCCAACCTGATCCCAATGGTCCCGTTCGATGGGGGTCACATCGTACGCGATGGCACCCACTCCATACTCGCCAGACTGAATAGGAACATGCACCCTATGCGCGTGGAGTCCTTAGCCGACAGAATCAGCAGCATGAGCAGCATCCTGGTGCTCATCATCGTGGCTGTGCCGATTATCCTGCCTAGACTGATGGGCTAGTCACTCTTCCTCGTCAGAGGGAGGCCTGAGTCTTTCCATCACGGTCTCGAGGATGTACGGCGCCGCGATGATCACGGCTATCACGACTGCGAGGCTCCTCCATGTCGTGTCGGTTACGGATGACGATGTCCCAGAGAAGAAGAGCTTGGCCGCCCCGAGCCATGGAATCTCTGTTGAGGCCACTCCGACGACCCACTCGCCTTTCACGGCTTGGACCGGATTGCCGTTCTCGTCCTTGAGCCCGTTGCCCCGGATGTACTGCTCGCTAGCATCTGGATTGGTGGCTCTTAGTTGGTCGATCTTGCAGCCGTTGGTGTCCTCATTGTCACCTGTGGTCAGATAGCCCTCATGCGGTGGCACCCAACGGTCTATCATGAGGTCGTAAGTGCCGCCGTGGTACGGACATTGGTAATCCAAGGTCCAGGTTATGCTGTCCACATTGAGCAATGTGGTCCCGGGAACGTCCCATCCTCCCGAGTCGTTTGCCACGGCCTTGAGCAGGGCCCGGTGTATGACCGGGGTGTCTGAACCTCCGTTCTTCTGGTAGATGATGACATCTCCAGCCATCCCGTGCGTCTCGTAGCCGAAGTTCTCGTTGCCCTCCTCTGTTGCCTCGACGAAGGTCACTATTTCGACCCTGTCGGGGTTCATGACCAGCACTAGGTCGCCCGGGTCGATGGCACCGACTGAGCCCTCTTCGGTGTGCATCATCGAGCCCGACTCGACCACGACCATTGGAGGGAATGAGCCGGTGGCAACCCACATGGAGATCAGTACCAGCACCACGAGGCCACCGGCCAGCATGGCCTCTCTAATCCAGATGAATCCTGATGCCATGTCACTCCTCCTCGCTGGCAGGTGATTCAATATGAGGTCGCGTTGACAACAGAAGGGCTGCGAACACGGTGATGAAGAGTAGGCTGATGACGTCGTAATGCGGCGAGGATTCGTAGACCCTCTCCATCTCGTGAATAGATGCGGTCAGGTCTAGGGTGTGGTCTCTCTCGCCACTGGCTCCGGTGAAGATACCGAACACGCTGTTGGACAGTAGCAGTAGTGTGGTAAACGATAACCCCGCGATCAGACCGCGGTTCGCCATCGGATTCCTCAGCACCCAGAGTCCGGGGAGGAGTCTGGAGAGAGTCGAGTCACTGGTGTTCCACCACGAGTCGGTTACCGATGGGAGTTCGATGAAATCCTCTTCGTCGAACGAGTCGGTGTCTCTGATCGGACCGACGGACTCGACCCTGTACTTCTTGCCGATGCTGATGTTGTGCAACTGGTACAGGCCCATCAGACGCGCTTGGTAGGCCTTGCCAAGCATGTCTGCAGCGTCCTCCGCCTCCTTCCTGCGACGCAGGACCTCAGGACGCGAGTCAATCAGCAGGATGTCCTCGAGAATCTGACGCTGCCCCATGTAGACGAAAAACTCGGGTGCTACGTAGAACGCTACGACGAGCCCGCCAACGAACGCTAGCCAACTCCACGGTACCAGCGCCTGCTTCTCCGGGTCGCCATAGCCCGTGAGAACGAACAGGAAGACGAAGCCCCACACCAGACAGGCGACCGAGATTATGGTCGAGTAGGTGATTATCTGGAAGTGGCGGTCCCTCTGACTCTCCCACCAACGACCGAACAGGCCGAGTTTTCGAGTGCCTCTACGCGCCATCTTCCCCCTCGCGGGGTCATGCTCTCCCGATTAGTGCCTTCCGACGAGTCGTTTCACGCTCTGCAGCATGACAGGTAGTCCCAAAGAGTGGGAAATCCGATTATTTCATGAGTGGAACGCGGTATTGCATGCCATGAAGCACCCATGGATGGCTGTGCTCGTGGGTTGCAGTCTAATTTCGTCAGGGTGCTTTGGTACTGAAGGGCCGACGGAACTCGACCCTTACGCAGACGATGACGGAGATGGTCTGCCGAACGGCTGGGAGAGGGAACATGGTCTTGACCCCCTGAATGCGAGTGATTCCCTGCTATGCCACGGCAAGGCCGAGTATTGCCTGCGCTCGTATGACAACTTCACATTCCCCGAGACTCACAACTCGTTCGCGACCATCGAAGACGGAGTTTGGATGGCGATGAATCACAAGACCGCATTGCAGGCGCAGTGGGATGGGGGGATTCGCGCATACATGCTCGACACGCACCACCTCTCCAAGGACGATACCAGCGTCGAGGATGTTCGATTTTGCCACGGAGATCCAGATTCGACCTTATGGCACCCGTGCATCTACTCCGAGGTCGACGCATACTCGTGGCTGAGGCATCTGAACTCTCTGATGAACAACAGTAGCGGCGACGTAGTCAGCCTGCTGCTGGAGAACTACGTCCCGGGCGAGCACCTCGAGGTTCTGTTCAACCAGACCGGGATGCTCGACAGGACCTTCGTACACACTCCTGGCGAGCCTTGGCCAAGCATCGGCGAGATGGCGCTCAGCGGTACGGACCTCGTCGTCTACTGGGACTACCAGTACGATGAGAGATACCCATGGCTCCACCATGCATGGACGCACAGCTGGGACACCCCGTACGGTGAGGATGAGCAAGACGACATGTCATGCAGGGTCGGCAGAGGCGATGGGGTACAGCCGGTTTGGCACCTGAACAACTGGCTGTCCAGCGTCTTCGGCTTGGCTGACCCTGTACGCGCTCAGGAGGTCAACGACTACGACACCCTGCTCGAAAGGGCACTGGGATGCTGGGAAGAAGTTGATGACAGACCCACTTTCATCGCCGTTGACTACTGGGAAGACGGCGAAATCACCAACGTCACCATCAGTCTGAACAAGATGGGGAACTGGTCATCAGAGGTCCCTCCTCATCCGTAGTTCGGTGGGAGGGTTTTCTTCACACGACCTCGGCCGGAAGTCATGGCCAGCGCTCCGCTCGACCGACTTCACCCTAAGGTGAGAGAGTTGGTCGAGGAACTGGGCTGGACTCTGACTCCGATACAAAATGAATCTATGGCTGAGATAGTCGATGGCAAGCATCGCCTGCTGCTGGCTCCCACAGGGAGCGGCAAGACCGAAGCGGCCGTCCTGCCTCTCGCCTCGCGCGCGCTGGAAGAGGGCTGGGAAGGATTGTCGATACTGTATGTCACGCCCCTGCGCGCGCTGAACCGCGACATCGACAGGCGGCTCGCAGAGATGCTCGAGCCGTTGGGGCTGAGCGTCGGTCTGAGACACGGTGATACGTCCCAGAAGGAGAGAACCCGTCAGTCTCGGAACCCTCCGAACCTGCTGGTCACAACTCCCGAGACCACGCAAATCATGCTGCTCGGTAGCCGGCTGAGGCAGCATCTGGCAGGACTCAAAGCAATTGTACTCGATGAGGTTCACGACCTCGCTGCCTCGGAGCGGGGCTCACAACTCCTCGTCGGCATCGAGCGTATAGAGGACTACTGCTCGGCCCCGATCCAACGAATTGGTCTGTCTGCGACTGTTGGCAACCCCAACGAGGTAGCCAAATGGATGTCTGATTCGACCGAGCCTGTGATTGGGCCCGCTCCGAGGACGACTCGCTTGCTGGTCCATCGCGAGCCTGCCTCGGCAGAGGACGAGTTGCTCTCTGTAGAATGGTCGGTATCGCCCGGTTCCATCGCTGCATTCCGCAGGCTCGCAGCCTTGTTGATGGAAGACTCGCCCTCGCTGGTCTTCGTCAACTCCAGAAGCACTGCGGAGACCGTAGCACAGAGGCTGGCTACCCTCGTTCCCGAGATTGAGGTAGGCGTTCACCACGGGAGCCTCGCCGCCGAGACTCGTCGCGATATGGAGAATGCGCTCCGTGCAGGCGAACTGCACGGATTGATCTGCACCAGCAGCCTCGAGCTAGGTATAGACATCGGCTCGATTCGCAGAGTCCACCAACTGCAGAGCCCACGGGCAGTAGACAGGATGCTGCAGAGGGTCGGTCGCGCCGAGCATCATCTTGGAGGGACCGGTAGAGGGGAGATACTCGCATGGGAGGTGGACGGCATTGCAGAGAGCGCGGTCATCGCGCGCAGGGCGATGGCCGGCGAGATCGAGGGCGTCGGATGGCGCACCGATCCAGGGGTGGTCGCCGCCAATCAACTCCTGCAGATGTCAATGGAGAGGGGGGTCGTTCCTCTGGAGAAGGCGACGGAGATCATCCAGAGATGCTCGATTTTCCGCGAGTGGGGTCATGAGTCGACTCTTGCTCTACTGAGGGTGCTGGACGATCGTTGGCTAGTCAGACTCGTGGACGAGCCGTCGAAATCCGATGTGACCACATGGTCAGCGAAACTGTGGGAGGAATTAGCATCGAGGAGTCAGGGAGACGCGCCAATAGAGAGGCCACGCTGGGACGAGGATCATTCAGAGACCGACAAGGAGAAATGGCGTCGGCAGTTCCTGCCAGCGCTACCTGACTCCCTCAAGAACGGGTGGTTCTCACCGACCGGTAGACTGGGAAAGACTCGGACTGACCACATATCGATGATCCCCGACGAGATGTCTTACCGCGTTCGAGATGTCGTCACTCGCAAGGTACTCGGTTCTGTCGACGAGGCTTTCGTCCTCTCACTGGGCAATGGCGGCGAGGACTCGATGGGGCGAGCACGCAGATTCGTGATGGCTGGACGCACCTGGGAGATTATCGACGCCGACCCAGAGCAAGCGGAGCTCGTGGTGGCCCCTGTGAAGGAGACGGGTGAAGCGCCGGTGTGGGCCGGCGAGTTGCCGCCAGTGCCCCAAAAGGTCGCTGAGGAAGTCGGTAGACTGAGGCGCAGTGCAGCGATTGCAATAGGCATCATGCCACCTGAAGACGGTTACCTGCCTTTCGATGCTTACCCACTATCGGAAGATGCCAGACATACTCTGATCTCGACCGTCGCAGAGCATGTGGATGCGACAGGAAATCTTCCTGACGACAGGAGCATTACTGTCGAGAATAGGAATGGTACGGTGGTACTGAACACCTGCAGCGGCTCGAAGGTCAACGAGACCTTGGCTCATCTCATCCAAGCCATGGGCTCGATGCGCGAAGGCAAGATGGGCAGGGCCCTGATTGACCCGTACCGAATAGCCTTCCAAGTCCCTGGCATGACTCCTCAGAATGTGATTGAATGGCTGAAAGAAACGCCACCGATAGCGCTGCCTTCGATACTGAGGATGACCATCCCACACGGACGTGCAATACGCTGGAGAGTCGTTCAAGTGGCTCGTCGGATGGGCGTTCTGAAGAAAGGCGTCGACCCACGCAGAGTCAACTTGGATGGCTTGATGCAACGCTACCGAGGGACTCCTGTAATCGAGGAGTCGTTCGACAAGCTGTTCCACGAGAGGATGGACATCGATGCGACCATGGACCTGTTGAGACAGGTGCAAGAAGAGGATATCATGGTGGTGCACACGGCGCCGGGACCTCTGGGGATGAGTCCGAAGAGCGAGCGTGACCTGCTTCTGCCATCGTGGTCCGACAAGGACCTGCGAGAGCGTCTGGAACTGCGTCTGCTCAACGAGCGCGCGGTCCTGATCTGCCTGAACTGCAAGAGCAGGAGGCGAAGGCGGGTCGATCGCTTCGAAGCTAGGATTGAGCCTTGCTCGTCATGCAGCGGAACGATGCAGGCGTGTGCACCCGAGAGGATGGAGGCGATGCTCGCAGAGTGGGTCGACAGCGGGGACCCGAAGGTTCGCGGCAAGATGGAGAAGAACGCAGAACTGGTCCGGACACACGGCTTCGAGGGGGTGCTGTGCCTGATGGGCCGAGGCATCGCCGAGGAGACTGCGACAAGGGTGCTGCGAGGACACGTCGCTGGCGAGAGGGTTCGATTGCTGAGAGCGATTCATAATGCTGAACTGCAGTATGCTAGAACGCGGCAATACTGGTCATGACGCAATCCCTATGCGCGTTCGACCCGCGGTGTGGGTCGTGTTGGTGGGAGTGACTGGGCGAAACGCCTCGGGGAAGACCACGGTAGTGCAGTGGTTCGCTGGCAGGGGGGTACGAACGGTTTCATGCTCGGACTTGATTCGCGACTGGCTTGCTGAACAGGGCATCGAGGAGAGTCGCGAGACGCTAATCAAAGGCGGTAGAGAGCTGCGGCGCCGGGGCGGACCCGGCATCCTCGCTGAGATGCTGCTGGAAGCCCTCGGAGGCGAGGATGCGGTCATCGACTCAATCCGCACGCCCGGCGAGGTCGAGGCACTGCGGGCTCGTGATGATTTCATCCTCATCGAAGTCACAGCTGGCGCCGATTCGCGATGGGCGCGCTCGCAGGACCGGGCTCATCCCGGGGACCCTGCGGACAGGGCGACCTTCGTGGCGCAGGAGGAGTCCGAGGAGGTGGCTAGCGATGAAGCCGGTCAGGCCCTTGTCGCAACTGCAGAGATGGCTGACCTGATACTGATCAACGGAGGGACCGTCGAGGGTTTGCACGAGGATCTGGAGAATCTGCTGGACAGGCTGTCCTAGACCTGCCTGACCGATATTCCAGCCTCTTCCATCATCCCCAGTGCTATCTCTAGGTCCTCCTCCCAGCGCTCCGGGATGTCGGTTCCAGACGGATAGACGACTTCGGAGACGCCAGCTTGGATGAGTGAGCGCGTGCAGCGCGTGCAAGGAGGCCATGTGACATAGGCTATGTTGCCCTTGAGCGAAATCCCGATCCTCGCAGCGTGCATAATCGCATTCTCTTCGGCGTGGCAAATCAGTGGGTACTTCTGCGCACGGTCCTCGAGTCTCTCGGCATCGTCTTCGATGCCTCGCGGGAAACCATTGAAGCCCGTTGAGCGGATTTCCCTGTCCTCGCCTACCACCACGCAACCGACCTTGGTCGATGGGTCCTTGCTCCAAGTGGAGATGTGCGAGGCGAGCTCGAGAAAACGTCTGTCCCACTTCTCGCTCATGTCGTCACCTCAGGGCTTGCCTCCGGGCGGGTCGTTATCGCGGTTTGCCTCGGTGCGGTTAGGGTCGTATCCCTCCCAGACCTCAGGATTCGAATAGCAGTCGGGGTCGTCATCGTCGGCCTGGCCACCCTTGTCATTGTCGATCCCGTCCCCACAGTTACCCTCTCCGCTATCGCCCCTCTTGAGCAGGTCCTCGACGCCCCCTCCGGAGATGACTGCGATCAGCACGCCGACGAGGGCCAATGTGAGGGCGATTAGGATGACTTTGGATGCCGAGTCCTTGGACTCGACGACCACTCTGACTTCGACCTTGTCATCATCCTTCTCAGACATGTGATTCGGGCATCTCAGCAAGTCATCATACTTGGGTTCTTAGTGGACAGTCAACTCGTCCCAGAGATTCAATCCGTCTCTCTCGACGACATATTTCAGCAAGTCCCCGATGAGATACACGCTTCCTATCACGAGCAGTTGGTGCCCCTCCTCCCTCGCCATCTGCCCGGCCATCTCGAACGCCTTCCTGGGGTCCTTCTTCACAGCTGTCGGAATGTGCCCGACACCCATCTTCTCCATCATCTCGGAAAGCGCCTCTACCGATACTGCAGGATTGCGGCCGGTCTGAGGCTCAGTGAATACGACCTTTGGAAAGAACGTGTCCATGCATATCTCGGTTACAACGGGCTCCAAGGTCGCCTCCAAATCTGCCTTCTCGCTCATCCCCAGCAACACAACGGTGACGGGATAATTCTCAGAGAAATCACGCTCGAGGCTCTCGGCGTTGTGAGCCGCGCTGAGACGGGTCACAACGCCTTCAACCCAACCTTCTCCATACCCTGGTGAACGCCCCGGCCAGTGGCAATCAGCACGAGGAGTCGACCATTCTCTAATACTGGCGACGGCATCGACTATCGAGCCATAATCATCCCATGTCGAGTCGAGTCTGTCGTTAGGCCACCAAGACAGGTCATCGCCAGCGGTCTGCTCTATGACGCGCCTGACCTCTGCATCCTCAGGTTCGAGGGCAATGAATGTGGTGCCGGGGCGGTGAATTGCAGCCTTCTCGGTGGCAATCTCTGCCAGGGTATCACCGAGGTACTCAGTGTGCTCCAGCGAGACTGTGGTCAGGATACACAAGTCCGCATCGACTAGCCTCGTGGCATCTAGCCTGCCGCCCATGCCAGTTTCGATGATACCTCGATCCACCCCGGCCTCGCTGAACGCAAGCATCGCGACTAGGAAAGTCGCTTCGAAGTAGGTCGGGTTGCAGACCGGTTTGATGGAGGCAGCATCCCTGACGGCATTGAGGAGCCGGTCGAAGGTCACGGGAGCGATTGGTCTGCCGTCGATGCGGACCCTCTCTTCGACCGTGACCAAATGTGGTGAGGTGAACAGTCCCGTAGTCAGACCGCTAGCGGTTGCGGCAGCGGACAGTTGAACGCACAAGGAGCCCTTGCCATTGCTTCCTGCTACATGGATAGAGGGGAATTCCATGTGCGGGTTCCCAAGCCGCTCGAGGATGGTCTGGCAGTTGTCAAGGCCTAGTTTTACGCCCATCGATTTGCGCTCTTCAAGCCAGTCTCGGACGCTCATTTCGAATCCCCGGTCGCCGGATGGGCTCAGGCGCGAACGGGTCAAGGTGATATGGCCCTTGAAGTTCGTGGGAGCATGATGGCCCAAGGCGAGTCCCCCAGTGTTCTCGAGGAGATGCAGGAGCAATGGGCCTCGATGGCCGGAATGGCCGGGATGTTCGTGGGTACGATTCTGCTCGGACTGAGTATCCAGCCAATCTGGGACAGGCCTGAGGCTAGAGCCTTCGGAGAGGAGGGTGCCACGAAAGCCAGTAACGTCATTCTGGAGATGTTCTTCATTCTGATCTTCACTGTCGTAATAATCTGGCTAGCACGAAAGGGTTTGGACTTCATCATCAAGGGAATCGTGATGGTCGCGCTGTGGTTCAGCATGTTCTATGCTTTGGCCCCCTACGTCGAGTTATTTTGGATTATGATCGGGATCAACACCTTCGCAACAGTGGTTGGGAGCGCCGTTCTCATCAACACCGCGTTGATGGTGCTGCTGCATCGGTATCCTGAGTGGTATGTGGTGAACGGGGTCGGGATTCTGGTCGGAGCCGGAGTCATCACGATTATCGGAGTCACATTCGTGCCCGTCCTCATCATACTCTTCATGGTGATAGCGGCAGTCTACGACCACTGGGCGGTCAACAGCAGCAAGCACATGCTCGAACTGGCAGACACCATGATCAGCCTCAAACTGCCTGTGCTACTGGTCGCTCCGAAAAGCAAGGACTACTCATTCCTCGAAGAGGGGGACCAGGTGATGCGTAGCGAGACACCAGAGGACATGGACTGGGATGACCCTGTCAAGAACATGCCCGAGCCGAAGAAGAGCGGTGGGGACGCTCTGTTCATGGGTCTGGGAGATGTCATCTTCCCAGGAATGCTGGTCATCTCGGCTGTCTCCTTCCTGCCTGAGATGGGTCCTGAGATCCCTACGCTATTCGGGACCATGCACGCAGGCCCCCTGACTGTTGGACTGGGGACTCTTGTCGGTGGCCTAGCCGGTTATGTCGCTCTGATGACTCAGGTCGCACGCGGGAATCCGCAGGCGGGCCTGCCTCTCCTTAACGGCGGCAGCATACTCGGATACCTAATTGCGGGCATCATCGCGCTTGGCCCAACCGCTCTTTGGCAGGACATCTCGTTCTTCTGAGCGGAATGGCCGATTGATTGAAGGGATGCTGACCAGCCCTAGGGGCTGGTCGCAATGCTCGACATCAGCATGTTCAGAGAACAAGCTGACGTCATTCGGGCCGACCACGACAGGCGGGAGCTGACGCACGAGAACATCGACGAGGTCATCCGTCTCGATGAGGAGTGGCGCAGGGCCCGATACGACGCCGACCAACTGCGTAAGGCCCGAAACGAGGCTGCGAGGGGGGTTGCGGCGGCTAAGAAGTCGGGTGACTCCGCCGCTGCTGACTCCATTATGGCGGAAGTCGCTGACATTGGCGCGCAAATCGACCAGTTGGGCACGCACTCAGACGAGTGCCTAGTACAACGCGATGCCCTGAGGATGCGAATCCCGAACATCCTGCACGCCGACGTTCCCGTAGGTGAGGACGATCAGAAGAACACGCTCCATAGCATGCACGGAGAGAAGGTCGAGTTGGGCTTCGAGGCGCGCAACCACAACGACTTGATCGAGATGAACGGATGGGTCGACCAGGCGCGAGGTGCCAAGGTCGCCGGCAGCCGCTTCTACTTCATGCAGGGCGACTTGGCGCGTCTGGAGATGGCTCTCCAGCAGTACGGGGCCGACTTCTTGATGGGTAGAGGCTACACACTTGTCCAGCCGCCGCTGATGATGAATCGAGAAGCCTACGAGGGCGTCACCGACCTCGAGGACTTCGAGACCGTGATGTACGGAGTCGAGCCGGACAAGCACTATCTCATCGCGACCAGTGAGCATCCGCTCACAGCGATGAGGATGGATGAGATCATCGAACCGTCGGAATTGCCCATCAGACTCGTCGGTGTCTCGCCATGCTTCCGTCGCGAGGTTGGTGCGCATGGGCTCTCGGACCGGGGTATCTGGCGCGTCCACCAGTTCACGAAAATCGAGCAGATCGTCATCTGCCATCCCGACGACAGCTGGGGTCACCACGAGGAGCTTCTAGACAACGCGACCGGCCTATGGGACAACCTCGGACTGCACTACCGGGTGGTCAACATCTGCACAGGAGACATGGGAACAGTGGCATCTAGGAAGTACGACTTGGAGGCCTGGCTACCGGGAGCCGGGGACTACAAGGAGGTCGTCTCTTGTTCCAACTGCACCGACTACCAAGCCAACCGACTGCGCATGCGATACCGTACCACTGAGGGCAATGCGGCGGTCCACACGCTCAACTCGACCGCCGTGGCCACGAGCAGAGCCCTAGTAGCCATAATGGAACAGAACCAGATGGAGGACGGTCGTGTCAGCATCCCCGAGGTCCTCAGGCCCTACATGGGAGGACAGGGGGCCCTTGAGCCACTTCACTGAGCCACTGGTTCCTTCTTCTTTCGCTTCATTCGTAGAAGCAGGGCCACTATCAGCAGCACGAACAACGCAGAGAGGAACGGAATCAGAATCGCAATCAGAGTCAGTGCCACGCTCGCGACGTTCTCACCTGTAGCCACAGCCGAGTTCCCCAATCCGAAGGTGAAAGTCGAACTCAGACCCCTGGTGGCTACCGTGGCAGACTGGATGGTAGCCGCCACACCGCCTCCGGCGACAATAGCGATTGCCCACTGAATAATCGGGTCGTTACCCTCGAGGACTATGGCCGTCATCGCGACACCTGCCATGATAGAAGCCGGCGTTGCGATGGTATCGAGAGCATTGTCGATCCAAGGAGCATAGAACGCAGCGAATTCCGCTACTGTAGCTATTCCCAAGACGACTATCGACAGAGTGGACGTGAAGAATTCAAACTGGGTTCCTATGAGATCTATGTCTAGAAACCAAACCACGTTGAAGCGAGCAGCCAGCGATAGCAGGAACGGGGGCAGGAAGACACGGAATCCCGAGGCTGCGGCTAGGCTGATGCCCATCAGGGTGGCCATGATGATGGTCACCTCTTGCATGGGCATCCGACTGCAGGGCGTGATATTAACCCAAACCCGGCATCAATCGCCGATTTGTACCAGAATCTCCCCCATATCGACTCTGTCACCCTCGGAAAAGTGGAGGTTCGTGACCTCGCCCGCCTTCGGGGCCTGTATTCGGTGCTCCATCTTCATCGCCTCCAACACGACGAGTGTCTGTCCCTTGCGCACTCTCTGCCCCTCCTTGACGTGAACCTCGAGTATCGTCCCGGGCATCGGTGCAGAGAGGCTGCCTTCGGACGGCTCGGTCCTGGCGCTGCCGGGCTCGTGCGCGCGGACGATGTGAATTCGCCCATCGAGGTGTATCCACCAGGCATCTCCGACCTTGGCCACGTAAGCGAGTCGGGGGGTCCCGGCGATCTCCACTCTGAGTCGCCCGTGATGGTCGTCACGGGTGATTGAGATTTCCGGAGAGTCGAGTTCCATTCCATCGTGTTGTACCGACGAGAGTCTCAGAGCGCCGTCCGAGTCATTTAGGGCGACGGTGTATCGCCTGCTGTCCTCTCCCACGCTCCAATCCATATTCTCACCTCAGGGGAATGACCTCGACAGGGTCCTGAACGGGTCACCTGAATGCCCTGTGTGCTCGTCTACGGAGCCAGACGCGTCGTCCGAAGGGGCTCGCTCCATCCCAAGTCGCTGAGCTGCAGAAGCTATGGCGACGAGGACGGCCGGATCTGCTCCCGGCTCAGCGAATTCTGAGATGGGAGCGGAGTCCAGAAACTCAGTGGTGACGCTCCCGCTCGCGAATGCGTGGTGCGCGGCCGCATTACGGAGGAATCCGATATTGGTGGTCACTCCCAGCGCCACTAGGTCTGCTAGGGCGGCGTCGAGCCTGCGCAGAGCAGCCCGGCGAGTTGAGGCGTGAACGACTAGTTTGGCTAGCATCGGGTCGAAGTCGATGGTTACGACATCGCCCTGCCTGACTCCCGAGTCGACCCTGATTCCCGGGCCATGCGGCGGCTTCCACAAGGCCAGCCTGCCAACCACAGGAAGGAATCCCTTCGATGCGTCTTCTGCGTAGATTCGCGCTTCGATGGCGTGGCCGCTCATACAGACATCGCTCTGCACTATTCCCAATTGCAGGCCCGCAGCCACCTCAAACTGCTTCTGAACGAGGTCTATGCCCGTGGTCATCTCTGTCACAGGGTGCTCGACCTGCAATCGGGTGTTCATCTCGAGGAAGTAGAAATCGCCTTTCGGCGACAACATGAATTCCACCGTTCCGGCACCGATGTAATCCACTGCCTTGGCTGCCGTCACCGCTGTGTCCCCCATGGCCTGGCGCAACTGATGATCCACGGCCGGGGAAGGGGACTCCTCGATCACCTTCTGGTGCCTGCGCTGCAAAGAGCAGTCCCTCTCGTTGAGGTGGATGCAATTTCCGTGGGAGTCGGCGAGAATCTGCACCTCCACGTGCCGTGCGCCGGAGAGTAGTCGCTCGACGTATATCGTGCCGTCACCAAAGGCGGCTGAAGCCTCTCGCGATGCCGCTTCGTACTCGGTCCTGAGCATCTTGGGCTCGTGCACCGCGCGCATTCCCTTGCCGCCTCCACCAGCACTAGCCTTGAGCAGTAGGGGGTAGCCGACTCTGGCTGCGCAGGCTGCTAGCGCGCCGAGGTGATCGGCTCCGTCAGGAACCGAGAGCTCCGCGCCGGGTATCACGGGCACTCCTGACTCAAGCATCCGGATGCGCGCTGAGATCTTGTCTCCCATCGTTGAGATAGCGCCTGACGGCGGGCCGATCCAAATCAGTCCAGCGTCCTCGACGGCTATGGCGAAGTCGGCTCGCTCGGAGAGGAAACCGTATCCCGGGTGTATCGCTTCGGCCCCACAGCCGCCGGCCGCTGAGATCAGGGCCTCTGGGTTGAGGTAGGTCTCAGCGAGGGTGGCGCCGGGAAGGTGGACTGCGTCGTCAGCCACCTCGACGTGTAGGGAGCCGGCATCAGCGTCCGAGTAGACGGCTATTCCACGGAGCCCTGCCTCTCTGGCGGCTTGCAGCACCCGCACGGCGATCTCACCGCGGTTCGCTACCAGCACCGTGCCGAAGGGTCGAGGAGCGTTGTCGAAGGGTCCTGATGTCATGTTCAACCGTCCTGATCCTCCGGTGACCAGGCCGGCGGTCGGCGATCGAGGAACGCTGACAGCCCCTCTTGACCCTCGGGTGAGCCCCTCATCTCGCTGGTCTTGTCAAGCGTCCACCGACGCAGATCCTCATCGGTGCCATGCCAGCGGTCGAAGGTCTGAACGAGCCCCTTGGCCTCAGTAACCGCCACGGGACCGGTGCTCATCACCGTAGCAATCGCAGCGTCGACCATCTCAGCAGACTCCTCTGATGAGGTGGAGACCTGATCGATCATTCCGATATTCAACGCCTCGCGTCCGTCGAAGCGCCCTGCGAGCATGGCGAGCCGTCGGAACTGAGCACTGCCCACGCGGCGGTAGACGTATGGCCCGATTACCGCGGGCAGGATTCCCAACTTGGCCTCGGACAGGGCGATTCTCGCGCTGTCGAGAGCGATTACGTGGTCAGAGCAGGCGAGGAGGCCGGCACCCCCGCCCAGTGCCACCCCCTGAACGGTGGAGATGGTGAAACAAGGATGTGCCCACAGGGTGTTGAATAAGCGGTCGAGGCGCTCGGAGTCGGCGCGGTTCTCCTCCGGGGTCTTGACCCCTGCATCTCGCATCATGTTGATGTCGGCTCCTGCGCAGAAGTGCCGTCCTGCGCCACAGAGCACCAGCACCCGCAGGTACTCGGAGCCGTCCTGATCACGCAGCGAGCCGGTTGTGCCGACGGAGCGCTGCGCGGTCCAGTCGAGTGTGTCGATGAGTTCGCTGATCAGTTGCACGTTGAGTGCGTTGTAGAGGTCGCTTCGCTCTAGGGTGAGAGTGGCGACCGAAGTGTCGATGCTCAACGAGCAGAATTCCGCTGACGGCCTGACATCGCTCATCCTCAACATATCACATCCTGAAAACGCCGTAGTCCTGGTCCGGCATCGGCGCGTTGAGGCTGGCTGATATGCACAGTCCGAGCACATCGCGGGTGTCTCGGGGGTCGATTACACCGTCATCCCAGAGCCGCGCGGTGGAGTAGTACGGGTTGCTCTCACTCTCGTACCTCTCGCGAATCTCATCGGGATCGACATTTCCTACCGACGACAGCACGCTGGCAGCCTGCTCGCCGCCCATCACCGAGATTCTGGCGTTCGGCCACATGAATAGGAATCGCGGGTCGTAGGCCCGGCCGCACATGCCGTAGTTACCTGCACCGTGCGAGCCGCCGATGATGACTGTGAACTTCGGCACTGGGACACAGGATACGGCCGTGACGAGTTTGGCCCCGTCCTTGGCGATGCCTCCGGCCTCGGCATCACGGCCGACCATGAACCCGGTGATGTTCTGCAGGAACACGAGTGGGATGCCGCGCTGGCCGCAGAGCTCGACGAAGTGTGCTCCCTTGAGCGCGGACTCGGAGAACAGAATTCCGTTGTTAGAGACGATTCCGACGGGATAACCGTGGATTCTAGCGAAGCCACAGACCAGAGTGTTGGCGTAGCGTTGCTTGAACTCGTGGAAGCGCGAGCCGTCGACGATTCTTGATATGACCTCCCTGACATCGTAAGGCGTGCGATTGTCGCCTGGGATGATGCCCATCAGGTCCTGGGGGTCGTGTGCGGGTTCCTCGGGCTGCGAGACATCGAGCCTGTGCTTGGGGCTGACATTTAGGTTCTCAACCACGCTGCGCACCATGCGCAGTGCCTCAGGCTCGTCGTTGGCGAAGTGGTCAGCGACGCCCGACTCCTTGGTGTGCAGATCGGCCCCGCCGAGATCCTCGGCGGAGACCTCCTCGCCGGTGGCCGACTTGACCAGCGGCGGGCCGGCGAGGAATATGGTGCCGTTGCCCTTGACGATGATCGACTCATCGGACATCGCCGGGATGTAGGCGCCTCCGGCGGTGCACGAGCCGAGCACGGCGGCCACTTGCGGGATCCCCTTGCTGGAGAGGATGGCCTGGTTGCGGAAGATACGCCCGAAGTGCAGCTTGTCAGGGAAGACCTCGTCCTGCATCGGCAGGAAGGCGCCCCCCGAGTCGACCAGATAGATGCAGGGCAGGTTGTTCTCCTCGGCGATCTCCTGCGCCCTGATGTGCTTCTTGACTGTCATCGGGTAGTACGAGCCTCCCTTTACGGTCGCATCGTTGGCCACGAACATACACTCCTTGCCGTGCACCACCCCAATTCCGGTCACGATGCCTGCAGAGTGGGCTCTCCCGTCGTACAGTTCGTTTGCCGCTAGGGTCGAGAGCTCGAGGAACGGGGTCCCGGCATCGCATATCTCGGAGATCCTCTCCCTCGGCAGGCTCTTGCCGCGCTCTCGGTGACGCTCGACGTACTTGCCACCACCACCGTCCTTGACGGAGTCCAGCCTGTCTCTGAGCTCCTCTGCCAGAGTCACGTTCTTCTCTCGCCGGGACTGGAAGTCGTCGCTTCCACGGTCGATACGAGTAGGCAGCCTGTCCATGTCTCTCGGACCCCTCAGACAGCACGCGAGCCTTCAATTGAATGGGCCCGACATCGTAGATGTCGATTTTAGACACCCAGAGCGAGTCGTCCGACGTCCCTGAGCCCGGGCGCCATGCCTACGACCATCATGGCGACGGCTACCAGTATCCTCAGGTGCTGCTGGCGGTGCTCGAAGTTGGAAATCGCGAAGAAGTACCAGATGAGCATGCCCAGAGCCAGTTTGACTACGGTGAACCCATATGCTGAGCCGAAGAACTCGATGATTTCGGCCGAGAACAGGTGCTTCTCGGAGTATCCGAACGCCTCTATCCCGATGCCTGTGGCGAGCCCATCGAGCAACTGCCCCGCGACCGCCAGAGAGACCACGGGTGAAGCCATCACCGCCTTGTTCCTCAGGCTCTGGATGAGATCCTTGTCGGAGGATACCAACTCATCATACTGCTCCTCGGTCATCCCAGGGGGCAGGATGCCTGCGACGAAGCCGTGCTCGGCCAATTCCCTAGCGGCCGGAAGACCTGTCTGATGCATCTGGTAGACAAGCACCGCAGGCGCGCCGATGACGACTGCGAGCGGCCAGAGAGTGATGTCGTCGGGATTGTTGATTCCATACGATACGAGGGGTCCCAGCAGCAGTATTGAGCCGCCCAGACCGACTAGGAACACCGAGCGTTGCACTGCTGTGAACCCTGACAGACTGTCGTTCATAACTAGGGTCGGGAGAAGCAGCGCGATGATGCCGCTGACAAGCATCGGAGTGTTATCGAATCCTTCTGATGAGGCGATTGGCCCGCTATCGATGGAGATGTAGTAAATCACGAATTGCATTCCGATGAGTATTGTGGCCACGCCGTCTACTCTCGAAACCCTGTCCTCATCGAGAATCGAGTCATTGTGGGCTATGCGATAGCCGGCGGCCCCGGCGACGACCACCCACGCAGCGGTCTGGAAGTGGATGCCGGGACTGACGAAGTAGGCTTCGAGCGAGGCGTCGAACATGCCGGCATCCTCAACGATCTCGCCAAGGGCTGCCCAGAGGACGTAGGGCAGTAGCGCCAGTATCGTAGCATCGCTGTGATCTATCCCCAGATGACGGAGCCATGCAGAGAGAGCGATGGCGAACAGAGCGAGTACGATTGCGTAGGTCATTGTGTTGAACAAGTTGTAACTAGCATCGGAACTGGACTCCTCCATTACCGGATCCAAATAGTACTGGTAGAGGAAGTCGGTGAGGGGGTTTTCCACATCCAGAACG
>Ga0208113_1000280_pt1 | contig 26019 bp, 31 predicted proteins | sample Knorr_S7_td_NADW_FD_185598 | JGI IMG/M metagenome (GOLD analysis project Ga0208113, IMG submission 185598) | Marine microbial communities from Southern Atlantic Ocean transect - Knorr_S7_td_NADW_ad_2505m_LV_A (SPAdes) (version 2) | ecosystem: Environmental > Aquatic > Marine > Oceanic | place...
GCTGGGACGATAGAGAAGTCCGAGGCGGCAACTGCTGCGCTTCGATCTTACCGCGCAATCGAGTCGGTAACTGTCACCAAGTACGGAGAAATCTTTCAATCGGAAATGGAAATCGAATATTCGGCTCCAGACCGATTTCGGGTCATCGTCGGCGAGCCCGACGACGCAGTCGAGTTCATCGGAATCGGCGATGATAGGTATGCTCGCGGCGACAGTCGAAAATCAGCATATATCCATGTCAGAGCGGGAGTCGGAAAATTCCTGGACGAAATCTCCGGGGAAGCCAAGTCTGACGATACCACAGGGCTCGCTATGAGCAAGGAGAACACTCTCGAAATTCTGGGTTCGTTGCTCGATCTTGAACAGTTGCCTGACGACATGATCGATGGGCATGACACCCTGCGCTACTAGGGAACGATCGACTGGGGCAAGATCGGCAGGGAATCTTTAGCGAATAAACGCTCAAAAGTTGAATTGTGGGTTGATAAAGTGGACTACACCATCCGGCAAGCCAAAGTAGAGATAGCTGTGTTAGAAGAGAATCCGGTCTCGCAGGCAGGGGAATGGCTCCCAATTTCCAGCCATGTGAAATACTTCGACCTGAACCAGCCGATCGAGATCAAACCTCCGGTGACGTCCTCTGGGGAAATCGAGCCAGGTTGGAGTCTCGTCGATACTAACCTATCAGAACTTGAAAAACGCAAGCATGACGATATCAGGAAACGTTAACGTTGGGCATGGCGCGCACGAAATAAGTATTCAAAATGGTTTCAGTAACGCGATAGACGAACGAGCGTTATATTGTTAGATTGCTAGTGTGGCTCAGCGTTACTGTGACAACCTTTGTTAGTCCCGTCGGAGATAATATGCGAAACGATAGACGATTGATTCTTGTCCTCGTGCTTCTGATGGCGGCCCTGGTGGTCTCTGCATGTTCCAGTGATAACCAATCCGGCTCTGGCGTTGTCCGGTTAGAGGACACTCAGCCAGCAGAACCCGTGATCGTGTCAGCAGGCCCATCTAATCCACAGGCTGACACGCCTGTGCCGTTGGTTTCGGAAACGAACGCCACCGAACAAGCCGACCCCGAACAAACCGACGAGGAGATTCTCACCAAGTTTGCAGCGTGCTTGAGAGATCATGGTCTTGAAGCCCCCGATCCCGAAGTGAACGCAGATGGATCACTTGACCTATTGGCCTTCAGACAGAGTGTCGTCCAGAGCAACCCGGCCATTTTGAACTCTCGGGCGCTTGTAGAGTGCCTGCCTTTGCTCGCAGAGGCCACCTTTGCCCAGCCGCCTTCGGCGGAGGACGAAGTAGAACTTCAGGACAACATTCTGATAGTCGCCCAATGTCTCAGAGACGAAGGAATTGACGTTCCAGACCCCGAGTTCTCAAATGGAATACGAGCAGCTATGGGCGCGATGATACAACAAGCCGGAGGCGCAGATTCCAGAGTGCAACAAATCTTTGAAACGTGCGCCGAGTCTGTCTTTGGAGGAACGAATGCTGGACGGCGATGAGGTTTTTCAACAGCCAGAATTGGCCCAGCGATTGTTTGACGTGCCGCAGGAGATAATTTGAGACACGATAGACGACTGATTCTTAGCCTGGCGCTTTTGCTGGCCGCGCTGGTTATTTCCGCGTGTTCCAGTTCAAGCCAGTCCGATTCTGGGGTTGCTCGGGTGGATAAACCCCAGGTGTCTGAGCCTGCTATCAAGTCCGCAGGCCCGTCCAATCCAAAGTCGGACACCACAGCGCGACTATCTTCGACATCTGACAAGACAGAATCCAACCAGACCACTGCTGACCTGACAGATGAGCAAATCACTACAAACTTCACAGTGTGTCTCAGGAACCATGGAACGAATATCCCCGATCCAGAATTGAACGCCGATGGATCGGTTGACCTAGGCACCCTCAAAGAGAGTTTCGACGTGGGACCGAAAGACAGTCGTTCATCGAAAGCCCTGGAAGAATGTCTGCCATTGCTCGCAGGGGCCACCTTCTCTCAAGGAGCCAACGAAGAGGACGAAATACAGCTCCAGGACGACCTGTTGGCGTTCATTCAGTGCCTTCGAGACGAAGGAATTTACGTCCCGGACCCTGACTTCTCAGGGGGCCCACGGGCCGGCATGGGCGCCGTGAAGGAATCTCTGAAAGGGGCAAGCGGTAGAGTGGAGCGAAGCATGAACTTATGCAACGAGAACGTCTTCGGCGCTGGGAAATCTACCAAGTGAATTGTTCATTAGATCGCAAAGGTTGCATACACGAACTCAATCACTTGACTATATACAAATCGGCAGACCGCGATGACTAAACTTCGAACCGCTATTTTCGGAATTGTCGTGTTGGTCGGTCTCGCGGTAGTGGTTCTGGTCCTGTTCGCTCAGGGCGCGCTCGTTTTTCCGAACAGCGACGAAGACGAAATTGCCGCCGAGTTCGGCGCCGCGGTCATTACCCGCAAAGACCTCCGAACGTTTAAGGACCTAGACGGCACGCTCGAATATGGCAGCAGCGTCCAGATATCGCCCGGCGGCAGCGGGACGCTCACTTATCTCGCCGCTGAAGGATCACAATTGGATCGGGGTTCCGTCGTGTTTCGATTGCACAGCTCGATCAGCGATGCGGAGATCAAGAGCGCCGACCAGCAGATCGCATCAGCCAGAGCGGCAGTCGCTCAGGCCGAACTCGCGTTGGAAAATCTCATTCAGCCTGCAACGCCTGCTCAGGTCGCGTTGGCCAATGCCACAGTCGCACAGGCTGAATTTGCGCTGGAAAATCTTATTGCGCCTGCGACACCGGCTCAGATCGCGTCGTCCAATGCCGCGGTCGCTCAGGCTGAACTTGCGCTGGAAAATCTTATTGCGCCTGCGACACCGGCTCAAATTGCGTCGGCTAACGCTGCTGTCGCTCAGGCTGAGTTTGTGCTGGAAAATCTCAATGAACCTGCAACGCCTGCTCAAATCGCGTCGGCAAATGCTGCGGTCGCTCAGGCTGAATTTGCGCTAGAAAATCTCAATGAGCCTGCAACGCCTACTCAAATCGCGTCAGCCAATGCCGCGGTCGCTCAAGCTGAACTCGCGCAGACAAACCTTGAAGAACCGGCAACGCCCGCCCAGATCGCCTCGGCAAATGCCGCGGTCGCTCAGGCTGAACTTGCGCTAGAGAACCTCAATGCCACGGCCACGCCCGCCCAGATTGCGTCAGCCAATGGCGCGGTCGCTCAGGCAGAGGCCAATCTCTCCACGGCCCGAGGCTCCGTGGAGACGGCTTTGGCGTCGCGCACCATAGCGCATCAGGCTTTTTGCGACACAGAGAGCAATTCCTTCCCTCCTGTGTTTTCATATTCACACCCAATATGCCCAGTGGATGTCATGCTTCTGTCTGAAAACGAAAAGAACGTCCTGCTGGATATGATCAAGGACGACTACTTATCTGCTCAGGCCAATAACCTTCTGAACACACTCCAGGGGTATCAATCAGCGTTGGGGTCGAGATTATCCGCCGAGAACAGCCTGACTGACGCTCGGACTAATTTAACCGAGATCGACGAGCCTCCGACTACCACACAACTCACTCAGGCTTCCGAATCGCTCAAATCAGCTAAAGAAAACCGAGCCACGTTAGACGATCTTCCTACTGACACCGAATTCGCTCAGGCATCCGAATCGCTCAAGTCGGCGCAGGAACAGCGCTCCGCTTTGGACGAACCTCCCACCGTCGCCGAACTCGCCCAGGCATCCGAATCGCTCAAGTCGGCGCAGGAAAACCGCGTCGCGCTGGATGACCCGCCTACTGACTCAGAACTTGTTCAAGCCTCTGAATCCCTCAAGTCGGCACAGGAAAACCGCGTCGCGCTGGACGACCCGCCTACTGCCTCAGAACTTGTTCAAGCCTCTGAATCCCTCAAGTCGGCACAGGAAAACCGCGCAGCACTGGACGACCGTCCTACTGCCTCAGAACTTGCCCAAGCCTCTGAATCGCTCAAGTCAGCTCAGGAAAACCGCGCCGCGCTGGACGACCCCCTTTCTGCCACAGAGCTTGCCCAATCTGAGGCTTCGTTGGAAAGCGCCAGAGCGTCTCTGGATACTGCATTGGCAATCCGCGATGGACTAAAAGAAGGTTCTTCGGCGGGGGTATTGATGTTCGGAGACTCGCCGGCATGGAGAAAATTTCAGAACGGCATGACCCCGGGCGAAGACATCAGACAGCTAGAAGAAAACCTGGTGGCGCTTGGGCACGGCTCATTCGAGTCGCTCATCGTTGACCAGAATTTCGACAATGAAACCGCCGACGCGATTCGACAAATGCAGGTGGATTTAGGCCTCACCGCAACAGGCGAAATCGCTTTCAGAGACGTTATTTTTCTCCCAGGAACTTCGGTTGTCGAGTCCTCGTCGTCGTACCCCAGTCTTGGCGCTACTATTACTCCTAGTTCCACGTTGGTCTCTCTTTTCTCAATTGAGAGGGTGGAAACACAGATAGTGCAAGATGGAAACATCTGGACAACCGCAGAATCATTGCAAAGGGTAATAACCACCATCGAAGTTGCCGACCAGCGCCTGATAGATGTCGGGTCAGAGGTGAGGATCGAACTCCCCGATGAGAGCATAGTCACTGGGGCTGTCATAGAGATCGGAAGCATCGCGGTCGTCCCCCAGGGGGGCCAGAACGATCCGTACCTTGAGGTGACTGTCGCTATTGACGGGGATGTAAACTTATACGAATGGACAGGCGCGCCAGTCACCGCTTCGATCACCAAAAATCTTGCCGAAAGTGTTCTGTCGGTTCCTGTGACGAGTTTGTTGGCGCTTCTAGGGGGAGGATATGCCCTCGAAGTTATTGAGCCGACCTCTACAAGGCTAGTGCCCGTGGACGCAGGAGTTTACGCTGACGGATGGGTCGAAGTCACCGGGCTGGGTCTTGAAGCGGGCATTGAAGTCGTGACGCCACAATGAGTAGTCTCGCCTCAGACTCGCCATACGCCGTGGAACTCAATCAGGTTAGCAAAATCTATCCAGGGACGCCTCCGGTGGAGGCGCTGTCAAAAGTGTCTATTTCCGTGCCTCGCGGGGAGCTTTTGGGTATAGTTGGAGCGTCGGGCAGCGGAAAGTCCACCCTTTTACATCTCGTTGGCACCCTCACAAGGCCAACAGCCGGTTCTGTTTTCATTGATGGCCTCGACACGTCAGGATTGTCTGATGGGGCGCTATCTGGCATCCGATCAAGAAACGTCGGGTTTGTCTTCCAAGATTTTTTCTTGTTGCCTGGCGTCACAGCCGCCGAGAACGTGGGGAATGGCCTGCTGTACTCTGGAACTCCGGGACGTGAGAGAAAACGACGAGCCGAAGCGATGCTAGAGCGAGTCGGCCTCTCGCATCGCCTTGCCCATCTCCCCAACGAAATGTCAGGCGGCGAACAGCAGAGAGTGGCAATCGCAAGAGCGCTGGTCCACGACCCGTCATTTATTTTGGCCGATGAGCCGACCGGAAACCTTGATTCTCAAAACACTGCCTCGTTGATGGAGCTAATGGTCAGCTTGAATCACGATGGCGCCACCGTCATCCTGATCACCCACGATCCTGAAGTGGCGGAGATGTGCGCCCGCCAGATCACGTTGAAGGACGGGCGTATTGAATTCGATTCGAGCACTGTGCCTGGAAATGCCCATGACTGAACGCGCCGAAATCCAAATGGAATTGCCCAAAAGCCGTCTTAGCTTTTTGGAAACGCTGCGAGTCGGGGGTTCGGGACTCCGAACACGGAGACTGCGCTCCGCTCTCTCTGCGCTGGGCATCACGATTGGAATAGCGGCCTTGATAAGCGTCCTGGGATTGTCTGCATCAGGCAGCGCTGATCTCATCAAGGAGTTGGATGCGCTGGGCACGAATCTCCTGACAATCGAAGCTGGGCAAGGTTTCGGCGCGGGCCCGGTCAGTCTGCCCGACGATGCGCCCGCAATGATCCGTCGGATTTCCCCCGTTTACGAAGTCGCAACCGTAAGCAAGGTTCCGGGCGGGGTTTATCGCAACGATCTGATTGCGGACGGGAGGACAAGGGGGATCACTATAGTCGCGAGTGGCCTTAACTTGATCGACGCCCAACAAGGCAGCCTGAAAGCAGGCGTTTTTCTCTCCCAGGTGACTTCACAGTTTCCTGCCGTCGTGCTGGGCGCCGTCGCCGCTGAGCGCCTGGGTATTCGTGACTTGTCCATTGGACATCAAGTTTGGCTTGGCGAGCGGTGGTTCACGGTCATCGGCATCCTCAATCCGTTGCTTCTAGCCGCAGACCTGGATAGAGCCGCGATTATCGGTTACGGAGCCGCCGAAAAGTTCTTGGATCACGATGTTGATGCCGATGTGATTTACGTGCGCGCCTTTCCTGAACACATCCTTGACGTTCGGTCGGTCATGGCGGCTACCGTGAATCCTGAAAGCCCAGAGGAGGTGCAGGTCAGCCGCGCATCCGATGTCTTAGAGGCTAGAGTCGCGGCCACCAGCACATTCACGAACCTCTTCGTGGGTCTGGGCGCCGTCGCCCTGCTGGTCGGCGGGATCGGCATTGCCAACGTGATGGTGATAGCCGTCATCGAGCGTCGCAACGAAATCGGCCTGCGTCGGGCTTTGGGAGCCACGAGATTTCACATCGCCACCCAGTTCCTGTCTGAATCGTTGCTGCTGTCCGGCATCGGCGGGGTTGCGGGAATCCTGATGGGAATATTGGTCACGGCAATATACGCCATTTCGCAAGACTGGTCACTGATCATACCTGGATTGGCAGTCGTGGGCGGCATGGTGTCCTCAGTGTTGATAGGCGGAGTTGCCGGATTTTATCCCGCTCTGCGCGCCGCCAATATGTCCCCCACCGAAGCACTGAGAACAGGGTAAAAGCGATTGCGCCGCTTCGTCTCTATTAAGGGAACATGCTTAACGCACGGGTTCCTCGTAAGGGTCGCCCATGTGCTATGGCGTGCAATAAGCTATAGTCTCTCAAACTCGTGTCATTCATCTCCAGGCAATCTGAAGCAGTGTTCGCGACTGGCTGAACCGCAAAGACGGGTTAATGCGTGTAACAAAATCTTCCGGTGTCATGCTGAACGGAGCGAAGCATCTGGTCGCTTTACGCGATGGGCGTTCTGAGGGGCCAGATTATTCGACACCAGTCTCAGAATTGCCTGGTTTTGGTAGACGATTTTGAGGGTTTGAAAATGAGGTTTGTCAGTCTCATCCAACAGTTCGCCTCGCGGATATATCGGTCAACCGTCCTCCGCACACTAACCCGGTTAACGCTCAAGGTTGCAGCGACCACCGTTGTCGCAATACTGACTATACTCACCTCCCTCGCGTCCATCTGGTCTGCCGCGCTGGCAACGCAGAAAGCCGACGGGCCGAAAGTCCTGGTGGAAATTCCCAAGCAATCATTTTCCCTCCCACAAGAGTTCGGCGACCTATAGGAGGAGGCGAATTTAGCCTTGGACAAGTACCTGGCCAAGGAACCACCGTCGCTGAACTGACGCGGCTCAGGCGGACTGATTCGCGGTTACTCCATGGTCAGAACCAGCTTGCCGAAGAAGTTCAGGCCCTCCATGACTTCGTGAGCCTTGGCGGCATCCTCTAGTGGGAAAGTCTGGTGGATTACGCCTTTGACGACGCCTCGCCCCGCCAAGTCGATAATCTGGCGCATGTCTTCTTTGCGGCCCATGAACACTCCGAACACCGTCTGATATCGAGTGAACATGATGCCCATTTGAAGCTCGGCGCGGTATCCCGACGTCACGCCACAAATTCCGTAGCGACCGCCCATCGCAAGAGAACGGGTGGCGGCAGGCCAGAAATCGGCTCCCACATGATCCAGAACCACGTCCACGCCCCTGCCTCCGGTTATCTCCTTCACTCGGTCAGCGATATCCTCTTCTTTGTAGTTGATAACCTCATCCGCGCCTAACTGACGGGCTTTCTCGACTTTCTCCTCGGTGCTGGTGGTGGTGATAACCTTCGCTCCGACGACGTTTTTGGCAACCTGAATGGCCGCCGTTCCGACGCCGCTGGAAGCCGACAGTATAAGCGCAGTCTCCCAGGGTTTGAGTTCGCCGCGCCTAACCAGTATGTTCCAGCTTGGCAGGAACACAGTCGGCATCGACGCCGCCTGCTCGTATGACAAGCTGTCCGGCAGAAGCACAGTGCTGGTGGCGGGAACGCCCACGAACTCGGCATAGCTCCCGCTTCTTGACGAACCCAACATGCCAGCGCTGGGACAGAACTCTTCCTGACCAGCCAGGCACGGGTGACACTGACCGCACGTCATACGAGGGTTGACCACAACTCGGTCTCCAACCTTCCGTTGAGATACTTCACTGCCCACTTCGACGACCTCCCCGGCGGAGTCGCCGCCCATTATGTGAGCGTTGCCGTCAAACTTCCGACGCGTGCCGCGCACCCCTGCCCTGGTGTAAACGTCCAGCCTGTTCAGCGCAGCGGCACGCACCCGCACCTTCACGTCATTGGGGCCGATAGACGGTTCAGGCTGGTCTCCATATTGCAGGACTTCGGGCCCCCCGTGCTCGGTAATATAGACAGCTTTCATCAATTGCTCCACATTATTAAATATGTTCAGATAGTAGAAATTAGCCGACCAGCGTCTTCACATTCTGGGTGAATCGTTCCAGTTTAATGAAGGTCTCTTCGAGCGTGGGCGCCTGCAAGCCAAGCATCAGGTCGCTGACTCCCAACTCCTCATAGGCCTTCACATCATCGGCGATCTGCTGAGGCGTACCGGTTAGAGGCTTTCGGTTGCCATCCGAGCCGGTCGCGGCCTCCTGGTCGTTGTACCATCCAGCGCTGAAGGCGAAACCTACCTCGGACGGGTCTCGGCCTGCTTCCTCAGCGTAACGTCGGACTCGTGCGGCATACTGGCTATACTGCTCCAGCGTTCCTACTGGGAATCGAGGGTTGGCGCCGATGGGATACCACGTATCTCCGAGAGTCGCCGCCCGTCTCAGGGCCGGAGGGCTTTCGCCGCCAACCCAAATAGGAGGATGCGGTTTTTGAACCGGCTGGGGATTGAAGGAGATGTCCGAAAATGACGCGTACTCGCTGTCGTAGCTGGGGTTGTCGCTGGTCCAAAGCTCCTTGAAGATTCGAAGGTAATCGTCGCCCACCGCACCTCGCTGGTCGAAGGGCTCAGCGCCTAGCGCTTCAAACTCCTCTTGCATCCAACCGATACCGCACCCCAGAATCATACGTCCTTTCGACAACACGTCGATTGTAGAGAGAATCTTCGCTGTCAAAACCGGAGGCCGATGAGGCAGGACCATCACCGACGTGAGAAGCCGAACGTTGGTCGAGTTAGCAGCCAAAAACGTCAACGTCGTAAGCTGTTCCAGGCACTCGCCTGCATCGCCCCCCGCGTACTCTCCAGATTCGTTATACGGGTAGGTCGAAGCGATGCTGTTGGGTATGACAATGTGGTCGCTGACGCTGATGAACCCGAAGCCAAGCTCGTCAGCTTTGCCAGCAAGAGCGGCAAGGTTCTCAGGCGTTGCCAGAGGGCCTCGTGTTGGAAGTCCGAATCCAAACTCCATGATTTCTCCTTTTGGTGTTCCGTGACTGCCGTCACACTACGGCGCAGGTGGATTGATGTCAATAGCGGGGCCACAGACGATGGCGTAAGCTGAATGGAAGGACAGGACAACATTCCAAGAGAGGGTTGCAATGGAGTGGCGTGAACGAATTGCCAGAGACCCAAAAGTCTTGATGGGCAAGCCAGTGATTAAAGGAACACGAATTTCCGTCGAGCTCATCATAGACCTCCTAGCGAACGGTTGGTCACATGAGGAAATACTTCGGAATTACCCTCACGTTTCCGCTGAAGACATAGCTGCATGTCTTCACTACGCTAATGACATGGTAAAGGACACAAAGGAATATCCTGTCAACATTTAACCTTTGCTGTTCCTCGCAGACGAAAATTTCCCAGTTGAAATTACTAACGCTATTCGTCAGGCAGAGCACGATCTAGCATGGGTAGGTGACTTGAGTCCAGGGATTGCTGACGAAGGTGTGGTCGCGTTGGCAGTCGAAACCGGACCACAATTCACACATTCGACAAGGATTTCGGAAATCTCACATTCCAGCATGGCGTCAGCATTCCAGCTGGAGTATTATTGTTTCGCGCTCGGGCTGACAGTCCAACGCACTCAGCCAGCGCAATGGTTGACCTATTGGCCTCACCTCGTGATTGGGCCGGGTATTTCACCGTTGTTGACAACAACCGGATTCGTATGTCCAGACTCCCCAAACCTGATGTCTGGCCGATCAGATATGGCACGTTTGTTCAACTGCCAACGTCAATGCCGAGTATAAATTCCCTCAGCGCTTCGAAATACGGCTCCCCGCCAACGTCGTACGTGTCGTTGTGTCCCGCGCCTTGAATTCTATAAAACAGTTTCGGGTCACTGGCCGCCTCAACCAGCTCCAATCCCAACTCGAAGGGCACGATTTCGTCCTGGTCCCCGTGAAGCACCATGACGGGATAATCCACGTTTCCGATCTTCGATATTGTGTTGAATCGAGCCTCCACCATGGTCAGAAGAACGTTCGACGGCAGGAACGGAAACGCACGATGCGCCATGTCCTTTACCGACGTGAATCCAGACTCCAGAATCAGCGCCCGCGCCTGATGACGAACTGCCATCTCCACCGCGACAGCGGCGCCCAGAGAGCGGCCAAACAGCACAAGCTCTGTCTCAGAATCAACGCCTCGCTCCGACACTAGATACTCGAAAGCGGCCTCGGCGTCCAGGTACAACCCTTTCTCCGATGGGCTGCCCTGGCTGCGACCGTAGCCCCGGTAGTCGATAATCATGATGTTGGCGCCAAGAGCGCTGTTCAGCATCATGATGTTGTCCACGCGATGGCTGATATTGCCAGCGTTGCCGTGGAACCACAGGAATGTGAGCCTGCCCTCTCCAGGCACGAACCACCCATGGAGTTGGACGTCATCGGAAGCCGTGAGGTTAACGTCCTCATACTCCAGTCCCACATCGGCGGGCGTGGCGATCAATTCCCCGTCTGGGAAATAGATCATCTGTTGGTCTATAAAGCTCATCTGTCGCACCAGTAATCCTATGATCAGGAATGCCCCGGCCAAGATTAATAAAACTCTGACAACGCTCACTGATCGAGGCGTGTTTAACCAATCCCATGGTTTTGATGTGCTGATATACTTCGCTTCAAATCATAACGTTGTGCCGGTCCAATTCGCCACTGTGGAGGAGCGCCGATGAAGGAATTCACTCCGCAGCAACCATCAATGCCAGCCCTGAAGCCATCTGGCAGATTCTGACCGACGCCCCCGCATACCCGGACTGGGAGCCGGGAACAATCAGAGTCGAGGGTCGTGTCGCTCTCGGAGAGAAGATCAAGATTTTCACAAAACTCAGTCTAAATCGCGCTTTTAGTCAAGGTCGCTGGGTTCGAGCCTGAACAACGCATGACCTGTGTAGGCGGAATGCCGATGGGCCTGTTCAAGGGCGTCCGCACCTTCACCCTGTCGCCTGGAGATGACGGCGCCACCAGTTCTCCATGCAGGAGGTATTCACCGGCCCGCTTCTCCCTCTATATGGACGGACGATTCCAGACCTCAACCCCTCGTTTGAGCAGTTTGCGTCGAGCCTCAAGGAGTTGGCGGAGCGTTCACACGGCTGAACCGATCCTCACGCCCTCCCTAACCAATACGCACCGGGGCGTTATGTCTAGACCCAAAACGAGCCATGACTGCCTGCGCCAGACCCAGCAATGGTCGCGAGACTCAGCGCCAGCAAGGCCACAGGGAAACGATGCACGAGAGTAAGTGTCCTGACCGAGTCGATTTTTGCGCGGTCCGCGAACCAACGGTGCAATATCAGCGGTTCCAGCACGAACAGAATCGCTATGAACATTACCCGGCCTATCGTCATGGCATGGAGCCACCAGAATCTCAAATCAGTGTATCGATTCCAGCCGTCGGTGTAATACAACAAGTAATCCCCCGAAAGTCCTGTCAGCAGAGTCGTAACTCTAGCCTGCCACGCGAATCGTGACTCGATCAACTCGAAGGTTGAGATCTGCTCCGCCGCCGATTTCAATCGTTTTATAGCCGTAAGCAACACGGTTGTCTCCAAGGCGACACCGCCGATCCAAAGCCCCGCCCCCAATATTTGAACAACTCTTGCGAAAGCGTACCTTTCCAATAAGATCCTACGCGAAGATGGCATCACGATCGGTTCCGCATATTATGTATCCGAGTCAGGTGATAGCGAAGTGTCGAACTAGGAGAGTCGACCATCATGTTCGTCGTAGGGTATCGACTGCCGCGACCAGCAATCCAATTCCGAAGCCTGCCAAAACTAACAGATCAGCCCACACATCAGCAAGGCTCTGCCTCATGACCATTATCCCTCGAAGTCTCTCGACGGCATACGTTAAGGGTAGAACTATGGATATCGTCTCCATGACCCCCGGCATTTGGTCCGTCGGCACGATCAATCCCGACAGAATTATTTGAGGCGCCAGCGCTATGGAGATGAACTGCGCAACCTGGAATCGTTGGGCTCGAAGGTTGACACGAAATTTCCAAGATTCATGGCCACCCGCACAACCAGCGTCAACAGCGCGACTACCTAGAAAGTGGCCCCCTGGTAGTCAATCTGAAGCGCATATATGGTGAAAGCCAGTATCACCGCTGTCTGAATTGTGGCAAATAACAGAAACCCTAGCAAGTGCCCCACCAGTATGTCATCGCAGGCAACAGTGGTGGTCATCAGACGCTCGAAGGTCCCTTGCGCCCGTTCTCTGAGAAAGCTCATGCCGGTAAGCAGGAAGGTGAAAAATCGGACGACCATACCCCGTAGGCCGGGCGCCACCCAGTTCAACACGGGTTTCTGATCGACCAGGCTAAATCCCACGAGCGCCATGACGATGAGAGGAGCCGCAACAGCGAGCGCGATGGAGCTTTGTTTTTCATGACCTACCGGGCCTGCCTGGTCGAGGGCGCTTCTCCGAGAACACGAATCGAGCCAGAATTCAGTTCCAACATCCACACCAGGATACGGATAAAGGTGGTTTTGGCCGCTCCGTTGCCTCCCAGCATCGCAAATATCTCGCCCCGATTGACTGTCAGAATCAGCGCTTTCAAGATATCCCGGGAACCGTAGCTGAACATGATGTTCTGAGCGTCGATGACCGGCTGGGATTCTGTCACTAATCCACCGCCTTGAATTGGTTGAAACCTGACTGCTGAAGGCTGATCTCTGGAACGCAATCAAACACGAACCATCCCCACCAACAACTGTTATAATTCGGCCCACCACGATCAATTACACGTTTGGAGGCGCTGGATATGAGACTCGAAGGAAAGGTTGCTCTGATTACCGGCGGCGCACACGGCGTCGAGGGCGAGTTGATGGGCTTTGGCGGCGCGTCGGCGCGTCTCTTCGTGCAGGAAGGAGCCAAGGTTGTGCTGGGAGACATCGCAGTCGAGGATGGGGGAAAGACGGCATACCAACTTCGTGACGCCGGACATGACGCCCTGTTCGTCAAGCTTGACGTCACCAACGAACAGGACTGGCAGAACGCCATCGAGACCACCATATCGAACTTCGGCAGGCTGGACATCATGGTCAACAACGCCGGAACCGGCGGCCCTGGCGACGTCGAGGAGACCACCGAAGACATCTGGCAGAGTCAGATGGACGTCCACGCCAAGGGCGTGTTCCTGGGCACTAAATACGCCATCCCGGAGATGCGGAAGGTCGGCGGAGGCTCCATCATCAACATATCGTCCATATACGGCATCGTTGGCAGTGTCGGCTCTACGGCCTACCATGCGGCAAAAGGGGCGATTCGGATATTCACCAAGTCGGCAGCAGTCCAATATGCATCTGAGAACATTCGTGTCAATTCGGTCCACCCAGGCTTCATCGCCACCCCGTTGACCAGGCGAGGAATTGACGACCCAGAACGCCAAGAGTTCATGTTGAGCCGAATCCCGATGGGAAGAATCGGCGACCCGTATGAGATCGCCAAAGGGATCGTTTATCTGGCTTCAGACGAATCATCCTACATGACTGGCTCGGAACTGGTCATCGACGGTGGGATGACGGCGCAGTAGAGTATTGCGAGGTTTGAGGTAGTCGGGATTCAGGTGTCAGGGACGTTATTTTGAGACTTTAGCTGGCATTATGAAAAAATACCCCGACATCCGAGCCGTGATAATCGACTTCGGATTCACGCTGAGTTCCGACTACTACTTCCGTGAGTTGGGCCTTCAATACACCGACCGCATCGCCCAGTTTGTGTTCTCCCGTGATTCGGAGATTGGCCGGCGGTGGATGGGCGGTTTGATCTCATCGCATGAAGTCTCCGAGCGGTTGTCCGACTGCCTGGGCTTATCGGCAGACGAAATACACTCGGCGCTGGCTCGGGGATGCTCTCGGACGTCCTTCAATCAGTCAGTCTGGAATTTTGCGAGAACCCAGAGGGCTGACGGTCGAAAGCTGGCTCTGGTCACTGGCAACGCGGACATCTTTAGAGAGGTCATCGTTCCCTCTCACGGCCTGGACCGGGAGTTCGACTCCATAGTAAGCTCCTCAGACTTCGGAGTGGAACTGCCCTCGAAACAACCCCTATGGGACGCAGCTTTCGACGCTCTCGGCCCAGAGTTCGGATATGCTAACAGCCTCCTAATCGAAGACACTCGACGAGAGGTCGAGCTGTTCAGAGACCTGAGCGGCACAGCATACCAGTATCGAAACGACCAGGAATTTGACGACTGTCTCAACTCATGAAATCGGTCAAAAACATGAACCCACAGGATCACAAGCGCGCCGTAGCAGCGGGGTACGACGAGATAGGTGAAATCTACGGGAACCAGGCCACGCGCTCACGAACGGCGCAGCGTACGAAGTACGAAAGCGTCCTGCTCGACAGCCTTGATGAAAGAGCTAGAGCGCTGGACCTGGGATGCGGCTCTGGCATACCCACAACCCGACGGCTGGCCCGCAAATTGCAGGTAATTGGCGTGGACATCTCCGAGATGCAGGTGAAGAGAGCGAGGGCCAACGTCCCCGATGCCGAATTTATCTGTTCCGATATGGCAACGCTGGATTTCCCTTCCGCCACTTTTGATGGCATCAGCGCTTTCTACTCCATCATCCATTTGCCCAGGGACGAGCAGGCCGCGCTTATCAACGCCATCGCCAAGTGGCTACGCCCCGGCGGGACATTCGTTGGTTGCCTGGGCGTCCGCGATTTCGAAGCTGATTGCGACGAGACGTGGATGGGAACGCCGATGTTCTGGAGCACGTTCGATGCTGACACCAATCGTCGCATTGTCAACGAATCAGGACTCGTAACCATCTCTGCCCTGGAAGAGACAACTTACTTGCGGGGAGAAGAAGCCTCCCTCCACGGAGAGTCGGAGACGTTCTTGTGGATCGTAGCCAAAAAACTTGATCAACTATGACGCCAGTGGGACCTCGCTCATAATGGCTGTCACGTTGTCGTCAGGGTCGTTGAAGAAGCCCATCCACAACTCATGGTCCTCCATGCGGGAAATCATGTGAGGCTTGCTCACCACATTCACGCCCTTGCCCATGCACGACTTCCAAACTTGTTGGATGTCGTCAACCCGGTAATAAATGATGGCCGTGGACTTAAATTCAGGACGCTCAGGAATACCGAGATACAAGCGCACTCCTCCGCAGTCGAAGAACGCCATGTCCCGCCCTGGAACCTGGAACAGGAATTCATGCCCAGAATGTCCCTGTAAAATGCCACAGACTCGTCTATATCGGTGACGCTGATGTGAATCTGTTCGATGGTGTTGAGAGCTAATTGATCTGTGAATTTGCGACTCACTGGCTTGACTTCAAAGTGAAAGTCCTCGATAATACTTAACAAATTTAATAATATTTAGTGTTAACCACATATGACAATGCCACTGATCCCTACTGACCTGGACAAAACGATACTTACCGACGCGGCAAATCGGTTGAATAGCCTGTCCATCCACATGATGCGCCGTGTGTCTCAAGCGACGTACGGAGATGAGATCACGCCCGCACGGCAGTCACTGCTGTCTGTGATAGTGTTCGGTGGCCCCGTTACTGTGTCCGAACTGGCTCGGGCTGAGAATGTCTCGGTCCCGGCTGTGACCAGGATATTGGACGCATTGGAAGCCGGCGGCCTCGCCCATCGAGAGCCATCTGAGGACGACCGCCGCGCCGTCAACGTCCTACCCACCGAGGCAGGCCTTCATGTGATGGAGGCCGCCAGAGCGCGGAGGGTTCAGCGCATCGCCGATGAGTTGTCATTTCTCACTCAGGAGAAACTCGAAGTGGTTCTTAAAGCTGCGGAATTGCTGGAAGAATCCGAGGCTCGAACTCAGTCAAAGACTCCTTGAGCCAACTTTGACCATCGACTTTCACACCCACATCTTCCCGCCGTGGCTCAAGGACCAGCGCGACCGCTGGCTTGGGCGCGACTCCACGTTCGGAGCGCTGTATTCCGACCCAAAGGCGAAAATCGCCACTGTCGAAGACCTGTTGAAGATTATGGACGAAGATGACATCGATAGGGCAGTTGTGATGGGCATGGGTTGGACTGACGCGGGTCTGGCCCGCGAGGCGAGCGACTATATCATCGAGGCAGTCCGAGACAACCCCACCCGACTGACAGGCTTCGCAGGGCTCAACCCGGCGTGGGGCAGCGAGGCGGCGCTGGAGGTGGACAGATGCGCCCGCGCAGGGCTTCAAGGGGTCGGTGAGCTTCATCCCGACACCCAGGGCTATGATCTTGGAGACGAAGGCGTGATGACTCCCCTGCTTGAAGCCGCCGAACATCATGGCCTGATAATCTCGACCCATTCTTCCGAGCCTGCGGGGCATCTCTACGCGGGCAAGGGTCGCACAACACCGGACGTCCTCTGGAGATTCATTCAAAACGCTCAAGAATTCCCGAACGTCAGAATCGTCTGCGCTCACTGGGGAGGCGGCCTGCCATTTTACGCGCTGATGCCCGAAGTGAAGGAGACGCTGCGTAACGTGTATTTTGACACCGCCGCGTCTCCGTTTCTGTACACCGCTGACGTGTTTTCGACGGTTGAGAGGCTGGTCGGGGCTGACAAGATACTCTTCGGCAGCGACTATCCGCTGCTGAGACCGCGCCGACTGCTCAAACAACTGGAGGAATCAGGGCTTTTAGAAGAAACACAGCAAGCCATTCGGACATCGGGACTACGCCTGCTTGGCCTATGACTCCGACTCATATTTTCGCAAAACGTCATTCTGAGCGGATGCGAAGAATCTGTTTGTCACAGTGAAACAGGAGTCGCATTTTGCGCGACAAGATACTTCGACTGCCGTCTCAGCATGGCAAGTTTGTTGACGGAAGATTGCTATTGGCTGAAAGCTCTCACTCACTCCTTCGGGCGAAATATCCCGAAAGAACTGGTGTAGCCGTGGAGGTATGTCGAGCCTGACACCTGGCCTATCTCACCGTTGCAGAAGAACCCTGTCAGCGGCATAGCGCTGACCTTCTCTCGGAACATATCGGTGTCGTGGTCGGGACGTCCGTAGAGGTAGGCGCCGCGCCCCAGGCACTGAAACAGCAACGCTCCAGACTCCGAGTGAGGTTCATGACTTCCCATGTACTGGTCCAGCATCGCGTCCAAATCGTGGGTTGAGGTCTCGGCGTCCCGCAGGTGGAACTGGACTCGTTGGCCCTCCTTGAGCATCTCTCCGATGCTCAAGGCTCCGGCGCGGGCGTCCATGCCGACTATGTTGCGGATGAGATAGTCTCCTATCTTCGGCGCCTCGTTGAAAGCGTCCATCACAACGCCCAGGAACAGCGAGTTCTGAGCGAGTTGGCGGTCTCTCTCGCTAAGACCTTGGAACATCTCTCGCAGAACCTCCAGAGGGGGCTTGCCATCCAATTCCAGAAGCATGTTTCTCTCGCACGAGGTGATCTGCATCCGTTCTCCGATGGGACGACAGCCCTGAGCCACCACTGTGTCGATCTCGATGTTCCCGTGCATCGCGACTCCCACCGCGCCCGTCCTGTGGACCAACTCGCCGGCGAAGAGGGCGTTGGCCTGAGGCTGATTTCCGCCACTGGCGAGGCCGCCGATCTTCGCGGCTCGGGGGAATGCGTAATCCAGTCCGGCAAGCAGGTTTTCGCCCCGCAGACTGAACGGGTCCGCCAGTATCAACATATGAGGTCCGTCTGAGGTCGATGCTCCGATTATGGCCTGCCAATCCCCGGGTGGGGCATCGCCGTCTGGCAGGTCGGAGTCCTCAATGTGGAAGGGGCTGAGAGTGACATCAGGTAGAACCGCCGCCGCCATGGCGAAACCGGGGCTTTGCTCCACCTCCCTGCCTGCTCCGATAATTCCGCCGCCAGAGCATCCGATCAACACGCCGTCGCCTGCAAGCTCACGCACTAGTCCGGGAAGCTCGTCATAACGGGCGGCATGATGGGCCGAGACGAAGACCACAAGAAGATCAGCAAACTGGCCGCCCAAGGCCTCTTTGATTTCGACGGCGCACTCGGCCACAGCGTACTTCAGGAATCTATGCTCGGATACGGCGGATGTCCACTTCATCTCTTGGTCCTTTTGGGGAACAGCTGTCGGCAATTAACCTTCAGCCGTCAGTTAATTCGCCATTCTGAGTCCGTAGACGAAGAATCTGGTCGATGGCAAACCACAGTTAGCGTACACGCGACCAGATGCTCCGCTCAGTATGGCGGGGAGACATTCAATAAGTTAGGGTTCACTTTTCTACAATCCTGTTCAGACGATTTATTCCTGCGACCAGGATTCAATTCCAGACGGTGATGGGCCTATTCTAGCAGAGCGTTGCCGAATACCGCTTAGATTTCCCAGATGCGCCGATGAGACTTGCGTATGGCGTTTGACGGCATCAGCGCTCAGTCGTATAGTCTGAATCATTGCGGAACATAGTTAATGCGAAGTCATTCAGGAGAGTCCGATGGGAAGACTAGACGGGAAGGTTGCTCTAATATCAGGCGGGTCCAAAGGACAGGGCGCAGCCGAGGCGAAGCTGTTCGCCCAAGAAGGCGCAAAGGTTGTGCTGGCCGACATCCTCGATGATGAGGGCAAGAAGATTGAAGCGGAGATCAACGAGACGGGTGGCGAAGCGATGTACCTCCACCTGGACGTGACCAGCGAAGCCGACTGGGCTGCTGCCGTCAGAGCAGCCGTCGATAGCTATGGCAAGCTCGACATTCTAGTCAACAACGCAGGGATACTGCTGCGAAAAGGAGTCGAGGAGACGTCCGCTGAGGAGTGGGACCGAATACAGGACGTGAACTCGAAGGGCGTGTTCCTCGGGGTGAAGGCCGCCATTCCCGCCATGCGGGAGGCCGGCGGAGGCTCAATCGTAAACATCTCCTCGATAGCGGGACTCCGAGGATCAACCTCTACGGCTTACGGCGCTAGCAAAGGCCTGGTCCGACTGCTCACCAAGTCCACAGCGGTCCAATATGGCCCTGAGGGAATCAGGTGCAACTCGGTCCATCCCGGGATCATCGAGACCGATATGACCGAAGAGATGCTGGATAGCGCAGGACGAGAGCAGTGGCTTGCCAGAACTCCGCTCAGGATAATCGCCAACGCCCATGACGTGGCCCTGGGCGTCCTTTATCTTGCATCGGACGAGTCGAGATACGTGACCGGCTCTGAACTCGTCATCGACGGAGGCATCACCGCGTAACTTGGCATCCGAACTGCCGAAACCCCGCCCCCGCCTATCTCTCTGATATGTGCAGGTTTGTTCTGAACACGATGAGGCCCAATTTGGCCGCGAGGCCTTGCGATGCTGTGTTGCTCCAGGCTGTGCTGTACAACCGGATGCGACCGGCTCCATGCACTATTGAAGCCCATGTGCCCACAACGCTGATGGCAAATCCGCGCTATCGATACTCTGGCAGAGCCTCGACTCCTGCCTCGTCCGCAAACGCTGATTTTCGCACGCTTCGGCAGATCGAGACCGCGCGGCCATCGACGACCAGAACCACGCAAGGCTGTGCTACTTCGAGTTCTGGCATAATGTCATCGAATCCCCTACCCAACAGTTCCGAATTTGACCGGTCTACGAAGACATTGCAACTGAATACTTCAACCACGTCGGGGAATCGGTGCGCTAGCCCAGTCCACACATTATCGACCTCTGCATGCGACCTCACCACGTCTTTGAGTTCAGGAACCAAGCCGCAATGTTCAGTCATGTTTAGTGTACCAAATCGGTTGACCGTATCCTGAACTTGAAAGCAGATGACTTTAGGCACGTCCCAGCGACAACGATATACAGTTCCATCCTGCGTCCTTCCGACGTAGATGATCGGCGCTGGATAGTCTTCAAGGTCGACGGATTCATTCACGTACACAAGGCGTCCGGCGGTGTCGTGCACAAACAAAATATCTGCATGAAGACGCATCAATTTGATGTCTGAAATCGTCACATGTCAATCGACTCCAAGGACATAGACCAACTGCTCAGAGTCCGGCTGGGGCGGTTCGCCTCGGTATCCAGTGAACACCTCCGACACTTTGAACCCGTGAGACAAGAAGAGCCGTTCCAGATCGTCAGCCAGTGTGTACCTACGCTCCACTGTGAACTCCTTCACCCGCAATTCTCCGTTCGGAGACTCGATCTCGAAGCGTTGGAACCTGTACTCGATGCTGCTCTGGGTATCGAGTCGAAAGGTGTTCCAGCTTCGGATACGGTTTCCAGTAGCCGGGTCTACAACATCTGGACGCCGTATCTGTCTTTCGTCAGGCGAGGCCAGCCGTTTTATAGGGACGAAGGCGTCCACAATCACGAGTGCTGAATCTGCGAGATGCGCCTTGATGCGGTCCAGCGCTTGGCTCTGGGCCCCCGGTGTCAGAAGATAGTTGAACACGTAGTACGGGACCATGACGAGACCGAATTTCGCGCCCAATTCTAGTTCGCAAACGTCGGCCTGTATGATCTGGACTCGATTTCTGACTACTGAGGGCAGTCCTTTCAAACGATCATCGAGTATCGCCAACATCGTAGCGGAGACGTCCATCGCCGCAACGTCGAATCCCGTCTGGGCCAGAGGGATGGTCAACCGCCCCGACCCGGCGCCGATCTCCAACACCGACCCGCCGACCTGCACGGCATATTTCTCATACATAGGGAGATCATCTAGAAAATCTCCGACGTACAGGTCGTAGAATTCTGAAAAGTTGTGGTATGAGTCTGCGGCATTTTGTTTCTCACTTGTCATTGAGAGAGCCTCGCGAACTTCCGATTCCTAATGCCGCCACTATAACACCGCGCTTCAGCAGACCGAAATTGAAATCCAATCGGTATGATAGACTTTGCGAATCTAAGCGGGGAAGAAAATCTTGCTGAGCCAGAGCCTCTCCAAAAGAGAAAACTACAAGTGGTGGGTGCTGTTCGCCTTAGCGTTTGGCACCTTCGCGTTTGTGATGACTCACGGAAGCGTGAACGTCGCCCTGCCGACAATTGCCACCTACTTCGGGACCGACCTGCCAACCGTACAGTGGGTGGTCATCGCCGAGGCTCTGCCCATCAGCGCTTTGCTGCTCCCGATGGGCAATGGATTGTTCAACTCGGCCAACAGCGCGTCGATATTCAGCGCCGCGGAGGCTAACAAGCACGGGGTCGTGTCAGCCTTGTTGAGCCTGGCGCGAAACTCTTCAAACGTGACCAGCATGGCGGTGGCGACAACCATCGTGACAGCGACGATGGTGCCCAAGGGCTACGCCCCTGCCCTAGGAGACGTCCGCGAATCAGAGGACACCGGAGTTCTGAACGCATTCGTCTCCGGCCTGCAGCTGTCGCACCTGATGATGGGCAGTGTCCTGTTCATCGGAATCGCAACGTCGATCTTCAAAGGGCCGCAGCAGGCCAATAATCCGACAGAACCTGCTCCCGAACCCCAAGCGCGAGCGGCGGCTGACTAAGCTGTTCAACCCATGACCGATCAAAATCCTACACAGTCATTCCCTGAAAACTTCTTCCAAAGAGCAGACGGAAGCGATGACCGCCTGTTCTACACGCAGCCGCGCCTGCTCGTTCACATCGACGACCACGCGATAGCCGCGATCCGAAGTTTCTTTCAAGAGCACCTGCCGCAAAATGCGACCATCCTCGACCTGATGAGTTCGTGGCGCTCCCACCTGCCCGACGGCTTTCTCACCGAAAAGGTTGTGGGCCTGGGCATGAACGACGTCGAGATGCGCGAGAACCCGCAGCTTGACGAGTGGGTCGTCCACGACCTGAACTCCGATCCGCATCTGCCCTTAGAGACCGGCTCCTTCGACACCGTGGTGGTCACAGTCTCCATTCAGTACATGACCCGTCCGGTGGAGGTGTTCTCCGAGGTGAGGCGCATTCTTAAGAACGACGGAGCGTTTTACGTCATATACTCCAATCGCATGTTTCCCACCAAGGCCGTCGCGATCTGGCACAACCTGAACGACAATGAACGGGCGCAGTTGATCGCATCGTACTTCGTAAAATCCGAGGGCTGGAGCCAGCCGACCGCCCGGGATGTTAGCCCCAAACTGAACATCAAAACGGATCCGGTGTTCATCGTGTCCGCCAACAAGCTGCGTTCTCCTTCTGAGCCGTCCGAATAGCTGAAAGCCTCGGTTGCCTGCTATATAATGACCGCGACTTGATCCCAACAACCTTAACTCTGGAGAGCGAGGCGCCCATGAAAGCAGCAGTTCTACACGCGGTTGACACTCCCCTTGCCATCGAAGACGTTCAGATAGACAACCCCGGCCCCAGAGAGGTGCTGATCCGAACCGGGGCATCTGGTGTCTGCCACAGCGATTTGCATTTCGTTGAGGGCAAGTATCGCATGCACATGCCTGCGGTCCTGGGACACGAAGCCGCCGGCACGGTGGAGGCCGTTGGCTCTCAGGTAAGCTACGTCCAGCCTGGAGATCGCGTGATCATGTGCCTGTCGGTGTTTTGCGGGCATTGCGAGAATTGCCTGCGGGGTCGGCCAGTCCTGTGCAACCGAATTGACGTGGTCCGCTCGCGGTCAGATCCGCCCAGGCTCAAGCAAGAGGACACGCCTGTGACTCAGATGGCCGAGCTTGGTTCGTTCGCAGAGCAAATGCTTGTTCACGAACATGCCGTGGTCAAGGTGGACGACGATATGCCCTTTGAACAGCTAGCCCTCATCGGGTGCGGCGTAACCACCGGACTCGGCGCAGCGCTGAACACGGCCAAAGTTGAGCCAGGAAGCACAGTGGCGGTGATCGGTTGCGGAGGCGTAGGACTCAACGCGATCCAGGGCGCCAGACTGGCAGGCGCGCTTCGCATCATCGCCATCGACGCCGTTGAAACCAAACTGACACTGGCGCAGGAGTTCGGCGCCACCGACGTGATCGACGCTTCTGGAGGCGGCGTTGTGGACAAGGTGAAAGACCTCACTGGCTCCGGCGTGGACTACTCTTTTGAGGCAATCGGCCTCAAAGAGACTGCGGAGCAGTCCTTCGAGATACTGGCTCGGGGAGGAACCGCCACCATAATTGGCATGATCCCGCAAGGCACAAAGATCGAGCTTGACGGCCCGTCCTTCCTGAGTGAACGCCGGATACAGGGCAGCAGCATGGGGTCAAACCGTTTCAGAATCGACATGCCCAGGTACATCGAGTTCTACCGCCAGGGCAGGCTCAAGCTGGACGAGTTGGTGACCCAGAGGATGTCGTTGGAAGGCGTGAACCAGGCGTTCGACGATATGAAGCAGGGCCACGTCGCCAGAACTGTGCTGGTATTCGATTAATCAGGAAGCATGACCAATATGAGTAGCGAATCTGTCTCAAGCTTGTACTCGGACAATGTCGGCATAACCAAGGGCGACAGTTACCGGATCGCTTGGCAAGAAATGGCTTGGTTAGTAAGTCATGCCAACAGCATGGCAGAGGCTAGGTTGGACCTTTTGAAGTCTCTTCAGACCGCATTGCCGAGTCAAGATTCTGGGGATATAGCAGACCTCAAGGAACTGCTGTCCAACCTCATCATCATGCAGTCCAGGCTTGCGGGTCGAGAGGAGGAACTGGATGGAGCGCTGTCATTGCTATCCGGAAATCCGCCCGTTTCCCATGTGGCGTTAAATCAGGATACAATCTCCAGCGTGGCAACCGAGATTCTGAGCGCCGCCCAGCGGATTACATCGAAGGTCTAGGTCTTTGGACAAGAACTACATCCTGAAGAATTTCGAGGACATCGCGCAACTTCCGGACCGCGAGATCGATCTGGCGCGCGCCGCGTTCCTGATCGCGTCATCCGAATACCCCACTCTGAACGTCGAGCGCGAGTTGTTCATGCTCCAACGCTTGGCAGGGGACGTGTCTAGCAAGCTGATGGAGGAAGACGAGCCTCTCTTCACCATGAACACCCTCAGCGAGCATCTGTTCGACGACCTGGGCTTCAAAGGCGACTCGGAGAACTACTACGACCCACGAAACAGCTATCTGAACGACGTTGTCTCCCGCAAGCACGGAATACCCATCACACTCTCGCTGGTGTACATCGAGGTGGGCCGACGACTGAGGATGCCATTGGAAGGAATCGGGATGCCGGGCCATTTCCTGGTGCGGCATCAGGAGATTGACGACCTTTTCGTTGACCCATTCAACGGCGGCATCCTGCTGTCAACCGAGGAGTGCAAGCAGCGTCTGAAGGACTCGGTTCGCGGCTCATTTCACTGGGACCCCAAATTCCTCCAACCTGTGACCAACCGCGAATTTCTGGCGAGAATCATCCGCAATCTGAAGTCGATCTATCTCAGAAAAAGGGATCACGCTCGAGCGCTAACGATGATCGAGTTCGCGCTGGCTCTGGACCCGAACTCTGCGTCAGACCGCAGAGACCGAGGAATCATCCACTACCATCTGGGCAACAGCGCCGAAGCGTTGAACGACCTTCAATACTACCTTGAATCCAGCCCCCACGGTCATGACACCGAAGGCGTACATCAGTTGGTGTCAGAACTCCGCAGTTTCCTGGACGACTGAAGCCTCTGTCATGGAGTGATGCTTCGGAAGACCGCGAAAGCGATGTCCTGCTGATACGCTGACATTTCGCGGCCCACAATCAGCAGTTGGGTGTCCTCAAGGTCCACGATCATGCCTGTGACCCCTTGTTCGCCAACCTGCGGGCGAACAAGAATCCTGGGAATCCCCTCCTCAGTCCCTTCTTTCGTGACCAAGTGCGCCGCCGCTTTTTGTTCGTCCAGAGATGTAGAACCGCGCCCCACTATGTCGTCAAGAACGCTGACCGCAATCGGGCCGCCTTGAAAATCCAGAGTGAACTCCTGCCCAACCAATTAGCCTGACCAGAAATTCGTCCTGGAGGGAGCGTGCCTGATGTCCCATCCGATTGGCATTTTAGCGGAGAATATCCTTATCCCCTGGGCGCCAGGGGCGTCAGAATCCAGCAAATTGATTTCTTTGGCGCGCCAGTTCTCCACATCGTCTTCAGAATATTTGATGACTCTGCTACCGGGCTCCGGCTGGCATGCTCCGGCCAGCATCGCCATCGCGATTATTGAGAAACGACAGTATCATAGCTCGGAGGCCGTTTGTTTTCAGATTGCAGACTGATGACGGTCGGTGTATGCGCTGCACTTGCCCTATCCCATCAACGGAATTGGGTTTCCGCAACTCGATTCATTCACGCTCTGCTAATTCGACCACCGGCGCAGGGCCGATGTTGCAGTGGCATGTCCTTAATTTCCCGACACCCTGTTATGATTGGTTTCCAAGAATATAAACCGTTGCGTTGAACGCTCACACACGGAAAGCGGTGTCGAGTATGAAGGTTCTGTTTGTTTGCCAGTCGAACGTCGGCAGAAGCCAGGTGGCCCACGGGTTTTTCCAGTCCATGTCTAAGCACGAATCCTTAACCGCAGGCACCGAGGTTGAACAGATAATGGCCGAGTACCC